>JAEIGA010002632.1_pt1 | contig 28550 bp, 23 predicted proteins | sample 9270691 | NCBI WGS metagenome assembly JAEIGA01 (sample SAMN17057246, study PRJNA624740) | gut metagenome | biome: biome; isolation source: fecal sample | host: Bos grunniens | place: China: Xizang | collected 2019
GTGGTTCCATTCTTCTAACGTAATGTTATATGTAGGAGCAATCTTCTCAAATATTTCTTTGAGACGGATTGAGATTTTGTCATCTATCACCTTGTTGCGGTACTTTACGCACATGATAAGTTGATAATGCAACATGAACACTGAATGATTATTATTATCTAATTTCACAATTTTTATAACCTTTATTATACATACGACTGATTTACAATTAGATTATAATATTATCGGATACAAAAGTCAAGAAACGCCGTGTTTATCGCAATTCATCCCGCCACCTATAGAGGTGGGGGATTTCTTGCTCACGGCGTGTTAAAACTATAATAAAAAAGAAGACCTTATGTCTTCTTTTTTATCTTCATATTTTTTAATATTCAATTACGTATTTGGTCCCACTTAACATGTGGTCATATGCCATATTATTTTGCCTGGATATATCCCTGTGCTTTAAGAAGTTCTGCACATTCTACAGCTCCACCTGCTGCACCTCTGATTGTGTTGTGAGAAAGTCCTACAAATTTAAAATCGTAGATGCTATCTTCTCTTAAACGTCCAATAGATACTCCCATTCCATTTTCATAGTTAACATCTAACTGTACCTGTGGTCTATTATCTTCTTCAAGATACTGTATAAACTGCTTTGGTGCGCTAGGAAGCTCAAGTTCCTGAGGAACACCCTTGTAGTTTACTAATTTCTCAATAAGTTCTTCTTTAGTTACTTTCTTCTTGAACTTAACAAATACTGTTGCTGTATGTCCATAAAGAATTGGTACTCTGATACACTGTGATGTAATATTCATTATATCAGATTTTACAATTTCGCCATTTTCAATTTTACCCCAAAGTCTTAATGGCTCCTGTTCACTCTTTTCTTCTTCGCCACCAATGTAAGGAATAATATTTCCTACCATCTCTGGCCACTCATCAAAATTCTTTCCTGCACCTGAAATTGCTTGGTATGTTGAAGCTACAACTTCATATGGCTCATACTCAAGCCAAGCTGTAAGTGCTGGAGCATAACTCTGAATTGAACAGTTAGGTTTTACTGCAATAAAACCTCTCTGTGTTCCAAGTCTCTTCTTCTGTGATTCAATTACTTCGAAATGCTCTGGATTAATCTCTGGTACTACCATTGGTACATCAGGTGTCCATCTGTGAGCACTGTTATTTGAAACAACTGGTGTCTCAGTCTTAGCATAAGCTTCTTCAATCTTTTTGATTTCTTCTTTAGTCATATCTACTGCACTAAATACGAAATCAACTGTAGCTGCTACAGTTTCTACTTCATTTACGTTATATACTGTAAGGTTCTTAACTGATTCAGGAATTGGTGTATCCATTTTCCATCTTCCACCTACAGCTTCTTCATATGTCTTTCCTGCTGAACGTGGGCTTGCTGCTACTGTTGTAACCTCAAACCATGGATGATTCTCAAGAAGAGCTATAAATCTCTGTCCTACCATTCCAGTTGCACCTAAAATTCCTACTTTTAATTTCTGACTCATGTCATTCACCTCATATATTCATCTTTTTTATCTTTATCTGCAGTGTACAAAACTTATCAACGGCTCATTATTTTATATCTGTCCGTATCACACGCACACTTGTCCGTGCAGTATGTATAACTATACCACATAAAAAATATTTTGCAAGTAGTTTCTTTTATCAAATCATTTAATTTTCCATAAATCTTGAAAAATAAATGTCAACATTGTATAATAAATCCGTTGTTTTAAGCTAGAATAGCACAGTTGGTAGTGCATCTGATTCGTAATCAGAAGGTCGTGGGTTCGAGTCCCATTTCTAGCTTTATTTTTATACCTAAAAATATGAAAATATTTATAACCCAAACGAAAAATGCCTGGATTAATCATCCAGGCGTCAAATGTTATCTATTTAAATTATATCTTTCCAATCGTATAACATTATCTATAAATCTATTTTCTATATTTTCTAATAACTCTCCAAGTTTTTCTCTAGACTCTCTATACGGAACAAATCCACCAGCCATTGCTTTGTGACCTCCTCCGGAACCTAGTCCCTTTAAAGCTTCATTTGTAAGCAAACCTGCATCAAACTTGTTAGCATCACATCTTACAGATATTTTAATACCATCAACCTTTATTGAATATACAATGCTGATATTAACACCATTGATTGACATCATGAAATCCGAAATTGTGGCAATTAATGCCTCAGGACAATGGTTTCCAGTATTAGCAAATGCCAGGTTGTCATACACTTTAATACTTAAAATAGCATTGGCATATGCCTGCAAATCGTCAAATTCTATTATGCTGGATTCCAATGAATTAATAAGATCCATATCGCATAAACTATATAAAGTGTAAAACATATTAAGATCAAGGTTTGATACTCCCCTTGAAAGAGTTGCAGTATCAACTTTCAAACCATACATAAGAGCTGTAGCTATATTCTTAGGAAACGGAATTCCGTATTCAATAAAATAACTCGCTAATATTGAAGCACACGCTCCTACCTTAGGTCTTATATCTTTAAACCTATATTCATGTTCCTCAAAAATCGGATGATGATCAACACAGGCAACATAATGCCCTCCTACATCCTTAACATTGGGATTACCAGTTTGAGAATCAACCACTATAATCTCATCATAAGGTTTTATCTCATCAACGCTTCCCAGTTCAAATATTTCAATTCCTAATTCAGATATCAACTTATTAGTACTATATTTATCAATTTTACCACTATAAATTATGGTACTTTCAATTCGTTCTTTTTTAAGCAAATATTGTAGCGCATAAGCACTAGAAATAGCATCTGGATCAGGAAAGTTATGGGCTTGAATATAAACATGACTATGATCTATACTTTTTACCAATTCACGAAAGTTGGTATAAATCATACAATCCACACCTCCCTATATTAATCTATCCTCCACTCACTTCTCCACTAAATCACTATAACAATTATACTATAAAGACATGTTTTTGTTAACCTTAAAGACGATTTTTAAAATCCTCATAATTAAATTTTCTAATGGTTTTTGGACCATCTTTTGTCATGTTAACAATATCTGGTAGAGGCATACCATTGAAGGTGTTTGTTTTAACCATTGTGTAAATAGCCATATCTTTAAAGATCACTTTGTCCCCAATATTTAAAGGACTATTTAAAATATAATCGCCAATAACATCTCCTGCAAGACAAGTAGGTCCTGCAAGACGGTATAAGTATTGGTCGTGTGACTTCTGACTTTCTATATTCCCACTGTCAAAAGATATATTATTAAAATCATCTTTATCAGCAATCCTTCCACCAAAAATCTGTGGTGTATAAGGCATTTCTATAATATCAGGCATATGACAGGCTGCTGAAGTATCCATAATAGCAATATCAATCCCATTATGTACTATATCTAACACAGTACTTACCATGTATCCGGCATCAAGAGCCACCGCTTCTCCCGGTTCTAAGATAATATTCAGCCCATAATCATCCTGGGCCATTTTTATACATTTCTTAAGTAAGGAAATATTGTAGTCTTTTCTTGTAATGTGATGACCACCACCAATATTTAACCACTTCATTTCCTTTAAATACTTACCAAATTTATCAAATACAGCATTGAGCGTGATTTCTAAATCATCTGCATTCTGCTCACATAAAGTGTGAAAATGCAAACCGTCAATACCATGAAGCCCATAAGAAGCAACACCTTTTTCAAACTCCTTAAGGGTAATTCCCATTCTGGAAAAAGGGCTGCATGGATCATAAATTGCATGTCCTTCTTGGGTGGAACACTCAGGATTAATGCGAAGGCCAAATTCAATGGATCTAGACATTTTCGCTTTAAGACACTTCTCTTTAAAATGAATCCACTGACTAAAGGAATTAAAGACAATGTGGTCGCATATTTTTAACAACTCATCCATATCTTCATCTTTGTATGCCGGGGAAAAAACGTGATTTTCCTTTCCCATTATACTACCAAGCTTTGCCTCATAAATACCGCTGGCTGTTGTACCTGCAAGATATTTTCCCATTAATTCATAAAGAGAATACGTAGAAAAACATTTTTGAGCCAAAAGAATTCTACATCCTGTATCATCTTGAATCTCTTTCAATATCAAAAGATTGTTTAATAATTTTTCCTGATCAATTACAAATGCAGGTGTTTTAACCTGTAGCAATCTTTCATCCATTATGGCACCATCTCCGGATTAAAACTCTCTGTCCAAGGAAGCCCCCATTTATTAAGGGCATCCATAAATGGATCCGGATCGAACTCCTCAATATTAAAGACTCCAGGACCCTTCCAGGTTCCATTCATAATAAGCATCGCTCCAATCATAGCCGGAACACCAGTTGTGTAACTAACTGCCTGAGAACCAACTTCCTTGTAGCATTCCTGATGATCACAAACATTATATAGATAGTATGTCTTATCTTTTCCGTCTTTTTTACCTTGGAAAATACATCCTATATTTGTTTTACCAACAGTTCTTGGACCTAAAGTTGCAGGATCCGGAAGAACCGCTTTTAAAAACTGCAAAGGAACAATCTGTTTTCCCTCAAACTCAATAGGTTCAATGGAAGTCATACCAACATCTTCAAGACATTTTAAATGTGTAAGATAACTTTCACCAAAGGTCATAAAGAATCTGATTCTCTTGATTCCTGGTATATTTATTCCCAAAGATTCTAATTCTTCATGATGAAGGAGATACATATCCTTCATTCCTACCTGATCAAAATTGTACTCTCTTTTTATTTCCATAGGTTTAGTCTCAATAAAATGACCATCTTCCCAATAGCTTCCATTAGCTGAAACCTCTCGAATATTAATCTCAGGATTAAAATTCGTAGCGAAAGGATAACCGTGGTCTCCTCCATTGCAATCAAGAATATCTATGTAATTAATTTCATCAAACTCATGTTTTAATGCGTAAGCTGAAAAAACACCTGTTACGCCCGGGTCAAAGCCACTTCCCAAAAGAGCCGTTATGCCTGCCTCTTTGAATTTTTCTCTGTAAGCCCACTGCCACTTATATTCGAACTTCGCTGTATCTTCAGGCTCGTAATTAGCTGTATCTACGTAACTCGTCTTTGTAGCAAGACATGCATCCATAATGGTTAAATCCTGATATGGTAAAGCAAGATTAAGAACAACATCCGGTTTAAATCCATTAATTAATTCTATTAACTCATCTACATTATTAGCATCCACCTGAGCTGTTGAAATCTTAGTCTTAGTTGTGTTTTCTAATTTTTCTTTTAATGCATCACACTTACTTTTAGTTCTGCTGGCAATCATAATCTCCTGAAATTCATCACTATTCTGACAACATTTATGAATTGCAACCGATGCAACTCCACCGCATCCTATTATTAACGCTTTTCCCATTATATCCTCCTAACTACTACTGCGTAGCATTTTCATATACTTATTTATTTAAAGCAAGTAATAATTCTCTAACTATTTTACAGGCTAAAGCTGTAGAAGCACCGCTGGTATCTAAATTAGGTGCTAACTCATTTACATCACAGGCAACAACATTAAGCTTGGAAACCTTTATAATCGCTTCTAATAACTCCGTAAATGTTACGCCACCCGCCTCTGGAGTTCCTGTACCAGGAAATACCGAGGGGTCTAACACATCCAAATCAATAGTTAAATAAACCGGATGTCCCTCACATTCTTTAATAGCCTCTTTTAAATTATTAAAATTATATTTATTTAAAGTGGTGTGTTTCTCTGCCCAATAGAACTCTTCTCGCATACCACTTCTAATGCCAAACTGATATATTTTATTATCACCTATAATATCCCAGATACGTTTTAAAACACAGGCGTGACTTAATTTAACTCCCAGATAATCTTCTCTTAAATCTGTATGAGCATCAAATTGAATAACTCTTATATCCGGATATTTCTTGACAACTTCCCTGAAGGCACCTAGCGTAACAAGATGTTCACCACCTATCATAAATGGAAATTTACCGGCATCTAAAATGTCCTTTTCCACTTCTCCAATCATATCTAAGGCTTTCTCACTACTACCAAAAGGTAGTTCCAAATCACCATAATCGTAAACCTTAATATCCTCCAAATCCTTATCCTGATATGGGCTGTATGTTTCTAAACCATAAGATTCACTTCTAATGGCATGACTGGCAAATCTGGTACCCGGTCTGTAGGATGTTGTTGAATCAAAGGGTACACCAAACATTACTATATCGCTTTCATCAAACTCACATTCGCACCCAATAAAGGTTTCAACATTTCTATTCCACATTCATCTTACTCCTTAGTCAACATTTTCCACATGCTTTAAAAGATTCTCCACATAATTAGGGAGATAAAATGCTCCTTTGTGCAGGTTTGTATTATAGTATTTTGTTTGAATACCAAGACTGTTCCATCTTTTTTCATCTATATCCTTTACAGGATGGTACTTCTTTGATGAAAAGCCAAACAACCAATGTCCTGACGGATATGTTGGTATATGAGCCTGGTAAACTCTGCTTATATCAAAACTTTGTACTATACGTTTATGTGCTCTTTGCATAGCCAGTGCATCATCACTATAATATGGACTTTCATGCTGATTGACAACTATTCCATCTTCTTTCAAAGCTCTAAAACAATTACCATAAAACTCCTTAGTAAAAAGACCTTCCCCCGGACCAAAAGGATCTGTAGAATCCACTATAATAAGGTCATATTTATCCTCACAACCTCTTACATACCTTAGGCCATCCTGATATTTGATATTGACTCTTGAATCCTCTAATTTACAAGCCGTAAATGGGAGATATTCTTTACAAATCTCCACAACCTGTTCATCTATTTCCACCATATCAATATTTTCAACGGTATCATATTTCGTAAGTTCTCTTACAACACCGCCATCTCCAGCGCCAATTACCAAAACATTTTTAACATTCGGATGCACTGCCATGGGAACATGAACCATCATTTCATGATAAATAAACTCATCTTTTTCCGTAAGCATCATATATCCATCCAGTGTTAAAAACACTCCAAACTCTGGGGAAGTAAACACATCTATTCTTTGATAGTCACTTTGTCCGCTGTAAAGCTGTTTATCAACCTTAATGGATAATTTAACGTTTTCCGTGTGTTTTTCCGTAAACCACAATTCCATAAGCTTCCTCTTTCATTAAATAACTTTCAAGTACTCTGTATTTATATCCTCTGTACCTAAAATGGTACAATTCTTTTCTTTTGCATAAATAATGTATTCGTATATCTCCTCTGTCACCTTTTCACCAGGAGCTAAGATTGGAATTCCCGGAGGATAGCACATTACGAATTCCGTGGAAATCTTTCCAATACAATCCTTTAAAGGTAATGCTATAGCTTCAGCAAAAAATGCCTGTTTTGGAGACATTTCCACCGTTGGTGAAATATACTCATCTTCAAATAATTCTGCTTTGTCCCCTTTGAATTTTCTACGTATTTCCGAAAGGGCACCCACTAATCTTTCAATATCTCTTTCCCTGTCTCCTACGGAAATGTATGCAAGAATATTTGCAATATCTCCAAACTCTATTTGAATATCATATTCATCCCTTAAAAGATCGTACACTTCGATACCTGCCAGTCCCACATCCAGCGTATTTACTGACAGCTTGGTGGTATCAAAATCATATACTGAATTACCATTTATAAGTTCCTTAGAATATGCATAGTAATCTCCAATTGAATTGATTTCATCCCTGGCATATTCTGCCATTTTCATAATCTTGTCAAAGGTTTCTCTTCCATGCAAAGCCAAATTTTTTCTAGACATATCAAGGCTTGATATTAATAAATAACTTCCACTTGTAGTTTGTGTAAGATTTATAATCTGTCTGACATAATCAGCATTTACATTTTTACCAATGAGAAGCATGGAGCTTTGGGTCAGACTTCCTCCTGATTTGTGCATGCTAATAGCAGACATATCCACCCCTGCTTCCATAGCTGACATAGGTAATTTGTCATTAAAATAAAAATGTGTTCCATGGGCCTCATCTGCAAGAACTTTCATACCATGAGCATGAGCTAGTTCTGTTATAGCCTTAATATTGGAACATATTCCATAATAAGTCGGATTATTTATAAGAATAGCCTTGGCATTTGGATGTTCCTTAATAGCATCTTTAACCTCATCCACAGTCATTCCTAAGGATATTCCTAATTTTTTATTGGAATCCGGATTAACATACACCGGAATTGCACCATTTAAAATTAAAGCATTAATGGCACTTCTGTGCACATTTCTTGGCAAAATAATCTCATCGCCTTCTCTTGTCACAGACATAATCATGGCCTGAACCGCTGATGTAGTTCCTCCTACCATAAAAAAAGCATGGCTAGCCTTAAAAGCATCTGCTGCCAATTTCTCTGCCTCTTTAATAACAGACACAGGGTGGCACAAATTATCTAAAGACTTCATAGAATTAACATCTACAACCATACATTTATCACCTAAAAATTCAGTAAGTTCCGGGTTAGCCTTTCCATGCTTGTGTCCCGGAACATCAAAAGGCAGTATTCTGTCTGCCTTTAATCTATTTAACGCTTCATATACAGGCATTCTATTTTGATCCATTGTATAAATTCCCCTTTTAAATGTCTAGAATCAATAATTAGAACACGTTTGTTCCACTATATATTTCAATCATCTCTTCTCTGAGATTCTCTGTAATCATTTTTCTTCTTTCCTCCGGTAAATCATTAACATCAATGTCAAAAAGGTAATTCTGGAGATCTATATCCTTTATAATCATCTTTGTATGAAAAAGATTCGCCTGATAAATATTTATATCAATGGCATTATATTTTTTCAAGGTTTTTACATCAATAAAGTCTTGTATAGATTTTATCTTATGATCTATAAATACTTTTTTGCCATTTAGCTGTCTTGTAAAACCTCTTACCCTATAATCCATGGTTATTATGTCTGAATCAAAGCTATCAATAAGGTAATCTAAAGTGGATAGTGGTGTAATCTGACCACAAGTTGCCACATCTATATCTACTCTAAAGGTAGATATATTCTTATCCGGATGATATTCCGGATAGGTATGAACCGTAACATGGCTCTTATCCAAATGTGCTATTGTCTCGTCTTCCATAAGAATTGTTACACTGGCTCCCTGAGGCTCATAGTCCTGTTTGGAAATGTTAAGTACTCTGGCACCAATCATATCAGCAATATTTTCCATAATTCCTACAAGTCGATCTGAATTATATTGTTCATCAATATAACTAATATACTTCTTTTGTGATTCTTCACTTTTGGCATAGCACACATCATAGATATTAAAACTTAAAGATTTAGTAAGGTTATTAAACCCATAGAGTTTCAATTTTTTGCTCATCTTATTTACCCTTTGCTCAAAAAAAGGTGGTACAAAAGTACCACCTTAAAATTCTGTTAATGTGCCGAAATGGCGGCTCCTGCAAGTTGAGTCCTAGCTCAACAAAGTGGGTTTCCGCATCTGATTCGCTGTGTACCAAGATAAACAAGGCTTCACATTAAGTACAGAGATATAAGAATCCCTTATAAAAAATGTAGGTTCAAATTAAACAGGAGTTATCGCACATCTCAGGATAATCACTAACCTCATTTATGTATCTTTAATATACACTAATTGATTAAAAATTTCAATAAGATTTTGCGTGAAATTTACCTGAAAATATATTATTTTAAATACATTCTAACCCTAGATAAATAGTTAGATTTATCACTTGCTTTGAATGTTAAATATTAAATCTTTTTTATTTAATTCATTTTCTAACTTCAACAGTTCTATTTGACAGGCGTATATTCTGCCACTGATATTTTTTATATTTTTTCTAAGAGCTATTTTTTTTGCTATTTCCAAATAGTAAAATAAAAAAATAGTAATATGCCTAACAATATACAACTATTAATTATAAGTTGATGCCTCATATCTTTTAGTCTATTTCTTAGACCTTTTATTTCCATTTCTTTTGAGCCAATCTCATATTTTATTCGTTCTATTTCAACATCATTAATATATTCTTCATTTAAATTCATACTCGTCCTTCACTTTTGATATAGCAGAATTTATTACATTTTCATCTATCCACACTCTTCTGAAATGTTTTACTCCATTTTTTCCCACAAAACAAATATCATATATATAGCCAATATATGGTACTCCTCCAGATTCATAGTATTTCTCCTCTACTTTTGGTGGTACTCCTCCAGATTCACAGTATTTCACCTCTGCTTTTAGTGCATCACAAAATACCTTCATTACTTTTTCATCTTTCGTAACGTATTCAATCTCTTTATATCTATTATTATTAACATCATATGTATCTACATAAAATACGACTCTGTCTAATTCTTTTGGACTTGGACTATAATCAACGATTTTATTTCCGGCGAATATTATACCTGTTATCATAAGTATGTTTAATACTGCTACTATTCCCAAACCAGGAATTGTTTTTACTAATGTTTTAAATGACTTTGTCATCAATATTTCAAAAATAAAATATCCAAAAATCACTAGGACATAATATGAGATTACAATTTTTATATCAACTTTTCCATCTGGCAAATTCGAAACCCTATTTACACACTGGTTTATTGGAATTAATGATATTATCATTGCAAACAATATTCTGTATACATTTTGTAATACTCTACTTGTAGAGGGATTGCCTGCCGCTTCACTTTTTCTCTTGTTAAAAAATACTATAGCTAGTATTAAAAAGAGTAAAAAGATAACTCCTGTATATAACCAATTATGCCAGTATTTAAATGGATTCTGATATGCATAATAATCATAAACTATTATCCTTGTACTTAAGTTTTTATTAATAAATGATTCTAGAAGATATTTATCATAAATAAATAGTTCATATGAATTTTCACATACTTCATACAATACAAAATTATATATAACTCTAGGCAATATCAAAATATATCCGGAAACAACTATATTTGAGATGATATTTCCTGTTATGGTTTCAGCAAAACATATTCCTGCTGCCACTGTAATTGAAGCAATAAATAATCCAATCGTCGTTAACACTATATTACCAATATCTATTTTTACTCCAGTTATCATGATTTTGGAAGCTAACATGCTACTCAATGTTATAGCTGTAATTATAATGATAATCCATGCTACCACCGATACAAAAAAGCTTAGAAACAAGCAAGTTCTTTTATGTGGTATCGAATGGTAAAAATCACTGGCATTTCTTTTTAGTAAAAATGAAAACATGTATAGCGTTAAGCACGGCGTTATTACTGTATGAATTGCCATTATATGTGGTAGATATCTGGAAATAGAATAAATTTTATCTACAAGATTCTTATCGGTATTAAAGGGAATTAAAAACGATATTATTATTCCTAAAACTAAAAATACCATTCCCACTAGTTTTAAACTTTTTATTCCTTCAAAACATAGTCGTTTATCAAATATTTTTTTATTCATTTTCCTCGCCTCCCTTTAAAATATCATCAAAAGAATACCCTAACATTGACATTTCGTATGTAAATACCTCTTCTAAAGTCAAAGGAAGAATATCTAATACAAGTGGATTCTTTGAATTTAGTAATTCTCGTACCTTTTCTCTATCCCCTTTTACAATCATGTTTATTACAGACCCATTCTTTTTATAATTCATTATATCCAAGTCATTAAAATCTGATTCTTCATATTTTTCTTCAAATGCAACCTGTACTTTAAACAGTGATGTTTTTATATTATAAATATCACTTTCAAATACAATTCCTCCCTTGTGAAGAAGAGCCAATTGATCACAGGTTTCTTCCAAATCCCTTAAAGAATGTGATGTTAATATAACTGTTGCTTTATTTTCAAGTATTTCCTGAGATATCAATTTCTTAACCAATGCACGTATTACAGGATCTAATCCATCAAATGTCTCATCAAAAAACATATATTTAGGATGTCTTGATAGTGCAAGTATTATGACCACCTGTCTTTTCATTCCCTTTGAAAATGTGTTCAGGGATTTTTTTGTATCTAACTTAAAAATTTCTGCTAGCTCATTAAATCTTTTTTTATCAAAGTTATTATAAATAGCTCCATGTAACCTGGCCATGCTATCCATATTGGCACCATTTTGTAAATATAAATCATCTGGAATATATGCTATATTTTCCTTAACCTCTGGATTCTCCCATACTTTTTTATCATCAATTAGTATTTCACCATTATCTGGCTGATATACTCCGGACATTAATCTTAACAAAGTGGATTTACCAGCTCCATTAGAACCTACGACTCCATATATTACACCTTCTTTGATTTCTATATCTACACTGTCAAGTGCTGTAAATTCATCAAATTTTTTCGTAAGATTCGTCACACTTATCATTTTTCATTTTCTCCTTCCTTTAAAACCTTATCTATACACGATATCAGTTCTTTTCTTGTAACATTTGCCATAGAAAGTTCTCTAACTAAACTCTCAAGCTCAGATAGCTTTTCTCGTTTGAATTTATTCAATACATCTTTCGCCTTATCAGATACAAAACATCCCCTACCTGGAACTGAATATATTACACCTTTGCTATCAAGCTCTGAGTAAGCTTTCTGAATTGTATTCGGATTTATAGAAAGCTCAGTGGCTAATTTTCTCACTGAAGGCATCCTATCTCCTTCTTTTAAAACTCCTAATAGAACAAACTTTTCAACCTGGTCAATCAACTGTTCATATATAGGTTTTCCTGACATTACATCAACTATAAACATTTGACACCTCCGTTCTTTCGTTTTATCTAACTGTACTGTTACAACTAGTACACTTAGTATACATTTATTTATAAAAAATGTCAACAAAAAACTCCAGCCCCAATGCTAACTGCATCTTTTTTAGGCTGGAGTACATATTTACTATGCTTTTCCTGATTTATTTTTAATTTTATATTTAATTATGCTTTTCCAAATTCTGACATTTTCAATTCCGGATTTCTTTCCTGTACCATATTTGGAGACCATGCATTTACAAACAATAATAATGGGTTGTCCTTTAAATCCTTTATCTTCTTCATATCTGACGTTCCATTTATACTGTTTAAATCCACTTCATCTGCATTTTCAACCCATCTTATGTACTCATAAGGAAGTTGATCCATTCTTATTTCTACGTTATATTCACTTTCCAATCTGAATTTTAATACATCTAGCTGTAAGACACCTACAACTCCTACGATTATCTCTTCCATTCCGGTATTGAATTCCTGGAATATCTGAATCGCACCTTCCTGAGCTATCTGATTTATCCCCTTAATAAACTGTTTTCTTTTCATGGTATCTACTTGACGAACTCTTGCGAAATGTTCTGGTGCAAACGTTGGGATTCCTTCGAATTCAAACTTTTCATCTGATGAGGTCAAGGTGTCTCCTATAGAGAAAATACCCGGATCAAATACACCTATAATATCCCCTGCATAGGCTTCTTTAACTATATGTCTTTCCTCTGCCATCATCTGCTGTGGCTGGGATAATTTTGCTTTACGCTTTCCTTGAACATGATATACTTCCATACCTGCATCAAACTTTCCTGATACTATTCTCATGAAAGCAATCCTATCTCTATGAGCTTTATTCATATTTGCCTGAATCTTGAATACAAAGGCTGAAAAATCCTTGTCAAAAGGATCTATTATCCCTTTGTTAGACTTTCTTGGCAATGGTGATGTGGTCATATCCAGGAAATGCTTCAAGAAATTCTCTACACCAAAATTAGTAAGCGCGGATCCAAAGAATACCGGTGTTAAATCTCCACCTTGTATTCGTTTCAAATCAAACTCTGCACTGGCTCCATCTAGTAATTCCACGTCTTCTGTCAACTTGTCATATAACTCTACACCCATGTGTTCGATGAGCTCGTCGTGATTTTCCTCATTCCACGCAATCTCATCTTTAGCCACCTGCTTTTGTCCATTTTGAGTCGCTGTAAATGTCGTAACCGAATTTGTACCTCTTTCATAAACACCCTTAAATGCCTTTCCTGAGCCTATTGGCCAGTTTACAGGGCATGTGTCAATACCAAGTACATTTTCAATATCCTCAATTAAATCAAATGGATCTTTAGCTTCTCTATCCATTTTGTTTATAAATGTAAATATAGGAATGTGTCTCATTACACAGACCTTAAAGAGTTTTATTGTCTGTTTCTCAACACCCTTTGATCCATCTATTACCATAACCGCCGAATCGGCAGCCATTAATGTTCTATAAGTATCCTCTGAGAAATCCTCATGTCCCGGTGTGTCAAGAATGTTTATACAAAATCCATCATAATTAAACTGCAATACAGAAGAAGTTACTGAAATACCTCTTTGTTTTTCTATTTCCATCCAGTCCGATACTGCGTGTTTTGAAGTCTTTTTTCCTTTTACGGATCCTGCTGTGTTTATTGCTTTTCCATAAAGGAGGAACTTCTCAGTTAACGTAGTTTTTCCCGCATCCGGATGAGAAATGATTGCGAATGTTCGTCTCTTTGTAATCTCTGATTTTAAATCTGACATAATATTATTCCTTTTCTACTATATTCTCTGGTCCCTTATATATTGAATTAGCTGGCACGTAACCTCTTACCATTGAAACCGGATATATATTAGTATTCTTACCAATAACCGTACCTGGATTCATCACAGTATTACATCCCACTTCCACATAACTTCCAAGGATTGCTCCTAATTTCTTAAGATTTGTTTCTACATATCCATCCTTGGTTTTTATACTAACCAATGTCTTATCTGATTTGAGATTGGAAGTAATAGAACCTGCTCCCATATGGGACTTATATGATAATACCGAATTGCCTACATAATTATAATGAGGAGTCTGTACATTATCAAATAAAATCGTTGATTTTAATTCAGTTGAATTGCCAACCACACTTCCTTTTCCCACAACAGCCACTCCTCTGATAAACGCACAATGTCTTATCTCTGCACCTTCATCTATAATCACAGGTCCTGTTATACTTGCAGACTCTGCAACTGTAGCACTTTTGGCAATCCATACATTTTCTTTAACTTCCTGGAAAATGTCCTTTGGCAAAGATTTTCCAAGTTTAATAATCTTTTCCTCTAATCCATCAAATACTTCCCATGGATATGTAAGTCCCTCAAAAAAATCTTTAGTTATCGTTTTATCCAAATCCAACAAATCTTTTATTTCTAACATAATATCCTCCTCATACAACCTCATTTTACTGAATTGCATTTAATAATATTTTGATACTTCCTCAAATCTTTGTCTCATTTGATATTGATTATTAGCCGCTTTTACCGCTTCTGTTCGTCTTGTGACATACCCCTCTAATTTTTCCATATATTCTTCTGAGGATATGCTTCCCTCTGCTACATATGTAAGTCCTTTTTCCCAAGATGCTGTAAGCTCAGGATTCAACAAATATTTTATAGAACAATCAACAACTTCATATATCATTTCTCCTAACTGTGTAGGAGTTATAATCTGAGTTTTCTTATTGAGATTTAAGTATTTTATCGTTACAAGTTTCTTTATAATCTCAGCTCTGGTAGCACTTGTTCCTATTCCACTTCCCTTTATCTGTTCTCTAAGCTCTTCATCTTCAATAAGCTGTCCTGCATTTTCCATTGCAAGAATCAATGCTCCTGAATTATATCTCTTAGGCGGTGATGTCTTTCCTTCTTTTATACTCATTTTAAGACATTCTAAGTTATCGTTTTTCTTAAGTTTCTTTAGTTTTTCGATAATTGCCATGTCTGCATTTGAATCATTTTTTTCATCACCTTTGTCTTTTATAAATGAATACTCCATCACCTTCAAATAACCTTTATCCGAAAGCACTTTAAAGTTTGCATTAAAGGTTTCTGTATATTTTTTTTCTTCCTCTTCTTTTATAGGCATTATGGATGTAAGAGCCACCTTGGAATACAACGCCGGTGGATAAAATATACTTAAAAATCTTCTTACAATAACTTCATATACTTTAACATTTAATGGAGGCATGCTGTTTAAATTATTAAGTCCCTGCCCCGTTGGTATTATAGCATAATGGTCTGTAATTAGTTTATCATTTGTATATTTTGTTTTCCCTATATTTTTGTAAGAACCACTTTCAAATATTTCATTTGTGTATTCTTTAAACATAGGATGATTTCCCACTCCTCTAAGATTCTTATCAATCTCTTTGGCAATGGCACTGGATAAAACTCTGGCATCTGTTCTAGGATAAGTTACACATTTCTTTTCATATAACTCCTGAACCACCTTAAGAGTTTCATCTGGACTTATCTTAAATAACTTTGAACAGTCATTTTGAAGCTCCGCAAGATTATACAACAAAGGAGGGTTCTTTTTTTCCTGTTTTCTCTGTATGCTGCTAACTGTTCCAATATTACCCGTTTCTTCCAGGGCCTTTATAAGTTCTTTGGCTGTCTCTTCTTTTTTGAATCCATTATCTTTATATAAAAGTGGCGAGTTATAATATTTAGAATTCTCATTTACTTTCCATTCCGCTTCTATATTGAAATCATCTGTACACTTAAAGTCCGCCAAAACCCTATAAAATGGCACTTCTTCAAAAGCTCTTATCTCTCTTTCCCTTTTGACAATCATTCCTAAAACACAGGTCATAACTCGTCCCACAGATATTGCCATGTTTTTTTCTATTTTTAAATAATTCTTAATACTGTAACCATATTTCAAGGTCAATACCCTTGAAAAATTAATTCCCATTAGATAATCTTCTTTTGCTCTACAATATGCAGCTGCCGAGATATTATCATATTCCGACCAATCTTTGGCATTTTTTATACCCTTGAGAATCTCTTCCTCAGTTTGAGAATCTATCCATACTCTTTTTCTGGTTTTATTTTTTACACCAGCCATGGCATCTACAAGCCTGTATATATATTCTCCTTCTCTTCCCGAGTCAGTACAAATATAGATAGTATCTACATCATCTCTATTTAAAATCTTTTTTACAACCAAAAATTGACTTTTCACAGCATCAATTACTTGATACTTCCAATCTTTTGGAATAAATGGAATCGTCTCTAGCCTCCAACTTTTCAAAGCCGGATCATAGGCATCCGGATAACTCATAGTTACCAAATGACCAACGCACCATGTAAGAATGTAATTGTCATTTTCTATATATCCATTATAACTTTTGCCTGAAACCTTAAGTGCATCCGCAAATTGTCTTGCAACACTTGGCTTCTCAGCAATAAAAACTGATTTTTCCAAAAAGACCTCCCGTATATGTAGTCGCCTTTTTGGCGACTACCTGGCTTATGTAGTCGACCTTGGGGCGACTACCTGACTTATGTAGTCGGCCTTTGGACGACTACCTGGCTTATGTAGTCGACCTTTGGGCGACTGCTTGGCTTATGTAGTCGCCTTTGGGCGACTACATAGCTCCACCCTGCGCACAGCGCATTAAATGGGTTGAGTTCCTCATATATACAGTATTTTTACATTTTTTTGTAATTCTACTGTTTAAAATTTTTATTCTAATCTAAATAAATCCAAATATTACAGCACATCAAGTTTTTTTTACAATTTTACTGTTTAACTTGTAATCTAATTATCTAGATATATTGAAGTATGACAGCATATTAGAAGTTTTTCCCTTAAATACTGTACCTTTCCTAATTCTATCCCTGAAGTAGAACAGTATATTTTGAACTTTTTGTCAATATGCTGTACTATTCACAAAACAAGCTAATTCTCAACCTAACGCAGGACAGTATATTTATGATTTTTCCTTTAAATACTGTAAGATGTACTTTCTGTCTCCGATTGTTCATCTATTGTAAGACTATATGCTCCAAAGAAGTGTTCCATAAAATAGTTAGCTTCTTTTAAATTCATTTTTTCTACATAATCTCTAGTTGTCTTCTCTGCTTTTATGAAATCTTTATTTCCCATATTTTTTTCTTCTACACACTTTATAAGTGCAGATATCTTGTCTGCAGCTTTCAGAAGTTTTTTTGAATAGTCATCAACATAAGATGCATCTAAATAACTAGCATACAAATCTTGCATTTCCGATGGCAATTTTCTAAGAAGCTTGCTAACAGCTGACTTTTCTACTTCTGCATATGCATGTCTTGTTTCCTCTGTGTAGTATTTCACAGGTGTCGGAAGATCTCCTGTAAGAACTTCCGGAACATCATGAAACAATGCTACTACTGCAAGTTTATCCGGTGATACATCTCCACCAAAATAAACATTATTAATAACCCCTAAAGCATGTGCAATAATGCTTACATCCAAACTATGTTCTGCTATATTTTCTTCTATTGTATTTCGCATGAGTTCCCATCTGTTTATATATCTCATTCTAGAAACCATTGCAAAAAATTTATAATCTTTCTTTTTATTATCCATATCTTCTCCAATACCATGTAATGCTAAACAAATAGTCTCGACTTTTTATTATAACTTCTTTTGTAAAATAACTCCATATGCTTTTTTATTTAATTTTATTAATATAATCTACAAGCTTTTTTTTAATTTTCGACCGCAAACAAACTCTATATACAGTGTATATCCAAGGTATAACGGCAACTGTATGCTGGTATGAACTAAATTTATAAAATCACAATATATTGTGTTTTTTCATTGACTGAATATCTACATAATGTTATTATTTTTATATTCTAGGTCGTAATAAACTCCACCCATTTCTTGCGCTTTGTGCCGGGGTGGTGTCGGGTAGTCGCCCAAAGGTCGACTACATAAGCCGGGTAGTCGCCCAAAGGCCGACTACATATAGGAGAGGTTTTTATGAAGATTATTAAACGAAGTGGGGCTGAGGTACCTTTTGATTTATCAAAGATTACTGCAGCTATTGTAAAAGCTAATAATAGTGTTATTTTTAGTGATCGTCTCTCGGATGAACAAGTTGATACTATTTCAAGGAATGTTGAATCTGCCTGCCGTAGTGTAGACAGAGCTCTTAACGTAGAAGAAATTCAGGATATTGTGGAAAACGAGATTATGGCGCAAAAGGCCTATAAGGTAGCTAGAAATTATATTACTTACAGATATAAACATGCCTTAGTTAGAAAATCTAATACCACTGATGAACAGATTCTTAGTCTTCTTGAATTTGACAATGAAGAGGTTAAACAGGAAAATTCCAATAAAAATCCTATGGTAAACAGTGTTCAGCGTGATTACATGGCTGGGGAAGTTAGTAAGGATATAACAAAGAGATTCCTTATACCAGAGGATATTTATGAAGCTCACGAAAAAGGAATTATTCACTTTCATGATGCAGACTATTTTGCACAGCATATGCACAACTGTTGCCTTATAAATCTTGAAGATATGTTGGAAAATGGAACCGTTGTCAGTGAAACTACTATTGATAAACCTCGTTCATTTTTTACTGCATGTAATGTGGCAACCCAAAGCATTGCCCAGATTGCATCTAACCAGTATGGAGGACAGAGTATCACTCTTTCTCACTTGATTCCTTTTGTTGACGTTAGTCGTCAGAAGATTCGTAATGAGATTAGAGAAGAAATGATGGCTACTAATATTCCTATTGATGAAGATAAAATCAACACCATGGCTGAGATGCGTGTCAAACGAGAAGTTAAGCAAGGTGTCCAGATGATTCAATACCAGGTTATAACCCTTATGACAACCAATGGACAGGCACCTTTCATTACAATATTTATGTATCTGGATGAGGTAGCTCCCGGACAGGCAAGAGATGACCTGGCAATGGTTATTGAAGAAGTCTTAAAGCAACGTATAAAGGGAATTAAAAATGAAAATGGGCAGTATATTACTCCTGCTTTCCCTAAGCTTATATATGTTCTTGATGAAGACAATGTGAACCCGGATAGTAAATACTACTACCTTACTAAACTTGCTGCTAAATGTACTGCAAAACGTATGGTACCGGATTACATTTCTGCAAAGGTGATGAAGGAACTTAAAGGAGATGTATATCCATGTATGGGATGTAGAAGTTTCCTTACTCCTGATAGATTCACAGATAAAGGTATTGGAAATATTGCCCATGCAAAAAATTATCAGGATAATAAACACAAATATTACGGAAGATTTAATCAGGGGGTTGTAACTCTTAATCTCGTAGATGTTGCATGTTCTTCTTTTAAAGACGAAAACAAATTCTGGCAGATTATGGATGAACGACTTGACCTATGCTATAGAGCCCTTATGTGCAGACATGAAAGACTCAAGGGAACTCCTTCAGATGTAGCACCTGTCCTTTGGCAGCATGGCGCTTTGGCAAGACTAAAGAAAGGCGAAACCATTGACAGACTGTTGTTTGACGGATATTCTACTATTTCTTTAGGATATGCTGGTTTGTATGAATGTACAAAATATATGACCGGCCACTCACATGTGGATTCAGAAGGAAAAGAATTTGCACTTAAAGTTATGCATCGCTTAAATGACGCTTGTAATTCATGGAAGGCTGCCACAAATATAGACTTTAGTATTTACGGAACACCATTGGAATCCACTACTTATAAATTTGCCAAATCCCTTCAAAAGAGATTTGGTAAAATCGAAGGTGTTACAGATAGAAATTACATTACTAACAGCTACCATGTACATGTTACAGAACAGATAGATGCTTTTTCTAAATTAAAATTTGAGTCAGAATTTCAGGCACTTTCTCCAGGTGGAGCTATTAGCTACGTTGAAGTTCCTGATCTTCAGGATAATTTGGATGCAGTAATGTCTGTAATGAGATACATCTATGATAATATTATGTATGCGGAACTTAATACCAAAAGTGATTTCTGTCAGGTGTGCGGTTATGATGGAGAAATCAAAATCGTAAATGACGCTGATGGAAAACTTGTATGGGAATGCCCAAATTGTGGCAACAGAGATCAGGACAAGATGAATGTTGCCAGAAGAACTTGTGGCTACATCGGCACACAATATTGGAATCAGGGTAGAACTCAGGAAATACGAGACCGCGTGTTACACTTATAATTTAAAACTTATTATATTTACTTATTAGAGAGGTATTACCATGATTAGAAAAAAATTGGCTATTATTTTAACTATAGCCCTCAGTGTTTCTTTAGTTACTGGTTGTGGAAGCAAGAAAAAGAAAACTTCTGACAAAACTTCCTCAAAAGAAACTTCCAGCACAAAAAAAGCCGGAACCTCCAGTGATGACGAAGCATCTGACGATGAGCAAGTAGAAACTGAGACTGTTTTAAACATTGACGATGAAGGAGATTCTGATGATGAGAACACATTTTCCACCACCAGTCCAGCTAACTTGAAATCAACAGATGTAAATACATACAATGTAGGTGATGTTTGGACAGTTGATGGTCAGTGGGCTATGGTTGTCACTAGTGTTAAGGAAACTGATTATAGAGAATCAGGAAGTAACCCTGCTGCTGTTTACGAAGTGGAATATACATATACAAATATCGGCTACGTTGACAGTGAAGGGTTCTCTAGTGGACTAAACATTTCCCTTAACGAAAATATAACTGATTCAAAGAGTGTGGCAGGATATTCTTATGTAAATGATGTATCTTGTCTCTCAAGTAATACCCCTGTCGGAGCAACTTGCAACGCAAAAGCCTGCGTTGGTGTAGATAATGCAGGAGCTTTTAGCATATTAGTAGATATGTACGATGGAAATGGCAATGAGGTTGGAGCTTTATTTAATATTGAACCTACTGCTAAAGCTGTCGAGGACCCGGTAGCAACTATTACCAGCAAAAGTCCTGAGGCTGCAACAGCTATTTCATCTTTCCAGCTACAGGGAGATTACAATATAGGCGAAACCTGGACAATAGATGGACAGTGGAAACTCACAGTTACCGGTGTTAGAAAAGCGACTGAAAAGAGTCCATTTGAAACCACCGAACCAGCTGCTGCTTACATTGTTTCATATACTTATGAAAATCTTGGATATGTTGATTCTGATGGAATAATGGATGGTTTGTACTTTATTATGGATGATGTTATTGTCGATAGTACTGGCAGTCTTGGTCGTCCATATGTAATATCCGTTGATAAAGAACCTTTGGAAACTCCTGTTGGAGAAACTTGTGAGGCAGAGGTTGGAATTGCCCTGGATAATCCGGGAAGCTTTGTATTGTATGTAAGCGATTACGACGGAAATGGAACAAAACAATCTGCATCATTTAAAATCGATGTTGAATAACATTCTTGACAAAATTTAGTAACAGTTATATAGTTCATAAAGTGAACATTTACTTGTTCATTTTATGAACTATTTTTTTTAAGGAAATGAAGTGTATGACAGATCTAAAATCAACCACAAAAAGTGAGAAACTCTTAGAGGCATGGCTTGCTCTTTCGGGTATTTTACGTAACGAAAGACTTGTTTCCGGATTTACATTTAGAGAAATTTCTATATGTCACATTATTTACAATGCACCTAAGGATACATTTATAACGCCAACTGACATAACAACTTTTACTGGAATGTTAAAATCTCAGACTAATAAGGTTTTAAATGATTTGATTAAAAAAGATTATATATCCAAGGAAAGAAATCCCAAGGATAAACGCCAATTCATACTAACTCTTACTGAGACCGGAAAGAAAATGTATGAAATTGAGCATAACGAAGTAATTAAACTATTAGACACTGTTACCTCGAAACTAACCGATAAACGTGTAGATTCCCTGTGTAAAGACTTATATTACATTACTGATATACTATCTAAATATTCTAAGGAGAATGACAATGATAAGAATAATAACTGATACAGCATCTGATCTTAGTATTCAGGATGCAAAAGATTTGGATGTTACTTTGTTACCAATGACTATTGAATTTGGAAAAGAATCTTTTAAAGATCGATATGAAATCGAACCACAGGAATTCTATGAAAGACTTACCACTAGTGATGATTTTCCAATTACAAGTCAGGTAAATCCCTTTGAATTTAAAGAAGTGTTAAAAAAATATGCCCAGGCTGGAGATGACGTTATAATTATAACTTTAGGAAGCAATTTCTCTGGAACATTCCAAAGTGCTCACCTTGCCTCCTCAAATTACGACAATGTGTATGTTGTTGATTCCAGCACCGTTACCGTTGCCCAGCAGTGTCTTGTTAGATACGCAGCCACTCTAAGGGACAAAGGATTAAGCGCCAAAGAAATCGTAAACAAACTTAATAAAAACGTGGATAATGTCAGAGTTCTTGCCATCGTTGATACCCTTGAATATTTAAAGAAAGGTGGTCGTATATCATCTGCTGCTGCAGTTGCCGGAGGACTCCTTTCAATCAAACCTATACTCACAACTATAAATGGTTTGGCAACCATTGTAGGAAAAGCCCGTGGAAAGAAAAATGCCAACACACTTTTTAAAAAATTAATTACTGAAGCCGGGGGAATTGATTATAATAAGCCTATTGCTTTCGCATATAGTGGAACTTCCAGCGAAGGACTAGATGCATATCTAGAAGAAAACAAAGATATGTATCAGGATAAAACTGATTCCCTATACATTTCCCAAATGGGAAGTTCCGTGGGAACCCACGGGGGACCTGGCGTTATAGCTATTGGATTTTTTACACCAACAGCATAAAATATTTCCCAAATTATATCTAATGAATTTTTGAAAATAGCATTTACAAAACCGAACATTTGATGTCAAGAAAACCATTAGATTATATTATGAGCTGAATGATACCATCTGGCACATGACTTATTGAATAAATACTTTTGTAAATTCACCTAGCGATTCAATATCTTTTAAAGCACAGGTTTCACAAGCTGAATGCATGGCAAGTACTGCTACTCCCATATCTGTTCCGTATACCGGAAGATACGACGAAACTATGGGACCTAAAGTTGTTCCACCTGCTATGTTTGAATTATTTATCTGCATTTGTAAAGGAATGTTAGATTCTTTACACAGTCCCTTAACAACTCCATTGGAATAACTGTCAGAGTTATATCTTTGGGAACCGCTTATCTTTAATACCACACCATTTCCCATAATTGTCTTTGTTGTAATATCACTTTTACTACTGTAATTAGGATGATATGCATGGGCAACATCTAATGATACAAAGAATCCTTTATTTACAAGACTTTCCATAGTTAATACATCATTTTCATCATTAATTGGGTGATTCTTAACCAACTTTTCTATAATCATTTTTAACAGAGTGCTGTCTGCTCCCTGTTTTGTTCTACTCCCTATTTCTTCATTATCAAATAATGCCATGACTGCGGTGCTTCCACCATTCTTTTTAGACATAGCTTCAACACAACAATAGCATGATGTGAGATTATCTAATCTGGGACTAACTAAAAATTCTTGATTTAACCCTATAAGGGTAGGCTTATCCATATTATAAAAAACAAGATCAAAATCAAGGATTTCTTCTATGTCTATCCCTAAATCATTAGCAATATATTTTATAAGAACATCCGTATTATCCTCATCCCCCATGGCAATTAAAGGTAACAAATGCTCCTGCACATTTAATTCATTTTTCTTATTAACATCTCTATTCATATGAATAGCAAGACTTGGAATAACTGCCAATGGTGTCTTGCTATCATAAAGATGAACTATCGGATTAAAGGGATCACTTCCCTTACATATTACTTTTCCAGCCAATCCAAGAGGTCTGTCAAACCAAGTATTTAGAATCATTCCACCATATGACTCAACATTTGCCACAATATTTTTCTGTCGATTAATGGATGGAGCTGGTTTTAATTTTAAAACCGGATAATCAGTATGTCCTGCTATCATCCTTACATTGTTATTTCCTACATAGAAAGCATACAAAGATGATGGATAAGGACTTATAAAATATCCCTTACCCTGCTCTAAATTCCAATTGTCATCAATGGCAAGTTCTGCGTAGCCTGCTTTCTCAAGGATGTTTTTACTTATTTTAACTGCATGTAATGTTGAAATACTTTTATCTAAATATTCTTGAATAGTCATAGTTAATCCTTTAGCTTATTTTTGTAATTGTTCCGTTAGAGTATGTGTATTTTCCTGCTTCAAAGTGATAGTTTTCTCCGTTTTTACTATCCCAAGTACCATTTCCGTTGTTGAAACATACATTTGCATATGTAGCATCGTTAAGATTTATTGTGTACTCAAATGGATATCCACTTACTGCTGTTGACGCTGTCATAGCTACTCCAGGTACTGCTGTCCATGTTCCATTTCCTACCTGATAGTGGATGTATGGTGTTGAATAACCGTTGTAATAGATTGTTATTGTATTATTTTCCTCAACTCCTATTTTATTAGAAACTTCTTTTATAACTCCGTTTTGGTATGTATAATTACCAACACCAAATGTGTAGTTATTTCCATTGTTGCTGTCCCAATTACCGTATCCGTCGTTGAAGCATGCTGTTACTGAAGTATTACTTCCAAGGTCTATAACTGCCTTGTAATCAAATCCGCTTAAATCAGATGTTGCTGTCATAGCTACTCCGGGTACTGCTGTCCATGTTCCACCTACACTGTAGTGGATATTTGGATTGTTATATCCTTTGTAGTAAATAGTTGTGTAATTGTGCTGGCTATTTCCGCCTCCAATTTTTGTAACAGAACCATTTTTAACACCACAAGTTCCAGTTGGAATTGAGTAGTTACTTCCACCGTTATTATCCCAATTACCGTATCCATCATTGAAACATGCTGAAGTTGAACCCTTATTCTCATCCATGTAGATAAATGTTCTGTATGAATATCCATCCTGCATATCACTTTCAGCCATTTCTACACCAGGAGCTGTTGTCCATGTTCCACTTGAATTTATAAAATGCATGTATGGAGCTGTGTAACCATCATAGTAAACTTCCATATAGTTAGTGTCTTCTGTTGTTTCAAATGTATATGAACTACCTGTATTATTAAATGTCTTCGGAAATGCTGTAGAAGCATTTTTTACACTATATATTTTACCATTATTTTCATCAATTATGTGAACATCTTTAATTGTAGTAGAATATCCTGCATACTCATCCCAAAATGTTACTGAAAATGTATAGTCAGAAATATTATCACTATTAATTTCAGGAGCTACTCTATCTAAATCAAATGCAAATGTACCATCATTTTCCTGAGCTTCACCTTTAAAGCCTAAATAACGATTACCCTTTAATGACACAAAATCCGGATATACTGATGCGCCATTCATTTCTCCTGTTACGTTATTTTGTGCACATAAACTAACCATAATATCTTTTCTGTCTTCAGTATTTAATGTATATACCAACTTTATATTCGAATCACTGTTACAATCTTCGACTGTTATTCTAGCAATCATTGTTGCATATCGGATTCTCGATGTTTCATAATTTGGATTTACACCTTCTACCTCTGACACTTCATTGAAGGCATCGTAGGCTACCCAACAGAATCCATCATTTTTGTAAGATTCTCCCCATGAGTTAACCATTTTAAAGGCACCCATTTCTCCGTCATCAACCTGGCCATTATCATTTATATCAATCCAAATGTCATCATCATAACCAACAATAGCTACTCTATGTCCACCTGAAGCCTGGTCTACTCTATAGATAGCGCATTCATTTAAATATTTGTTATTTTCAGGAGCCTTGCTGTTTTTTAATATGCTTGTATATCTCCAACCACGAGATGTTGTAGAAAGAGTGAGAATTTCACCATTTGAAAGTGCTGTTTTCATAAGATCTAAGTCACTATCGTCATTGCTTGATACTTCATATCCTGTTGTACCAATGTTATGAGAAAAATATTTATAAGATGAAATTCTGTAGTTAGAAGTCTTTGACCATAATTTCTCAGAAGCATTCCAATTTGTATAACAAGAATCATTGTTATAATCACCGTACTCTACAGCACCGATATATTGTAAAACACTATAGCAGTCTGTAGTATAGCTTCCTTCATCAACACCACCATTTATAAGGCTGTATACAAATAATGGAGCCAATGTATTTTCAGCAGTTGCTGCTCTATCAAGATTTTTATTAACTTCATAAGACATCTGATAATAAACCTGGGCAAATGTTGTACAAGAACCAATTGAACCCTGATTACCAATTGCAGGGAAATATTTAGATGTACTATTATCAACTGCTGCTGGAAGTGAAGATGTAGCCTCTTGTGTATCAGCCATTGCTTCTGCTGTATCTGCTGATACATATCCATTTTCTTCAATCTCTTCTTTCGCAACTTCTTCGTAATATTCGTCAACTGTATCTATCTTGTATTCATCACTTACTTCATTAATATCGACTTCGTTATCACCAGTTCCCCTCATAAGCTCTTCAAATCTAGTCATTGTATCATCTGTTTCATATGTATCTGCCTTTACTTTTGTTACATTCATATTAGATACTAGCGTTGCTGCAAGTGCTGCTGCAAGTGTTATTGATGTGATTTTGTTAACTAAATTATTTTTTCTCATTTCTTCATCCTTCTTAATACATGATATTATCTATATTCTTCTCAAAAATACCCCAACCATATTCCTTAGATTATGATTGGGGTATTATTAGCCTACTTATATATTAATATGTATTTGGATCAATCTGATTTGCTGGGTAATCAGCAAGGTTGTAATCATTACCATTGTTGTTATCCCATACATCAATACCTGTATCTGACTGATAGTGTACGCAGAACTTAGTTGTTGAAACTCCATAGAACCAAACTTTAACTTTCCATAACTCTCTGTTATTTCCAAGAGATTTTACATACTCTGCTTTGCTAGATGAATGCCATTCACCATTATTAGATCTATCTGTATACCATAATGTGATATCTTTATTATATGCACTATTCTCAACCTGAATATATACTTCTGTACCAACTACTGCATATGGATTCTCAACATGTACATATGCTGCAACATTCATAGCACCTAATCCAACGAACTCTACTGGCTTATCCCAATAATATGCGTCTGCCTCTTTTGTGTTTACTGCTAAAACACATGTAAAAATTGTTGCTACTGTTAATAAAGCTACCATCACTTTTTTGAGATTTTTAACTAAATTCATCTTTTCTCTCCTATTCCTTAACTCAATTATTTTTTACAATCGGGATAATACCATATGAATATTACAAAATCAAGAGCTCTTTGTACATTTTGCACAATTTTACAATATCATAATTGTGCAAAATTCTTTCATTAAGCAATTTTACAATAAATAAAATAATCGCTCTAGAAATTGTGCACAAAAATCTCAGTCAAAATAGCCAACATCGGTCCTTTATTATACATCTTGCACAAACGTAATTTTTCTTTAAATAAATATTTACTAAGTAATTTAATCTATCTTTTTTCTTACATGAATATTATAATTAGAAGTCGAAGCTGGTTCATACAACACAGCAGGGATATATTAAGAAAGTAGGTGCTTTGTCAACTACCCATCACCTAAAGGTAATGGGCTTGTAACTGCCCAGTCGTAGTAACGGCTTATGCCTCCGACCTTTGACACCAATAGGTATTACCTAAAGTGGCGTTACATTATAGGGTGGTTGACAACACCCTTTACGA
>JAEIGA010002633.1_pt1 | contig 28540 bp, 31 predicted proteins | sample 9270691 | NCBI WGS metagenome assembly JAEIGA01 (sample SAMN17057246, study PRJNA624740) | gut metagenome | biome: biome; isolation source: fecal sample | host: Bos grunniens | place: China: Xizang | collected 2019
GAGCTGCAGCCAAGGCTGTACGAAGCGAAGGACGGCACGGCCAGGATGAGCCTTGACGTGTGCGCTGACGACGTGGAGTTCATGAGCCGCGCTGACGAGAAGCCCGCCGCGAAGCCAGCGGATCCGAATACCTTTGAGGACATTTCCAGTAAGGACCTGCCGTTCTGACATGAAAACGCTGAAGGTATCAACAACCTGGCTGAAGCGCACGAGAACGCTGTCAGATGCTGAGAAAGGGAGGCTATTCACCGCCATGCTGCAGTACGCGATTGACGGAATAGCCCCCGCCATCAGCGGGAGAGAGTCGCTATTGTGGGACGAAGCCGAGGAACAGATAGACAAGCAGCGCGATGCTTACACCCGGCAGCAGGCTCCGAACGTAACGAGGCGTGACGAGGCGTTACGCAGGCGTGACGAGGGCGTTACGCCCCGTAACGAGGGCGTAGAGAAAGCGTCTCCCCTATCTTCCCCCACACCCCTATCTAATACCCCTCTGAAAGAGAGAAAGAAAACTCTCTCTAAAGAGAGAGCAAAAGAAAGAAACATTCCCACCGCCCTGGAGCAGGCTCTGAAGGATTTCAAGGACATGCGGAACAGGATGCACAAGCCTATGACCCAGCTTGCCGTGGATCTGTTGGTGCAGAAACTGGAGAAGCTGGCGCCGGGGGACACGGACAAGCAGGTGGCTATGCTGATGCAGTCGATCGAGAACGGATGGTCGGGCGTGTACGAGCTGAAGCAGGAGCAGAAGCCGCGCATGAGCGCACGACAGCAGGCCAGCTGGGAAAAGTGGCACCCTGAGTGCGAGCGTCACGGGAAATCGGCGGTGGCGCGACTTGAAGATATCGAACTGAAACTGGAGGACTTGGAATGACACACCTTTCGCTTTTTACCGGCATTGGTGGTCTTGATCTTGCGGCAGAATGGGCTGGATTCACGACTGTTGGACAATGCGAGTGGGCTGACTATCCGACAAAGGTTCTTGAAAAGCATTGGCCGGATGTGCCGCGCTGGAGAGACATACGAACGCTGACAAAGGAGAGTTTCTATGAAAAAACAGGGCTGCGAACAGTTGACGTTATATCGGGGGGGGTTCCCGTGCCAACCGCACAGCAAAGCAGGAAAGCGTAAGGCTTCTGCTGACGAGCGTGATATGTGGCCTGAAATGCGGAGGGTTATTGACGAAGTTAAGCCCAAATGGGTCGTGGGTGAAAATGTACGGGGACTATTGTCAAGCGAGGATGGACGGTTCTTTCGAGGAATACTCAGGGACTTTTCCGACATGGGGTTTGATGTTGGATGGTGTTGCCTACGAGCTGCCGATTTCGGAGCGATCCACAGAAGAGAAAGATTGGGAATTATTGCCCACTCCCGTTGCGGCAGACGCATGGGTAGCGTCTTTAAAGTCAACACAATGGACGGGAGCGAACAAACACTCGATGACACTAATACAAGCGTTGAATCGTGGGGGCGGGAATGCAACGTATTTGAACCCAAACTTCTGCGAGATATTGATGGGGTTCCCTATTGGGTGGACAGAATTAAATGCCTCGGAAACGCGGTAGTGCCGCAACAGTTTTACCTGTTTTTCAAACTGATACACGACATTGAGGAGGAAAGATGACCGAGCATGAAGTTTCTGCAGAAAATCGTGTGTTCACGATTAAATTCACGACCAATAACCAAGAATCTGCTGCCAAGGTACGTGACATATGCAAGAAGCTGGCAGAAGATGACAAGCCTGTCCCAAAGGTAAAACCGTGCCCGTTTTGCGGGTTTGTCGACAGAGTGTGCTACGACGTCTCACTTGAAAGAGAAGGCGTGATGCTTGGGCTTATAGGGTGCAACGGATGCCACCTCACAATTAAGCACCGATTTGATGTTTCATACGGGAAGAAGAATGCGGAGATATCTCTGATAGAAACGTGGAACAGGAGGATGGGGAAATGACCGAGAAAGACGAGCAAATCGCCCTGTTCGACTGGGCACAGTACCGGACGGATCTTCAGCGCATGTTCCACATCACGAACGAAGGCCGCAGATCCGTGCAGCACACGATGAGCCTGCTCCGGCAGGGCATGAAACCGGGAGTGCCGGACAACATGCTCCCGCTGGCGCGGGGCGGGTACCACGGCCTGTTCATTGAGATGAAGCGGCGCTCCGGCGGGCGGCTGAGCCCGGAGCAGAAGGACTGGCAGGTGGCGCTGTTGGAGGAAGGGTACGCCGTCGCGGTGTGCAAGGGCTTCGAGGAGGCGCGGGAGACGATCGACTGGTACGTGAGACTGAAGGAGGGAAGACGATGACGGACTACACGAAGCTGGTAAAGCAGTTACGTTTGAGCGCATCGGAATATGAAAGTAGCATATTTGATGATGAGGACAAGCAAATCTACGCCGATGCCGCCGCCGCAATCGAGGCGTTGCAAGCACAGTTGCCGAAGCGGGGCGAGTGGATTGATGCGGCAGATGAGTATGATATGCAATTACGACGGCATATGTACATCTGTTCAATCTGCGGAAAACACGCCGACTCTTTTGTCGGTGGGACGGAAGATTGGTGGACATCAAGAAAACCGAACTACTGCCCCAACTGCGGGGCGAAGATGCACGGCGAGAGGAAGGAGGGAGAGGGATGAACGTGGCGTACAACATGGACTGTATGGAAGCCATGAGGGAAATGCCGGACAAGGCGTTTGATTTGGCGGTGGTTGACCCGCCGTATGGGATAAAAAACGGAAGCCATGCAACCGACAGAATAAAGAAATACGGTTCTATACACCAAGCTAACGATTTGAAGCCAAATCCAGAATATTTTGAGCAGTTGTTCAGAGTTTCAAAAAACCAAATAATTTGGGGATACAATCATTTATCCGATATGTTACCAACAACGACGGAGTTCTTGTTTTGGTATAAGCGAAACCCTGTTGTTAGCTATTCTGATGGCGAACTTGCGTGGACTTCATTCACTAAAACGGGGAAAGTGTTTGATTATCCTTTCTTCGGTGGCACAGGTGCAGACAAAGACGGGCGAATACATCCTACGCAGAAGCCTGTTGCGTTATATTCTTGGATTTACAAGACATACGCAAAACCCGGTGACAAAATCCTCGACACACATCTTGGCTCCGGCTCGTCCCGCATAGCCGCCTATGACGCGGGGCTTGACTTTGTTGGCTATGAAATCGACAAGGAATACTTTGACAAGCAAGAGGAACGGTTTAAGAAATACACAGCACAAGGAAGGCTGTTCACGCCACAAACATTTAAGGCAGAACAAATGAATTTTATGGAGGTGCAGAATGAGCGTTGAACTGAAACCGTGTCCGTGGAGAGTACACGGAGAAAAAACAAAAAGCCTAACGATTTCTGGTGAATTTTACTATAATGAATATTTCATGCCATGTATTGGAGAAGATTGCCCGGCTTTTGATTTGGATAATGCTGTTTGCATGAAGGATGGGGCATATTTCCGCATGAAAGTGATAAAACGGAGGGCCGAAACATGAGCGAGTGCGTTGTAAGGATGGAGATGCCGAAGGGTTGCTGGTGTTGTCCGTTCGGTCATTACGATTGGATATGGGGAGATGATGGAAGAGAGAAGATGGTTTGCTTCTGTTGCCTTGATTTGGAATCCGAAGAGGACGGTCATTATCTCTTGGAAACGGAGCTGAAAAGGCCTTCATGGTGTCCCATCCTCTGCCAACTCCCGGAAGGGCATGGGCGGCTGATTGATGCGGATGCGTATGATTATCCGGGTGACTTAAAATGGGAGCCCACCATCGTCCCGGCAGAAAGGAGCGAAACATGAGCAGGTTGATAGATGCGGATGCGAATATCGAAACAATGAAAAAGTGTGCTGCAAATCCAGAAAACGAACAGGCGTTGTTGTGTTATCGGTTTGCTCAAAGGATTCTTGAAGAAGCTCCAACCGTTGAACCCGCCCCACGCTGGCATAGGGTGGAGGATCCGCCGAAAGAGGACGGCAAGTACGTTGCAATAAACGTAGAGACAAAGTGGTGGTACGAAGCAAGTTATGAGAATGGAAATTGGAAAGCCGTTGATTTATTTGGTCAAAGATGGGTTGTGATACATCCGACTCATTGGATGCCCATCGAGCCGCCGAAGGAGGACGCATGACACACTCAGAATATGTTTACAAACTAATCCAATATCACAGGAATGATTTAGATAGGCAAATTGGAATTGCAGTTCTATGTATAGCAAGGATGCTTGCGGAATGGTGCGATTCAGAATACGGTGAAGTCCCGGAAAATTGGTTGCCGAAGGAGGACGCATGACACAGCGTGAGACTATGATCGAGTGCTTGCAGGGCGCGGAAACGGTGCTAATCGATCTTGGCATACACAACAAAATGCCATTGCGGTCAGCTGTTGTGGCGAATGCTCGGATCAACTGGTTCATACTGACTTGGATAATAAAACAGATCGACAAGGAGGAAAAACGGATGACGGGAAAAGAGGAGATTGTTTTTGCGGATTTCAAGGAAACTGTAAAAAGTACCGGAAATTCTCAGATATACTCGCCGATCATATACCGGCTGGCAGAAAAATATGACATCCCGTTGCGGGTAGTCGCGAACATAATCCATGAAGGATATCAAAAAGAAAGGAGAAACAAATGAACGAGGTAAACGAGCTGCTCGCTAAGGTGGGCGAGGCGGAGATCCTCCGCAGGCTGATGGTGCTGGGCAAGGTGGTCAAGGGCAAGATCCCGCTGGTCACGGTGAAGGCGGAGACGGTCGAGGACGTCGAGAGAGCGGTCGTCAAGATAGACACAGACTCCCGGCGACTGATCCTTGACCCGGACTTCGGATTCATGTGGTACGACGCGGAGCCTGCGACATGATCACCCGCGTGGAGCTGCAGCAGTACCGGCGAACCAACGACCGGCACCGGCGGTCGCCGGACAACAAAGCGTTCCGGCGGAGGCTGGAGGCGGCTATGGCGGAGCTCGCGCCGATCGAGCGGCGGCTGGTGTTCCTACGCTACTGCTGCCGGCTGAGCTGGGTCGCGGTGGGGATGCGGATCCACTACTCCGAGCGGCAATGCCGAAGGCTGGACCGGAAGATATGCAATGAGCTTGAGGAAAGCAGATGGTAGGAGATGTCATATTGATCATCCTTTTCGGGAGATAGAAAAAGACCGCTTACTCAGCGGCCTTTTTCAGTATCGCCTTTATTTGAGCGGCGAGTGGTTTTGATTCGTCCAGCATTTTGATTATGTCGGCGTCGGTGTGTCGGTTCAGTCTGAGTGTCAACTGTAGCGTGTTAACTGCCTTCCATTCATTGTTGGTCATGATTCACCCCTTAATTTATTGGCCCTCGTAACCTCCGGGGCGGGAATTTGTTTTTTCTTACAGGACATTTGCAAGTTCAGCCTTGCACTCTTCATCAAGATAGGTGACGCCTGTAAATCCGCTCATAAATTTCACATAAGGCTGATCAGACTTGGCTTTGAAAATGAACATGTCAATGTGAGTATTGTCCACGAACTTCATCCTTAGATAGGGCTTTCCGTTCTTCAAGAAAATTTCAAATCCAGGCTTGTTCATCTGTGTGCCTCCCTTGTTTTGATTTCACTGTCATTGTAACATGGGTATACCCATTTGTCAAGCATGAATTTGGAAAAAATTTATGCTTGTTTTTTTGTTGTACGGACGTCGAAAAGATGTCCGTTTTTTTGTTGTCTCACAGGTTAGGATTTCGAAAAAGGAGGCGCTATGGCGAGGAGAAAGATCACCCGGGGCGGCGGGGACGATGATTTTGAGCTGAAAGAGCTTGAACGAATGGAAGAGGAGGAGCGGAACGAAAAGGCTGCCGCGCTCCCCAATAACACGTTGCTACCGTTGACCCCTACGTCCGATTGGCGCGACCCATCAAAGCGCACTCAGCGCGCGCGCCGCAGACCGCTTTCGCACAATAAGCTGTTTACAAGCGGGACGATGACCGGAACGCAGCGCAGCCGGACCGCCAATGCCGCGAAGGGCAGGAAGGTGCCTGGGCTTAATGGCGTAGGGCAGGAGTCGCTGGACGGGCTTAACTTCGCACGGAAAAAAAAGACCTCCAGGAAGAGGAAGACGTAAGTGGCGAACAAGAAAGCTGGCGAAAACGGAAGCAACACGCGCTTTAAAAGCGGCAAAGAAGCGGCAAATGCCGGCAAAAAGGGCGGAGCCGTTTCTGGTGTTGTCCGCCAGCAACGTGCCATGTTCCGTGACGCGTTCAAGGAACGCATGACGGACGACCGAATGGCGAAGATCTTCAACGCGCTGTGCGAGAAGGCTGAGAACGGAGACGTCCAGGCGGCAGCGTTCCTTCGCGACACGATGGGCGAGAAGCCGGTGGACAAGGTCGAACAGACGGTGAAGGACCTGACGTTCAGCTTTGAAGGGATGGAAGAGGCGTTCTACAAGTGAACCTTGGAAAGCAGCCGAACCCACGACAGGCGGAGTTCCTCCGGGCCAATGCGCGGCACATCTGTTACGGCGGCGCGAGAGGCGGCGGGAAGAGCTGGGCGGCACGCACGAAGGCGGTGCTGCTATGCGGCTACTATCCGGGGCTGAAGGTGCTGCTGATGCGGCGGACGTTCCCGGAGCTAATGGAGAACCACGTACGACCGCTGCAGGCAATCCTCGCGAAGGCGGCACAGTACAAGGCGACGGAGAACGCGTTCCTGTTCCCCAACGGCAGCATCCTGAAGCTGGGATACTGCGCGACGGAAGCAGACGTGTACCAGTACCAGGGCCAGGAGTGGGACGTGATCATCCTGGAAGAGGCAACGCATTTCACGGAGACGCAGATGCAGTTCCTCACCACCTGTAACCGGTCCACGCGCTCCGACTTCAAGGCGCGAATGTACTACACCTGCAACCCCGGCAACGTGGGCCACGGATGGGTCAAGCGCCTGTTCATTGACAAGGACTACAAGGGCACGGAACGCCCTGAGGATTACGTGTTCATACCGGCGAGGGTCTACGACAATCGCGTCCTGATGGAAACTGATCCCGACTACGTACGCACGCTGGAGAACCTACCGGAGGCCCAGCGTAGGGCGTTCCTCGACGGTGATTGGGACGTGTTCGCCGGGCAGTATTTCAGCGAGTGGCGCCGGGAGCTGCACACGATGGACCCAATACCTATCCAGCCCTGGTGGCAGGTGTACCGGGCATTGGACTACGGTCTCGACCGTCTCGCGTGCCTGTGGTGCGCATTTGACGAAGTCGGGAACGCGTACGTATTCCGGGAGCTGTGCGTCTCAAACACGATCGTATCCGACGCGGCACGGATGATCCTTTCAGCCGGGGACGAGCCCGTGACCGCGACCTTCATGCCATCCGACCTCCTGGGTCGCTCTTCACAGACCGGCGTCTCGATCTACGAAGCGTTTGCAAACGCCGGTCTGCGGGGCGATCCCGTGAGCAATCCGAGGGTGCCAGGGTGGCTGAACTTGAAGGAGTGGCTGCACCCGGTTGATGACGGCACCGGGAACCTGAGACCGAGGCTGCGGATCTTCAACACATGCCGCGAGCTGATCCGGTGCCTACCGCAGCTGCAGTACGCGAAGACTGGCGACCCGTCCGACGTGGCGAAGGACCCGCACGACATCACGCACGCGCCAGACGCGCTGCGATACCTGATGGACGGCAGGCCGCGCCCCGGCGAGAAACCGAAGGACGAACGACACCACCGCCAGCCTGTCCCGATCCAGCGGCAGGCGGCGAGCATCATAGGCTATGGAGGAAAACGATGATCAACTTTTTTGCGGGCATTCTCACGGGCGCTGTAGTGGCCCTATTTTCCGCGTACTGTCTGCATAAGGCAAAGACCAAGGCGAAGGCGGAAACGGCACCCAGCGAAGAAGAGGCACGTTTGAACAAGGAGAAAAAACGGCGTGCCGAACGGCTGAAGGAGCTGGACCGGCAGTTCGACAATCTAATGAATTATAAAGGCGAGGAGCAGATCAAAGCATGAAGATCACAAAAGACCCCGGCGACATCCGCAAAGAGTTCGCGGCTGGGCAACAGTACAAGGAGGCCATCGGGCTGTACGAGAACTACGCCCGCAACGAGGACTTCTACGTGGGCAACCAGTGGCGCGGAGTAGACGCGGAAGACATGGACAAGCCGGTGATCAACTTCCTGAAAAGAGTCGTGAGCATGCGGATCGCGAAGGTCGGCTCCGAAGACTGGACGACGAGATTTCAGGCGTTTATCCAGAACGACGAGACGGACGCGATCTCGACGATGCTTTCTGAGCAGGTGGACCAGGTGATCGAGCGGACCGGCCTTAAAGCGAAGGCCCGCACAGCGCAGCGGAACGAGTGCGTGGACGGCGACGCCTGCATGTACTTCGACTTCGACCCCGACGCGGAGAGCGGCATGGACGTGCCGGGAACGGTCACCGCAGAGCTGCTGGAGAACATCAACGTGTACTTCGGGAACCGCTACTCCCGCGATGTGCAGAGCCAGCCGTACATCATCATTCAAAAGCGAATGTTCCTTAACGACGTTCGCGACGAGGCGCGGGCGAACGGGATGAAGGACGAGGACGTCCAGTCGATCAAGGGCGACAGCGACGAGCACCAGATGGAGCAGGACTCCCCCAGCGACCTGGTGACCGTGCTGATCAAGCTATGGAAAGAGGACGGCACCGTCCACGCCATGAAGGTCGTGAACGAGATGGTGCTCCGCAAGGAATGGGACACCGGATACAAGCTGTACCCGATCGCGTGGACAAGCTGGGAGATCGTGAAGAGCAGCTACCACGGACAGGCGATGCTGACCGGGCTGCTGCCTAACCAGATCGCCATGAACAAAGCATGGGCGGGCACAATCTACCAGATTTTGAAAACCGGCTTCGCACAGCCGGTGGTAGACCGGACACGGATCCCCGACTGGGACGGTGCGCTCGGTCAGATGATCGAGGCGAAGGGCCCGGTAACGAACGTGCGCGACGCGGTCATGTACCTGGAGCCGGCGCAGGTGCCGGTGAGCGTGATCAACGCCATGGACAGCCTCATGAGCGCGACGCGCGACTGCATGGGCGCGTCTGATGCGACCATGGGCAACGTCCGCCCCGACAACGCATCAGCAATCATAGCGCTGCAGCAGGCTGACGAGCAGCCGCTTGAACTGGCGAAGCAGAGCTTCCATGACTTTGTTGAGGCGATGTGCCGGATCATCGCGGACATCATCCGCGCCCGGTACGGGAAGCGGCAGGTGATGATCAACCAGACTGTGCAGGGAAAGGACGGGCAGACGAAGACGGAACCGGTGCTGACCGAGTTTGACTTCTCGACACTGGACCAGCTGCAGATGAGCATGCGCGTGGACGTAGGCGCCTCCTCCCTGTATTCGGAGCAGCTGCAGGTGCAAACGCTGTCGAACCTGCTGACGAGCGGGATCCTGGACGACCCGGCGAAGCTGTCCATATTCCTGGAGGCCATGCCGGACAAGTACGTCCCTGCAAAGGCGAAACTGATGAAGTACAGAGACGAGCTGCTGAAGCAAGTGCTGCAGCCCGCGCAAGGAGGAATCAACGCACCGACCGCAGGGCCGGGGCTTGAAAATACAATCGCCCAACCATAGGCGAAGAAAGTGAGTGGACATGATGGAAGGCGAAACCAGCCAGAACACCGTGACCGGCGGGATTTTCGATGGCGAGCCGGAGATTGACTTCGACGAGACCACCGAAGGCGAGGAGACGGACGAGCGCACGGACGCGCAGGAACCTGTCCCAGAAGCCAAGGAACCGGAGAAGGTCGACGAGAGCGACTTTCTCACCATCCGCTACAACAAAGCGGACGTGAAACTGTCCAAGGCGGAGGCCGTGGAGCTGGCCCAGAAGGGCAAGAACTACGACCACGTCGCAAACGAGCTGAAGAGCTACCGCGAGGGGCCGATCGGCAGGGCAATGAAAGCCTACGCCGACGAAGCTGGCATGAGTATCGAGCAGTACGCCGAGATGATGATCAGCAACCAGGAGGCCGCAGCGGAGAAGGCAGCGATGGACAAACTGGAGGAGCAGTACCCGGACGCACCGGAGGAGCTGCTTCGGGAGCTGGTGAAAGCCCAGCGAGCAGGGGCAAAGGAGCAGGCGAAGAGCGCCGAGGAGCAGAAGCGACAGAAAGCATGGGCGGACGCCCTGGCCGCATACCCGGATATCAAGCCTGACAACCTCCCCCAGGACGTGCAGGACGCGGTGGCGAACGGTGCCTCACCGTTGGAAGCGCTCCGGCTGCACGAATTAGCCGAGCTACGCGAGAAGGTCGCGAAGCTGACGACTGAACAGGAAACGAAACAAAAACAAGAAGATAACAGGGCGCGGTCGATAGGCTCCGCTGCCGGGGTAAACTCCGGCGGGGACGAGCAAGACGACTTCCTCGCCGGGATGGCTTCGAGAGTCAGGAGCTAATCCCACACCGACCGGCCCGGAAAGGGTCAAACAATGTCTATCAATCTTCTCAAGAAGTATCACGACAAACTGGTCAAGAGCCTGGAGTACGCCTCCGACTTGGCCGGCAAGACCACCGATGAGTACAAGCTCGATGGTGGCGAGGGCGTCTACCTGACCTCTCTGGTCCCGCAGTCGCTGAACAACTACAACATGGGAGCTACCGCGAACCGGTACGGCACCCCTTCCGAGATGCAGGACACCCAGCAGTACATTGCCTGGGACTATGACAAGTCCTACAGCATCACCGTGGACAAGGCGAACTACCAGGACGGCGGCTACCTGAAGACCGCCGGCGCCGTGGTTGAGGAGCAGAACAACTCCATCGTCGCCCCGTTCATTGAGCAGAACTTTTACGGCAAGCTCTGCATGAACGCCGGCAAGGTCGCGACCAACAGCGCGCCCACCGCCAGCGACATCATGGGACGTCTCACCGCCATTGAGGCGTGGTTCAAGAACAACGGCATCCCCAAGGCGAACCGGTACGTGGCCGTGCCCACCACCGTGTTCCAGCTGATCCGGCACTCCCTGACTTCGCTGGACAACGTGACAGACCGCATGCTTATCAAGGGCGTGGTAGGCAAGATCGGCTCCCTGAACATCATCGAGGTCGCCGATGCTGATCTGTTCTCCGACGTGTACCTCGTGGCATGGTGGAAGAAGGCCGCGCTGAAGGCGTTCGACATCAAGGACACCCGCGTGCATCAGGATCCTCCCGGCATCAACGGCATCCTCGTCGAGTTCCGCGTCCGTGGCGTCAACGCCGTAATCGGCAAGTATGCCGGCGGTGTTTACGTGGATTGCAAGAGCACCGCGAAGCAGGCCAACCCCAGCATCTCCAATGCGGGCGCGATCACCGTGGGCTCCAGCTCCGACTACACCATGTACACCAAGGACGGCACCGATCCGCGCTACAGCACCACCGCTGTCAAGATCACCAGCGGCACGACTCCTGCCCACACTGCGGGCGACACCATCAAGGCTGTCTCCTACAAGGCTGGCAAGGCTGTCTCCGACGTGGTCTCTCAGGTGACCGCTTCCTAAGCAACCCAACGACCGGGGGAGCCTCCGCGCTCCCCCATTATCAAATTTTTAAAGGAGCAGACGATGGCAAACGAAGAAAAGATTCGTATACTTGACGAGCAGCCGGCCGAGAACGCTGGCTCGCTTTTGTACATCCGCACACTGGCGGGCAGCAGCGACGCCAGCAAGCCCACGTCCCTGCTGGCGAACGGGTCCGTATACATTGAGACGGACACTGGCAAGGTGTTCATCTTCGACGAAGACAACGGCTGGACGGAGATGCAGGCTGGCGGCTCCTCTGGTGGCGGTGAGAAATTCATCGTCACCTTGACCCCCACTGCCGAAGACTTCTCCGGCACAATGGACAAGACCCCGGCTGAAATCAATGCGGCGTATGCGGCTGGGAAACAGATTGTGTTTAGAATATATGTTTCGCAAACGATGTTCTATGACATTAATGCAACATTGTCCATCAACGCGGATGGTGAAGATGTTCCGGTATTTATCGGGTACGGAAACCTTGCGGAAAAGTTTATTGTTCTCGCATCTTCCACGTATAGCAACACATACAACACCGAAGTCTACTCCCTAACCCCTGCGAGCTGAAAGGAGATACACCATGGCAAACGAGGACAAGATCCGAATCCTTGATGAGCAGCCGGTTTTGGGCGACAGCGGCATGCTGTACTGTCGCACGTTTGCCGGTCCGGCTGCAGCGACGAGACCGAAGCAGGGGCTGGCGAACGGGTCCCTATACATAAAGACGGACGCAGGCCCGGGCGAGGTCGCGTTCTACGACGAATCGACCAACAAATGGTCAGACGAGGAGTAATAACATGGCGAAGATAGGAACGATGATAGCGCTGGCAAAGGCGCTTGGCACCCCGAACAACACGCAGGTGAACAGCGCAGTAAACGCTTGGCTCGCCGCGCACCCGGAAGCGACCACGACCGTGCAGGACGGGGCGATCACGCGGGCGAAACTGGACAACGACCTTCAGGCCGCGACGGACGCGGTGCCCGGGCTGGTATCGTCCATGGCCGGCGTGATCCCGGCGGAGTACCCCTACACGTACTACGAAGGGAAATATGTTTATTGGGCCAACGGCACAAAAGCAAATGCCGCGAATTTCTCCGTGACCAACTTCATTCCGCTTAACGGCGCGACGAAGATCATATATACGAGGCTCAAGGTCGAGTCCTCCGCGCCGAACCACGGCATCGCGTTTTTCGCAACGAACGAGACGGCTGGGTACATATCAGGAATAAAGTCGAAGCCGGGAGCATCCGAGGCAGGTTATGAGTTGTATGAGGCCGACGTGCCCGCGACAGCAAACTATGTCCAGATCACCTGGGTGAACCAAAATCGGCGTGAGAATGAAGGTTTCGGCGACCTGCACCTCTACGACGCGACGCAGTACCACGCCTCCCTTGATGTTAAGGAGCAGGAACTAAACGCTCGGGTCACGGCACTTGAAGCCGCCGGCGAGCGTGACCCCGGTCACCTTGCGCTCAACAGTGAGGTGATCCAGAGCGCAGGCGTGCAGGCGGCTGTCCTCCGTGCGCGGCAGTTCTCCGATATCAAGTGGACGCCCGTCGCCGACATGCCGGGCCTCTTGAAAAACAAGTCCACCGGCGTATACGACTACGTGACCTTCAAGAAGGGCGTACGGCAGAAGGGGATTCCGTACAGCCGCGTGGATGACGATAAGCGAGTCGGCGACGCTGTCTCGTTCGACTGCTTTGCCACCGCCGTCATGAACCCGAACAGCTACCCGTACGTGACGAACATCTACGACGCAAGCCAAAAGCGCGCGACCGCGTACGGCGTCGTGTGTTCAAAACTGGTCGAGTACGCCTGGGGCTGCCCGCAGCTTCACGCATCTCAGCAGATTGAGAGCCTTCCTGGCATCATTAAGATCGCGAACCCAGGCGAGTGGAACGAAAACGACATAAAGGTCGGCGACGGCGTGTTGAACCCGACCGTCCACTGTTCCATCTGCACAGACGTCCTCCGCGACAACGACGGCGTCGTCCGCGCCATCGAGATCACCGAGGCTGTGACGCCTACGTGCCGGCGGCGCACATGGGGCATCCAGGAGTTTTTTGAGACTTTCGGGTCCTACGGTCTGTACCGCTACCAGTACATCGACGATGCCGAATACAACAAAGCTGAGTACGTGGACGTTGATGACGGCATCACCGGCCCGAAGGATATCCCCATCGCTATCCGGCGCGGCTCGTTCACGATCATCCCGAAGAACGGGAGTAGAACCGCGGATGTCGATAACACAAAATGGACGACGATGCACGTTCTCCACAACGGAACAGAAACGACCTCTGCTATCAGCGCGGCCACGCTCACCGTTCCGACAAGCGATTCTGGCTACTACGAGATCTGGCCAACCGACGCACAGAACAACCGGGGCGCTTCCTCCTTCTATTATGTGGAAGACACGCCGACGATCACCAAGAGCGTAAGCGGGAGCACCCTGACCCTGACGTATTCTGCGGATTGCCCCGGCTGGTACATCTACTGGAATAACGCCGGCAACAACCTGTACACGCTGCTGTCCGGCACCGGCTCCGATAGCGTGACAATCCCGGCGAATGCGACTTCGTTCAAGATCGCGTTCAAGTCCAAGTACGGCGTGTGGTGGTCCAGCAGCATCAGCCTGTCGTAAGGAGGGAAAATGTTCACCGTAAGAGACGTATACATCATGGCGGCTGCTCTGATCGGCGACCGCGAGAACGACGACCGAGATGAGCGCGACCTGTCCGTCCAGCACATGAAGATCCTGCTGCGAGAAGCGCTTAACTGCGAGAACAGCATGAGAGAGCGCGACGGGCAGGAGCCGCTGACGGTAGCGCCTGTTCTCGGTCTCGATGACGAGATCCCGTACCACGACGAGCTGGTCCGGGCAGCGTTCCCGTACGGGCTGGCGTGGCAGTACCACCAGGACGCGGGCAACTGGGTACTGGCCGGGCAGTACCGGACCATGTTCGTCGAAGCTGTAAACAGCAACCACTGCTTTACGATTAGGAGACGCAGATGATTCCTCTCGACACGAGAAATAACCAGGTCCTGCTGCAGAAGAACTACTCATACTTTCGCGGCTGCGACTTCACGACGGAGCCTCCGGAGATCGACGACAGCCGGTCCCCGGATTGCTTGAACATGCTGGCCGACGACGCAGGGTTCCCCATCAAGCGCGTCGGCTGGCGCGTTCTTGCGGCATTGACCGGGAAGATCCACGGCCTGCATTATGCGCACTTCGACGGCACCGACCCGGTGATTATGATCCACCACGGCACGAAGCTGACCGCGTACAAGATATCCGACGGCACGACCACGGCGGTCATGGCGTCGGGCATGGCAGACGCGAGGTCCTCCTCTTTCATGCACAAGGGCAAGCTGTACGTTCTTGATGGGACAAACTTCCAGCGGTTCTGGTACGCGAGCGGGTTCCAGCATGAGGACGCAGCGTCCGCGACCGTGGCGAAGATCCCGACCACCGGCATGGGCGGACACTATGAGGAAGAGGACGACAACGGAACGACGATTTATAACTGGATCGCGTGTACCCCGCACGAAGAGCCGAACCTGCTCACGTCCTCCCAGATCAACCTGTTCGCCGGCGACGGCGTGAACAAGGACTTCTGGTTGACCGAGCACGGCGCGACCGTGACAAAGGTCGAGGTCTACTCCACCGATTGGACCGAGGTCACCGCGTACACCGCCGCCGAGGATCCGGACAAGGCTAAAACAAAGATCACTTTCGATTCAGCCCCGGCAGCGCACCCGGACGGCGCGGGCATCGACAACATCCGCGTCACGTTCACATCTTCCGAGCATCCCGCGGACGCGTCTGCCATCAAGAAGTGCAACATCTGTACGCCGTACGGTTACTTCAACGACAACCGGATCTTCATTAGCGGCAACCCTGACCACAAGAACCGCGACTACGCCTGCGGCGTGGATGACCCGACATACTGGGAGATCAACCAGTGGACGGACATCGGAAGCGACCACACCGCGATCATGGGATACCTCCACTACGGCGACATCTTGGCGATTGTCAAGGAGGACGACAACCAGGACGCGGAAATCTACATCCGGTCCGCCACCGTAACAGAGGATAACAAGGTTTTGTTCCCTGTCCAGCAGGGCGTGAAGGGCGTGGGCGCTATCTCCAGGGGCGGGTTCGCGTCCCTGAGAGACGACGCGCTCTTCTACGCCAGAGAGGGTGTATTCGCTGTCGCGGGCACAGACGCCAGCCAGCAGCGCACGGTCCAGAACCGGAGCTTCTACGTGGACAATAAGATGCGGCAGGAGCAGGGAAAGGACAAGGCCGTCGCGGTCGCGTGGAATAACCGATACCTGATCAGTTTCCCGGACAGCGGGCACTGCTACGTAGCGGACGCCCGGATGCAGAGCGCGTTCAACGAGAGCTACGTATACGAATGGTTTTTTTGGGACAACATCCCGGCTGTTCAGTGGCTTGAGTTCGACGGGAACCTGTTCTTCGGCACGTCGGACGGCAAGCTGTGCCGGTTTAATGACGACATGAAGTCGATGGTCAAATACTCCGACGAGCTGACAAAGGTCCCCGGCGCGGATCCGACGAACGAGCACCAGGCATGGACCGGCGGCAAGCGCATCAAGGCCCGGTGGACCACGAAAGCGGACACCTTCGGCACCATCGCCCAGGTGAAGACGCTGACGCGGCGCGGGAGCACGGTCATGCTGAAACCGTTCGCCAGGTCGTCCGTCAAGATCTCCGCGACCACGCACAACGTCAAGGGCCTGTCCCTGAACGACGTCGAAATGAACGTGTGGGACTTTGCCGACCTGGACTTCGGCAGGATCGACTTCAACGCCATGGCGACACCGCAGGTGGTGCTCATCGGCGCGAAGGTGAAGAAGTTCCAGCAGCTGCAGCTCATCCTTGAAAGCGACGGCGTGGAGGAGTGCTTCGGCATCTACGGCATCCAGGTCCAGTACAGCGTGAACAACTACATTAAGTGAGGCAATTATGGCGAACATCGAAGACATCCTTAAACAGCATAGAGCATCCCTGTCCCAGGCGCAGATCGACGCGCTGATCGCGGCAGCAGACGCGTACAGCAGACAGAACGCCGGCAACCGTGCCGGTGCTCTTGCATCTGCGAGACAGCAGTACGACACCGGCTACCGGGGTTTGCAGAACATGGGCTTAGCCGGAGCGTACCGTGGCGCGCCTACGTCCGGCGAGGTCCCCCGGCTGGAGAAGCAGGTCCGCACCCCGTTCGACCAGTACAACGCCCGTTTGCATGACGTGGAGCGCCAGCGGGTGAACGCGCTCGGTGCCAACTTCGCGTACCAGAACCAGGTCGCCGCCGCGCAGGCCGCTGCGGAAGCGGAAGCGCGTGCCAAGGCCGAAGCAGAAGCAAGGGCGCGTGCTGCAGCCGCCGCTGTCGGGGCACGCGGGCCGTACAACATCGACCGCTCCCAGACCGCGTTCATCGGCGAGAACGGCGAGAAGAGCATGCCCGACCAGAAGGCCATCGGGCTGTACAAGGCTACCCGGTACGACGATCTTTCGCGTGCGAACGCCGAAGCGGCCAAATGGAAAGAGGCCGTGCAGAATGATGTAGACGCAGACTTCGCAGCCCGGCAGCCGGCCATCGACGCGGCAACCGCCGCCCAGGAGCGCGGCATGGCGCGCACCGCAAGGCCGCAGGACATTGCCGCAGCTGCCGCGTTCTCAAGCACCAACCCTGTCATGCAGCAGCAAGCGAAAGAGCGTTCTACGCAGTTTGAACAGGCCACGGCGGCATCCAGACATGCGTACGAGACCGCAGACGCGACCCTGCGCGGAATGGAAATGACCCGTCGCTACGGCGGCACCGTGGACGAGAATAAATACCAGGCGGCGAAGCGCACCAGAGACGAGGCGAAGATCGCCTACGACGCCGCCACCTTGAACCGTGACGCGGACACCTACCGGGCCGAGGCGCAGAAGCTCCAGCGCGATGATCCGGAATACTACGACGCGATCGTGACCGCGAACAATCCCAAAGCGGCGCCGGACGCGAAGAAGCGGGCCAGCGTAGTGTTGGCTGACCGTGCAGCTAAAGAAACCGTATCCGCGATGGGGCTGACCAAGACCATGACGGACCAGGAATATGAGACCCAGTCAAAGAACGTGCCGGATATCCGCCGTGCTGTCAACGCCATCGACGGCATGACAAAAGGCATGGCAACGTATGACCAGAAGCGGATAGACGAGTTTATGGACGTGCTGAAGAAGTACGGGTTCACTTCCACAGAAGAGGCTGAGAAGTTTATCCGCCAGTACGACACCGAACGCAACAACCGTGTCGAGTACCAGGCGTTCAACCGTGCGTATTCCGCTTTGTATTCTCACCAGGGCGAAAAGCCGGTCGGCGCTGTCAACAAAGACGAGAAAGACTACACGTACAGGATCGTCAACGGTCTTAAAGCCAACGCGCCGATGGGGACGATGGGCGACGCGCTCATGTCCATCTGGCGCGATGATAAGAAGATCATCGGCGAGGACACGACAAAGTACATGACCGACGCGCAGCGCAACGCGTACAACGCCATCTACGAGAAGGACGGCGTCAAGGCCGCGAACGAGTATATCAAAGAAATCCTGCCGCTGGTCGAGATGCAGCGTGCTGAAAAGGATCAGAAATGGCTTGAACAGCTTGCCACAGAAAAAGGGTTCCCTGCGTGGCTGCTTGCACGTGGCACGAACCTTATCGGCGGCGTTCCTGCTATGGTCGAAAAGTTGGGAGTTGGTGCCGTCAACCTGATCAACGAAGTAAGGACCGGCGGCTCAAACGAAATCCTACGGTACAGCCCCAACAGCGCAGCCAGCCGGCTAAGCAACTGGGCCGATATCGTCCAGTCGCAGCAGGCACAGAACATTCTCGCAAAGCACGGTGACGGGTTTACCGGCAAGGCGATCAACTTCATGTACAACACCGGCACCAGCATGGCTGATTCGCTCATCGCGATGGGCGTCGGAGGAATACTTGGGCAGGGTGCCTCTTCTGCTTTGTTCTTTTCGTCCGCTGGCAACCAGGCGTACAAGGACGCTATCGACAGGGGCGGCACGCAGGGGCAGGCAATGGGCCTTGCAATACTGAGCGGCACAGCTGAAACAATCTTTGAAGAAGTATCTCTGGAAAAACTGACAAAGACGTTGAAGTTTGCCGGCAAGCCAATGGTTCAGGCTGTCAAGGACGCACTCGTGCAGGCCGGTGTTGAAGGCTCCGAGGAGCTATTCACGGAGATTGCAAACGTGCTTTCCGATTGGGCGGTCATGAAAGACAAGTCCGAGATCCGCGCCGCCATCAACAACGGCGAGCTGGGCCGTTTCCTGTGGGACCGTCTTAGCTCCGCTACTTTGGGCGGTCTTGCCTCCGGTCTTGGGTTTGGTATCTTCGGCATCGGCGGTACGGCGTTCAGGGGTGCTATCGACAGCAAATCGAAAAATAACCTTGGCACAAAGGTCCGCGAGCGCGGCGACGTGCAGCAGGTGCGCGACACCGCGATCCTGATTGGCGGTGAAGCTGCCCAGCAGGCGGAAGCCGTGCAGAAACGCGAGACGAACGCGAACGTCGGCGAGATGACCGTTGCTGTCGTACAGCAGGTGCAGGAGTTCGGCGAGAAACTTGACCAGGATCAGCAGGTGGCGTTCGCTCGGATCACCGACGGCGCGCAGATGACCGCCGAGGAAGCAGCGGACGTGTACAAGCTGCTCGGAAAAGAGATAGTCGAGGAGATGGGCTACGACGGCTCGTCCGCCGAGGCGTTCCAGAAGTCGTACAATGACCGCGTACAAAGCAATAAGGTCGTAAGCAAAGAAGAGCGGATGGCGAACGCGGAGCAATTCAGGTCAAAGAAGGAGAAACAGGAAGCGGCAGAGCGCGTATGGAAAGATCCGAGCCTGGGTTACGCCACCACAGAGGGCGGGAAACGGGTCAAAATGCCCGGTGACCTGACCGCCGTATCGTATGAGGACCAGAAGAAAAGCAACTTTGCGGCGCGGACCACGGCAAAGGTAGGCAGGGCAACCTATGAGATAGCCGGCATGAAAGCCAGAGAAGGAATGACCGACGAGCAGAAGATCTCCGCGCTCAAAAAGAACATGAACAAAGCGCAGGTAGCCAGGGCGGAGTTCATCGAGTCGCTGTCAAATGCTCTTGGCGTGGATATGGTGATTCACGATGATATGGGGCTTGCCAACGGGTATATCGACAACGACGGAAAGATTCATTTTTCTCTTTCCTCAAAGCAGTCGATCCTCCGTGTCGCATCCCACGAATTGACGCACAAGATCCGCGAGGTCAGCGAAGAGCATTTCAACGCCATAAAGGACGCCATCATAAAACAGGTCGGCGAGGATACGTTCAACGAACGTGTTGAACAAAAGAAGCAAGAGTACAAAGAAGCCGGCGTGAAACTTGATCCTGATTTGGCGATTGAGGAGACCGTCACCGAGTACAGCGAGAAAATGCTGCAGGACACCGACTTCCTGGAAGACTTTGTTGACGAGAACCCGGAAGCCGCAAAGACCTTGAAGGGCGAGCTGCTTAAGATCCTGAACGCTGTCAAGCGTGCGTTCAAACGCGCCGAGAACCGCAATTATGGCAAGTCGTTCAGCAACGAAATAGAGTATACCAGGGACACGCTGCAGGCTATGTACAACGGTCTGGAGGCTGTCATGGAGCGGGCGCAAAACCAAGAAGCGAAAGCGGAGCGGCAGGCAAAGCGCGAGGCGAAGCAGGCCGAGGCGAAAGCCGCGTTCGAGGAAAAGGCGAAAACAAAGCAGAAGGCCGAAGAGAAAGCGGCTGCTGACTTGGGTACTATTGCCGGCGACGCGAGCTACTACATCAACAAGCTGCACTTGTCGCAGAAGAGCGCCGTACAGACGCTTATGTACGACGGCTATTCTCAGGTGGAAGCGGAGCGTGCGGTTGAGCGGATGGCTCCTGATTGGAACGAGCAAGCCACAAAAAAGGCAAACGACCTGTTGGCGTCTTTCATTGAGACGAGCGGCATTACCGCAGAACATCTGGAGCGGCTGCTGATGTTAAACGACTTTACTGCCGAGCAGGCGAGGTACGGCGTAGAACACGCTGACGCGGATCTATTGAGAAAAGCCGAAGAAAAGGCGGGCCCGGCAAAGCAGAACGCTGCAGAGACGGACGAGTTGTACATGACCGAGGAAAGCCGGAAGGCTGAAGAAGTAAAGAAAGCAGTCGAGGAGAGCGCGCAGAAAAAGACCTACGTTCCGGGATACACCGCAAAGGAAGTCGAGAAGGTCCTGTCCGTTGGTGTATTTGGCGACCGCTCTAACTACGAGGGGAACGACTATGAGAACGCCAGGGGCATGATCGCGCAGCTGATCCCGGACATCGTAAAGGTGCTGCAAGAGGATACGAGCGTGGACCTGTTCGATTTGAACGACAGGATGAGGGCAGCCGTTGGCGAGATGTTGAAAAACTACTTTGAAGACGACGGCGATATGACCGCCTTGCGCGAAGCGATCCCGTCCGTGATCGGCGTGGACACCACGGCAAAGAGCGACCTGAAAACGAAGGACCAAAGCTTGTTCCAGATGAGTGCGAAGCTGTCCAAGGCCCTGGGCAAGAAGGTGACGCTGGTGAGCGAGACCAACGCAAAGGGTCAGAGGAACGCTTCGTACAAATCCGCTGAGAAACTGGAGGAGCTATGGGAGCGGGTACGTGATCAGTTTGGCTTGAGCGACGAGCAGGACTTTTCCGTCGATCTTCCCCGGCTGCTGGAGTTCATTGAGAAGCAGTCGGACACCCGCCGCAAGGCCAGCGACCTGTTCAACGTGCAGGAGGCCATCGACGAGACCACTGTCAATCTGCTCGATGCGGTGAAGGAAATGCTTCAGGAGAAGACCGGGAAGAAGTACAGCCTTGATACGGATGTGCTAAGGTTTAATGACAGCAACCCTGGTTATCGCTACTCCATCGATGCCGACAGTAAAGGGCGCGATCTTTCCCCGCAGCAACAAGAATACTTCAAAGACAGCTCCGTTCGCGATGATAACGGAAAACTGCTTGTGCTGTATCACGGCACCACCCACTTCGGAGAGATCACGAAATTCCGAAAGGGAAAAAGCGGATGGCTCGGCCCGGGGATCTATCTCACCAGCAGAAAAGCCGATGCACAGCGGTATGCCAATGCAATGGGCGAAGGAAACGGGACTGTATACGAGCTTTACGCAAATGCGAAAAACCCGCTCGTGGTGTCCAGCGCTGACCCTGCACAAGATATCCTGCGTGCCATTTATGGGACAGACACAGTCTTTCAGAGAAGATCGGCTAACCAAGGGAACGCTACCAGTATTCTAACTGCTGCAGATATAAAGAAGCTGAAAAGCAAAGGGTATGATGGCATACGCTGGAATTATGCCAATAGTACGGAGGTGTCCGTGTTCTCTCCTGAGCAGGTGAAAAGAACGGACAACACTTCCCCAACCGTCTCCAAGGACATTCGCTACTCCATCGATGCCGACTACATGCGGCTCGCCGAGAAATACCGCGATGGTTCTATTTCTCCCTCTGACATGATTAAAATGCGGCGGGACGTGAACGAGATGGCGCGGCTGTCCGGCTACACCGAATTGCTGTATCACGGCACCGATGATTTCGGATTCACAGCTATCGATACAAGCGCGAGCGAAGATCATATATCGTTTTTTGCGACTGATTCTATCCCGCTGGTGAGGTCGTATGCGATGAATAAGCAGGTGCGCGATGTATCCACGAGAAGCATTGACGGCAGAATAGAATCTGGTATATACCAGCTGTATGCAAACACAGAAGATTTCCTCGAAATAGATGCCGGTGGGGCAGAATGGAATGCAATACCTGTTCCCGAATCCTTGCGGGAAGACATTAAGCGCGTTCTTGATGAGCTTAACTCTGCGTATGGTACAGAATACGCATTTAACGGAAAGACTATATCGACAAAGGCACTTGCTGCATACGCAAAGGAATCATATTATCGCGGCGTGAAAGTTACAAATGTCGTAGACTATGGAACACATAGTGACGGCAAATCACGAATCCCTGGGACTGTTTATTCGTTCCTTTATCCCGAGCAGCAGGTAAAGAGTGCAGACCTTGTTACCGTAGACAGTGATAACGACATTATTCCACTGTCGGACCGGTTTGATCCACGACTCCCCGACATCCGCTACTCCATCGATACAGACGCGATCCGGCAGGTGCATCAGGCGTTCACCGCGTTCGACGCAAAGTCGGTATCCGAGGCCATGACTGCTCTCCAGAAACTAAAGAACGTGAACATCTGGGCGCTGAAGGATATCTCCCGGATGTTGGACGCTGTTGCCGGCGGGGATACACAGCTGCGCGACACGCTGCATAAGGTCATCGAGGAGCCGCACTCCACCGCATTAAAGCATTACGCGGAGGGCGTGAAGTCAATGCAGACAAAGGTGCTTGCCATTGGTGCAAAGGCCGGCGTATGCGACATGAACGGAAAGCACTTTGACAAAAAGAAGTCCGCCGCGATCCAGAACATCGGGGAGGGATTCTGCAACCGGAAGACGGATATCAGCGCGACCATTGCTGAATCGGATAAAGTATCCGTGCGGGCCGTTGACACGAAGACCAGAAAAGACCTTGGTAAAAAGACGTACACGCAAGATGAGCTTCGTAAAGCATACGGAAAAGAGAATGGCGACTACATTTGGTCCGCTGCACATATAAATGCAGACGCCGGTGCAAACATCCAAGTCAACACGCAGCCGTACACGTTGGCTGATCTAAAGGAAGCATACCCAGACGATTGGCAGAAGCTAAAGACGGCGGCGGATGAGTTCCGACAGATGTATGACGGATATATCCGCGACATGAACAACATGCTGGAGACGATCTATCCTTACGCGAACCGGTACGCAAACTTGGATTCCATGGAAAAGGCAATCCAGACCCGTGAGGATCGGTTAGCGCGTCACAAGATGGAAGCTGAACGCCGCGTAGAGAAGTATAAAAAACAGCTTGAAGAAGCGGAGCGTGGTCTGGCAAACAAACAGAAGAAAGCGTACGCTGCAAAGAAACTGAAGGAGATGAACCAGGAGCTGACGCGGCTGGAGAAAGAGATCCAGAACAAGAAGCGCACGGACACGAAAGCGTATGCGGAATTGGTAGACAAGGCGAACGCACTACGCGACAGGATAAACAAGGTAGAAGCTGAGACGGAAAAAACGCTTCGCAAGCGCGCCGCAAGTCTGCAAGACAGAATCGCAGAAACAAAGGCGGAGATTGCAGAATACGAGGCGAACATCAACGAAGAGCTGGACGTAATGCGCGCACAGCTTCCGGAACTTTTGAAAGCGGCGGAAAGCGGCGAATCGTTGAACAGAATGCACCGGCTGGAGTTCAGGAGCGACTACTTCCACCACTTCCAAGAGATGGCAAGCGGGCTATCCGGTCTGCGTTCAATTCTTACCAGCAACACCGATATATCCCCCGCGATTGTCGGAAGAAGCGAGAACACGAAGTCAAAGTCACGGTGGGCCGGATTCTTCCAAGAGCGGAAGGGAGCAGACTACACCGCAGACGCTTTGAACGGTATGCTCAGGTACGGGCAGCTTTCACAGTACAAGCTGGCGTTCGATCCGTTGGTGGCTTACATGCGCGACGTGACAAAACAGGTTCGGAACATCGACGACAACACAAACCGAAATTCTTTGGTCTCGTATCTTGACGAATGGACGAACATTGTCGCCGGAAAGAGCTCAAAGATAGATCGCGCTATTATGGAAAGCGGGCTTATCCCGCGCCGTGCTCAGGCGTTGCTAAACTTTGTCAACAGCCGAGTGATCCAGAACACGTTGCTATTTAATATGCGTTCGTCGCTTATTCAGATATCGAACATTACGAACGCGAAGGGAATGATAACCAACAACCGCGACTGGCTGTCCGGAATACGGTGCTGGGCGGCTGCAAGCAAGGGCAACAATGAGATGGCAAACATAATGAGCCAAAGCTCGTTCCTTGCCTCCAGGTACATGGACAACATAGAACTGACCGACAGCGTGATTAAAAATGCGAAGCAATTCGGCGGCTGGATGCTGGGTGCTCTGGATGAAGTATCCGCAAAGCTGACCTGGTGGGCGGCGTACAATCAGTACGTCAGGGATCCTAAGTCTGCCATGAAGTACGCTAACCGGTCGTATGAAAACGCTATTGACTATGCGGACGACATAACAAGACGCACTCATGCAGGCCGTGGCGTTGGTGAGCTGGCGCCGATTATGAACTCTAAGGTCGTTAGCTTCATCGCTCCGTTCCAGGTTGAGGTCAACAACACGTACCAACAGCTAAAAGACCAGGTGAAGAAAAAGAACTTCCGAGGTCTCATGGCGACGTCGCTTTCCGTGTTCCTGTTCAATACAATATTTGAGGCACTTGTCGGCAGCACACCGCTGCAGTTCGACTGGATTCGCGCCGTTATGGATATCGTTCTTGGCATCAAGGACGATGACCCGGACGACGACAAAGACGACTACACCGCATGGAACGCGGCGCAGCGTATGTTTGGAGAGTTTGCCGGCAACCTGCCTTATGCGACGCAGCTGGTCAACATCCTTGGCCAGGATACCGCAAAGAAAGTTCTTGGCGAAGACAACGAGGCCACAAGGTACGGCAATACGCAGATCGGCGTCAAATCCGTAACGAACGCTGTAGGAGGTGTTGTCGATATCACTAAGAACCTGGTGCAAGGAAAGAACGTGTCGCAGATCAACTGGCTTAGCGACATTGAGGATCTACTCAATTTGACGCTGCCGTTTGGCGGGAAGCAGCTGACTAGAAGCATCCGAGGCGTTTACACCGTCGCACAAGGATACGGATCGAAGAACAACAAAGAGGGCGATGAGCAAGTACAGTTTGCAACGGAAAGCAACCTGCTCCACTACATCCACGCCGGCCTGTTCGGAAAGTGGGCGCTGCCGGAAGCGAGCCAATTCTTCGGAGACAAACGGGCTGTTGCAGTCATGAACGACATGATTTTCAACGGAGAGAACGAGACAGCCAACACTCTGTTTGGCACGTACGTTGGCCCGAAATCCTCCATTGGCACGGCTGTACCGGCAAAGGAATACAAGGCAGCGCTGCAGACCGGCATCGACGGCAAGCAGTATTTCACGCTGAAGTATGACCTGGCAAAGTACAAAACGCAGGGCGGCAAGCGTGCCGAGATGATGGAGCAATCCTTCACGCCTGAACAAAAAGCAAAGCTGGACGCGCTATTATTTGCAGACAAAGATGATGTTATGAAGACAGACGGCGCGCTGGTGTACAAGCAGGGCAGCGACGGTGAATGGAATCTTAAAGTGGACTATACGGACCAGGATATGTTTGACCTTTCCATGTTGGGGGCGAAAGTCTACGACACGACGAAGGGCCTGATCAAGGGAGGCTTTAAGAAAGAAGGCGCTTTGACTGCGGCTCATGCATGGGATGACCTAAAGGATACGCCGGACAAGATTAAAGGCGTTGACGATCGCAAGCTGGCGTTCAGGAATATGCTTATGGCAAGCACGGCGTACACGCCGGAGCAAAAGGCGCAGCTGGATAAAGCCTTCTGCAACACGAAGACTGTGGCAGACTATACGAGCAAAGAGCTGTTCGATATTTCAATCAAGTACAGTTCCGACGTATACGATAAAGCAAAAGAAGCGGAAGCCGTTGGTATAAAGCCGGAAAAATTCGTGCAAATCTACGACAAGTGGAAGGGCATGTCCGGCAAGGACAAAAAGGACCAGGCACGGAAATACCTGAAGAGCTTGAACCTTTCCAAGAAGGAATACGAATACTTCTGGAAGACAGTATTCAAATACAAGGAAGAATAACCACCGAGAAGATGTCCGTTTTCCGGGCATCTTCTCTCTTATTCTAAGCAGAGAATCATTAAGAGGTGAAACATGGCAGTACAACAGCTTGGGAGCTTCCCCAACACCATCCGCAACCTTGACGACAAGCCGAACCTGAGCGCGGACGCGATGAAGCAGGCGCTGCAGCAGGACGTCTCGGCCCTGTGGAACAAAACCATCGAGATCATCACCGCGCTGAACGCTACGCGCACGGTCTCCGAGGGCGGCACCGGCGGCACGACGAAGAAGACAGGCCGCGAGGGGCTGGGCGTCTACGTAGGGAACGACACGCCGTCCAGCGTGGCGGAATCGCTGGAAACTGGGGATATCTATCTGTACGTGCCGGACCTTCCGTGAGGCGGTAAATGGCTAACTGGAGCTTAACAGCGAATATCTATAGCAACGGTTCGCTGGCCTACGCAGTGGGGAACAGCGGGCCAGCCTATTTGGTTGACCAATCCACCGGCTGGGTCGATCTGCCCGCGTATTCGGAGATCACTTCCCGGGCACCCAGGCCGGGGTATTCGTTAATCGGTTACAGCCAGAGCAGCGGAGCCACGACTCCGAGCATGTATGCCGGCGACACCATGTACTATACGGACATCGGTGGATGGTCGCATACCTTTAATGTGTATTGCGTATGGGTAGCCGACACGTTCACAATCTCGTACAACGCGGGCGGAGGATCCGGAGCACCGGAAGCGCAGACGAAGACCAACGGCACGGACCTGACGCTGTCGAGCATGGTTCCTACCTGGGCCGGGCACACGTTCTCGTCATGGAACACTTCTCCGGATGGCACCGGCACCAGCTTCTCACCGGGCGGCACGTTCACTATAGACGCTGACACGGTTCTGTATGCGATCTGGACAGCCGACACGTACACCGTCTCGTATAACGCGAACGGCGGCAGCGGCGCTCCGTCGTCACAGACGAAGACATACGGCGAAGGGCTGACCCTGTCCTCCACGGTCCCCACGCGGACAAACTACGACTTTGTAGAGTGGAACACCGCCTCGGACGGGACCGGGACGAGCTACGACCCCGGTGACACGTACACAACGAACGCCGCGCTGACGCTGTACGCGATCTGGCAGGCGACCGTCTACACCGTGACCTATGACGCGAACGGTCACGGAACGGCACCGGCACCGCAGACAAAGTCCCCCGGCGGGAACGTCACAGTCGCGGCGGCGATCTCCGCGACCGGGTGCTCGTTCGTGGAATGGAACACGGCCCCGGACGCATCCGGCACGCGGTACGATCCCGGCGACACGTACTCCGCAGACGTGAACGTCACGCTGTACGCGATATGGCTTGTGGGCGTGTTCACCGTCACATTCAATGCGGACGGCGGCACGGTCTCCCCGGCGTCGAAGCAGGTGGTCTTCAGCCAGCCATTCGGCACGCTTCCTACGCCTACAAAGACCGGTGAGACGTTCTATGGATGGTTCCTCGGCGACCTGCTGATCACCGAGAACAGCGTGGTGGACCTCGACGATGACGCGACGCTGAAGGCCGCGTGGTCCGTCCGGTCCTCCATGCGCGTGAAGGGTTCCGACGACCAGCTGCACACCGGCGCTTTGTATGTCAAGGGCTCCGACGGGAACATGCACATGGCTATCGCTTATGTAAAAGGAAGCGACGGTCAGATGCACATCAACGGGTGACGATTATGCTGAACGAGTTCATCAGTTACTTGAATGACCAAGTTGGTCAACCATATTTGTGGGGCGGGCAGCACACGAAGCTGACCCCGGAGAACTACAAGTCGGTCATCGCGCGCCGCGAGGAGAAGCCGGAGAACCGGCGGCTGGTTGAGCAGTTCTGTGAGAAGAAGTTCGCCGAAGGCGAGACCGTCCTGTACGCCTACGACTGCTCCGGGCTGGGCTGCTACTGGCTATATAATCTGACGCACCTGTACAAGTCCGACGTAACCGCTAACACGATGATGGGCAGGTGCGAGCTCGTCATGACCGAACCGAAGCGCGGATATTGGCTGTTCAAACGCAACGCAACCAAGGCTTATCACATCGGGTAGATGGTAAGTGATACGGAGCTGATAGAGGCAGCAGGACGCTCACAGGGCGTCATAC
>JAEIGA010002634.1_pt1 | contig 28533 bp, 44 predicted proteins | sample 9270691 | NCBI WGS metagenome assembly JAEIGA01 (sample SAMN17057246, study PRJNA624740) | gut metagenome | biome: biome; isolation source: fecal sample | host: Bos grunniens | place: China: Xizang | collected 2019
CAGATATAAGATATTCATTAAGTGAAGATGGAAAAATGGTTGATACTTCAACAAATGAAGAAGTAAAACTAGAAACCTCTGAAACTGGCACACATGGCACTTTAATGGCTATTCATAATCTTACTGAATCTAAGTTTAAAGGGGTATTAGAACTAGGTGGATTTCCATTACCAAGTATAGCTATAACGAACAATGTGCAAGAAGGTTTTGGAGATATATCTGTTCTTTTTGATAAAACAACTATTGATCCATCTAATAAACTCAACGAAGTATATGACAGAGATGTTTGGAGTCCAAGAGTTCCAAGAACAGTAAACAAATTTGCTTCTAACATTGAAAATGCAGCAGCTAATTTGGGTTTAAAGTCATACGAGTTAAGAGAAAGGTTAGAAGGCAATACAATAGAGGCTGTAACAGAGAGATTGTTAAGAGAAGATAAAGTTATAGACAAATTTTTCACAGACAAAAACATACAAGTTGAACAAGTAGAAAATGTATACAAAAACAAAGAGCCTCAAGCAATATATCATAAATTTCCAGAAACTCAGAACTTCATTAAAGAACACGATATAACATATCAAAAATTAATGGAAGATACGAATTTAAGAGAAAATTATTTAGATGTATTAAAAGAGTGGGCAAGAGAAAAATACAAAAATAGTCCACTAAAAAGCAAACTTGTAGATGGATTGCCGCCTTATATAGTTTCTCTAGAAGAACAATTAAATAAAGACGCAAAAGATGGATACTATGAAGAGGATTTATATGTACAAAGTCTAAACGAAGATTTTGACAAAATAAAAAGCAACGAACAAGAATTAGATGAACCCGCAACTAAAATGGCTCAACAAAAAGCTAAAGACTTAAAAGTAGAAGAACACAAAACAGAGATTGAAAGTTATATTAGAGAGCAATTAGAGACTGTAAATGAAGGTAAATATTTTGAAAAAGAAGGAGTAGATCCTTATACCGATAATGGTAGAAAGCCATTTAGTCAATTACACACAAAATATACCCTAGAAAACTTAGTTAAAGCAATGAAAAAACAAAGCACAATAGCAGGAGAAAACATGGGAACTCCTGGCTTTGGAGAAATACAAGCTGCAATGGCTAAAAAATTTACTTCTATAGGCGATATTAAAGCAAGCGAGAGCCAAATAGTTCCAAGAACACAAGAAGAAGAACTAACAAAGCCTTTTAGAGATACAATATGGAACGATATAAACGAAATATCAAAAGGATACAAATATTATAATCCGAACGCAGATAGTTTTGATTATAATAATCAATATGGTGCAGATAACGCTTCTCAATCATTATTCGATTTAGCAAACAGCAAAAAAATAAGCTTAGAAAATTTTAAAAAGATATTAAATGAGAATTTAATTGATAGTACCAAACTATCCGACGAACTGCTTCAAAAAACAATAAATGATTTAATTGGATTAAGGGATATTCCTACCGAATACTTTGAAGCTAAACCACAACGAGCTGTTGGTTTTGATGAAGTTCAAGCAGTCGTTATTCCTAACACAACAAGCACAGAGTTTAAACAAGAACTTCAAGAAGCAGGATTAACATATTATGAATATGATCCAAACATTGAAGGGGATAATCAAAGAGTAATAAATCAATTTGATGATTTAAAATTTAGTCTATCTGCTAAAAATGAAGATATAGCACCTAGAGATCCAAAACAAATTTATGGCGAAGATGTAAAGCTACAAGTAGAAGAAGCAATAGCACCACTACAAGAAAAGATAGAAACATTAACTGAACAGCTTAATACAGTAGTGAACAGCACAAAACAGAGCAAAGTCGAAAATATCGATATAGCACCAACAAACCAAGATATAGTAGAACAACAAAGACGAGAAGCATTTAATACAATTACAGATGAAGATATGTTGCCAATAGCAGAAGATACTACACCAGAAGTTGAAGACGATACAACAATAGAAAGTAAAGTAGAAAGCCCATTTGATGAAAGGGATATAAAAGAAGTAGGGAAAAGAAGTGTTAAAGCATATCAATATGAGAATCCAGAAGTAAGACCATATTTCCAACAAGAAGCAGGAAACATGTTGAATGACTTAGACAACACAGTAAAAGGCGAAAAAACAGTAACACAAGTATATAATCCATACACTGGACTATATGAAAATGCAGAATGGACTGGAACTACTCGTCAAACGACAGAAGCTATTGCATATTTAAGAGACAATTACAAATATTCTTACGCACAAATTAGAAAAGGCTTAAACGACATCATAGAAGATAACGGCAAAGAAAATAACGCAGTAGCTAAACGTATTGAATTTATGTTAGATGAAAGACTAAGAGAAGGATATACAACATCTGATGGTTTCCCAATACCACCAAATGAAGAGTACATAAACTTCTTAAAAGAAAAACAAGTAACAGAATACGATAGAGAAAGATTAGAAGCATTAGCAGTAGATGAAAATGTACCAGAAACAGAAGAAGTAGCAGAGCAAACAACAACCAACGCAGAGCCAGAGCAAGCAAACGCTTTAGAACAATACGAAGCTACTTTACAAGATGAACTTTCTCCAACAGTAAATCCAGAACATATTATAGAACATAAACCAATAGACACTTCATTCATGAGAGAAAGCACAAAGAAAAAATTAGAAAATTATGAAACATTAAGAGAAAAATACAACATAGATAAACAAAAATCGCTTGGGGAATTTAATGTCGCTATTGCTAAGAAAACAGCAGAATATGAAGGATTAACGAATAAAAACACAAAGAAAGCTAATACTCTATTACAACAAATTGCTAATCTAGAAATTAGAAAAGCTAATGTACAAGATGATTACAACAGAAGAATAGAAGGTGTTTCTAAACGAATTGATAGTATGGCTACTCAAAAGTTTGAGCAAAATGAAAAGAAAGCTTCACAAAGCGAAATCAGAGAACAACTTTTTAAAGATACTGGAATAGTATCAGAGAGCTTAGACCATGCAAAGAACATATCTAAAGCATTAATGCACAACACTGATCCAATAAGATTGCAGGAAATGATTTTTGGTAAAGAGCTAGGTGGAAAAATAAATAAAATTTTATTCCAACAAGTAAAACATAATACTGCTGAAAAAATAAGATTTCAAAACAAAGAAAGAAGCGAAATCGAGAACTTAGGAATAAAGCCAAGAAGCAAAGAAAGCGCAGCAGTTCAAAAATACGGAGAAAAACAATATGTAGATGAAGCAGGACAAACTACAAAGTATGGAGATTCAGAATTAAAAGCAGAATTTCCAAACGTAGAAGACCAAGAAAAAATTAAAAAAGCAGCAAGAGTAATAAGAGGGAAATATGATACCTACATAGATATGGTAAACGCTGAAATAACTAAGTATGGATACAATGCTATACCAAAGAGACAAGATTATATGAGACACTTCCAAGAGTTAAACGATGTATTCTCTAGGTATGGCCTACCCTTCAATATGCAATCAGCACAAGCTAATGATTTACCGGTTGATATAAACGGACTAACAGCAGACTTAAAACCAGGAAAGAATTGGTTTGCAAGCGCATTGAGAAGAAAAGGGGTAAAAACAACTTACGACGCTATTTCAGGTATAGATGGATATATAGAAGGTATAGGTAACTTAATTTATCATACTGGAGACATACAGAAGTTAAGAGGCTTTGAAGACTACATTAGAGAAATATACGGACAAGAACATGGGTTTGATAATTTAGATAACTTACCAGAAGCAGAAAAAGCAATAAGAATGAATAAAATACAAGACAATCATTTAGGGAACTATGCAGCATGGATAAGAGAATATACAAATGCGTTAGCAGGCAAAAAAGCAATGGTAGACAGAGCTTTTGAAGATGTGTTTGGACGTAGGATATATTCTACTTTGAACGAAATAAAATCACAAGTAGGAAGCAACATGGTAGGTTTGAATATAGGAAGTGCATTAACAAACCCTATTTCAATGACACAAGCACTCGCAAAAACAAGCAAAGCAGCAACAGTAAAAGGTTATGCAGACACAATAAAAAATATCTTCATAAAAGATAACTTTATTGAACAAAACGACTTTTTAACAAATAGATTCGGAAGTGATATTTTATCTCCAACAGCATGGCAGAAGATGAGAAACGCAGGACAAGTATTTATGACTGGTACAGACTGGTTCGCTTCTAACGCTATTACAAGAAGTAAATTCTATGAGTTAAAAGCAAAAGGATTAAGTGACGCAGACGCACACAAACAAGCAGGAGATTTCGCTGCAAGAATACTAGGAGATAGATCACAAGGTGCAACACCTACATTATATAATTCAAAAATGCTAGGACTAGCAACACAGTTCCAATTAGAAGTAAACAACCAATTATACAGCATGTTTTATGATACTATATCGGACGCAAAACAAGAGGCTAAAACAAAAGGAACATTACCGGCAGCAGTAGGAGCTACATTTGTACTTGGGCAATTGGCAGCATACCAACACGTATACAACAACTTATACGAGGGTATTGCAGGAAGAAGACCAGCATTTGACGTTATTGCTATGATAGCAACTGCACTAGGTATAGGTGGAGACGATGACGAAGAAGAGAAAAAACCTTTAGGAGATAGACTATTTGAAGCAGCAGATATGTTAGTAGACAGCTTACCTTATGTGAGTATTTTCACAGGTGGAGGACGTATTCCAATATCTGAAGCCTTACCTATTGCTGAACTATTTTCTGGCAAAGACCAATATGGAAACGAAAAATCAAGGCTTGAAACACTTGGAGAAGCAATACCATATTATTTATTGCCAACCGGTTATAGTCAAATTAAGAAAACTACAAGTGGCTTAGGTATGTACGATGATGATTTGCCAATATCGGGTTCATATACGGATAGTGGAAACCTAAGATTCACAGCAGAAGATGATCCAATGAGTATTTTACAAGCAGGAATATTTGGACAATGGGCTAATCCTAATGCAAAAGAATATATAGATAGCGAATTTAAATCTATTGATAAAAGCAATATAGATGAACTTGTAGAACTAGGTTTTGATAGTAACAAGTATAGAGATTATAAAAAAGGCTTAAACGAAATAAAGAAAATGGAACTAGAAGACGGAGAATCAAGAGGTACATATATATTTGATTATATTAACAACCAAAATGCAACAAAAGAACAAAAAAGCACAATGATTAAATACGCATTAAGAGATGAAGAAGTAGAAGATCTAAGCCATTTAAGCATGTCGGCAGATGAGACAATAGTTTACTATAAAGCAAAATCTAATATTAGCCAACAAGTTGCAGAGTATACAAATAATAAAAAGCTATTAATAGGAGATACAGACAGCGAAGAATATAAAGAAGCAGTAGGAAGCTTATCTAATGATAAGAAAGCAAAAATAATTGATACTATAAAATCTGCCGATTTATCAGATGAGCAAAAGGCTTATTTATATGGAAAATACTATTCTAGTGATAAAACACTAGAAAAAGTAATTGATTCAGGTATTCATTTCGATAATTATTTAACTTATCAGAAGGACAGTTTATCTTTAGAAACTTCAGAGGCTAAAGCTGAATACTTATACAATGCAAACATGACAGATGAAACAAAAACAGTAATTTACGAAACTTCGGTATTATCAGGTTTTGATAATGAAAAGAAATATAAAGATTATAAAACAGTCAAAGCAGCAGGAATAGATATAAATTCGTGGCTATCATATACGAAGCAAGAATTTAAGGCAGATAAAAACAACGAAGGAAAGTCAATTAGTGGAAGCAGAAAGAGAAAAATATTTAGCTATGTAAACTCTTTGAGCTTATCTATACCACAAAAAGCAATAATTATAAGAACAGAATATCCATCTGAAGATAAATACAATAAACAAATAGTAAATTATGTGTCAGGATTAGATTTACCTTATGATGAAAAAGTAAGTATTTTTGAAAATCTAGACATGACAGTAAAAAATAATAGGGTTTATTGGGATTAGGAGGTGTATAGATGAAGCAATTAAAAAGACAAGACAGAAATGGCACAAGAACATCAGAAGAATTAAGGCGCAGATATAAACTGAATGAAATTGAACCAACAGTAGAGGAAGTAGAAGAATTGAAGAAATTGATAGTAGTAGACAGTGCATTGTCTACTACTTCTACTAACTCTGTACAAAACAAAGTAATAACAAACGCATTAAACAATAAAGTAAACAAAGAAGCAGGAAAAGGACTATCGACAAATGATTTTACTAATACATTGTATGACAAATTAATTGATATTGAATACAATGCAGAAGAAAACGTGATTACGAGTATATCAGTAAATGGCAAACCTCAAACAATAACAGACAAAAAAGTAGATTTGAAAATAGACAATACATTTACAGACGAATATAAACAACAAGTAGAAGACAATACAGAGTTAAGACATTTTCATAACAACATGACATTATTACAATCTTACGAGCAGACAGAAGATAATCTAAGAGACGCTGTAAGCAAGAGACATACGCACAGTAATAAAACAATATTAGATGGTATTACTCAAACACAGATTGATAAATGGAATACAGAAAAGTTTACAGACGATTACAAACAGCAGGTAGAAGATAATACAGAACTAAGACACTTTCATGTCAATATGCCTTTACTTCAATCGTATGAACAGACAGAGGACGATTTAAGAGACGCAGTTGGTAAAAGGCATACTCATAGCAATAAGGCTTTATTAGATACTTATACTCAAACAAACGCAAATATAGCAGACGCAGTTACTAAGAAACACTCTCATAGCAATAAAGCTCTATTAGATACCTATACTCAAACAGAAGCTAATTTAGCAGCAGCAGTATCAAACAGACATACACACAGCAACAAATCAGTATTAGACGGAATCACATCAACATTAGTGAATAATTGGAATAATGCGGCTGCAAGCTCTGGTAGTTCTTCAATTACATCAGGTACTAATACAAACACGATCCGTATAGGAAAAGTTTTGATTCAATCAGGAAGAGTAACAGCAAGAGTAACAACTGGAGGAACACCAATACAATTATCATTTAATTTTCCGGTAGCCTTTAAAAACGCACCAACGTTAATTGTGAAGCCTTCAACTTCTGCTCCAAACTCTATATGGGCTACTACTTCTGAAAGCACAACTACACAAGGAAAGTATTGGTTTTATAGACCTAACACTTCTGCAACAATAATTGAATGGTTGGCCATTGGCGAATCCAACTAGAAAGGGAGTGATTTTGATTGAGATATGAAATAGACGAAAAAAATTATATAACTGCTGTTTATTTTAACTGCAATTCAGGAACTTGTAATGAATATACCGGCAATGTTCCAGACGGATATACTTCTTTAGAAGATTGGGCAAGTAACGCAAACATACTAGCATATAAAGTAGTTGACGGAAACTTAGTTTATGACAGTGTAAGAGATTCTGAATTACAAGAGCAATGGAAGTTAGAAGAAGCTGAGAATACTACGTTTCCGATACCAAAATTAACAAAAACAGTAATCGGAGAAGATATACAAATATCAGACAGCACAGAGTCTTACGCTAAAATAAAAGTAAAAGGTAAAAGCATACAAAACGGAACACCAACACCAGAAGCACCAGTAGAAATACAAAGTGTTGGAGATGATGTGAATTTATTCAATATTAATGCTTTAAATATGAGTAATGTAGTTATAAATAAAGAACAATTAACTATGCAAGGCTCAAATGATTATCATTCTACTAATGAAGGAAATAACTTAATAGATATAGCTGATTTACAAGTAGGCGAAACTTATATTTTGTCATTTGATACTACATATACAGGAACTAATAAAGACAATATTTATATACGAGGTAGTGGAACTCAATGGAAAAGAGGCACAACATTAACAATAACAGAGAATATGTTAAATGATAGAATAGCCTTTTATGGTACAAACGATAGTGTTATTTTTAACATTAAAATTCAAAAAGGCACAGTAGCAACAGCATATAGTGAATATGGTAAAGGTACAGTTGAGATTAAGCAAGTAGGGAAAAACTGGTTTAATAATACTTCTACACCAGTTTTAAAAAGCAATATTACACAAGAGCCTTTAGAAACAGGACTTAGATTAATTTCAAATGACACATCAACAGGAAGTTATCAATATGCTCTTTTTGTTCTAAAAGATTTAACAAACTATGTAGGCAAGACTATTAGAATGAAATCTGATTGGACTATAACAGGTGAAAATAAAGGGCTTTATATTATAGGATTATCTACTGCTGATGGGAAAACTAGAACTCAAAAATCAACAGTTTCTGTTAGTGGAGGGATTGCATCTTTTGTAGTACCAGAATTAACTGATGAGCAAAAATATTTAATGGTATGGTTATATGCTAATGGTGGTGGAAACACTGTGCCTGGAGATTATGTTGATTATAACAACTTAATTGTAACAATAGATAATGAAGATGTGAGTTACGAGCCATACAAAGGTAACAACTATGTAATACCAACAGCACCATTAAGAAGTCTACAAAATGGAGTAAAAGACACAATAGAAGAAGATGGAATACATAGGAGAGTTGGAAGATATGTATTTACTGGAGAAGAAGTTGCTACGTATATAAGTAGTAATGATAGCTCTATAAGATTTACATATTCGAATTTTTTAGCTGATAAAAAGTTAGGCGAAGTTGTATGTTCACATTTTCCATACAATACAAACGTTTCAAGTGATACAAATACAGAAATAGGAATTTACTGTACTAACGATAAAAATATATTAATTAGAACTAATGGAATAACAACAGAAGAAGAATTTAAAACATTTTTAGCAGAAAACAATGTAGAAGTAATTTACGAACTAGCAGAAGAAGTAATAGAGCCTTTTGATGAAGAACAACAAATAGCGTATAACGATCTACAAAGAATTAGAATGACAAAAGGAACAATATATATACAATCAAAGAGTGGAGCAATACTAGAAGTTGTTTATTACGAAAACAACGAATTAAATAATACTTTTGCAAAAAGGGAAGAACTACCAACAGAATATAGCTACTATATTGTAACTACTAAAAATACATCTATTATCCCTATCACTTACAGAAAATATAGTAGTGGAGATGTGGTAGATGTATATATAAACGGACTTAAATTAATCAAAGGTTTACATTTTTCTATCAGTGAAAACAACATTGTACTAACAAACGAAGTAGATGTTGTAGGAACTGAAATAGAAATAGTAATAAAAAAATATAATTAGGAGGTAAAAAACATGGCAACATACGGATTTTGCGAGAATAAATGCAAAAATGAGGTTTACACAAAAAAAGAAACACAAGAACAACTTGCTGGTTTAGCAGCACAAAAAAGTAACAAATCAACCTGTCAGTATTTCACAGAAGAACAATGGGCGGGTAGCTGGAAGGACGGTAATTTATATAGAAAAATTGTTGAGGTTACTGTACCAACAACAAGTGCAAACGGAACAAGTGTAACTGGGACTACTACAATTGCAAGCGATATTAAATATGCTTTTATAGAATTTTCAAATGTTATATTAAATAACGGACAACAATATCCTATACCTTATACAAGTAGTGAAGGTTCTAGTATAAAAGCAAATATTACAGCTGATAAAGAACTTCAAATTACTAATAGTTCAACTACATTCAATGAAAAAACAGCATATTTTAGCATTTTATACACAAAAACTACGGACTAAAATTATAGGAGGTGCATTAAATGATAGCCATAGGCGAAGATAAACAAACAATATATTTAACTAGAGGCGATGTTACGGATAACTTCCATAAAATCGCTTTTTATTTTCCAATTTTTAATTTTAAAACTGGGCAAGAAGAAAATTACGAGTTTCAATTAAAAGATAAAATAGCGTTTGTCGTGAAACAAAAGAAAGGCTATACAAAAACAGAAGTGTTAAGAGTAGAGAAAACGTTGGCAGAAATGGGATATGTAGAACCTACTCAATATCCAGAAATACAATTAACAGAAGAAGATACAAAGGCTTTTGACTTAGTAGACAAACCAACAACATACTGGTACGACATTGTGTTAAATGATACAACAACCATATTAGGATATGATAACGAAGGAGCAAAGAAGCTTATCGTATATCCGGAAGCTGAGGAGGTGCAATAATGAGTTTAATAGGACAAGACATAAACTTAAGAGGTGCTTTAGGTTGGAAGGGCGAAAGAGGATACAGTGCTTATGAAATAGCTATACAAAACGGTTATATAGGAACAGAACAAGATTGGCTTGCTACATTAGGAACAGTTAGTCATTTTAAAGAAGAATCAATTATACATACGTCTACGGCAGGACAAACAATTTTTGATTTACCTAGTTTGTATACTAGCAACAGTTTTATAGATGTTTATATAAATGGATTAAGACTTAATTCAAACGAATACACAATTAACATAAGTACAAGAAAAATAAATCTAGTAGGAATAACATTAACATCAGGACAAGTAGTAGAGATAGTAGTTTTAACAATGACTACAAATACTTTACCGATAGTAGAAACAATCAACGCAAATTCAACAAATAAAACTGCAGCAGGAACAAAAGCAGTATATGATCATGTACAAAATGAATCAAACAAACTAAATATAAGAGTAGACACACTTACATCTGAAACAAATACAAAAATAAATACACTTGAAAGCGAAATTAACACAAAAATAACCAACAATGTAAACACAATAAATGATTCAATAGAACAATTAAGCAACAATATAGATTCAGAAAAACTTAATAAGTCAAATATTCAAACAATAACTGGATCAATACAAAATATAGGAGCAGGAGAAACAGCAACAACAAGTATAAGTTATCCTTCAGGGTTCACAAAAGCGAATACGCTTATCATAAGTAAAATGTGTTCATCTGGAAATGCTTATTATGATGTAGTAGACGCAGATATGACTACAAATGGTTTTCCAACAATAACACTAATATCTTTAACAGATACAGCAATAAAAGTAGGGATGAAAAATACTAACAACACAACAGCTTTCACAGGACACTACAAAATTACAATAATGAGAAATGATTAGGAACAACTTATAAAGTTGTTCCTTTTATTATTCAAAAGAAAGGATAATTAAAATGGAAGGTATAGACATATTAAAAATAGTGCTTTCTTATCTAATACCGGCAGTTTTAGGCGGAATGTTAGGCATTGTTTCAACTAAGTTAAAAAGCAACAAAGAAAAAGATGAAGCAGCAAAGAAAAAAGAACAAGCAATAGAAGAGGGAGTGCAAGCCTTATTAAGAAACGAACTAGTTAGAAGATACAGAGAATACGAAACAAAAGGCGAGATGACTATATTAGATAAAGAAAATATAGAAGCTATGTTTAAACAATATGAAAACTTAGGCGGAAACGGTACAGTAAAGCATTTAATGGGAGAACTATTAAGTCTACCAACAAAAGTAATAAAAAATTAGGAGGTGAGTAATATGAAAGAATGGATTAAATGTGCAGGAGTAAGAGCAATTAAAACAATGGCACAAACAGCAGTGTCATTAATTACAGTAGGAGCTACAATGTCTGAAATAGACTGGGCTATGGTAGGAAGTGCAGCATTATTGGCAGGCGTTTTATCAATACTAACAAGCGTTGCAGGATTACCAGAATGTAAAAATGTTTCAAAATTAGAAGAAGTAGAAGAAAGCGAGGTTGGTTAAAATGAAAATAGGATTAGACGCAGGACATGGGCTTAAAACAGCAGGAAAACAAACACCAGATGGCATTAAAGAATGGGATCTAAACGACAAAGTAAGAGATAAAGTCGTAAAATATTTAAAAGACTATGACGTAGAGATAATTTATACAGATAAAAATGAAGGAAATGTTGATGAAAGTTTAAGTGAAAGAACTTCATCGTATATTAATAAGAATGTAGATGTCTTCGTTTCAATACATCATAACGCTTTAAATGGAAAATGGAACAATGCAACTGGTGTAGAAGTTTATGTAGATAAAAAATACACATCAAAAGATATGAAACTAGCAAAAGCAATCTATAAAAACCTACCTAAATATACATGCTTAAAAGGTAGAGGAATTAAAAAAGAAAATTGGTATGTAATCAATCAAAATAAAATACCGGCAGTTTTAGTTGAAGGTGGATTTATGGACGGTAAAAACGATTACAAAGTAATTACATCAGCTAACGGACAAGATGGATATGCAAAAGCAGTAGCAGAAGGTTTAATTTCTTTTTTAGGACTAAAGAAAAAGAAAGTTGCAACAAAGACTACAACTACTACAAAAACATATAAAGTAAAAATAAATACAGCCGTATTAAATGTAAGAGCAGGAGCAGGAACAAAGTATAAAGTAAATACAACTGTTAAGAAAAATGAGGTTTATACAATCGTTGAAGAAAAGAACGGTTGGGGAAAATTAAAAAGTGGAGCAGGTTGGATTAGTTTAGCTTACACAAAGAAAGTTAAGTAAGTTATATATATAAGAAGAAAAAACGTCTTAAAAACGATTCTCGTAAGAATTAGGGGTATTATCTCTATTTCTTGCGAGTCTTTTTTTATGGTATGATTTAGAAAAAACAAAGGGGTATATTATGAATCAACTTATCGAAGAATTAGAAGAGTTGGAAAGAAGAAAACTAGAGATAGAATATGAGATTTACATAAAAGTTAAGTATGACTTAGATTAAACATAGTTATCCACATTATCCACAACATACCTCTTGTAACTTTTGTTGAATAGAATGTTACTAGAGGTAATTTTTTATCCTTAAAATGTAAAAAAGCAGGAATAAATCCTACTTTAAAAATATTTCTATATGTATGTCTTTTATTAAGTTATCGGTTTTGTGCCTGGTGTATGAGATTTTAGAAATGAAGCTTTTAAGTAATTTGTTTTTTTGTGTTGGATTAGATTTAAAATAAATATCCATAGTATTCATAATTAACGGTTTTAAGTTTTTTGCATTATTATGTTTGTTTATTTCGGCTTGGATATCTTCATCTAATAAAAGTTGTTTTTCTTTAATAGCGTCTATTTCAATATTAACAACCTGCTGCCGTTCTAAAAAAGTCTCTGGTGTATAGATCCGTTTTTCTAAAAGCTCATGTAAAGAGTTACGTTGTATAATAAGTTCTTCTAAATCTTTTTCAAGTTTTTGTTTTTGGTTTAATAAGCCTTCCAGGACATTATTTTCTTCTACCGCAGGTTCTACTTCAATATTAGCTAAAATATTTTGTATTCCTTCTATTACCTTTGCTTCAACTACTTCTAATAAAGTGCTTCTACATTGGCAACCATGAGTAGTACATACTAGTCTAATTGATTTCTTGTCATGTATAGCCTTCATTGTTTTACCACAATAAGAGCATTTAAGAATAGTAGCAAACGGATTCTTTAATTCTTTAGTTTTAGCAATAGGAACATTGCGTTGTTTAATCATATTATTAGCAAGCTTCCAATCTTCAGGAGATACAATACCAGTATGAGAGTTTTGAGTATATGTAAAATTCTTTACTTTAATCTTGTTTTTAGTCAGGCCATAGAATTGGTCGCCTTTATATTTTACATTTTTAATAATATCTGCAACTGTTTTTTTAGTAAATACATTGCCTTTTCTAGTACGAACATTCATGTTATAAAGTTTACTCGCAATAATAGCACAACCATAACCTTCAATACATAAGCTATACATCATTCTTACATATACTGCTTCGTCTTCAAAAGGTTCTAATTTCTTTGTATCAGGATTCTTTCTAAATCCATAAGGAACTTTATTACTAACATTCATTCCCATAGTTGCGCTTCTATGTTTACCGTCTTCTAATCTACGTTTAATACGTCTATACTCCATACGGCTTACAAAACCATCGACGTCAGCAGACATTTCGCCTTCTTCACTATTTAAGTCATAAATTTTAGAAGGAGAAATAATCAATGTACCATGTTTTTTAAGTACATTTTCTATACGCCCCTGGTCTTCTTTATCTCCCCTACTCAAGCGATCATACGCAATACAGAGAATAGCGTCGTATTTGTTTTGCTTAACATTAGCAAGTACATTCTGAATCTGTTGTCTGTCTTCTATTGTGTTTCCAGACAAAACCTCTTCAAAAATATCTACTATAATTAGTTCATTATCTTTAGCGAATCTCAAAAGGTCTGTACGATGTCTTTCTAATGTATCGTATTTCTCGCCTTTTAATGCTGCTTTCGCTTCTTCTTCTAGGTCTGTACGTGATTTACGCAAGTATATACAGACTTTCAACCCTTTTAAAAATTCAGCATACATTCTTTTTCAACTTCTTTCTCGCATAATGGAATGGTTCAAAGTTTGTATTTTCTAAATCATTAAAAGTAATTTTACCTGAAACTTCTTTTCCCTGAAAGTAAAGACAACTATAAAAAACAAAGTTGTGCATATCGTTATGTAAGATTTCATTTAAAATAATATGTGGCTTATTAAATACTTCTATATAAATTCCTAATATGTTTTTCGGCAAATCTTCTAATTTTACAGTAATGTTATGTTTTTTAGATAATTTGAGCATTTTTTAAACCACCTTTTGTAGTAATGGAATATGTGTTCCTAAATAAGAATACAAAAGATAGTTTCGTATAGCAATATATAAATAAATTCGACAAAGTAGCTTCACACTTACTTCAAATTCGTTCAAAAAAATTAAACAACTATTTAATAAGTGTTGAATTTTCATTTCTTATTCGTAAAGTTATCCCAAAATAATCCGGTTAAAATATCAACCATTCTTCTTTTTTCTTCTTCGTTAAGTTCTGATCCATTAAACAATACTTTATTCTTATTTAAAAATTCTTTTAGTTCTTTTGGATTTTCTTCTTTAAAAGTATTAATAGTAGTAATTTCATCTGTAATTCCTAATAAATAATCTGTACTTACTTTAAAAAATTCAGAGATTCTAATTAAATCTGTCATTGAAGGCTCTCTGTTTCCTCTTTCCCAAGTACCAATTGTACTTTGTGCTTTTGGACTTTCAAATATTTCTCCAAATTCGTCCTGTGTCATATTCCTATTAACTCTTAATTTTTTAAGTCTTTCTCCAAATTCCTTCATTATGAAATCTCCTTTAAAATACATTTTGTATTGTTTTTCGCTTTTATTATAACCTTTTTATATGCTTTTAAAAAGTTTTTTAAAAAATTATGACTAAATGTATTGACAATTATTATTTTTAATAATATAATCACTATCAGAAATACTAATTGTAGTATTATTAATACGAAAAGTAATAAGGAGGTGTATTAATGAAGAAAAATAATAAGCCAGTTTGGGCGATAAAGCTCCGCAACTTTTGTTTTAATAATGATTTAAGAGCAACAGACATAGCAGAAATGCTACATTTGAAAACCGCAACAATATATAAATATTGGGCTGGAGATATTACAGTACCAGATGAAAACAAAAAGATCCTGGAACAAAAAGCAGGATTGCCAATTTACGATACTTTTTTTAACGAGGAGTTGTAGAAATGGTAGTCATTCATGGAACAGCTAATATAGAAGAAATTAAAAAGGTTGCAGCTCAAATATTAAGAGAATTGCAACAGAAGGGAGCAGTAGCATGAAAGATTTTGAAGATGAAATTGAGGTGTTGGAGAGTGTGCTTTCTAACATTGAAGCAGCAATAGGAGATGTGCAGGATAGTCCATATCATAGTTATTTAGCTCAAAGTTGGGAGCTTGATAAAGAGGAAATCCAATCAAGACTAGACGAGCTATATGCTATGCAAGATGAACAGTTTACTAGAGAAATGAAAGAACTAAATTTACAGTACGAGGAGGTTAGATTGTAATGAACACAGTAGACACTCTAAGCGAAGAAGATTTAAGAAATCATTATGTATTGGCTGTAAAACAATACAATAATGCACAAAAAATTAAAAAAGAGATTGAAGCAGAATTTTTTAGGAGATTCGAAAAAGAAATCGAAGAAAGGAGAAAATAAAATGAATATATATGAAAAGTTATTAGAAATACAGATTGAATTAAAATGTAATAAAAGCCAATACAATAGTTTTGGTAAATATAATTTTCGTTCATTAGAGGACATAATGGAAGCAGTTAAGCCATTATGTTATAAACACAAAGCAGTATTATTTGTAGGGGATACTATTGAATTTATTGAAGGTAGACACTATGTAAAGGCAACAGCAACTTTAGTAAATGCAGAAAAGCCAGAAGAAAAAATAGTAGTTTCTGCAAGTGCTAGAGAAAGCGAAATAAAGAAGGGCATGGACGATAGTCAGGTAACCGGTGCTACAAGCTCTTATGCTAGAAAATATACTTTAAACGGATTGTTTGATATAGACGACACAAAAGACGCAGATACAGATTCATTTAAAATGCAACAAGAAAAACCAGAGCCAAAGATAGATAAAAAGAATATGGATCTAATAGTTGAATTAGCTGCTAAGTACGCAGAAATAAAGAACGGTAATGCAGACGAACTATTAAAATACTATTTAAATAAATGCAATGTTAAATCTATTGAAGAATTAACATATACGCAAGGAATAATGATAGGTAAAGAGTTAAGCAATTTAATAGAACGGAGCAAACAAAAATGAATAATTTAGATAAAAAAATAGACTTAGTACGGTCAATACTAAGCCTGGCAATAGATATAACAAATAAATCAGATGTAGATGTGTTCTGCGATTATTCCGGTCATACTAACGGTTTATCAGTTAGAGTAATATTAGATGGTTGGAAAGCAGAAAACACATATATAGATTATCATAAAATAGTTTATTTGGATAGATGTACTGAACAAAATTTAGAAGAAGTAATAAAATATTTAAGATTAATAGAGGAGGAAATATAAATGAATATAAAAGCAACAGTTTATGTAAATGAAGGAGATAGCAAAATAAAGGCAAGTGCAAACATTACAATAGAAGAATGTTTTGTAGTTAAAGGAATCAGAATTATAGAAGGAAGTAACGGACTATTTACAGCTATGCCAAGTAAAAAAGGTGTAAACGGAGATTATAAAGATATATGTTTTCCTATTACAGCAGAAGCAAGACAAATCATTAATGATGAAATTTTAAGAGCATACTATGAGAAGTTAGGTAATAACGCACCGGCAGAAACACCGGTAACAAATAATAATTTTGATTTTTCGAGTGACGATCTTCCATTTTAATAAAAAAATAAATTCAGCAAAGCAGGACACTTCAAGACTTTCGAGGTGTCCTATTTATTTTTTAGAAAAAATTATAAAAAATTAGAAGGATTTTAAAAAAGAGTTTAGAATATTATATTAGAATAATTTGGAAGGAGGATTTTATTATGAGAAAGAGAGAACAAAAAACTTTTGAACTAATAGGAAGAGCAATAGTATATGGAGCAATATGGTTAAGTTTTGTAGGAATATTAGTTCATGGCTTAATGAATGCAACAACATTAAATTAAGGAGGAATTATGAGAAAGCTAAAAGCAAATGAAAAATTTATTAAAGAGTATGACACTTATATATTAATAGAAGTAGCTTGTCCGGAACGGAAAAAGTTATAGAACAACAATAGATAAATGGACTCAAACAGACTTCGGATATAAAGTGCCTAAATATGATGTAGAAGCAAGACTAGACAGAATGGTAGGAGGGCTATATGTATGATTAAATGTCCGGATTGTAACAAGTTTGGTGCTTGTGATAAAGCAAGTGAAGATGTAATAGAATGTTTAGACTTTAAGAAACAAAGTTATGATACAGAGATAGTAAAAGTAGATAAAAAATTAAAGGAGGATTTAAAAAATGGGAATAATAATTTTTAGTGTAATTTTAACAATAATTTTAATAGGAGTATTAGGAATAGAACTTAATGTCGAAAAAGAAGAAATAAGATGGAGTATCAAGCCTAGAATGTTTTTAGGTTTATCAGGATTAATAATAATATTATTTGGTTGTTTTACAACAATAGGAGCAAATACAGTAGGAATAATGTATAACCCTTTTAAACGGAGGAATACAAAACGAAATAATGGGAGAAGGTTTTAGAACAAAATCTCCATTCGATAAAGTTTATACAATATCAACAGAAGTACAAGAGTTTGAATTTAAAAATGTTTCAGTACAAACAAATGATAGTCAATATGTTAATACAATATTACAACTACAAGTAAGAATAAATAAAGAAAAGGCTTTTGAATATTTTAAAAAATATGGTGGTAAGGATTTAAAAGATATACAAAGTATTTTATCTAACACAACACAAAAACAATTAGAAATGATAACTACACAATATAACATCATGGAAGTTTTGGGCGAAAAGAGAGACGAGATCGTAAATAAAACATTAGAAGTAGTAAAAGAAGAACTAGAGAAAGATGGAATAACAGCAGAAAGAATAATATTAGTAGATACAGACGCAGGACAAACAATAGAAGCTGCAATAGAAAAAGAAGCAAGTGCAAAAAAAGAGGCTGAAACAGCTAAATATTTAAAAGAGAAAGCACAACTAGAAGGAGAAGCAAAAGTAATAGAAGCACAAAAGGAAAAAGAAGCTAACGCTTTAAAAAATAAATCTTTAACAAAAGAAATACTAGCAGAAAAAATGTTAGAAAAATGGAACGGACAACTACCAACAACTATGATGAGTGAAGATATAATGTCAGTTTTTAATGTAAATTAAGGAGGAATAAACAATGAATATAGAAGTACGGAGAATATATAAGAACTAAATCAGGAGTAATAATTAAAGCTGATTTTATAGATTTTGAAAGATTAACAATATCACAAAAAGGACTTGGTTGGGATTTTGAAGATATTGAAGAAGTAAAGGAGTAGTATTATGCAAATTGAAGAAGCAATAGAAATATTACGAAAAGACATTTTAATAGATGATTGTTTTATAAATCATGAATTAGATGTAATATTCAAAGAAAGTACAAAAATAGCAATAGAAACAGTATTAAATGAACTAGAAGAACAAAATAAATATTTAGAAGATATATCAAGATTATTAAATAATATAGCAATAGACCAAATTCCAATAGCAATATCTGAATTAATTTATTATATTGAAAAGTACAGACTAGATTTAAAACAAGCATATGAAGTTATAGATTTAATAGCAAGAATGATAAATAATCACGATATAGATGAAGATATATGTAGTCAAATGGGAAAAGATAAGTATTGCAACGATTATACTAAGAAAGAAAACTGTATTAAATGTATCAAAGAATATTTTTATAAGAAAGTAGAGTGACAACAAATGATTATATTAGGAATTATATTTATATTAGGTTTAGCCTTAACTATATACGGAATAGCAACAGCACCAGAAGGAGAAGATATATGATTATATACAAATGTGATTTGTGTAAAAAAGAAGTAAGTAAGATAGATACGCTTATACTATACAAACATACAGTAGATTATTGCGAAGATTGTATACAAAAAGCTAAAGTGATCCGTAGAGCAATGAAACATAGCATAGACTTTTATAAAGCCGAAGCAAACAAGGAAATAGAAGAGGCAGAAGAGAATATTTTGAATAAGTATGTACGTAATAATACAAAACGTAATGTAAAATAAAAAATAATTACTAAAAGTATTGCTTAAACTTATAAATTATTATAATATGTATTATATCAAAAGGAGGTGTTATAGATGTCAAAATATAAAATGGTAGCAATCTCATGTAAAGCAAAAGACTTGTTAGATGAGATTATGAAGCTTAATCCGATGTTAAAGAAAGGAGCTTTTGTTGAAGATTTAATTATGCAAGAATACGAATTTATCAAAAAACAACAAGAAGCAAAATAGGAGGTAGGACATGGCAGAGCGTAGAATGTTTGCAAAAACAATCATAGATAGTGACGCATTTTTAGATATGCCGTTATCTACACAATCTTTATATTTTCATCTATCAATGAGAGCAGACGACGACGGATTCATTAATAATCCTAAAAAAATACAAAGAATGATAGGCGCTGCTGATGATGATCTAAAAGTATTAGTTGCTAAAAATTTTATTATTCCGTTTGAAAGTGGAATAGTAGTTATAAAACATTGGAAAATACACAATTATATTAGGAATGACAGATATAAAGAAACCGTCTATAAAGACGAAAAAAGTCAGTTATATGAGAAGGAAAACAAGGCTTATACGTTAAATTCTACCGATGGTATGACAGTTGGTATACCAAACGACAACCAAATGGAAACCCAGGTTAGGTTAGGTAAGGATAGTATAGGTAAGGTAAGTATAGATAAGGAAAGTATAGATAAGGATAATATAGTAGATATAGAGGAAAAGAAAAAAGAAAAGGCTTCTACTAAACATAAGTACGGAGATTATAAACATGTTCTGCTTACTGATTCTGAATATAGTAAACTTTTAGAACAATATGGTAGTAGTAATTTAAAAGATATTATTACTTATTTAGATGAATATTTAGAAATGAAAGGCACTAAATATAAATCGCATTATATGGTTATTAAAAAATGGGGAGCTGAAGCAGCATTAAAAAAACGGGCAGAAGAACACAAATCAATCTTTCAATCGTTCCTCGAATCCTAAATATAAAGACTATGAACAAAGAGAGTATAAAGAAGATGAACTTAATAAACTATATGCAAATTAAAAAAAGACGACATAAGTCGCCTAAGAAAAAAATAACACTTTAATTATATCATAACTTGTCAAATTAATATAAGCTCTCTCTTTAACCGGAGAGAGCAGGGAGGTTACAAATGAATCAAAGGATAGATCGGATTCGAAAGATACACAGTAAGTAATACTGGAATTGTACAAAATAGAATTACTGGAAGAACCTTAAAACAATATAAAGATATAAATGGTTATATGACAGTTATTTTATATAACAAAAACAAAAATAGAAAAATGTTTAGAGTTAATCGCTTAGTAGCAACAGCATTTATACCAAATCCAGAGAAGAAAGAACAAGTAAATCATAAAGACGGAAACAAACTAAACAACAATGTAGACAATTTGGAATGGGTTACTCAAAAAGAAAACCAATATCACGCTTGGGAAAATGGATTAAATAAAAATAAGCCTAAAGAAGTTAATCAATATGACCTAAACAACAGTTTTATTAGAGAGTGGGAAAGTGCAAGAGAAATAGAAAGACAGACTAAAATAAATCGTTCTAATATAGCTTGTTGTTGCAGAGGAGAAAGAAAAACAGCAGGAGGTTATATATGGAGATACAAATAGAAGAAAAGAAACTTAATCAAAAAGAATTAATATTACAATACATAAAAGATTTTGGATCAATTACAAGCTATCAAGCTTATATAGATTTAGGAATAACACAACTTGCAACACGCATTAATACGGAATGGATTAGCAAGAAAAATAGATACGGCAAGCCGGTAGCATTTAAGAAATACAAACTGGAGGTCACAAATGATTAAATTCATAATTGATTTTAAAGTAACTGGCGAATATGGAATGAATAAGCTTTATAGTGGTGTACATTGGACTGTACGCAAGCGACAAGCAGATTTTATACATAGCTTAGTACAAACTACCTTATACGCTAATAAAATCCCTAGAAAGCTATTTAAAAAGCCTGTGAAGGTAACTATCTCATATAACAGTAAATTAGACATAGACAATCATAGTTATCTATCAAAACTGATTATAGACGGATTAAAAGGCTATCTGATAGAAGATGACAAAAGAAAATATCTTGTTGAACTAGATCAGCAGTTTTGGGAAGGCGAAGGAATCCTCGTAGAAGTCGAGGAAAAAATTTTAAAACGGTATGTGAAAGGTTACACAAGGAGGTAATATGTGAAAGTATTAGAATTATTTGCAGGAACAAGATCAATAGGAAAAGCGTTTGAAGAAAAAGGACATAAAGTTTTTTCAGTTGAATGGAACAAAGATTTTGAAGATATAGACTTATATGAAGATATAAACAACATAACAGCAAAAGACATATTAGATAAGTTTGGGAGACCTGATGTTATATGGGCAAGTCCAGACTGTACAACATATTCTATTGCTGCAATATCCCACCATAGGAAGAAAGAAGAAGATGGGAATTTAGCACCTATAAGCGATTATGCGAAGTTTTGCGACAATACAAATAAACATGTTTTAGATTTAATTCAAGACCTTAACCCAAAATACTTTTTTATTGAAAATCCTAGAGGTGGATTAAGAAAAATGAATTTTATGAAAAGTATTCCAAGATATACAGTTACATACTGCCAATATGGAGATAGTAGAATGAAACCGACCGATATATTTACTAATTATCCGGATCCTAATTTTAAACCAATGTGTAAGAATGGAGACAAGTGTCACGAATCAGCACCAAGAGGGAGCAAAACAGGAACACAAGGATTAAAAGGAAGCAAAGAGAGAAGTGTTATACCTAAAAAATTATGTGAATATATTGTAAGTTTATGTGAAAGAGGTAACAAATGAAATCAATTATGCAAGCAGAAAAGGAAACTTGCTATTTGTGTAAAGGCAGAGCCTCAGAAGAACATCATGTAATATACGGCACAGCAAATAGGAAACTAAGCGAAAAATACGGCTTAAAGGTTTATCTTTGTCCGTATTGCCATAGAATAGGCAAGTTAGCAGTACATAGAAATTATTTTACAGATACAAAGCTAAAACAAGAAGCACAACAAAAGTTTATAGAAGAATATCCAGACTTAGACTTTTTAAAAGTCTTTGGAAAGAATTATTTATAAGAGGTGTGTTTATGGAAGAGATGATAAACCTAGTAGAAAAATATAAAAGTAATGAAGAGCGTTCAGACAAGTTACATAGAAAGCTAATTAAGCTATTAGACTATAACACAAAGGTTACAGCTAACTATGGGCTTAATCCTGGTGGAAGCAAAGGAACGGTAAGCAGCAAGGTTGAAAGGCACGTTTTAAAGATAAGAGAAACAGAAGAAAAAATCTTGGCCATAGAAGATAAGCTGTACAAAGTAAATCAAGCAGAGAAGGTATTGAACAATAAAGAAAAACAAATAATTGATCTAATCAAATCCGGAAACTATGCGTATAAAGAAACAACTAAAATTGCAAAGGCAATAAACCAGGATAAAAAGTACGTATATGACACAAGGAATAGAGCAATTAAAAAAATGAGCGAGTATATAGGGAGGGAATAATGGAGGAAGAAATATTAGATATAAAAAGAGAAAATTATAAACTAAGAAAAGAGAACTTTGAATTAATACAAGACAATGTAAAACTTCAAGAAGAAATAAATTTATTAAATTACAAACTAAAAGAATTAGCACTAAAGTATGCAAAGGTGTCTCAGGCGCACGAGGTTTAATTCTAAGACACGAAAGGAGGTTAAGTAATATGAGAGGTTGGTTAAGTAAAAAAGATAGAAAAATAAGAAATTTAGAAGCAATGGTAAAAAACAGAGATAAATTAATAGATAGTATATTAAAACAAAATAGAGCGTTAGTCGGTTGGAATGATGATTTAGTACAAGAAAAGAGAGAGTTAAGAAAACAAAACGCAGACTATTTAAACAATATAGAGTTTTTAGTTAGCAATTTATCAGTAGCTAAGAAAAAACAATTAGGTTTATAAAATAAAAAAGGGCAGCTATTAGGCTGCCTCTTCGATTAATTCTTCGATTATTTCTAAATAGTTTTCTATATCTGATAATTCTACTTCTCTTATATTGCCGTATCCGTCAACTACATAATATTCATCGTCCATAGCTGTATCAATAATTTGTCCTAAGTAGTGCTTAATCCGGTGTATGCCTCCGTTTTTCATTTCTTGTAATGCGTAAAACTCAACTTCATCTACTGGAATTAAATCATCAAATACTTCTGTATAATCTATATCGTTATCTTCTGCTAAGTCCATTAGATATGCAATTAAAGTATCATTAGTAGTATATCTTGAATATTCTTTATTTCTTCTGCATTGGATCATTTCTTGAATTTGTAGTAAGTTTGTCATTTGTAAAATCCCCTTTAAGTTATGTTGTTTTGTTGCTACGAGATTTATATTACACTACAAAAAGTATTATTGCAATACAAAAAGTAATAAAAATAAAAATATTTAATACAAATAATATAATTTCAGTAACAGATATTGACTTTTGTAACATTATGTGATATAATTCACATAGGAAAATAAATCCGATTCCGATATACAGCAGGTATCTACTTAATAGGTCAGGTAGGTATCTGCTATTTCTATATATAGGAGATAATATATATGGATCTATTAATTGAATTAAATGAAAAAAGAGCATTACTAGACAAAGCAATAGATACATTAGCAAATAACGGCTACGACTTAGCAGCTAAAGAAAGAGATTACAAGATAGCAATAAATAAGAAAGCATTAGAGCTAAGAGCAGAAGATACACCAGTTACGTTAATAAATACAATTATATATGGATATGAAGATATAGCAAAATTAAGATTTGACAGAGATACAGCACAGGTCAAATACAATGCAAACAATGAATACATAAATACATTAAAGCTACAAATAAGAATATTAGAAAATCAATTAAGCAGAGAATACGCAAGATAAGGAGGTATAATATGAATCCTTACGAAATATTTAGAGAAGAAGTATGTAACAATTGCAAAGCGAAAGAATGTGTTAAACGGAATAGTAGTGACTGAATATCCTGATTTAAGATTAACAACGTGCGTAGATTATGAATCAGATGGAAACGTAAAAGGCTACCAAAGAATAGATCGCACAGCAAAACAAGACAAGCCTTTAATGAAAGGATTAACATAAGAATATTAATATACTAGGTAATTAATAGATTAGTTATTCATAGTAATGACTCCTCCAAAAAAAGATATATAAGCTTAGTAATCCGTTTTAAGTAAAGCATATCCTAGTTAATGCTTATATATAGGTAGTATGTAGTAATATAAAGTGGTGGAATAGGTAGACACTCTTAAAACTAACTCCCTTTTTGGAGTCTGGGGGAATGGGACTTAAGGAAAGCTGTTGTTAGTTATCTGAAGGCTTTCATATTAGGTGCAAATCCTAATCAATATATTATTACATAGTGCTTATATAAAGAAAGAGAGGTGGTAACAATGGCAAATGAAGAGAATTTACAACCAGTAAGAACCAAGAGCGAAGCTAGAGAAAGAGGCAGGAACGGCGGAATCAAGTCAGGAGAAGTAAGACGAGCTAGAAAAACATTAAAAGAAGAGTTGTTATTGTTACTAGAACAAGACAACTTACAAGAAAAGATTAGCCTAGCATTATTACAGAAGGCACAGCAAGGCGATACAAAAGCTTATGAAGTAATGAGAGATACAATAGGCGAAAAACCAGTAGATAAAGTAGAAAATGAAATCATTTCTACAATAAAGGTAGATGTTGTAGATGAGTGAGATAAACATACAAATAAGCAGTAAAGTATTTAACAAAGCTTTTATTCCTTACCTGGATAACGATAAGAGATATTTAGTCTTTTATGGTGGTGCGGGAAGTGGTAAAAGCTTTTTTGTTGTTGAAAGATATATATATAAACTATTAAAGAGTAAAATGTTTAACTTGCTTGTAGTTCGTGCAACTGGAAAGAGTAACAGAGATTCAACATTCGCATTATTTAAGCAAGTAATAAGCAAATGGAATCTAAGCAAACATTTTAAAATAAATGAATCAGATCTAAGAATTAAATGTTTGTTAAATGGGAACGAGATTATATTCTCCGGACTAGATGATGTTGAAAAATTAAAGTCAGTAACATTCAGCAAAGGCGAGCTAACAGATGTATGGATAGAAGAAGCTTCAGAGATACTAGAAGCAGACTTTAACCAATTAGACGTTCGTTTAAGGGGTAAAGGAACAAAGAAACAAATTGTAATAAGCTTCAACCCTATTGATATAAACCATTGGCTAAAGAAAAGATTTTTTGATAGAACAGACGATAATATAGAGATATTCCATAGCACATATAAGGACAATGACTTTTTAGACGACGACTATAAACGATTACTAGAGAGCTACAAAGATACAGACGAGTATTACTATAACGTTTATTGTTTGGGTATGTGGGGAGTATTAGGGAAAACAGTATTTGACGCAAGAAAGATAAACGATAGATTGCAAGTAATACCTAAACCGTTAAAGGTTGGGTATTTTTTATATGATTACGACGGATTAAGAATAACAAACATAAGATGGCAACCAGATGTAAACGGATATATAAAGATATATCAAGTACCTAATGTACCAGTACAAACAAATTATTGTATTGGTGGAGATACAGCAGGAGAAGGCAGCGACTATTTTACGGGCCATGTACTAGACGCAAGAACCGGCATACAAGTAGCAACGCTTAAAAATCAATTTGATCCGGATTTATATACAAAACAAATGTATTGTTTAGGTAAGTATTATAACAATGCTTTAATAGCAATAGAAGCTAACTTTGACAGCTTTCCAATAAGAGAGTTACAAAGGTTAGGATATAACAACCAGTACGTAAGGGAGCAATTAGATACATACACCGGCAAGATGGATAAACGTTTTGGATTCAGAACAACAAGCTTAACAAGACCGACAATCATAGCAAACCTTATACAGATAGTAAGGGAACACACAGAAACAATAAACGATAAAGACACACTAGAGGAGCTATTAACAATTATCAGAAATGAGAAGGGAAGAATAGAAGCACCAGAAGGCGGACACGACGACCAAATGATGGGCTTAGCAATAGCACACGAAGCAAAGAGTCAAGTATCGTTTAGTCAAGAACAAATCAATATATATCCTCATTTCAACTTTAAGATTGAACAACCGGAACAATATGATTATGGGGAAACAGTAACAGTAGTATAGGAGGAATTATGAAGTTTGAAATAAACCGGAACAGAGTGGGAAATAAAATTAGTTGATGAAGACGAAATGAAGTTAGAAAGTGATAACAATTATACATTTGGACTAACAATATATAAACCACAAAAAATATTATTAGTAAACACACAAGTAAATTTGATTAAGACATTAAAACACGAACTAATGCACGTTTGGATGTATGAATACGGACATAAACAAGAAAGAGAAAACACATATAATCATGAAGACATATGCGAGTTAGTAGCAAGTAGCAATGATTTTATAAACGAGATCGTTGCTAGGTATAAAAAAGAGGTTAAGAGGGCGAAGAATGGAAAGTAAGTGCAAGACATGCTTAGGTTGCAACAGACAAGAACTAGACAACTTTAAAGAAGTATATAGATGTGAAAATTATGTAAAAGGAGTGAATGAAGATGAAGAAAAGAGTATTAAGAGAGCGTAGAGCAGCATTAAAAGAAGAAGTAGTAGAATTAGACAATGAAGTAAAGGAATTGACTAAAGCAGCATTAATGACTAAAGCTAAAGAAATGGGCTTAGACGTAAACAGCAGAATGACTAAAGCAGACCTAGAGAAACTAATCAAGGAGGCTTAGTATGGAAACAATCATATTAGTTGTGCTAATGGGAGGAATGAACCTATTAGCTTTTTTAATTGGTGCTAGAACAGCACAGAAAGCCGATAAAGGCGAGGAAATCAAGTTGCCTACAATTAACCCTATGAAAGCATATCAAGAGTATGCAGAGCAAAGAGAAGCGAAAAGAGAGCAAGAAGAATTAGAAATAAACATGTACAACATTGATAATTACAGAGGCGACGGAACAGGGCAAAGAGATTTTAAATAAGGTGGTGTATAAATGGATATAGAAGAGTTAAAACAAACTGATATATGGGAACTATACGAAAGAAGCCGTAACTATTGCAGAATGATTAATATGTACACTGAAACAGACAGAAATTATAGATTCTATAACGGAGATCAATGGGAAGGCTTAAAGATAAAAGGTATAGAACCAGTACAATTAAACTTTATTAAACCAATAGTAAAATACAAAGTAGGTAATATTAATAGTAATCTATGGGCTGCGAACTTTTCAAGTGAGAACTTTGAAAATAAAGACTTTAGGAAAGTAGCAGAAAAAACTTGTGAAATGCTTAATAAAAAAGCAAGCAAGGTATGGGAAAAAGACAGCCTGGACTTAAAAATAAGAAAAGTTACAAAAGACGCTGCTATTAATGGCGAAGGGATAATGTATGTACACTATGACATAGAGAACCAAGCGCCAGTAAATGAAATCATACCTAAGAATGATGTTTACTATGGAAACGAAAACGATAGCGACATACAAAGACAACCATATATATTAATCAAGCAAAGATTGCCAGTTATAGAAGTACAAGAGCTTGCAAGGATAGAAGGAGTAAGCGAAGAAAAGCTTAAAATGATTATAGGAGATAACGACACATTTGAAGAAAGTGGAGAAGCTTCTAAACTAGAAAAAGATAATATGTGTACTTTAGTAACTAAGTTATATAAAGAAAATGGAACAGTACACTTTGCAAAGGCAACAAGATATTTAGACATAAAAGAAGATACAGACAGTGGATTATCACTTTATCCAGTGGCTCACATGATATGG
>JAEIGA010002635.1_pt1 | contig 28531 bp, 19 predicted proteins | sample 9270691 | NCBI WGS metagenome assembly JAEIGA01 (sample SAMN17057246, study PRJNA624740) | gut metagenome | biome: biome; isolation source: fecal sample | host: Bos grunniens | place: China: Xizang | collected 2019
CCATTAAGGGTGCGGATGGCAACAAAGGTGGGGGTGTCACCTTTGAGCCATGCGTAACCCTTGAGCGTGGTGCCCGCGGGGATGGGCTGATAGTGAATCGGATCGTTTTCATTGACAATGACGCACCCGAACTGCGTTTTCGCCTTTTTCCGCTGGGGCCACTGAAAGAGCACTGCGCCATCTTCGTCAGGCGTGAATGTGGTCGTCGCAGTCTCGGCACTGAGGGGGTAAACACAAACCTCACAGAGAGAGGTCTTAGTGTCGGGAGTCTTGGCCCTTAAGGTGTAGTAACCTGCGGGTAACGTGATGGATACGGGGCCTGTTTTTGTGAAGGGGAAGGTGTAGCTCGGAGGGGTGTCGGGCGTTTCGTAAATCCATGGAAGTTGTTGCTTGCCGTTCGAGGGATAGACCTCGATTTCACCATTAAGGTCGGAGCGTTCGTCACAGGTGAGCAACACATTAAAGGGACGGTTTTCAAAACACCAATGTTCATCGGGAAGGGAACACTTAAGCGAGTAGCCTGCTGGCTGAATTTGGGTATAAAGGGTTCGGGAGGTTGGCTTGTCATTGGGTTGCAACATGCGTACGCGAAGGGCGATGTTTTGCACCGAGACGCCTGTATCGGGTAATGCAATGGGGTGGGTGAGAAGGGCCCTTCCGTGCTCATCCAATGTCACTTCGCCTTTGTACTTGGCATTGCGTGTGGATTCAAGGTCTAATCTCCACTGCACCTTTGTGCCAGCGAGCGGAATTCCACTGATGGCGCGCCCGCGAATCTCAAATTGGCGTTCGCTTGGAAGAGGGGTGCTACTGGGTAGCGCGGTGACTTCAAGTTGGCTCATGGGCGGGGTGTAGTCCGAGGCGCTGATGAGGATGGAGGGGTGGGTGAGTCGCTCTTCATTCCAAGTGAACTTAACGTGCGTGGTGCTTGTCTCTGGTGGGATGGGGAGTTCACCTGTTAGGCATCCTGTCGCATCAGTGGTGAGCGTTTCATCAAAGGAGAGTGCGCCATTTGCGCTGGAAATCGAGAGGCGCCCCGTCGCATTTGGGCTGGGAACAAAGGTGTTTTTTTCGGAATCAAAGTGTGTGACAATCACTTTCCAGCGCATGGTGTCACCCGCGTGATACCAAGGACTGTCGGTAACGAGTGCAACGCGTGTCTCAGGCGCCTCTTTTTTCACTTCCCTTGACGAGGAATGTTCGTAGAAATTCCCATGTTGAAGGGAGTGCGTTTCGCCGCGCGCGGAGATAAGGACGTTTTCACAGGTGTTATGGTCGGGAAGGTCTTGAAGCGGAATCATCCCATTTGCATCGGAGGTGAAGGAGGTCCCTTGAATGGTGATGGGGGTGTTTGCAAGGGGTTCGTACGTTGTGGAGTCTGCAAAATAAAGGAGGCCTGTGTAACCATAATGGAACGGCTCGCGCGTGCCAGTCTTCGTGGTCCATCCTTTCGGGATGGAGGTCTTTTTTCGGTCGCGGATACGTGTCACCGTGAAGGAGGAGACGGTGAGCGACGTAACGGTAACAACGGGATGGGACTGTAGGTTGCCAACCGTGGTCCATTTTAGAGAATACTCGCCAAGGGGGAGCTCGGGTAATTCAATCTCCGTGGTCATCCAAGCATAGGGGTGGGATGGCGGAGGAAGTGTAAAGACCTTTTTTGTTAACGGGGGAGTGCTTGAATAGTCATAATCACCTTTGTAAATCTCTACCGTGAGGCGCTCCATATTGCGGTACCGAAGTGTGCCCTTAAAGGGCTTCGGTGGCGTTAATCTGGGGATGTCAGAAAGGTCAAACGTTGCAAGGCGCAACTCATTAAGGTCCAATTGAGCGCGCACCTTCGTCGTATAGTCTGTGGCGCGTTCAACAATCTGTGCGAGGCAGTTAGCCTTCAGTTGAAGTTCGTGGTCGGCGGTATAGGCCTTTGCCTCTTCTGCGAGCATGAGGGCCCAGAGAGTGTCTGGCCATGGCTTGGATTCGCGCAATGCAATCAGAGCTTTGCGGTCGGGCCATTCTTCGGAGTAATGCTCAAGTTCTTTGAGTGCCATGTATCCCTCAAGTATCCAATCACCACTCGCATTGGCAATAGCAATGACTCGGTCAAAACGTTCGTCGCGCATGCCGATGAGCCGGTGATTAAAGGGTGGCAACTCAGGAATGAGGTATAAAATTTGTTGGTTTGGCCAACGTGGTGCATCGGTTTTACGAAAAACAGGGAAGGAATCCCACGGCAGATTGGGATGAGCGGCCAGAAAATCAAGGTCTTGTTCAAGACGTTTTTCAATGAGGTGGGTAACTTGAAGACGGGTCCATAAATGCGAAGCAACCGTCTCGTCGGGGAGGTCTTTTGGGGAGTAGTTGTATTCAAAAGTCTCAAGCCCCTCAGACAAGAGAAGCGTTAGGTAAAGGTGAAGATAGGGCGCATCCTCAGGTGTTGCCGCTTTCTCCAATTCACGTGCGCGATCAATCGTGAAGGAAATCCCCTCGTCCTTCTCACGGGAGGTCGCCTCAGACGTTAAAATCGCCCGCCAATCCGCTCGAACCCAACTCGCAAAGAGTCCACACAAAAGAAGCAATAGAATTGATTTCATTGCAAAGTCCTCAAATTCACAATCATAAAGTCCCCAACTCACATCATTATTAGTGTAACATCATTAGTGTAACATAATCAATACAAAATACTTATTTAGATTGACCTGTTAGTTAATTGGGGTAGGTTTGAGGTTTGAACAGTACGGGAATATTGCAATGTTCCCAACTTCAAAGAAAAGTGAATTGCAAGTTAAACCGCGGGGGGGGGATATCGGACAAGGTTAAAGATCTTCATACTGCCACATTCTTTTTGGATTGCGCAGGATTGGAAAGTTTAGTATCCTCTGAACGGATTTTTCTGGAGACTCTTGATGAACAACACCTTTCATTGGCTCATCTTTTTACAATCTCTTCAAAGTATTGCCCAAGCAGGTCTCGCTTATCCTGGCGATAAATATGACAAAGAGCGCTTCCAACAACTTCGCGACCTTACCGCAGAAGCCATAGCAAATATAGGCGATTTGCCCATTGCACACGTTAAAGATCTTTTTTGTAGTGAAACGGGTTTCCAAACACCCAAACTTGACACGCGTGCTGTCATCTTAAATGAGGCCAACGAAATACTCCTTGTACGTGAAGGTGAACAAAATAAGTGGTCTCTCCCTGGCGGATGGTGTGAAGTGACCCTTGCTCCTGCTGAAAATACGATTAAAGAAGCTCTTGAAGAAGCAGGTCTTACAGTGCGTGTAGAGCGTTTAATTATGACTCAATGGTATGCTAAGCACAATCAGCCTCCCATCGCCTATGGTTGCCTCAAACTATTCTACCATTGCACTGCGCTGAATGGCGCTTTCCAACCCAATATTGAAACCACTGCGGCGCGCTATTTTTCTATTGAAGCACTTCCTCCTCTATGGGAAAATCGCAACACAACGGAGCAGGTCCTTCTTGCGCATCACCTTGCCACTCACCCAGACCATCCTCCAATCTGGGAATAATTCCTAGGCGCCTTTATCCTAAAATTGAGTTTGTGGAAGTGTTATTGTGTTCTTTGGTGTGTAATAAGTCCTTATGGGGCAACTCTTTGTTTATTGTTTGAGTCGTTCTTTTTTCTGCCCCGCTTGCGTAATGAATCGGGGTGTTCTGGAGGCGTAAGCCGCTTCCATTTGTAAGTCGGCTTTATTTTTCATATACACGCTGTCTTGAGATGATGGCGAATCGCATAGGGAGTTTGCCGCTTACGGTGGTGTGTTGTTTTGTAGGCGGGTGGGGGATTTGGGGGAGGCGGGGGGAAGTAAGGGTTGAACTCAGTACAGTAATTTGTTATAGTACTTATTAGTAGAAAGGAATTCAACTATGATGCGACTCTCGCTATTGACTTCGTTGCTTTGCGTAACGGGGATGCTGACGGCAGCTCCGGCGTGGGAGGACGAGACGGTTTATCAAATCAATCGTGAACCGGCGCGTGCTTCTTTGATGCCCACGGATGCAACTGCATGTATGACCTTGAATGGGATGTGGAGCTTCCACTTCGCGATGACTCCAGAAGAACGTTCAACAACCTTCTGGGAACCCACGTTTGACGTTTCGGGTTGGGATAAGATTGAAGTGCCGTTGAGCTGGCAGATTGCAGGCTACGGGACGCCGATTTACTCCAATGAAGAGTATCCCTTCCGCGTGAATCCGCCTTCGGTGACCTCTACGCCGCCGAAGCACTGGACGGCATTTAAGGAACGCAACTCGGTGGGTAGCTATCGCCGTTCCTTTACGTTGCCAGAAAATTTCTCGAAGGGTAAGGTCTATTTGCGCTTTGATGGTGTGGAATCGGCCTACTTCGTATGGATTAACGGCACGATGATTGGTTATAGCGAAGACTCCTTTACGGCGGGTGAATTTGATATCACCTCTGCATTGAAGTCTGGCGAGAACACCATCGCGGTGCAGGTGTACCGTTGGTCTGATGGTAGCTACTTGGAAGACCAGGACTTTTGGCGTTTGGCGGGTATCTTCCGTGACGTGACGCTCTTCACCACGCCTGCAGTTCAGATTCGTGACGTATGGGTGAAGTCGGGTTTGGCTGATGACTACACCACGGGTACGGTGGCAGGTGATGTCTGGGTGCGCAATGCGGGGGCTACTCCGAGTGCCGCAACGACGGTCTCTGTGAAGTTGGGCAATGTGTATTCCGAAACGATTCAGGTGCCAGCCTTGGCTGCGGGTGCTGAGGTGGCTGTGGCTTTGCCGGCAAAGCAATTACCGAATGTGTTGCGCTGGACTGCTGAAACACCGAATCTCTACGATGTGACGGTGGCTTTGCCCAATGGCGATGCGCGTGCATTTAAGACGGGCTTCCGTCGTGTTGAAGTGGGCAAGCAGGGTGAACTCTTGGTTAATGGCGTTCGTACGATTATCAAGGGTGTGAACCGTCACGAAATGGATCCTGACCGTGGTCGTGCCTTGACGCGTGAACGCATGGAGCAGGATGCGCGCTTGATGAAGGCGGCAAACTTCAATGCCGTGCGTACCTCTCACTATCCGAACCATCCGTACTGGTACGAAATTTGCGACCGTATCGGTCTCTACGTGATGGATGAAGCTAATATTGAAGCGCACCAGATTCGTGGTACTGCGCAGTGCTTGAACAACGTGCCTTCTTGGCATGCGGCTTATGCCTTCCGTGTGAAGAACGCCTTTGAACGTTCTAAGAACCACCCCTCCATCATTATGTGGTCTCTGGGCAATGAAACGGGCCCCGGTAAGAATTTGGAAGATCAGGGTGACTGGTTGAAGCAGGTTGACCCCAGTCGTTTGGTGCACTATTGTGACTTCCCTGAAAACTCTCCGCACAACGATATGGACAGCGCGATGTATCGCACGCATGACTCCTTGAAGGGGACTGCAAAGCGTCATCAGCATCGCCCCTTCATCCATGTGGAATACGCACACTCCATGGGTAACGCTTGCGGTAATTTCGATGAATACATTGAAATCTACGAACAGAACCCGCGCATGATTGGCGGCTTTATTTGGGACTTTGTGGACCAAAGCCTTCGCGCAGAAAAGGACGAAACCACTGGGCTTTATCGTGTGAAGCCGAAAACGGGCAAGGCGCTCGCATGGGGTGGTAAGTTTGGTGACGCACCGAACTTCGGTAGCTTCTGCGATAACGGTGTGATTACGGCAGATCGTTTGCCGAAGGGCCAGTATTGGACGGTGAAGCATGCGCAGCAGTATTTCGGTTTCGCATGGGATGCTAAGGCGCAGGCGCTGACGGTTACGAACAAGTACTTCCACAAGACAGCTGAAGGTTACGCACTCTTTAACAAGAGTGGTCACAAGTTGGCTACGTTGCCCTCGTTGAAGCCTGGCGAAAGCACGAAGATTCCTTTGGTCGTGCCGACGACGAAGTTCCTTGAAGACTTCCCTGTGTTTGTGGCAAAGGCCGCTGAATCGAATGCTGATATCGTGCATAACGCTGAGGCTTGGTTCGCAGTGCCGTGCGCTACGAAGCCTGAAAAGTTGGCGGTCAACAAGACCTGGCCTGAGGTGAAGTACAACGTTACAAAGCAGACCGATGGCTCCATTGAGGTGGCTGATCGCGCGAAGGAATGCACACGCTTAATCTTCAAGGATGGTGTCCTTTCGCAGATTCACTACAACAACAAGACCCTCTTGGCTTCAGCTCCTGAGTTCACGCTCTATCGTGCACCCGTCAACAATGACCGTTGGATTAAGTATGGTGCGACATGGAATTCCTTGCTTACACAAAAGAATAAGTGCCTCTCGATGGAATGGCGTAAGCTTGATGGCGATGCCGAAACGGTGCAAGTGATTGCCCGTATGACGACCGAGGGCGGTAACGTTCCTTATGAATATACGCTCGTGTGGACGGTCTTCATGAACACCGTTTCTTGCGAAGGTGTCTTCTATCCGCAGTCTCCTGAAGAAGTGGTGCCGCGTCTCGGCTTCCAGTTGGCCGTGGACAAGTCGCTCTCTAAGATTCAGTACAATGCACTCGGTCCTTGGGAAAACTACTCCGACCGTCTCCGCGCTTGCTGGAATGGTGTCTTTACTGCAAAGCCTGAAGATTTCTTCATCCCTTATGGCGAAACGCAGGAACATGGCAACCACGAGAATGCACGTTGGATCCTGATGGATGACGGGGAAGACTCTCTCTGCTTCTTCCCCTTGGTGACGGGTGATGTCTTCCCGTTCTCTGTCAATCAGTGGGATGCTGTTACGTTGCACAAGGCGAGCTTACCCGCAGAATTGCCGACGCCTGACAAGATTTGGTTGCACATTGACTATGACCAGACCGGCATTGGTAATGGTTCTTGCGGTCCCCGTCCGTGGGCAGAACACCTGGTTTACAACAAGCCCTTCACCTTTGGCTTCGCCATGCGCTTCGGTTCTCGTCCGTTCCGCACGCGTCCCTTCCGCGAAAGCGCAGGTTTGGCATTGATTACGCGTGACTCCAAGAACATGGTGACCGTCACGCCGCATCGTGAAAATGCCAAGGTCATGGTCTCTGTGAATGGTGCAGAGCCCACGCTTTACACCCAGCCCTTCGCATTGCAGAGCGGTAAGGTCGCAGTGACGGTGGTTCCAGAAGAGGGGCAGATTGCATTGCCGCCTGTGGAACGTACCTTCTCGAAGGAAATCGTGCGTGCCGCATGGAAGGTGCTCTCGGTCTCCTCTGAAGAACCCGGTGAAGGCATGGTGACCTACGCCTTTGACAACAAGCCCAATACCTATTGGCACACCGACTGGCGTAACGTGAACCCCGATTACCCGCACAACTTTGTGGTGGATCTCGGGGAAACCTTGGACATCGCCGCAGTAAAAATGTTGCCGCGTATGGATGTCTCCAATGGGTTGATCGGTGAATGCAAGATCGAACTGAGTGAAGATGGCAAGACCTGGAAGACCGTTTTTGAAGGGAAGACGGGTTGGACCACTCAGCAGCGCGGTCTGAAGAAGATTGAAATTCAAAAGACCTCTGCTCACTATCTGCGCTTCACCGCAGTGGCACCGGTGATCTCCGGTCAGCACTGGGCGACGTTGAGCGAAATCTCCTTCGACGTCCTCTAAGGTTGAGTTGAATCTTTTCTACAGCGATGCTCGGTTCCCACCGAGCATCGTTTTTTATTCGGGTTGCATCCGGTAATTGTTGCGCAGCGAGGGTCATCGGCCAGAGGATGACTTCGTCCGTGAGACGCATTGGGCGCGGAAGCCCCACGGCGAAGCCTTCGCTTTTTGGCGGCTTGGTCAACGGCGACTGCGGCCATTTGGAGGCTGGCTTATTCTTGGCGCTGTTGCATTGCCCACCAGACGTCCATGTAGGCGCGTTTGGGTTTTGTCTATTCGCAACACTCGAGGCGTTTCACGTCTTCGGGACCGATGCCGTAGTATTCCTGCAGCAATTCATCGTCTGGCAGCCATTCACCTGCTTCTAACATCTTCCCAGGGAGGGTGTTCTTCCCGTATTTGGTCGGGTAAATCACGCGATCTTCAAGGGTGAAGGTGTAGGCCAGTACTTCCGGAATATACCCGGTTTTTTCAAACAGAGCGACAAACGGGTGGTCTTTGCCGAATTGGTCGGCGACGCTTAAAGCGTCAATCATAAAAAAAGGCATAGACATTGGAACATCCTCGTTTATGGTTCATACGAATCCAGCAGGTCTTGGACAGCTTGCGCTAATGGGTGAAACAGCTCCATAAAATTCACGTTCTCATTATATCTCGCCGATGTTAGATTGGCAACAAATTCGTGCGCTGTTCTGTAGTTAATGCCACGGCCTCCTGTCCAGTAAGCACTTTCATGCCCGCTGGAGAGGTCCCCCTTTGTGAGTGCGCATGCCGCGTCTGCGCAAGTCATCGCGCGCCCATCATCTCCGTCGAACCTTTTGCGCAGATCGACTATTTTGAACGATCTCTGGCCTTTGTATCCAAACATCTCGTAGTTTTGGTCATGTTCGCGTCAAACAAAGGGGGCGCTTTGGCGTTTAATGAAACTGTGAAATAGAAGAAGGAGGAGGGGAAATAGCAAACAGCGCACTGCGATGTCGCAATGCGCTGCTGGGTTTAGGCATAGATGAAGTATTAGGCGAGGGTGTAACCTGCGCGTAAGATGTGCTCTTTATCCTGAGCCACGGTCTTGCCCAAGGTGGTTAAGAGGTCACCTTCAATTGCAGAGTTGATACCGATTCGCAAGGCGGCATCTAAGGTCTCTTCGGAGAGTCTGGCGCGACCACCTGCAAAGCGTAGATAGGCAGAGGGGTGAATCAGACGGAAGAGGGCAATGGTGCGAAGAATGTCACGTTCGGAAATGAGCGGGACATTTTCCAAGGGAGTGCCGGGGATGGGCGAGAGGATGTTAATTGGGATTGAAGCAACGTCTAACTCGCGGAGTGCAAAGGCGAGATCAATGCGATCTGCTTCTGTTTCACCCATGCCAATAATCCCGCCAGAACAAATCTCCATGCCAGCCTCACGTGCCGCCTTTAAGGTGGCAATTTTGTCCTCAAGGGTGTGGGTGGTGCAGAGGAGGGGTAAGCGTGCGGGGGAGGCTTCAAGATTGCAGTGGTAGCGTGTCACGCCCGCTGCGGCGAGTTGCTTTAATGCGGCGAGGGAGGGAAGCCCGAGCGAGGCGCAGAGTTCAAGTGAAGTCTCGCGACGCAGGGCGCGGAATAATTCGCAGAGGTGCTGCACTTCATCATCGGTGGGACGGCGTCCACTATTGACGATGGAAAAGCGGCGAATCCCCTGGGCTTCGTTTGCCTTTGCATGGCGGAGGCACTCGGCTTCGGAGATTAAGCCATGTGCCTCGCAGGCGGTCTTGTGGTGAGCTGACTGGGCACACCACTTGCAATCCTCGGAACACTTGCCGCACTTACCTGTGACAATCGAGCACATATCAAAGGTGCGCGGTGCGATCTCACGGGTGAGGCGTTCTGCTTCGGCGAAGAGTTCGGCATTAGGGCGTGCAGCCCATGCGGTGATGTCGGAGCGGGAGTAAATGGGAGGGGTAGACATATCGTTGCTTTCACTCAACGATTACCATTGCGCGGACGCATGCCACGCATGGGGCCCATGCGCATGATCTGGCCGTTGGTCGCTTCAATCACTTCGTTGACCAAGGTTGAGAAATCACCTGCGGCATCACCTTCAAGACCCATAGAGGTGGCGATGGCATTCAAGAGTGCGGCACGTTCTGCGTCGCGCGTTTGATTGATTTCGCGGAAGGTGTCATGCATCTGGATGCGTAATTCATCGGAGGGCTCTTCGCCGGCATCCATGAGCGCCATCATTTCACGTTGCAATTCGCCCTGACGTGCGATGGCAGAAGTGAAGCGCGAGTGGGTTTCTTGGGCTTCGGGAGAGAGGAGGGAGGTGTCGATTGAATCGAGGAAGCCAATGCGTTCAGCGCGAAGTTGGTCCATCGTATTGATGAAGTTTTGGCGACGCTGAATTTCCATCTCATAACGTTCGGGGTCTTTTTCCTTGAGCTCTTCCATCCGTTCACGCCAAGTCTGCGGGGGACGAACGGGCATCTCTTCTACGATTTCGGGTTGCGCCGCGGCAAGGGTCTGCGGTTCTTCAATCGAAGTCTTCAAGCGTTCATTTTCTGCTTTGAGTGCGTCAATCTCAGAGAGCGCCTTTGAGAGTGCAACAGCATCTGTGGCATCTTTTACCGAAACGGTGCGCGTTTCGCCCTTTTCGGAAATGACTTCAACCTTGGGGTCGGCAGTGAAGCGGCCAACGGCATAACCCGATCCCGCAAGAAAGAGTGCTACGAGGAGGTGTAAGGAGAGGGTGGTACGTTTTGTCATGGTGGGAACCTTTTCTGCGGGGATTAATCAAGGGATTTGTAATTGGCAATAAAATGCTTGGCGAGGCGATACACAATGCCGTGAACAAAGAGAAGAATCACGGGTAAAAGCGAGAACATCTGCCACGAGAGCACCTCGTGATGGTGGTGATGGTGGTGGTGGCAACAGCAAGTCTCTGAGGCGGGAAGGGTAAGGTCGAGCCCCAAAATGAGGTCGATGAACAACGCAAACCCAATGCCACAGCCAATGATGGCAATAACGTAAAGCAAGACTGTGCGCAGGCCAAGTTTTTTACTCAAAACAAAGAGTGCGCCGAGATGCGTGGTGGGGGCGCAGGCCATAAAGAGGAAGGTGGCGCCAGGGGTGAGGCCACCTGCAATTAATCCTGCCGCCACGGGTACAATCGCCAAGGAGCACGCATAGGTGGGAAGGCCAATGACAATCGCTAAACCATAGGCCATCCAAAGGGGAAGCGAGGCAAGTAAGTCGGCAGGGAGGAGGACGGCGATTGCCGCAGCGGCCGCAACACCAAGGGTGAGAAGGAGCGCAATTTCACCCGGAAGGTGAATAAAGGCATAGCGCAATGCATCTCGAAGACGTTCGGTGCGACTGGCAAATTCGTGGTGATGGTCCTCATGATGGTTGTGTGGATGGGCAACATCATGGTGGTGGCAGGCGCAGACTGCAGCACAGTTGTCGGTCAAATCTTCTGGCGCATCTTCTGGCGTGGTGTGGATGCCAAACCAACGCACAAGTGCGCCCGCCGCAATGCCCGAACAAAATGCACCAAGGAAGCGTAGCAGGGTGAAGAGTGGGCCGAGTAGGGGGAGCGACACCAAGAGCGCATCGGTGCCCGATTGCGGCGTAGAGGCGAGGAAGGCACACACAGGTGCCTTTCGTGCGCCGCTCTTACGAAGGGCTAAGGCGACCAATAGGACGCCGCAGGAGCAAATGGGCAAGGGCAACCCCATGAAGGAGGCCTTGAGCACTGGCAACCAACCCCGTCCGCCCAAGTGGCGGCGAATCCAACGTTCAGAGAGGAAGTAGGAACAGATAAATGCCAAGAAAAAGCCCGCTAAGAGCCATGGCGCCATGTCAATCCAAATGTCACAGAAGTGGTGTAGAAAGTCGTGTAACATAGTTAGTGGGAGAACAAAGGAAGGGGGTTAGTCGCAGGTTCCGAGTGTACGCGCCAATTCAGGTAAGCCAGGATCGCGTGCACCAAAGATGGCTAAGGCCGTGTCTGGCGTAGCAAGTGCGCGTAAGACGGACTCGGCCTCGGTTAGGTTGGGCACGAAATCAACCGGAATCTTGTCGGTCAGTAGTTGGTAAAGGAGGTCGCTATTGACCGAACGATCGGCCGTGCCGCCCGCATCATAGACGGGCAATAGCAGTAAGCGGTCGCAAGGACGCACAACCTGCGTGAACATTTCGGCCAAGCCGTCCATCATTTTGCGTAAGGGGGCGTAGCCATGCGGACGCCAAACCCCGAAGACGCCCTTGGGGAAGACCTGCGAAAGGGTCGTCCAAGCCGCCGCCAACTTCTCAATGTTGTGCGCATAGTCATCAATGACGCAGGCGCCATTGCAGGTGCCGGTGCGTTCTAAGCGACGGCGAATGCCGCGAAACGAAGGAAGGGCATTGACCAAATCGTCTTCTGCACACCCCAACGCGGCGGCCATCTCGAGCGCGACCTTGATGTTGGCCACGTTGTGAGCGCCGGGCATGGGGAGGCAACACGCCTTGCCACGCCAAGTGAATCGCGCTTCCCATCCCTCGCCTTCGGGGGTGGGTTCGGGCGCATTGCCACGCGTATCAATCACAATGCCTGTGGCTTTTGCGCGGAATGCATCAAAGAGGGTCTCGGCTTCTTCTTTCGGAAAATGGTCACCAGAGGCATTTGTGATGATGACATCGGTCGGGGAGAGGGTCATGAGCGAACGGTCAGACTCGTCTGCCTCTGCCACGAAAAAGCCCCCAGGTGTCGCCGCGGTGCGAACAGAACCGACGCGTGTGCCGTCCATATCCAGACCCGCAATCTCTGCACCATTCACAATGGTCGGGTCTTTTCCGCAGGCGGTTAAGAGATGACCGAGCATTGCCGTTACGGAAGATTTACCGCAGGTGCCCGTCACAGCGATAAAACGATGCCCCTTGGAGAGTTCGGCAAGTGCTTCACTGCGGTGCAATAAGGGCACTTCAAGCGATTTGGCCTTGGCATAATCGGGATTGTCTGCCTCAATTGCCGTAGAGTAAACAACCGTAGTCTCCGCCTCAATGCCGCTGCCATCTTGCGGAAAGAGGGCCACGCCCTGCGCGCGAAGCGTTTCAAGCACGGGGGTCGTCTGCCCAGAAGCGAGGAGGCGATCCGAACCGCTAACAGCGTAATTACGATCTAAAAAGGCTTGGGCGAGGGCGCTCATGCCCACGCCGCCAATGCCGATAAAGTGAATGTGTGGTTGCATAGTCATTTAACGTACGTAAAAGTGGAATCCGGGCTTAACCTCGGGAGAGGTGAGGGTAATCGTGACGGGGCCGCTAATCGCGTCGGAGAAGGTAATCGTCTTGTCGGTCTTGCGGGTCACTGCATCTGCAGGGGTCACCGATAAGGTTTCGAGTGTAACCGTTGGGTCTGCTGTGTACACGTTAATTGTTGTACCAGGGAAAGCGGTTGCGGGACCAATAATGCCCTCGCCATAGGTGACATCAAAGGCGGTAAGCGCCTCGGAGAAGGTCGCTTCCAACGTCGTATCTGCCGTAATCGTAAGCGGCGTCTCTAACGTTGTGTAAGGTTCACCATTGACTTGCCATCCCTTAAACTGGCACCCTGGCTTCACCTGAGGCTTCAAGGTGATGGTTTGGCCTGCTATGACCTGCATCGTTTGGTTCTCTTCAGGCAAATTCAAGAGCTTGACGGTATACCGCGGCTTCACCTCAATCGTTGGACGAATCGCACCATTGAGGAAGCCTCCTTCATTGGATTCAATTGTCTTTTTGAAGGTGCAATCTGTGAATGCTGTGGAATAATAGCCACACCAAAGCCACCCATTGCCGTCCTTTAAATCTTCCGCGGCATTACCAAAGAGGTCATAAAAGCCGTAAGGGTCTGCAGTTTTCGAACCGCTATTTTGTAATCTGTCCTTGTTAGAGTTGACCATCGCCTCAGTGATTTCCTTGTCTCCGTACTTTGCGGTAATTCCAGCGATCTGCGCCTGAGTGGGTTTCGAAAAGGTCTCGCCGTAGTGCTTCCCTAAAAGTGTAAGGAATGTATTCGCTTCGTAACGCGATTGCCCACTTGTTGCATGCGGAAGCAGACTTTCTTTCGCTTCTTCAATGGAGTTGTTGGGGAGGGTGCCATGAAGAAGGGTGTATTTTGTGTCCGTCGCGCTATGGATTCCCAAGTATTGCGCATGGGTAACTTCGTGGATGCCAACGTAGTAAGGCGCACCGTTTTCGGGTTTGATGCGCTTCATGACAAGCGCAGTCTTGCGATTCGCTTCAGTGTTGGCAGTCTCAGCGGTAACGGTGGAGTAGTCAATCGCCTTTGGGTCAAAGACTAATTGAGCATAATCCGACGTTGGCTCAGAGGTGCCGTAGTAGTGAATCGGGTTCTTTTTGTTTTCATAGGAAAGGTCTTTGGGCTCATTTGCGAGGTAACCAAATCCAGTCCGCGTCGTTTTGTCGTCGTCTGTTTCAGAGACAACGCCGATGTAGATGGGGTTTGCATTGGCAATGGTGTCGTCGGTTTCGTAAACCGCTGTGAGGGTCTCTGTGGTGTTGTTTTTGCCGACGGTGTACGTTTCTTCGGTGAGTTTGTCACCATTTGCCGTTTGCCAATGGCTGAAGCGGTAGCCTTCAGGGCAGTCGTCATAAGGGGTTAAGGTGAGCTCCGCGCCTGTCTCGTAGTAACCATTTCCGTGGTCGTCGGCAGAAAACTTTGCGGTTGCAGTACCGCCGAAGACCAAGACGCGCGGGCGACTGTTAAAGACGGCGGTATAGGTCAACTGTGCACCATCGGCCAAGTTCTCGCCAAGTGTTATGGTTAAGGGGTTGGTTTTCGCATTGTTTGATGTGATCCCATGTCCATCTTCCCAATGGCTGAAGGTTTGCCATGCATTTTGGGTTGCGGTCATTGTAATCGTTTCGCCCTTCAGTGCCTTTGAGGGGGCTGCGGTGCCACCAATAACCTTAATCGTAATAGCAGGGTCAAAGACTGCAGTATAGACGAGCTCACCACCTGCGGGAACATCGTCGAGGGTCAACGTTAACGGGTTTTGCGTTGCATTTTCGTCTGTGATACCTGTGCCACTCCAATTAAGGAAGGTGCGCGTCGGGTCTGCGGTCAACGTAAATGGCTCCTGGGGGCAGACCATCTCCTTGTCGGCCGTGCCGCCGTTCACGGTCAACGTTGCTTGCGCTGAAGAGGTGTACGCGAGGGTCACATGATCCATTGGCATCGTAAAGGTGGCGGAGCCTTCATTGAATTCAATTGCCAAGTCCGCAGGGCTTACGACGGGCTCTGGGTTTAAACGATAACCTTCGTTAGGCGTCGGAGGCAGATTGTTGACCGTAATGGTCTCGTCAGGTTCAAGCCCTGTCTGGGTAAACGTTTCAAGTGTACGACCATCTAAGGTGACGGTCACGGTGTACGTTTGATTTTCTGGCGGGACATAAATTGGGCGAACACCAGCCACGGCGTTGTCAATCTTTCCCTTATTCGCTTGAATCTCGGTAAGTGTTGTCTCTGCACCCTCGCGGGTAATCTGGTCAAAATTTTTGGTTGTTTCAGCGTACCATCCTTGGAAGGTGAGGTTACCTTCGGCGTCAATGGTGCACTCTGCGACATTGCCAAAGGTGTCATAAAGGCCATAAGCATTCTTGGCAGAGTCACCATTTGCAAGATGATCGGTCATCCAACTCTCAAGGCTCAAAACCGCCTCAAGAGCCACGCTTCTGCCAAAGCTGAGATTGCAACGACGTTTTGGGGTCTCCTCCACGTAGGCCTTCCACTGATCTGGCGTCGGGTAAAAGAGGGGGGCGGGGAGCGCCTTAGACGAGTTCACGTCGCCGAACGCAATCATGGAGGGGTCATCTTCAGTTGTCCAACCCAATGCCTTTGCCTGCGCACGGGTTAATTCAAAGACCGCAATGTAGTAGGAGGCGTCCGTTTTTGTTGTATCGCGGACGAAGAGAATCGTGTCATCTGTATTGAGGGACCACGCCTCCACGCCATCTGCGGGGGCTGTGTCCAACGTCGTAAAACTTTGGGTGGAGAGGGTGTACTGCGCATACTCCAAGACTGGCTGCGGTGAAACCTCAGCCAAGAGGGGCGCTGCGAATAAGCAAAGGATCGCAATTAGGCTGGGGGTAATTCTCTTCATGTGCACCTCCGGTCAAATTACAAAAAATGGAAAGTAGGATTCCTTCTATTAAATAGACAAGAGTAGTATGACAAATTTGGAGCCGAAATACTATTCTTTTTGGAATGACTTTTAAAGTTGCGACTCGCAGTATCACCATGGAAGCGCTGAGGCGCGAAGGGAGAGGTCACGCCGCACCCCTGCTGGAAGCGTCCCGCCTCCCTCAAAATTAGCAACAGGTACGTTGGACGCGAGAGCCGATAGAACAAATAATGTCATAGGCATGCGTCCCCTTAATGTTCGCCCAATCCTGCACACGGATTTCATGCATCCCGTCGCGCCCAAGGAGGGTGACGGTGTCGCCAACCGTTGCATCGGGCACGTCTTCCAACGAAACCGTGAGGTAGTCCATGGAGATGCGGCCGAGAATGGGCGCCGATGTGCCACGAATTAAGACGTGGCCGCGGTTGGAAAGCGCTAGGGGGAGGCCATCTGCATACCCCGCACAGACCGTTCCTACGCGGAGCGGGCGCGTGGTGCAGTAGGTGTGTCCATAACCGATGGGCGTGCCAGCGGGTAGGGTACGCACTTGGGTGAGGCGGGTGGTCAAGGTAAGGACGGGCTTTAAGGGGATGCGTAAAGAGCCTGCGGCATCAAAGGCACCGTGGAGATTTATGCCACATCGCACCAAATTAAAGGGTGAACTGCACGCTTTGGGGGCATTGTTGATGGCGTCAGAATTGGCGGCATGGAGATAACGGAAGGAGAGCCCAAGCGCTTGTGCCGCCGCTAAGACCTGCTTAAAGCGGTTTAATTGTTCCAAGGTAAATGCCGAACCGCTCTCGTAGGCCAAGGGGAAGTGGGTGAACAATCCCTCGATGTTCAAGCCTGGAAGGGTGGCGATTTCACGTAATGCTTCTGCCGCCTCGTGCCAAAGGAGTCCCGCACGGCCCATGCCGGTGTCAAGCTTGATGTGCACCGTGGCTTGCTTACCTTGTGCCATTGCTGCGGCGGAGAGTTGTTTCGCGCTTTCCACTGAGACGACGGGCAACACGACGTCATGGGCAATCATCTCTGCCATTTCATCGGGCAGGATGCCACTGAGGATTTGCACGGGCACGCCGAGGTTGAGGAGTTGAAGGGCTTCAAAGGGTTCTGCCACGGCGATACGCGGCGCGCCAGCCTTCACTAATGCGTGCGCGATCTGCGCAACGCCGAGCCCATAGGCGTTCGCCTTGAGGACTGGCATCACCGTGCAAGGCGCAGCAATATCACAGACTGCGTGGTAGTTTGTCGCTAAGACAGAGAGATTGATGGCGAGGGTAACGCGATGTTGCATAGCATGAAGACTTGAAAAAAGACCCGCCGCAGCGGGTCTTTGTGTTCGATCGGATTAACCGACGCGTGGCACTGCGGCAATCAATCTCTGGGTATACGCTTCCTGCGGATTGAGCAACACATCCGTTGCGGCGCCACGTTCAACGATTTCACCCTTGTACATCACGATGATATTGTCGGCGATGTGTTCTACCACGCCGATGTCGTGGGTGATGAAGAGATAGGCGAGGCTGTACTTTTCCTTGAGTTCCATCAAGAGGTTGAGCACCTGTGCACGGATGGAGAGGTCAAGTGCAGAGACGGCTTCGTCGCAGATAATCATCTTCGGCTTGAGGGCCAAGGCACGTGCGATGCAGATACGCTGACGCTGACCGCCCGAGAAGGCGTGCGGATAACGGTGCATTGCGTCGGGTTGCAGACCCACGTCCTGCAAGAGTTGTGCGGCCACGTCTTCTGCTTCATTCTGCTTAATCAGACCATGCACCAACATGCCTTCGGTCAAGATGTCCAGAATGGAGTGACGGGGGTTCAACGTTGCGTGCGGATCCTGGAAGACCACCTGCATATCGCGGCGATACTGCTGGAGAGCGGCGCCCTTCATGGAGAAGACGTCCTGACCCATGAAGCGAACCGAACCGCTGTGCGCCTTTTCCAAACGCAGAATTGTACGGGAAAGCGTACTCTTACCGCAGCCCGATTCACCCACCACGCCGAGCGTTTCGCCAGGCTTCATGGAGAAGGTGACGCCATTGACGGCCTTCACATGGCCCACGGTACGCGCGAAAATACCCTTCTTAATGGGGAACCACGTATTGAGATCCTCCACTTCGAGAATCGGCTGTTCGGCGACAATCGGTGCAACAGGCGGCTTGACTGTGATACGGGCGGCGGCCTCTTCAAGTGATAAAGCTTGCTCGGACATAGGTGACGGCCTTTTGGGATAGGAAGAGAAAGGGGCGAATCTTCTTACTGGAGCGGAAATTCACTCCAGTAAGAAGTGGATCAACACGATTAGGTGCGGTAGTTCGGCGCTTCCTTCGTGATAGTCACATCGTGCGGATGTGCTTCACGAACGCCATTTGCGGTGACGCGATAGAACTTACCACGTTCCTGGAGTTCGGAGATGGTACGGCATCCGCAGTAACCGAGCGAAGCGCTCAAGCCGCCGCAGAACTGCGTCATGATGCGATGGACGGGGCCAGAGTAGGGCACCATGCCTTCGATACCCTGCGGCACCAAATCGTCATCCGATTCGTTGTCCTGGAAGTAACGTGCACGGGAGCCCTTACCATTCTTAAGCGCAGCGAGCGAACCCATGCCGCGATAGATGACGTACTGACGGCCGCCATTGATAATCTTTTCGCCAGGAGATTCTTCGGTACCTGCCAAAACAGAACCGAGCATCACGCTGTCTGCACCTGCCACGATTGCCTTCGGCACGTCGCCAGAGAGCTTGATGCCACCGTCGCCGATGACAGGAATGGAGCCCTGGAGTGCCTTGCGAGCATTGTAGATTGCCGTGAGCTGCGGGATGCCGACGCCACAAACCACACGCGTGGTGCAGATGGAGCCTGGACCGATGCCCACTTTCACTGCATGTGCACCTGCATCGCGCAACGCGATGGCGGCTTCGGAGGTGGCGATGTTACCTGCGATGATGTCAATTTCGGGATAGTGCTTGGCAATCCACTTCACCATGTCCATGATGCCCTTGGTGTGACCATGTGCGGAGTCCACCACGACCACGTCCACTTCTTCGGCTGCGAGCTTTTCCATGCGCTGGTAGTCGCCCGTGCCACCGGAAACGGAGGCCGAGACGCGCAGACGGTGCTTGGCGTCACGATTGTAAAGGGGATTCTGATTTTCGATCAACTGCTGCACGTCAGAGAAGGAGTAGAGACCTGCGAGCTTGCCATCCTTGTCCACCAAGGGGAGCTTGCCGATCTTGTGCTGACGCATGATCTCATAGGCTTCTTCCAACGACGTACCGGGGGCGGCCGTCACCGTAGCCTTGGTCATGATTTCAGAGAGCTTATCGGTCGAGCGATTGCAGTAACGGATATCCTGGCCAGCCACCATACCGACCAAACGATCCTGGTCGTCAAGAATCGGGAACCCACCGAACTTCAAGCCGCGACGGCGCTTTTCGGAGATGAGGTAACCCACTTCTTCATTTTCGTGGAAGCAGACCGGACGTGCAATCAGACCGTTCAAGTAGTGCTTTACGCGTGCTACCTGTGCAGCCTGTTCATCTTCGGTCAAATTTTTGTGAATCACGCCGATGCCGCCAGCGAGCGCCATTGCGATTGCCATCGGTGCTTCGGTCACGGTGTCCATAGCGGCAGAGACGAACGGGATGTTCATCTCAATGCGGCTGGTCAGACGCGTTTTAAGGGAAGTGTCGTCCGGCAAGAAATCAGCATACTGCGTCACGAGCGTCACGTCGTCGTAGGTCAATCCTTCAAAGGGGAATTGATCCATAAAACGTGTCAAGTACTCATTCATCATAGGAAGCTCCTTATTGATTCGCTTTCCTTTTACTATATAACAAAAAATGAAGATTTAGACAAGAAAAACCCTTCGGGCACTTCTTTTGTGAGGTTTCGTTATTTTGTTTAATTCATTTAGTTTGAATGAGTTATTGAGAAATGTGAAGGGTTTTGTTTTCTCTTTTACTTTTTCATTAAAAATAATAAATGCGTCTTTCTGCGAATCTCGCTATACTATCTCTTGTTCCATTTCATTCACTCCTTGGATTTGACGATGTCAAAAATACGACCCTTTTCTGCTGCGACCTTGGCTGAAGCGCTTCCGATTTTAATGCGCGGTGGCGTGTTGATTGTCCCCACCGATACGGTTTATGGGCTGGTGTGTCACCCCGATTTCCCCGAGGCATTGGCGCGCATTCGGGAGATGAAGTCGCGTGACCAGGACAAACCCTTTCAGTTGCTCGCCGCCTCCACGGAGCAGGTGCGCCGCATGGGCGCGTTGCAGTCTCCGCTTGCCGAACGCTATGCCGCCTTTTGGCCGGGGGCTCTGACCTTGGTTTTAGAGACTGCTGCGGGCACAACAGAGGGCTTTCGCGTGCCAGAGGGGGCACTTCTAAGTGATCTCTTGGCGCGATGCGGCGGCTATTTGCGGGCGACGAGTGTCAATGTAAGTGGCGAACCGCCCGCGACCTCGCTCGAAGAGGTGCCAAAGCACATTCTGGATGCGGTCGACCTGATTTTGGATGGCGGCAAATTGCCGATGGGCGTTGCCTCCTCGGTGATTCGAGTCACCCCCGAGGGAAGGGCCACCCAACTCCGCGCTGGCGCCGTCCCGTTGTTGCCCGAGGATTAAGCCTCCCTTCCTGCTAAATTAAAAAAGGAAAAATCGCATGGGCGGTTTTTCCTTTTTATTTCTTTAAGCTTGCGCAGGGTGGTGATAGCTTGGGCTGATCCAACCATGCTTTCGGTTAGCAGCATAACAGAGAGAAGAGATGCGTACTTTTGCGTTTGTGTATCATTAGAAAAAAGAAGGGCGAATGGAAAAACATTCGCCCGACTGGAGAAAGGGAAAACCTGTGACCTTATTCAGCCAAACGGCGATAGATTGCCAGACGGGTTTTGCCGTAGAGGCGATCACGAATGAGGCTATAACCTGGGAGCTCCACGGCATCTGTGCGGTAGTCGGTCTCCGTAATCAAATAGCCCTCGGGCGCCAAGAGATTGCGTTGGGCCAATACGGTCGCGATGGGTTCAAACCCATTTTCCTTTGCCCACAGGTAGGGCGGATCGGCAAAAACGATGGTGTAGGGGCGTGCCGCAGAGACCGTGGCGGGAGGCGCAGAGAATTGGCGGCATCCCGTGGTGGGTTTGCTCGCATCGCTTAGGCCGAGCCAGGAGAGGGAATTGACATTGTGGGCAAAGTAAGTGTCGACGCCAAAGGCTTCCAAGTTCTTCTTCAATGTTGTAAAGACCGCCTTGTCTTGTTCCAAGAAGGTGACCTCTGCCACGCCACGGCTCAGCGCATCTAATCCCACCGCCCCAGAACCTGCGAAGAGGTCCAAGAAGCGCGCCCCTTCAAGCACGGGCGTAAGGAGGTTGAAGAGGGCCTCGCGAACCCGATCTTGCGTTGGGCGAACGAGTTCAGACTTGGGCATTAAGAGGGTGCGTCCACACCATTGTCCACCGGTGATTCTCATGTGTGTCCTATGGGGTTGTGACGGGTTCACCTGCGTAAGCGCGATAACGCGAGGTGCCGTCGGCGTTGCGAAAATAGAGATGTTTGAGGCATTCCGCATTCAATTCTGGAGCGCCATTATCATGTTGGAGCGTATGCGGCAGGGAGATGGTATGCGCGTGCGTGGCATAGAGGAGGGCAAAGGGATCAAGCGCCACCACGGTAAAGTGCGTGCCACGGTAGTCAAAGTGCGCAGGGATAATCCATTCCTCTACGCCAAAAACGGGCCGTGTAACAATTGCATGCCCATTCCCATAGTTGAGTCGAAAGCGTGTATCGCCGATGGCAATGCCCAGAACCATGTCTGGGTCGGCCCCTTCTCCTAAATAATCAGGGTCGAGTGCATTGCGGTTTTCCGTTCGAATGCGGACGGAAACCTGCGCCGGCACAATCCCCACAGCATCCGCAATGCAGTACAAAATGGCAAAGGGAAGGAGCGACCAGAGCAACACCCGAAGGGCGACTCGGTCACGTTTGGCGCGGGCAAGTTCTTGTTGTTCTCGGTTCATGCGCTAAGTTGCCGTGCACAGGCGATGGCGTGGATCATACTTTCGGCGGAGGCCTTCCCCTGCCAGGCGAGATTAAAGGCGGTCCCATGGTCTGGGCTCGTGCGAATGATGGGCAGCCCTAACGTGACATTGACGCCGCAATCAAAGGCGCGCAACTTAAAGGGAATGAGCCCTTGATCGTGATACATCGCGACAAAGGCATCATAACGATTCGCGCCATTACTCTCAATGAGCGCCGTATCGGGCACCAGCGGCCCTTCAAAATCTGCCCATTCAGAGGCGAGGTCCATTGTGGGTTGAATCACCTGCGCCTCTTCATCTCCAAAGGCACCTCCCTCACCTGCATGCGGATTGAGGGCGAGCACCCCGATGCGCGGGCGGCGTTGCTTCAAACGTTGCACGGCTTCAGCCGTGTCCTTGAGTACACGCAGCAGACGGGGTTGGGTAATCAATGCAGGCACTTCGCGCAGGGCACAGTGAATCGTGACGAGGGAGACGAGGAGATTGGGCGAGAAGAAGGCCATGGTCGCCTCTGGCTTGCCACAGAGTCGTGCGAGTAATTCGGTGTGCCCTGGGACGTCCGTGTGGCCGGCGAGATGAATCGCCGCCTTATTGAAGGGCGCTGTGACAATGCCGCGTGTGAGGCCAGAAAGTGTATCTTGCCCCGCTTGAACCACGGCACGATAGGCTAAATCACCAGTGGCCGCCTGAACGCATCCGGGTTGGATCGATTCTACAGGGGCGTTGAGGGGGAGGTCACACCAAATGATATTGGTGGGAAGGGGCACGCCTGCGGTTTGGCAGGCGCGCTCAAAGAGGGCACGGTTTGTGTAAAGGCGAAAGGTCTCTTCTGGGAAGGACGCCAAAGCACGCGCCGTAATTTCAGGTCCGATGCCAGCACAGTCGCCGGCGGTAATGGCCAAGGGTGCTTTCATAGTCGGATTAGAACCCTTGTACTTCGGGGATGAAATCGGTTTGCGTCTGCTGTTGCAGGGCGTGTTGCATCTTTTGCATCAGCGCTAAGATATCCGAACCATTACATCCCTCTTCCGTTGCGATAACATTCGCATGGACAGGGGCTACGAATGCGCCCCCCACGCGCCATTGCTTTGCGCCGAGTTTGTCTAATTCAGCTCCTGCTAAAAGGGTGTCAATATTGCGGAAGACCGAACCGCACGTGTGCAAGCCTGCGAAGTTGGTCCGCTTGGCGCCAAAGGTTTTGCGCGCTTCATGGATGGTTTCGGGTGTCTCCCCACCTGTTAAGCGGAAGGTAACCGAGAGTAGGGTCATTCCTGTGACACCGCGTACCGAACGATACCCCGTTGTGACCGCGGCGGCAGGGATGTGCCGTAATTGGCCATCACTCAAGACTGCGCGCAATTCGGTGACGCACTCCCACACGGCGTGGTGGTGTGCCCCTGCATTCATGCGGACCCATCCACCGATGGTGCCAGGAATGCCATGCATAAATTCCAAACCCGAAAGGCCGTCGGCTTCAAGCTTATCGAGCAACACTGCACCCGGCAGGCCAGCGCCCACCGTCACGGTATTGCCATTCCGCTCATACTGTTCAAAGCACTCGCCCTTCAACATGCAGAGCACGCCCGGCAGGCCCAAGTCGGAGAACCACGTATTGGAGCCGCTGCCAATCACCTGTAAGGGAATCTCATTCTTTTGGCAGAAGAGGGACAAGGCTGAAAGCGCGGCAATGCTCTTGGGTTCCGCATAGACATCTGCTACGCCCCCTGCACGATAAAAGGTGTGGCGGGCAAGCGGTTCTGCGGCGCGGAGCAACACCTCATCTGGCGTGAAGATGGCAGAGAGTTGGGCAAAATAGGCATTTTGGGTGGCAGGTTCTATTGGGTGCGTATTGATTTCTTGGCCAATGCGCTCCACATCCCCTGCGCCCACAATCATGAGGAGATCGCCCTCCTGTGCACTTTGACGGAGGTAAGACAAGACCTCCGCTGTGTCACGGGCGAGCAACACCTTTTGTTCCGGCGCCGCGGCACGCATGGCGGCATAGAGTTCATGGCTGTCGCACCCCTTTTGGCGTTCTTCACTCGCTGCGTAAACTGGCAGGAGAATCACCTCTTGGTCACCCTTCAGGGCAGAGACGAAGTCATCCAAGAATTTTAAGGTGCGCGAGTAACGGTGGGGTTGGAAGACGATTCGCAACCGCTTGGGATTCTGCAGACGTGCCATCGAGAGCATGGCCAAGAGTTCCGCGGGATGGTGTGCATAGTCAATGACTGCGCGCACGGGAGCGGTCTGCGGGGTCATCCATTGGAAGCGACGCTTGGGAAGTTCAGAGCATGCCTGAGGCAGGTTGGCGAGCAACACCTCCTTGGGGAAACCCAGCAGAAGACCTGCCGCCATCGCCCCCAACGCATTGAGGACATTGTGGTCACCTGGCACCGGCAGGCGCAGTTCACCGAGCGGTTCGTTGTGCAACCACAGGGTCAAATCCGTTCCATCTGCAAAACGGCGCAGAGAGGTCGCGCGCAACATCGCACTCTCGTTAAATCCATAGGTCAAAATCGGCCCCGACTTAAACCGCGTTGCCACCCGCATCGCTCGCGGAGCATCAGCGCAAACTGCCACACTTTCACGCGTGTTCTCAACGGCAGAGGTGAAGCACTCCTCAATCTCTTCAGAGTTTTTGAAGTGGTCCAAATGGTCCAGGTCGATATTGGTAATCACCGTCACGGCGGGATGTTCGTAAGCGAGGGTGCCATCACTTTCATCCGCTTCAGCCACGGCGAGCTGTTCCTCAGAGAGAATGTTCAGATTTGCCCCGTGGATGGGGCCCGCATTGGTATGCAGACGCGGCGTGTAACCCCCTAAGCACCAGAGCGGATTTTCACCAATGCACTGTAAGAGACGCGTGGTGAAGCAACTCGTTGTTGTCTTGCCATGGGTGCCACAGACCGCCACCGAACGCAAGACGCTGACCCATCCCGCGAGGCACTCGCCACGGGAGAGCACGGGAATCCCCGCCTCTCGAGCCATGACCAATTCTGCTTCATTATCGCTCACGGCAGCACTATAGACAAGCGCATCGCAATCGGTCAAGTGGGAGGTGTCGTGATTTTGATAAACGTGGATATCATTACGTTCAAAAAACTTTGCCAGTGCCGGCGGAATGTGACAGTCGCACCCCGAGACCTTCCATCCACGGAGGTGAAGCATCCAAGCAATTGCGGCGGCACCCACTCCACAGATGCCCATGATATGGACGCGTTGCGGGGGACGAGTAAAGAGATTGACGGGTTGGGGCTTTTTCATTAGGGGCATTCCTCAAGCAATTCAATCAAAAAAGGACCATGGCCTCCCGCGCAGACTTCATTTGCGCGTGCGAGGGTTTGTGAAAGCGCATCAGGACGGATGCGGGCACCACGAATTCGAAAAGCGGGGGCCAAATCCACCAAACAGGGATTGGCAAAGGCCAGGGGAAGGGGCGTCTCCCCCGCGTAACCACTATTGTGAATCAGGAAAATCACCGCCTCATGCGCCAAGGCGGCACGATTCAGCCGCAGGAAGAACCCTTCTTCAAGCAAGTCGGCGGGTTGGAGATGGCAAAGGGTAACGGCGGGATTATTCAAGGTTTTGGACCTGTTCACGAACGGTTTCAAGGAGCGTCTTGAATTCAATTGTCAGGGTCGAAATGGTATTGCTTGCACACTTGGAGCCCGTGGTATTAATCTCTCTGAAAAACTCCTGACAGAGAAAATCAAGCGGACGACCACACGGCGCATCACCCTTGAGCAAAGTCTCGGCATGGGCGAAGTGCGCCTCAAGACGGGTTAACTCCTCAGAGATATCTGCGCGATCAGCAAAGAGCGCCACCTCGCGTTCCAAATGACCCTCATCTAAGGTAATCGTGGTCGGTAAGAGATCGCTAATGCGCTTGGCGAGTTGCTCACGATAGAGCGCAGGGAGAGTAGGGGCAATCGCCGCAATCTCCGTATACATCGTGTGCAACTTCGCCATGCGCGCACGAATATCTTCGGCAATCCGTGCGCCCTCATGGGCGCGCATCGCTTGGAGTTGGTCCAATGCTACCAAAACGGCCGTCTGCAACGCCTCCCAATGCGCCTCGGAGGGTTCTGGTAAAGGGGCATCCGCTGCGTCAGCAGTGGCTAAAGCAATCAGATCCGAGAGGGTGGGTGTGCAGGGCACCGAGAGGCTTTCGGCCAGGGCACAAACCTGTTGGAAGCGCGCCGTGAGCGCCCCCGTGGCATCCGTTGCACCTGTTGCCTTCACCGTAATGGAACACTTAACTGCACCACGTGCGATAGAGGCTTTTAGGAGATTTAAAACTTTGACCTCAAAGCCCATCCACTCGCGTGGCAACCAAATGGACGCATCAAATTGCTTACGATTCACCGTGGCAATCTCCACCGTAATCGTATATGCATCACACGCGGCAACCCCGCGCCCGAAACCTGTCATTGACTTCACCATAATGCGCACATTCTATCAAAACAACTGCCCGCACACACGCGTGTGAGTATAATTAGTTAGTGGCGGAGCCACGGTTAAGCGGCAGAGCCGCTGGTTGGCGCCTCGGCGCAGGACTGACGTTCGCTATGCTCTCTGACTCGGCAGGCTCGTCCCCATTTGCCAGCGTAGGTTTTCCGCGAGCCACGCTAATCTTACAAATCCGCTCAACTCGGCGCGAGGAGTGTTATGCTACGCATTCCACTCCCCGAGTATGACGGATTTGCGCTACGCGAAGCATGTGGGGTGTGGCAGAGCCACAAGTTCTAAGTTTCGTTCGCTAAGCTCACTGGAGTTCCGAGTTTCTCAGCACTTCGTGCTCGAGCGCATATTCCCCAGTTTCTTAGCTCTTCGGACCCGGGCGCATTTTGGTTCGCTACAGAGGCCAGTTTCTCAGCTAGGGCGACGCTGCGAATAAAAATTTGCTACAATAGCATAGTCCGTGCGTGCAGCGTGCGTAAGGATTTTTTCTGAAACAGCGTTTTAGGGTTATGGCAGAGAGCCGAAAGGGTTGCTCACGAAAGTGGCTATGCTCTGAGTTTGACTAGATTATTGCTGAAGTTGAAGGGGAGGGAAACTACAGATGGGCAAGGGGTCTTTACAAATCCGTAATAGTACGGTGGATTTTTTAATCTTTACGCGTGACAAAAATGCAGAGGGCGTTGAAGTACGCGTGCAGGATAATATGGTGTGGGTGACTCAAAAAGCATTGGGACAATTGTTTGAGGTGGATCGGAGTGTGGTGGCGAAACATTTGCGCAATATCTATGCAGAGGGTGAAGTAGATGAAACGGCAACTTGTGCAAAATTTGCACAAGTTGCAGACAATGGGAAAACGTATCAGTATAAATTTTATGCTTTATCGGTGATTATCGCTGTGGGTTATCGCATTAATTCTGCTCGCGCCACAGCTTTTCGCATATGGGCGACTAAAGTATTGGAAATGTTTACCCAAAAAGGTTATGTGTTAGATAAAGACCGCCTAAAGAATGGGCCTTTGTTCGGTGAAGACTACTTTGAACACTTGGTTGCAGAACTTCAAGAGATTCGCGCCAGTGAACGCCGTTTTTATCAAAAGATTACAGACATCTATTCCACGAGTGTGGATTATTCGTTTGACAGTCCTATTACGCGTGAGTTTTTTGCTACAGTGCAGAATAAGATGCACTATGCCGTACATCATCAAACGGCCGCGGAGGTCATTGTTAGCCGAGCGAATCATCAAGCACGAAATATGGGGCTCACCTCTTGGAAGAATGCGCCTCATGGGAGAATTGTCAAAACCGATGTGACGGTGGCAAAGAATTATCTTTCAAAAGAAGAGATGGAAGAATTAAACGAAATAGTTACGATGTATCTTGACTATGCTATTCGCCAAGCGAAGCGTCGTGTCCCAATGACAATGGCAGATTGGGCGAACAAATTAGATGCCTTCTTAAGATTCAACGACGCAGAGATTTTGACGCATAAGGGGCAGGTGACGGCAGAATTGGCTAAAGTACATGCAGAGTCAGAATTTGAGAAGTTTCGAGTTCTTCAAGAGCAGACCTATGTGAGCGATTTTGATCGTTTTTTGCAACTCGAAGAAGCAAGCACCTCGCTTGTTTATGAGGATGATGTGCGCTGAGCGCTAGTGGCGGTGCCACAGGACTGCATGTATATTTTCCGCGAGCCACGCGAAGCGGGCAGCAGCTAATCGCGGCGCGATGGCGCGGTCTGCTACGCATCCCACGCCCCACGATGACAGCTCACCCTCTAAGGACTGCATGTAAAAGGACTGCATGTATATTTTAACGCGAGGACGCGAGGTCTTTTTCCGTCGCGCAACTCGGACGCTAGAGAGATTCTGCTTCGCAGTCTCTCCCCCGAGTATGCCGACGGAACGCTTATTTTTAACACTAAGAACACGAGGGGATGTGTTGAGCTTTTCGTAACACTAGGCTTCGCCCACGAAAAGCCAACGCATCTGCGATGTGTTTACGCGCCTACGGCGCTGGTTGACGAGATGCGACTCGTGGAAACCATAAACACATGCAGTCCTTTACATGCTTCGCAAAAGCACGAGCCAGCATCCACGGGGCCGCAGGCCATCGCGCCGTGGTGCGGTCGTGCGCCTCGCGTAGCTCGCGGAAAATCCACACTGGCAGTGCTTACTATGCTTCGCGTAGCGCAAATCCGTCATACTCGGGGAGTGGAATGCGTAGCATAACACTCCTCGCGCCGAGTTGAGCGG
>JAEIGA010002636.1_pt1 | contig 28527 bp, 20 predicted proteins | sample 9270691 | NCBI WGS metagenome assembly JAEIGA01 (sample SAMN17057246, study PRJNA624740) | gut metagenome | biome: biome; isolation source: fecal sample | host: Bos grunniens | place: China: Xizang | collected 2019
ATATTGTCGGCAAGAGTGCGCATAGTCTGAAGACCCTCAAGGTCCTTCTTTACCTCATCTGCCGTATTCCCGTGTACCTGATTCCAATATTGAGACGTAACAACGGGCATATTGCTCATCTGGAAAAATTTATTAAGTGATTCGTAAGCCGCAGATGCCCCACCCCGTCTGCATGAAACCACCGCCGCCGCAGGCTTGCCCTGAAGAATCGCCGAGCTGCTGTAGAAAAGTCTTCCGAGAAAGCTGGTGATCTGTCCGGACGGTCCTGCGTAATGTACAGGCGAACCTACCACAATGCCGTCGCACTCCTCCATTTTCTCCTGTGCCGTTTGCAGGACATCTCCGGCGAATACACAACGATTTTCAAGATTCGAACATCCGCGGCATCCGGTACAGCTTTTTATCGGCTCTGTTCCAAGCCACAGTATTTCCGTGTCAATTTCGTTTTTGGCAAGCTGTGCTTCAACCTCATGAAGTGCCGTGTAAGTGCATCCGAATTCATGTGGACTTCCGTTAATGAGCAGTACTTTCATAATTCGTTTGATCCTTTCAAAATCAGTGTAAATTTTTGTTTACCTCAAGCAAAGTCTGCAATAGGCGAATTAACAATGTTATCGTACATATATATTTTACTAAGTCGGCTTGAATTTGTCAATCATCATTCGCTGGGAGCGCAGAAAATTTGTGAAAAATTTACCGCAAGCACATAAAAATACTTGACATCGCAAGTAAAATACATTATAATAATATCTGTAAATTATATTATATTTACTTTGCAATAATGCAAAATTAAGGAAGGGAACGCTTCTTAGCAAGGTTTTACTTATGAATTATATCGGAATTGACCTTGGCGGCACAAATATCGCCGTAGGTATCATTAACGAAAGATACGAAATGCTGGCAAAAGGCAGTGTCCCCACAGGTGCAGACCGCGACGGCAAAGAGATCATCAAGGACATGGCAGATCTCTGCGCAAAGCTGGTTTCTGAAGCAGGACTTACTTTCGATGACATCGAATATGCAGGTATTGCCGCTCCCGGCTCTGTTGATCCGGCAAACGGTGTTGTAGTTTATGCAAACAACCTTCATTTTGACAATTTTGCTATCTCAGATGTCCTAAAAAGCTATATTCCCGTGAAAAAGGTATATCTCGAAAACGATGCAAATGCCGCAGCACTTGGCGAGGCTGTTGCAGGTGCCGCACGCGGCGTTAAAGACGCAGTAATGATCACTCTCGGAACAGGAGTTGGCGGCGGAATTATAATCGACGGCAAAATCTATTCCGGCTTTAATTACAAGGGTGCCGAGCTTGGTCATATCGTTATTCAGCACGGCGGCAGACCCTGCTCCTGCGGAAGACTTGGCTGCTGGGAAGCATACAGCTCCGCTACAGGTCTTATTAACATGACAAAGGAAAAGATCGACGAATGCAACAAGGCAGGCATCCCCACCATCATGGCAGACAAGGTTGCTTCTGACGGCAAGGTAAGCGGTAAGACCGCATTTGCCGCAATGAAGCTTGGCGATGTTCCTGCTAAGGATGTAGTCGATGAATATATCTCCTATCTTGCTTGCGGTCTTACAAATATCATAAACGTATTCCGCCCTGAGATTCTCGTTATCGGCGGCGGCATATGCAACGAAAAAGAATATCTCACCGATCCGCTCAACGAGATCATCGCTAAAGCCTCCTATGGCGGCAACACAGGTGTAAATGACACTGTGCTGAAGATTGCGGAGCTTGGAAACGACGCCGGCATCATCGGTGCAGCCGTTCTCGGTCTTTAATTAAACAGAATCCGAACCGTCGGACGGGAGGGGACTGTCATAGGGCGGTCTCCCCTCGTCCTTACTGCTTTTTATGAAAACAAAAAAACTTTCTTTGCTAACGGTAATCCTCGCTCTTATGTGGATTTTGGCACTTGCCGCCGCCACTGTATACGACCTTGACATTTCTCTTGCAATTGCAGACGAAAATTCCATATACGGGCGCATATTTGAAGTAGCCGGAGAACCTCCGGCAATACTCTTTACCTCTTTTAATCTTGCGCTGATGACAGCATATTTTCTAAAAAAACCGTCATGTACAAAAAAAGATTATATGCTTGCCGCTCTTTGTCTTATCGGAACCGTGGGCACAGCTGTGTTCACAGTGAACAAAACTGCGGATTATCTTACAGACTACGGCATTATCTCCGATAGCATCACGGTGACGGTATGTGCGCTATTAGCATCTGCCGCAGTAACAGCTTTATTTTTTATACTCACAATGCGCATGGACTACCACACCACCAAGCGATATTTTAACATCGCACTTCATTGTGTTATTGCCGCTATACTGACATTTGTAATCATATGGGGACTAAAGCTTGTGTGGGGACGTGTCAGGTTCAGACAGCTTGAGAATGATCTTTCCCTTTTCACACCGTGGTATTTGCCGCAGGGATTCACAGGATTTTTCTCATTCCCGTCAGGTCACACCGCTAACGCAACGGTTATAATTTCGTCACTTTACTATTTTCACGATCTTCAGAGCAAGCACAAAAAGTATGAAAAGCCGCTCAAGGTGCTTCTGGCAATATGGATCGCTCTTGTGGCGTTCTCACGCGTGAGAATCGGTGCACATTATCTTTCCGATGTCCTCTTTGGGCTTGCTGTCACTGTTTTTATTGTGTATTTTTCAAAACCGAGGAAAAAATAAATGTATATTGATAAAACGCTTTATACCTCACGCCCCGAAAACGAACGGCTTCCAAAGGAAATGCGTTCCTACGATTTTCTCGAATCCATCGGCGTGCCATATGTACGCATAGACCACGATGCCGCCAATACCATGGAAGAATGCGCCAAGGCCAAAGAAATTCTGGGTGTCAAAATATGCAAGAATCTCCTGCTTTGCAATTCTCAAAAAACCAAATTTTATATGCTGCTCATGTCGGGCGACAAGCAGTTTGTAACAAAGGATTTTTCAAAAAAGATCGGCTCCTCAAGGCTTTCTTTCGCTCCACCGGAATTTATGGAAAAATTTCTTGATATCACCCCCGGCTCCCTCTCGGTGCTGGGACTCATGAACGACACCGAAAACAACGTCACACTGTACATCGACCGCGACGTTGTAAACGACGAATATTTCGGATGCCATCCCTGCATAAACACCTCCAGCATCCGCATAAGTACCGATGACCTTTTAAACAAAGTCATCCCTGCAACAAACCATGAAGTAAATTTCGTTGTGCTTGATTAAATTCGGAGATAAAAATGGTTACAATAACAGACGTTGAATGCGCCTCGCCGGCAGAAAAGCACGGTATTGCGCCGGGAGATATACTGATTTCCATAAACGGTTACGATATACGTGATGTTCTTGATTATCAGTTTCGCCTGTGCGAAAAAAAGGTTACGCTGAAGCTCCACCGCGGACCTGAGCTTTTTGATGTGACTATAAAAAAAGACGAATACGGCGACATCGGACTGCGCTTTGAAACCTATCTGATGGATAAAAAGAGGTCCTGCAAAAACAAGTGCGTATTTTGCTTTATAGATCAGCTTCCCTGCGGTATGCGCGATTCCCTCTACTTCAAGGATGACGATTCACGCCTATCATTCCTCATGGGCAACTACATTACCCTTACAAATCTCACAGACGAGGATGTAGAGCGAATAATCGAGATGAAAACCTCGCCCATTAACATTTCGGTCCACACCACGAATCCCGAGCTTCGGGTTAAAATGATGAAAAACAAACACGCCGGCGAGGTGCTTGACTATATGCGCCGCTTTGCTGAGGCAGGAATATCCCTTAACTGCCAGATAGTTCTCTGCAAGGGACTTAACGACGGCGAAGAGCTTATTGGCTCCATGAGAGACCTTACAAAGCTCACACCGAATCTTCTCGGCGTATCAATCGTCCCTGCCGGCATCACCGACCACCGCGACGGGCTTTATCCCCTTGAGCCGTTCACGGCAGAGGAGCTAAACGGGGTAATTGATACAGTTGACGCATTCGCGGCAGAGTGTATGGAAAAATACGGCTCACGACTGTTTTTCTGCTCGGACGAAATGTATCTTCAGGCAGGACGGCCGCTTCCCGATGAAGAATACTACGAGGGATATCCGCAGATTGAAAACGGCGTTGGAATGATCCGCTCTATGCAGTGCGAGTTTGAGGACGAGCTTGAATATTTGTCGGAATATGACTTAGAAAAGCCTCGCACGCTGTCAATAGCAACCGGTGAGGCGGCATACGACTTTATCCTCTCTCTTGCAAATGAGCTTACACGCCGTGTGGAATCGCTGAATATTACCGTATACAAAATAAAAAACAACTTTTTCGGAAAAAATATTACCGTTGCCGGTCTTATTACCGGAAAAGATCTTTTGGAACAGCTAAAAGACAAGCCACTGGGCGAGAGGCTTATTATTCCCTCTGTAATGCTTCGTGCGGAGCGTGATATGTTTCTTGATTCAATGACTACCACTGAGCTTTCCGAGAAGCTTTCGACAGATATAGTCACCGCCGATTCAACCGGTGCGGATTTTATTTCGTCAATCCTGTACTGACCCTATCACCGAAAATACTCTTTTTGAAAGGAACAATATAGATGTCAAAACCTGTTATAGCCATTGTCGGACGTCCTAATGTAGGCAAGAGCACACTTTTTAATAAGCTTGCCGGCGAGCGCATCTCTATCGTTGAGGACACCCCCGGCGTTACACGCGACCGCATATACTATGAAATAGAATGGAACGGACGTGCCATGATACTCGTTGACACAGGCGGTATAGAGCCGAAATCCGACGATATCATATTAAAGCAGATGAAAAATCAGGCGGAAGTGGCTGTGTCAACAGCTGATGTAATCGTGTTTATGGTAGACGTGACCACGGGACTTACAGCCGCAGACCGCGACATCGCCACCATGCTTATAAAGAGCCAGAAGCCGCTGATACTCGCTGTTAACAAGTGCGACTCGGTGGGTGCTCCTCCCATGGAGTTTTACGAATTCTACGAGCTTGGTATTGACGGCGAGCCGATACAGCTCTCCTCTGTTCACGGCACAGGCTCCGGCGACCTTCTTGACCGCGTACTTGAGCTTTGCCCTGCGGACGAAGAAAAAGAGGACGATTCCGACCTTATCAAGGTTGCCGTTATAGGCAAGCCTAATGCCGGAAAAAGCTCTATTATCAACAAAATCCTCGGCGAGGACCGTCTTATCGTTTCCGACATTCCGGGAACAACCAGAGATGCGGTTGATACAAGAGTTGAGAACGAATTCGGAAAATACACCTTTATTGATACTGCCGGAATACGCCGTCAGTCAAGGGTTGAGGACAGAATTGAAAAATTCAGTGTCCTGCGCTCAAAAATGGCGGTAGAACGCGCAGATGTTTGCGTTATAATGGTAGATGCAAACGAGGGTGTTACCGAGCAGGACGAAAAGATAGCCGGAATCGCTCACGAGTCGGGCAAAGCCTGCATTATCGTCATCAACAAATGGGATACCCTTGAAACCGAGGATAAAAACACGGTTGAATACGACAAAAAGGTGTACAATTCCCTGTCTTATATGACCTATGCCCCCACCCTTTATGTGTCGGCAAAAACAGGTCAGCGTATTACAAAGCTTTTTGAGCTTATCAACTATGTATACAACCAGAACTGCACCAGAATATCCACCGGTATGCTCAACGATGTTCTCAACGACGCTACCGCACGTGTTCAGCCTCCGTCAGACAAGGGACGTCATCTGAAAGTATACTACATGACCCAGACAGGCACCTGTCCTCCCACCTTTGTTATATTCTGCAACAATGCGGAGCTTTTCCATTTCTCCTATCAGCGATATATCGAAAACCAGCTTCGCGAGGTCTTCGGATTCCGCGGAACGCCTATAAAAATAATTATACGCCAGAAAGGGGATAAAGAAGAATGACACTCCATGAAATGCTTCGCGACGGACTTGTTGCAAGACTGATTGCAGGAGATTCCGGCGGAATATCACCGTTTATGTTTATTCTGCTCTGTGCCGTGGGTGCTGTTATTGCCTATTTCCTCGGCGGTCTCAATTTTGCTATCATTATATCAAAATACAAGTTCAAGGATGACATACGCCGCTACGGAAGCGGCAATGCCGGTATGACCAATATGCTTCGCACATACGGAAAAGCCGCCGCCGCATTTACTCTTGTTGGCGACATGGCAAAGGCTATTGTTTCCGTGCTTATCGGCACTCTGCTTGCAGGTGAGGGCGGTGCATACATTGCGGCACTTTTCTGTGTCATAGGTCATTCCTTCCCTATCATGTACGGTTTTAAAGGCGGCAAAGGAATAGTTGTTACCGCTTCGGCGCTTTTAGTGCTTGAGCCTGTTGTATTTCTCATCCTGTTTCTCATTTTCGTGCTGCTGGTAGCATCCACAAAATTTCTTTCCCTTGGCTCAATCGTGGGAATGCTTCTCTATCCGCTTCTTCTCAACCGTATGTACCCTATCCTAAACGGCGGCATATCGGAGGGCGCGACTGTAGCTATCGTATCAATACTTAACACAATTCTCGTTGTGTGGCTTCACAGAGAGAATATAGGGCGTCTTATGAGCGGCACTGAAAACAAGTTCAGCTTAAAGAAAAAGGATAAGTTCATAAAGGACGAGAAAAAGGACACCGACGACGAAAATAAACAGTAATTATATGAAAAAGGACTGTGCTTGGCACAGTCCTTTTTGATGTTTTATATATTACTTAAGCTCAGCGGAAATCTTATCCATCCAAGCGGTAACAGCCGCTTTTTCTTCGTCCTTGACGCCGCCGAGGAAAGGCAGACCGCCCTTTATGTAAAGAACGTCCTCGATAGCATTTGTGCCAGCCTCCTTAGCCGCATCAACAAGCACCTTTGCGCCCTCTGCAGGACCGTCAATGATAAAAGCAACGTTAGCCGCACGAGTCTTGGTAAGCTCCTTGCAGAAAAGAACAAGAGAGCTTGGAGCATCCTTGCCTACAGTTGCGAGAATAACCACGAGACGCTCCTTGTCGCAGGAGTATGCCGGCGGTATCTTGTCCATGCAGTTAACCTTTTCGGTAGCATAGTTTGCCGTAATCATATCAGCAATGTTGATAAGCTTTTTCTTGCTTGTAGAATAAAGAACACGCATTTTCATAATAAATTCCTCCGATTTCTTCGGCAACAAAGTGTATTTCCCGTTTTTGTTGCCGTGAAAACGGGCATTGGCAGTCGCCAACGATACTATTGTACCATAAAATCGCGCAAATTTGAAGTATATCGGGAGAAAATCATTATTTTCGTCCGGATAGACAAATTTCGCGTATTTTTTTGTGCACTATTACAAAACAAAGTATTCCGCTGTCTGACTCGCAAGAATTACACTGCAAGGCGCGGTTCCCTTTCTTATAAGACGTCGCGGCGCACTTTCAAATTCGATTTCCCACGGTTTTTCCGACATATTGACCGCCGCGAAAAGCCGTCTGCCCATATATTCACGGCAAAGCATAAACTGCGCCGGATCTCCCGTATCAATAATTCTGAGATCGCCGTTTGCGAACAGCGGCTCGGATTTTCTTATGCTTCCTATTTTCCTATAGAAAGATACAAGCTCACTGTCCTCTCGCCCCCATACATACGGCATACGGTTAAAGGGGTCACGTCCGCCCTCCATTCCTGCCTCGTCGCCGTAGTATACACACGGTATTCCGGGAAATGCGCAAAGCAGTGTCCAGGCAAGCTTCAGCCGTTTTTTGGCAATGCGTCGCTGTTTTGCATCAAGCCTGAATCCGGCAAGCTCACGGTTTGTCATTTCCTTTGTTCCGGCACCTGCAAGCACTGTGAGTATACGCTCCGTATCATGAGTGCCGAGGAAATTCATAAGAGCATGGCTGACAGCCTCCGGATAATGTGCCCACAGCTCTGACGCTGTCTGTCTGAGCCTTGTTGAGTCGCCTCTGAGAATGAAATCTATCACCGCTTCCTTTAAGGGGTAGTTCATGACAGAATCAAGCTGTTTGCCTCTGAAATATCTGCGTCGCTTATCGTATGCCATTTTGTTTGATGCATCCTCCCATACCTCACCTAAAACGATGGATTCGGGATTTTCCTCTCTCGCCGCCGCTTTAAGCTCGTCGAGGAACACATCCGACAGCTCATCTGCCACGTCAAGCCGCCATCCGTCAATGCCGCGGCGGAGCCAATGACGTATAACACCGTTTTCACCACAAATAAATTCACGGTAGGACGGCTCGGTGCTTTTTACTGCAGGCAGTATTTTGATACCCCACCAGCAGTTGTATTCATCGGGATAGTTTTCAAAAGAATACCACCCATAATACCGGGAATCCTCGGAGTTATATGCGCCAACGCTGTCATAGCTGTCAAACTTATTGAAATACTTGCTGTCAGCTCCCGTATGGTTGAACACTCCGTCAAGTATAAGCCGCATTCCGCGAGCCTTGCACTCATGAACGAGATGATCGAAGGCTTCCTCGCCGCCAAACATAGAGTCCACCTTCATATAGTCGCCCGTATCGTATTTGTGGTTTGATGCGGATTCGAATATGGGGCAAAGATAGAGTGTATCAACGCCGAGAGAGGCGATATAATCAAGCTTATCTGCAACACCCCACAGGTTTCCGCCGAAAAATTCATTGTTGGCAAGTGCATCACCTGGAGTTTCTGCATACATTGGTATACCGTTCTCCCAATCGCCGTTTCGTATCTTGCCTACTGTGGGCGCGACAGGTCTGCCGCCGTCAAAAAAGCGGTCAACAAATATCTGATACATCATGCCGCCGCGAAATTTTTTTGGAACACGGAGCGATGCATTGTATACCGTAAGCTGTTCTGCGGATACCGAAGAGCCGTCAGCGCTAAGAGCACCGCTGCGGTCTGCGTACACTTCACATAGGGGTGTTGACAGCACAAAAGTATAGTAGAACAGCCCTCCGTCATCAGAAAGACAGATCTCGGAAAGCTTCAGTGTAACGGCGTAAACATCGTGAGCCTCCGCAAACTCCAAAAGGTGTGCCGGAAGCATCTTCACCGACATATCATCGTCGCGGTAAAGCTTCAGAGAAACATTATCTGCACACAAAGCGCGCGGCACTCTTACCCGCAAGGTAAGAGTGTCGTCATCTGCAAATGCCCCCGAAAAGGAAACATCGCCGCGCTTTTCGGATGTTTTTTCATACATCACCCGAAGTGCCAAAATATCGTTAAAATTTAAAGCAAACATTATTTTATGGGTTTGATATGCCAGATATTATCGGCATATTCACGGATTGAACGGTCAGAGGCAAAATAGCCCGATTTTGCGGTATTGATAAGCGACATACGGTTCCATTTTTCACGGTCGGCGTAGTCCTTTATCATGCGCTCATGGACGGAGTAGTAGGAGTCGAAATCTGCAATACACATATACGGGTCTGCTACGCCGTGAGCATACTGTGAATTGATGAGATACTGCTTGATATCTATAAAGGAGCGTCCCCCGAATCCGATATCAAGCGCATCCACAGCCGCGCGCAGACGGTCACTTTGCAGATAGTATGAAGCCGCATTGTATCCGCGCTTCCACAGGTCGTCTACCTCCTCGGTAGTAAGACCGAAGATATACATATTGGGGTCGCCAACCTGCGCGTGTATCTCCACATTTGCGCCGTCCATAGTACCGATAGTAACAGCACCGTTTGCCATAAGCTTCATGCAGCCTGTACCGCTTGCCTCCTTGCCTGCAAGGGATATCTGCTCCGAAATATCCGCGGCAGGAATCAGCACCTCGGCAAGGCTCACGTTATAATCCTCCATGAAAACTACGCGAAGCTTTTCGCGGAGCACGGGATCGGATTCAATATCCTTGCTTATGTGGTATATCAGCTTTATGATATTCTTCGCCATATAGTATCCCGGTGCCGCCTTAGCACCGAAAATAAATGTCTGCGGCGTAATATCAAGGTTGGGATTTTCTTTAATCTGTACATACAGGCTTATGATACGCAGTGCATTCAAAAGCTGACGCTTGTATTCGTGCATACGCTTTATCTGTACATCGAATACCGAATCGGGGTCAAGTGTTATACCCGTCTTATTCTTGGTGTAGATAGCGAAATTCACTTTATTTGCGCGCTTTATCGCCTCTATACGCGAAAGCACGGCACTGTCGTCCGCATATTTTGTAAATTCCGTAAGAGCCTCAGGATCTTCCTTATGCCACTTATCGCCGATACATTCATCAAGAAGTGCCGTAAGCTGAGGATTTGCGTGACACATCCAGCGGCGGTGTGCTACACCGTTTGTAACATTGGTGAATTTTGAGGGAGTATGCTTATAGAAATCATGGAACACAGTCTTCTTCAGAATATCCGAGTGAAGCTTTGATACGCCGTTCACAGTGTGTGAGCCTACCACCGAGAGATTTGCCATTCTTATCTGACCGTAACCCAGTATTGACATACGGGATATGCGATCCCAATCCCCCGGATATGCCGCCCAAAGCTCTCCGCAGAAGCGGCGGTTTATCTCGTTTGTGATATCATAGATACGAGGCAGCTTGATCTTGAAGAGGTCCTCGTTCCATGTTTCAAGTGCTTCCGGCATAACGGTGTGGTTTGTATAGGAAACGGTAGAGGTAACAAGTCTCCATGCGTCATCCCATGAGAAGGAATAAATATCAATAAGAATACGCATAAGCTCGGGAATGACAAGCGCGGGATGGGTATCGTTTATGTGGATAGCAACCTTTTCCGCAAAGCCGCCAAGTGAGCCGTAGGTCGTAAGATGATCGGAGATAATACTTTGGAGAGATGCCGAAACAAGGAAATACTGCTGTGAAAGTCTAAGATATTTTCCCTCCATATGGTTATCCGAGGGATAAAGCACCTTTGAGATAGTAGCCGCATTGGTGCTGTCCTCCATGGCTTTTACATACTGTCCCTGTGAGAAAAGTCCCATATTGAAGTTCTGAGTATCCGAAGCCTTCCAAAGACGGAGAATATTCACCGCCTTTGAGTCTGCGCCCGATATCATCATATCGTAGGGCACTGCCTGTATCTCATCCCCACCCTCATGGGTTATACTGCATTTGCCCATCTCCCATTTTTCGGTAACGTGTCCGCCAAGTCTTACGGTGCACGCCTTGTCGTGGCGCGGAACGAGCCACACGTCACCCCCGGGCATCCAAATATCGGGAAGCTCTATCTGATCTCCGTCAATAATGCGCTGCTTGAAAAGACCGTATTCGTAGAGTATGGAAAATCCCGTAGCAGGATAATCAAGTGTTGTAAGACCGTCCATAAAGCATGCCGCAAGACGACCAAGTCCTCCGTTTCCAAGACCCGGATCAGGCTCCATTGTATATATTTCCTCAAGCTCAAAGCCCATCTCAGAGAGCACTTCTCCGTAAATATCGGCAATTCCGAGATTGCGGAGATTGTTTTTAAGTGAGCGTCCGATAAGGAACTCCATGCAGAGGTAATATATCTTCTTGCCGCGCTGTTTTTTGGTGTCTTTCTTGAAATCACTGCGTTTTTCGGTAAGAATATCTTTTGCCGACAGAACAACGGATTTGTATATCTGCTCTTTTGTAGCCTCATCGGGAGTTGTGCCGTAGTAACGTGCAAGCTTTGCGGTAATTGCTTCTTTTATCTGTGCTTTCGTAAAATTATTGTTCATCTGTTTAGCTTTCCTTTTTTTATGCAAAATTAGAGATTATCATACATTTCGAGGTACTTCTTTGCCGATGCATTCCATGAAAAATCCACGCTCATAGCGTTTTTCACAAGCTCACTCCACCTGTCGGCATCGTTATAGAAAGCGCAGGCACGGTGAATAGCATTAAGCATATCATGGGCATTGTAAGTCACAAAAGTGATGCCGTTTCCCTCTCCCGTTTCCGGATTGTAGGGTTTTATGGTATCATAAAGACCGCCGGTCTCACGTACCACAGGCACTGTGCCGTAGCGTGATGCTATCATCTGCGCAAGTCCGCAAGGCTCGGATTTTGACGGCATCAGGAATATATCCGCTGAAGCGTAAATCTGCTTTGCAAGGTCCTTGTTGAATGCCAGCATAACACCGCATTTTTCCGGGTATCTGCGAGCAAGGTCAGAGAAAAAGTCCTCAAGCTCGGCCTCACCTGTACCAAGAAGTACAAGCTGAACATCGCCGGAAAGGATATCATCGGCTACGTGTCTTACAAGATCAAAGCCTTTATGTGATGCAAGACGGGAAACCATGGCAATAAGCGGTACATCATCACGCTCGGGAAGACCGAATCTTCTCTGAAGCGCCTTCTTGTTCTCTGCCTTATCCGAAATAGTGTCAACAGAAAATTTCTTCTCTATCACATCATCGGTTTCGGGATTATAGTAATCTGTGTCGATTCCGTTGATGATTCCGCAGCATTTTCCGCTGTGCATACGGATTATATGGTGAAGTCCGCTTGAATAATATTCTGTCTGTATCTCATTTGCGTAGTTGGGGCTTACTGTGGTCAGCTTATCGCAGCACACAATAGCACCCTTGGTGAGATTTATACAGCCGTCATACTCAACAACGTATCTGTCCCAGGAATCAAGGCAGAAAATGTCGCCGAGAATATCAAAGCTGTAGATCCCCTGATAATCGATATTGTGTATGGTATATACAGCCTTTATGTCTGAATATTCATCAAGATAGCAATACTTGCGCTTTAAGTAGATAACGCACAGCGCACTTTGCCAATCATGGCAATGGAGTATATCCGGCATGAAGCCTATATGGGGAAGCATCTCCATTACAGCCTTGCAGAAATAAGCATAGCGTTCACCGTCATCAAAGCTTCCGTAAAGTGAAGTGCGTTTAAAATAATACTCGTTGTCGATAAAGTAATAAGTAACACCGTCAAGCTCATATGACCACACTCCGCAGTACTGACGGCGCCAGGACAGCGAAACCGTAAATTCCGCAACCTTAGTCATGCGCTCCTTATACTTTTCCGCAACAGCCTTGTACATGGGTATCACCACACGCACATCTGTGCCGGGCTCTGCGCGCTTCAGGGCAGCAGGAAGAGAGCCAAGCACATCACCAAGCCCTCCGGTAGCCGCAAAAGGAAGTGCCTCTGAGCCTACGTATAGTATTTTTTTCATAATTTTATCTCCATTTTTCAATTTACAGATGATTTTATATCATCTTTCCTTTATCAATAAAGAACGGCAATGAGTCGTGTCCCGAAAGTATTCTTCCGTCACGGATAACAACATTCTTGTCCGTAACAACGCAGTTAAGGAATACATTTTCACCCGTTACGGTATCCTGGAACAGAATGGAGTTCTTTACGGTAGTTCCCTTACCTATCTTGACTCCGCGGAACAGTATGGAATTTTCAACCGTTCCGTCAATAACACATCCGTCCGCAATAAGGGAGTTTGAAACCTTGGCAGAGTCGCTGTATTTCGCAGGAGCAGAGTTTCTTATTTTAGTGTAGATGGGACGGTTCTTCACATTAAAGAGCTGATCACGATTCTTGCTGTCTCCGATAAGCTCCATTGAGTGAGTATAATAGTCCTGGAGCGAGTTTATCGTTGCAAAATAGCCGTCATATTTGTAGATACGGTAATTGCGTCTTGCCGCATTTCTCGAAAGCACGTCGCGGTTGAAGCTTGTGTAACCGTGAGCTATAGCATCAAGCACAATACTCTGAAGATATTCGCGATTTACAACGAAAATGTTAAGATCAATGTCGCGATATCCCGTAACATTAGGCGGATAGGCATTGACATCGGTAATACGGCCTGATTCATCGGAATCCACAATAACATTGCGCTTGCAGGACTCCTTTGTGAGAAGCACGCGCTTCACAGCCATGGTAATATCCGCATTGTTTGCGATATGGTCGTTTATCATATCGTTAAGGTCAATATTGCATATAACATCGCAGTCGGAGAGCACCACATAGTCCGCATTAAAGCGAGAAACCGAGTAGTTTACGCTCTTAAGCGCCTCAAGGCGTGTATTATATAGCGCATTCTGATTGTTGGAGAATGCAGTCATATACGGTGGGAGAATCTTTATACCGCCTGAACGGCGTGCAAGGTCCCAATCCTTACCTGAGCCGATGTGATCCATAAGGGATTGATAATTGTAGTGGGTTATAACGCTTATCAGACTGATACCCGAATTTACCATATTGGAAAGGGCAAAGTCAATAAGCCTGTAACGGCAGGCATAAGGAACAGATGCCATTGTACGGCGCCGCGTAAGCTCCGGGATATTTTTATCGTGAAGATTCGAAAAAATGATACCTTGTACTGACATTGTAATTTCTTCCTTTCCTAATTGTTACGCTTTTTTCTTTTCATCGAAATATGCAGCCCCTACCATATCGCCGGCAGGAATCACAGTGCCGTGAGGAATCTTTATATCACCGCCTACAAGGGTAATTCCCTTTCCGCTCTCCTTGACCTCACCTACCTTGGTGCCTGCGCCTATATCCGCTGAGCTGTCAACTATGGAATAATATACCGAAGCACCCTCTCTGATAACGGTATCGTTCATGATTATTGAGTTGCGTATGTACGCACCTCTGGCAACCTTAACTCCACCGAACAGAATGGAATTTTCAACTACTCCGTGTACCTCACAGCCCTCTGTTATAATGGAATTTGACACCTTGGCATCCCCACCTATATAGTGAGGAGCGCGAATAAGGCTTCTTGAGTATATCTTCCAATCAGAATCGAAAAGATTGAACACCGGTTCATTTCCAATCAGATCCATATGCGCTTCCCAAAGGCTCTCAACGGTACCAACGTCCTTCCAATAGCCGGAAAAGCTGTATGCATACATGGATTCGCCGGCATCAAGCATGGCAGGAATGATATTTTTACCGAAATCGTTCACGGAATCCGGATTATTTGCATCGGCGATAAGGTATTTCTCAAGTAAGCGTCTGTTGAAGATATATATGCCCATAGACGCCTTTGTGCTCTTTGGGTGCGGCGGTTTTTCCTCAAATTCCACGATTTTGCCGCTCTCGTCCGTATTCATTATGCCAAACCGGCTCGCCTGCTCTATCGGAACGTCTATTACCGCAATCGTAGCTGCGGCACCTGTCTTTTTATGGTAGTCAAGCATCTTGCTGTAGTCCATTTTATAAATGTGGTCGCCGGACAGCACCAAAACATAGTCCGGATCATAGCGGTCTATAAAATTGAGATTCTGGTATATGGCGTTGGCAGTACCGCTATACCAATCCGCTCCGTCCTTACCCTGATACGGCGGCAGGACCATGACACCGCCGCTCATTCGGTCAAGGTCCCACGGCTGACCGTTGCCTATATATTCGTTAAGCACCAACGGCTGATACTGCGTGAGCACTCCTACTGTATCAATATGGGAATTTACGCAGTTTGAAAGGGTAAAATCTATAATGCGGTATTTCGCACCGAAAGGAACTGCCGGTTTCGCTGTCTTTTCAGTCAGCGTATAGAGTCTGCTTCCCTGCCCTCCGGCAAGAAGCATTGCAACACATTCTTTTTTCTTGTACATGATATACCTCCGGTCATTATTTTATTATTTTTCAAAAAGTGCAGCTCTTGCTGTATTAAATTCTATCAACATCCGTCTTTCTTGCTTTTTTTATCGGCTCTGCGGACTTCAGTATAACCGCGCTCATTGCGGGGAGCGTTATTTTCAGCTCCCGACTTCCGTCAAATGCCGCAACTGTATCAAGTGCGCCCGGATTAAGTCTGCCGCCGCCGCCATATTCTTCGGCATCGCTTGAAAAGATCTCAAAATAGCGGTTATGCTTCATGTTTACAAGCGTAAAGCCGTCTCTCGTCACAGGGGCAAAGTTTATTACAACAACAAGCTCTCTGCCACATTTATCAAGCCTGCGGTACGCTATAACGTTGATATCATTCATTTCGGGATATATCCATTGGAAGCCGTCCCATGAGAAATCATTCTCCCACAGTGCCCCCTCCTCAAGATAAAGGCGATTGAGCGAGGCTGTGTAAAGCTGCGACTTTTTGTGCATATCGTAATCAAGCATAAACCACTCAAGCTCGTTTTCATAGTCCCATTCGCGGAAAGGAGCATACTCACTGCCCATGAACATAAGCTTCTTTCCGGGATGTGTCATCTGATAAGCGAGAAATGCTCTGAAACCTGCGAATTTCATACCGTAGTCGCCGAAATTCTTGTCCAGCAGCGAAAGCTTTCCGTGAACCACCTCATCGTGTGACACGGGAAGGATATAATTCTCATTAAGAGAGTACATCATCGGGAAAGTAAGCTTCTCATGCTTATACTTGCGGAATACCGGGTCGGTCATGATATAATCAAAGGTGTCGTTTGCCCATCCCATGTTCCATTTAAAGTTGAAGCCCAGCCCCCCCTCGTGAACGGGCTTTGTTATCATAGGCCAATCGGTAGATTCCTCTGCAATCATAAGAGCATCGGGAAATTCGCCAAAAACCGTGGTGTTCAGTTTCTTGAAGAAGGCTATGGATTCAAGATTCTTATTTTCACCGTGCTCATTGGGAATCCACTCTCCGGGGTCGCGGTCAAAATCAAGATAAAGCATAGACGCCACCGCATCAACGCGAAGTCCGTCAACATGAAATTCGCGAAGCCAATAAAGGGCGTTTGATATAAGGAAGCACTCCACTTCGCACCTTGCAACGTCGAAGAAGCGAGTTCCCCACACCTTGTGCTCCATCCGGTCGTATCCCTGATACTCATAAAGCGGTTCGCCGTCGAACTCGTAAAGTCCGTGCTCGTCCTTGGGGAAATGAGCAGGCACCCAATCAAGTATGACGCCAACACCTACAGAATGGAGCTTGTTTACAAAATATCTGAAATCATCGGGAGTACCGAATCTTGATGTAGGCGAATAATATCCGCACACCTGATATCCCCACGAGCCGTCAAAGGGATGCTCGGCTATGGGGAGAAGCTCCACGTGGGTGTACCCCATCTGCTTTACATACGGTGCCAGCTCGTCCGCTATTTCGCGATATCCAAGATAATTTTCGCCGTCTTTTGTCGTGGCACCGTTTTTTGTTTTCCACGAGCCAAGATGTATTTCATAAATATTCATTGGAGCTCTGAAAAATTCGGGTTTGCCCTTCTTTCCGAGAACATCCCCCGCACGTTTTTTCATCCACAGCTCATCCGACCATGCAAAATCTTTCTCGGTTATTATCTTTGAAGCTGTCCCCTTTAAGGTTTCGGAATACCGTGCGTACGGGTCTGCCTTTAAATGTATTCCGTTTTTTCCCGTAATGCGGTATTTGTAATTTGCGCCGTCAAGTGAGTATGCCGAAACGAGAGTATATTCGAAAACTCCCATGTCGGTTACGCGTTCCATCGGCGCGGTAGGCTTCCAATCATTGAAATCGCCTACGACCTCCACGCTAAGCGCGTTTGGTGCCCACACGCGAAATGTATAAGAATATCCGCCGTCAGTTGTGCGGCAGTGACAGCCAAGGTAATCATATGCGTGAAAATTTGTTCCCTGATGGAAATAATAAGCGGCGGCATCACCGACACTTTCGGTTTTTTTCTTTTTATTAGCTCCTGCCTTTGCCATGTGCCATATCCTTTCCTGATGTTTTGCTTTGAATCTTAGTTTAGAAAATTATCATTCCATATAAGAGTATACCATAACGGGGCCAAAATATTACGTCGAATTATATCGGCAAAAGCATATATTCCGCCGAGATACTCAATCCTCAGCTCGTACTATGTTTATTATCGCCGTTCCGTATCTATAAGCCTTTTCCTCGCCTATACCGCGCACTCTCATAAGAGACAGCATATCACGGGGATGTGACGCAGCTATCTCACGAAGCGTAGAATCCGTAAATATGACATAAGCCGGAACTCCGCGCTTTTCTGCCGTATCACGGCGGAATTTCCGAAGCCGTTCATAAAGTGCTTCATCAGCCGGACTCATTCGAAGAGTCAGCGGCGTCTGTTTTGTGCTCTTACCCTTTTTCTGAGCTTTCTTAACCTTTACCGTCATACGGTTGCCGGATGCAAGATAATTATCAAGCTTCGGGGAAATTGCAAGCACCGGATACTGCCCGCCGCTTCTTATAAGAAGTCCTTCCTCAATCATACGCTCAATCACATCTCTTATAAGTGACACCGGAAGTGATTCAAGCATTCCGAAGCCGCGCTCATGAGTAAATCCCATAGCACCCATGCGTCCGTTATCCGTGCCGTGGAGAAAATCTGCAATGAACATCGCCCCATACCGCTCACCGGTAACATCAATTGCCATACGGATGGCACGGACTGCATCCGTAACGTCCTGAAGCTCGTAGTCGCCTCTGCAGGACGAGCATTTTTCGCATTTTTCAGTCTTCGGAGATTCTCCGAAATACCGGAGAATAAATCCGCGAAGGCAAGCCGTTGTTTTACAGTACGATATCATCCCGTCAAGCTTGTCATATCGGCGTTTTTTCGCAGCCTCAAGAGACTCGGCATCAAGATCTTCAGCATCATCCACGCCGTTCTCTATAAGGAATTTCGCCGTATGTATGTCCGCCGCAGAGTACAGCAGTATGCAGTCAGCCTCGCTTCCGTCTCGCCCTGCTCTGCCTGCCTCCTGGTAGTACGATTCCATGGAAAGTGGAAAATTGTAATGTATTATAAATTCAACATCCGGCTTATCAATGCCCATACCAAAGGCATTTGTTGCAACAATGATAGGCTTTACATCCCGTATAAAGTCATCCTGCGCCAAAGCTCGTTCATTATCGGAAAGACCTGCATGATACATTGTGATGGGGAATCCTGCCGCCAAAAGATGTGAGTATATCTTCTCCACATTCTTACGGGTCATAGCATATATGATTCCGGATTTTCCTTTGTTCTCCGAAAGATACTTTCGTATATAGTCGATTCGGGATTCCGTCTGCACAACTCCGAAATAGAGATTTGGACGGTCAAAGCCCGTGGTTATCTCATAGGGATGGTCAAGTGCCAGAAGCTCAAGCACATCATCCTTTACGTTCTTCGTAGCAGTAGCCGTAAATGCCGCCACAACCGGACGGCGGCTGAGTCCTGCAACAAAGTCGGATATATGGGTATAGCTGATTCTGAAATCATGTCCCCACTGGGAAACGCAGTGTGCTTCATCTACCGCCACAAGAGATATATCAAGACCCGAGGCAAGCTCCAAAAATCCGTCGGTCATAAGCCTTTCGGGAGCTACGTAAATGATCTTATATTCGCCGCGGCGTATATTGGACAGTGCTAGTCCATACTGTCTTTGAGTCAGTGAGCTGTTGAGATATGCGGCACGAATACCGTTCTGATTAAGTGCCCCCACCTGATCCTTCATAAGCGAGATAAGAGGTGAGACAACAAGAGTAATTCCCGGAAGAAGCATTGCAGGTATCTGATAGCAAATGGATTTTCCGGCTCCCGTGGGCATTACAGCCAACACATCCCGACCGTTCATTATATTGTCTATTATGATCTCCTGTCCCTCTCTGAACGAGGTGTATCCGTAGCAGCTTCGCAGAATGCTGTATTTATTCGCCATAATACCGTTATATCTCCCGGGTTAACTGTCTGTTATTTTTACACTATGATCACACACGATATATATATTATACAACATTTTTTATCGGATGTAAATAGATTTTCACTTAATTGAATAAAAAAAGGAGCGCAATGCGCTCACCTTTTTATGTGCATACCGCACAAATCATTTTGAATTTTTTGTCTCTTTTACCGATTCGTATTTGCGTTTGGTAGCATTTCCACCTCGGATATGGCGCTCGGATTTGTTGGTGTCAAGAATTTTTGCCGCCTCTGTATACAGGGTATGGTCTATTCTTCTAAGTCGGCAGGAAATATCTTTATGTACAGTAGATTTGCTTATCCCAAACGCTGCGGCGGTGCTTCTCACCGTGCTTTTCTGTGTTATAAGGTATTCCGCCAGCTTGCGCGCTCTATCATCCGTGTCATAAAACAAGATGCTCACCTCGTTATAGTGTTGTTTGCTCTAACACTATATGTGCGGCACATGAATTTAATGACAAAAATAAATATTTGTAAAATTTTAGCAATGCTTTTTATGCATTTCGCCGATTTTTTTGCATTTAAGCATCCAAAAGACACCAATCATGCACTCTGCCTAATTTTTCAATCACTTTTTATGCATATTGGCAATAGCATATTTTGATAAAATAATTAAATACTTAAATCATATGCTTTTTAGTTCTGCATATTTGCCGAAAATTGTATTTTTTGATTCCAAAATATCACAACACTACCAATTATGCGATTATCATGCTATATAATTTTTATTTTATTCACAATTTGTATTTTGTCGGTACATTTTTATGCCGTCTAAAAATAGTATAATAAAATTGTCGGATTCACACAAACCTGTTTTTGAAAGGATGTATCAATGACACTAAAAAAACTCCAATCGGCACTTGGATTTATACTATCCGCTGTAATGATGGCAAATTACCCTATATGCGCACTTTCGTATACCGGACTTGGCACCGTAAATACACTCAAACGAGAAACAGTGGGCGGTGGTCTTTACTACAGTGAGCTTCAGTCGGTAACCGAAGACGATAAACAGCAGCACGCCTACATATTTGAATATGATTACCGTAACGGCGGCACCCTGCCCCTCGTGCGCTTCGGAAATACCGTATACGGCAAGGACAGACTGGGTTCTCTTGTCACCACCGAAGCCGGTGACGGAAAAACCGTCCTCGGCGCTATCAACGGTGATTTTTACAGTATGCAGACCGGCGTCCCAATGGGAATAATGATAGACGGCGGACGGCTTATAACCACAGATGACTCTAAATATGCCCTTGGATTTTTGGAAAACGGCTCTGCCATTATTGGAAAGCCTAATGTTAAAATCTCAATAACAAACCTTGATTCGGAGGGCGAGCCGAAAACAATAAACCATCTGAACAAATTTCCCACTATATGGGGAGCGTATATGCTCACAGAGGAATTTTCGTCCACAACCATGTCTGCAACAGACTCCATAGAAATAGTAATCGAGCTTGACGGAGATATTTTAGCCTCCGGAAGTGTTGAGGGAACGGTCATAGAGGTGCACCAAGACAAAAGCAACTCTGAAATCCCATCGGGATGCGCTGTGCTTACCGTCTCAAACGACTGTGAGACTTATGGACTTTATACAGATTTCAGCGAGGGCGACCGTGTGCGAATAGACACGGAGTGCGCCGAAATATGGGACAGAATAGTTACAGCTGTTGGCGGTGGAGATCTGATACTCTCTGCCGGTCAAATGCCGGAGGGAATAATCGACGAGGATCATGAAAAAAACGTTAATCCACGCACTGCCGTAGGTCTTAAGCCGGACGGAAATGTGATATTTTTTGCCGTAGACGGCAGAAGCACAGATTCCAGAGGACTTAAAATAGAAGCTCTCTCGGCTCTTATGGCTGAGCTTGGATGCACATACGCAATGAATCTTGACGGCGGCGGTTCAACCACCGTAATGGTCAAGCCGGCAGGCGATGCGGAAGCGGTATACATCAATACTCCGTCAGACGGAAGCTACCGCTCCGTATCAAACGGCATTCTGTTTCTTAGCACACATGAGCCTGACGGAGTTCCCGCGGCACTTAAGGTGTCTCCCAATACACCACTAATCCTTCGCGGAAGCACAATAGACTTCACCGCAGTACCGCTTGACGGTGCCTATATGCCCTCCGAAGTTACGCTGGCGCCCGATTCGCTTATAACCGTCCTCGCCGAGGAATACCAGGGTGATATCGGATATGTCCACGACTGCAGCTTTACAGCGGGTCTTGTTGGCGGCGAGTACAAGCTGAGAGTCACAAACGGCCACATATCAGGTGATGTGAGCGTTATAGTTGCAGACAAGCTTGACGATCTTAAAGTCACACCGGAATCGCTCCAAATAAAACCGGGCACCCTGCTCGAAATCACCATCGAAGCGATATACAACGGCAAACCCATTTATCACGATGCCGGTTCATTTTACTATACGCTTAACGGAGAACACAATGTACCGAATCCGGAGTCTTACCCCGATGCTATGATAGTATGCGATCTCGGATATCTTGACAAAGACGGAAACTTCCAGGCTTTCGGCGGTGCATATGAGGGTGAGGTTGAGATTGGCGTATGGTTTGACGAGTTTGTGCGCTATGTTAATGTGAAAGTAAGCGACGAGTCATATATACTGTCAGATTTTGAAGTGCAGGAAACCGAAGAAACTGAAGAAACCGAGGGAACCGAGGGAGATGTAGAAACCGAAGAAACCGAGGAAAATGCAATAGAATCATTCACGGCACAGGCGCCTACAGGCGAAATACAGCTCTCGTACTCCTCACACGGCTACAAGTCCGCAAGAGGACTAAAGCTTGATTTCACATACGATTCGGAATCCCACGGCAAAGTAATGGAGCTTAAGCCCACGCAGTCTGTTACAATATCTCCCGATTCGGAAGGCATCAAGCTTTGGATCTACGGTTATAACAACGGTATTTTAGGTGTATCCGTATCGGATACAGATGGAAACATCTATGAGCTTTCCTATACTGTAACAAAGGACTATTCAAAGCAGATCGGATGGAAAGAGCTTACAGCTTCCATACCCGAATCTCTTAAAAATCAGGTGCTTTATCTTGATTCCCTGCTGACACTGAATGCCTCCGGTACAGGTACGCAGTCATACGTTATTGATATGCCGCATATCTACTACGGCAGAGAATCCGAGCCTGTTCTTATAGGTCTCGATGAGCACTGGGCGGCAGAATACATTCATACGCTCTATGAGATGTATGTCATTCAAAACTTCGACTGTGAAACGGTTGACGGAAGACTTTACTATGATCCGGACAAGCAGCTTACAAGAGCAGAATTTGCAAAGCTTCTGGTGCTTTACACGGGAACTAATGCATTCCCCTATGTAAATGAGGGTCAGGCACTTGATGCAGATACCCCATACGACAAAGTACCGTACATTCGCGCGGCTTTGGCAAGCGGGCTTATGAGCGGACGTGGGGTTGACCAAAACGGAACTGTCATATTCGACCCCAATGCCACTATCACAAGGCAGGAAGCATTCAAGGTAATCGGTGCTCTGCTTGATACAGAGGGTACAGCTCTTGAATTCCCGGATGCCTCTGCGGTTGCCGATTGGGCATATGAGGGAGTATCAAAATGTGTTGGTGCAGGCATCGTAAGCGGCCGCTCCGACGGAACTTTAGCTCCCATGGCGACCATAACCCGTGCTGAATTTGCCGCACTTCTGACAAGGATAGGATAATTCATATTCCACATAAAAGCAACTGCCCGCAAAATTTGCGGGCAGTTGCTTTATATGTAGTAAACAGCTTTTAATTACTTCTTAAGCGAATCGCGGATCTCGCGGATATTTGCATAGAATTCGTCAAGCGCAGCCTTTTCAGCAGCAGCCTTGGCATCAGCCGCAGCCTTTTCCTCTGCCGCCTTGGCATCTTCTTCAGCCTTCTTGGCAGCAACCTCTGCCTCTGCCTTGGCAATTTCCTTTGCATTGAGCTTACGCTCCATATTCTTAATAAAGCGAACAGTAGCGAATATGCAGAGCGCAATAATGAAGAAGTCAATTATTGCCTGAATCCACAAGCCATAGGAAATAGCGATTTCGGTTACTTCTGCGATTCCTGCCGCCTCATCAGCCGGAACAGCCTCGCGAAGCACGTATTTCCATTCGTCAATGGATACTCCGCTGGTGAAGTATGTCATAACGGGCGTGATAATGTTCTTTACAAGACCGTTTACAATGGCATTGAACGCAGTACCGATAACAACGCCCACTGCCATATCAAGCACATTGCCTTTAGTTATAAACTTCTTGAAGTCGGAGAAAAATGTGATCTTTTCTCCCTTTGCCTTAATTGCATCCTTTGCATCAGTTATTTTTCCCATGATAAACCTCCGTATAAAATTATAAATTACAGCTTTGATTATAACAGATTGCAGGCATTTTGTCAATAAAAATCGAAAATTTACTTAATAGCAGTTGTACACCGCTAAGGATGAGAATGCACCGAAAATTCCGGCAGGAGCAAGCCCCTGCCCTACGTGGTATCGGGAATACCGGTTGTAGAGCGCGTGTTATCTCTCACCGTTCTATTGACATTTATTGCTTTCTCACGATTTTGCTGATTTTTCCGACAACCGCCGATACACATACGCAAACCGCAACCGTTACAACAAGGGAGAAAAACAGATGCGTACCGAATGTTACCGACAGCGGTACATTTTTGCCTCCAAGCAGTGCCTTTGCAAAATACAAAAACAGGGGATGCCAAAGGTAGATGGAGTATGAAGATCGGTCAACAGCACAAATAAGCTTTGCCGACATAATGGGAGCATCCGCTGATTTTACGCATATTGTAAACAAAAACAGTACGGCACAGACAATATAGAAGACGTGCACGGTCTCAAGCCAATATATGTACTCTCTGCCCGAAAAATGGAGTAAGGAAAGTCCGCCGCTCATTACCGCCGCAAACAGGAACAGTGCCGTAATGCCACGCCACGCACCGACAACAGCGTTCTTCAGATATCCGTAATGCCGCCCAACAACAAGTCCTGCCATCCACCAGAAGATATAGGTTGAAAATACGCGGTCAGCATACGGGAACAACCAACCCTTAAAGAATATGCTTATAAAATCCGTCAAATACTGCCCGAAAATCATTCCAAGCGGCAGTGCAGCAACAAGCGCAATCACAGCATACGCAGGTTCGGAAAGCTTTTTCAGTATAGCTCGCCAAAGAGGTGCTAAAAAGTAAAACTGCATGATAGCGATAACAAAATAGAAATGACCGCACATATTTCCGTCAAAAAGAAGCTTTACAAGCTCCGGCACTGACGGTTCCATATAGTTTAATAAGACGAAGTAGACAAAATAAACGAGAACCGCCATAGCGTAAGGCAGCCAAACTCTTTTTATTCTTCCAAGGACATATTTTTTATAAGAGAAGCCTTCTTTTTCTGCCCCCAGAGCGAATTTCAGCGCGGACAGGAAGAAAAATCCCGGCACCGCGCAGGCGGCAAGTCTCCATGCCGGGAGCAGGAGCGCATATTCCCACGAGGTCTTATCGGCAACTGTAATCGCTGTTGATGAAGCGTGTATAAATATAACAAGCAGGCACAGTATAACATTCATGAGCGAAAGCTCGTGTTTTCTTTTTGTCATAGCACATTTTCTCCTTTTTGGGTGTAACAATATTGTAGCATAGCGCGGAAATTTTGTCAAGGCACCACGCGCATCGTTAAAATGATAGCAACTTGTAACAAAACCTATTCTGGCACTTGACAGACAGCATTTTATTTGTTAAAATATAAAGTGAGGTATTGTGTAACCAAGTAAAATACCGCATAAATCAACTCAAAAAAAGAGGTTAGATAACAATGTCCGAAGAGATCAAAAACACCGAAAAAGGCGGCATATCCGTCGAAATCGAACATATATTTCCGATCATAAAAAAATGGCTCTATTCCGAGAAGGAAATATTCCTCCGCGAGATAGTTTCAAACGCCTGCGATGCTGTCACAAAGTTAAAAAGACTTACTTCCCTTGGTGAAGCACAGATTGATGATGAAAACTACAAGATAACCGTTACCGTAGACAAAGAAGCACGCACTTTAACCGTTTCCGATAACGGTATCGGCATGACCGAGGATGAGGTGCGCCGTTACATATGCCAGATCGCTCTTTCCGGTGCTCTCGAATTTATCGAAAAATATGAGGGCAAAGACAGCAAGGATGCTGCTGACAACGGCATTATCGGTCATTTCGGTCTCGGCTTTTACTCCGCATTTATGGTAAGTGACACCGTAGATGTTATAACCCGTTCATACACCTCGGACACCGCCGTAAAGTGGGTATGCTCAGAGGCAGGCGAGTATGAGATCACAACAGATTACACCCGTGACGGTCGCGGCACAGATGTTGTCATGCACATCATGGAAAACGAATCGGAATTTCTTGAAGAATACCGTATTCGTGAGATGCTTGACAAATACTGCTCGTTCATGCCTGTGGAAATATACTTAAAATCAGAAAACGCCAAAGACGACTCCTCCGATGATAAAAAAGAGGATGAGCCGAAGCCGGTAAATGACACTCATCCTTTGTGGCAGAAGAATCCGTCCGACTGCACCGATGAGGAATACGACGAATTTTATCACAAGGTATTCCGCGATTACCGAGAGCCTCTGTTCCACATTCATCTGAATGCGGATTATCCGCTCAATTTCCGCGGCATACTGTACTTCCCCCGCCTTTCGCACGAATACGACAACCTGGAGGGTCAGGTAAAGCTCTATTACAATCAGGTATTCGTAGCAGATAACATAAAAGAAGTAATTCCCGAATTTCTTCTCATGCTCAAAGGCGTACTTGACTGCCCCGAGCTTCCGCTGAACGTTTCAAGAAGCTATTTGCAGAACAGCGGATATGTGGCGAAAATATCGGCTCACATCGTAAAAAAGGTTGCTGACAAGCTCTGCTCAATGTTCAATTTGGAGCGTGAAAATTACGAAAAGCTTTGGGAGGACCTCAAAACCTTTGTGGAGTATGGCTGTCTTCGTGACCGTAAGTTCTACGACCGCGTAAAATCCGCCATTGTATATGCAACCACTGACAATAAATACGTAACCCTTGACGAATATCTGGAAAAAGCCAAAGAAAAGCATGAAAATACTGTATACTACACCGCTGACGTTACCGCGCAGGCACAGTACATCTCCATGTTTGCCGCAGAGGGCATAGAGGTTGTAGTTCTCGACAAAATGATCGACACGCAGTTCATAAACGTGGTAGAACAGGACAACGAGAATGTAAAATTCGTGCGTATCGACGCTGATGTGGCAGGTGCGCTCAAAGCGGACGGCGTTGCCGAGTCAAACGAAAAGCTGTGCGATATTTTCAAAGAGGTAAGCGGAAATTCCGAGCTCAAGGTAACCTTTGAGCTTCTCAAAAACGAAAAGATACCGGCAATTCTGAATATTTCCGAGGAAACTCGCCGTATGGAAGACATGATGAAAATGTACCGTCGTGCCGGCAATGCCATGGGTGACATGAAATTCCCCACTGACACAAGCCTTGTAGTCAACGCCAACAGTTCGCTTATAAAGCGTCTGGCGGATGAAGCAGAAAGCGGCGGCGAAAAGGCAAAAAAGATTGCAAAACAAATATATACTTTAGCACTTCTTGCTCAGCGTCAGCTTAATGCCGACGAGCTTCAGGCATTCCTTTCCGACAGCTTTGATATGCTGGAAAACATTTAACATTCACTATAACTTCAAAGGAGTTAGATCTTTATATTGAGTCTTCCTATACCGTTTCTTCTTACTCTAAACTTACTACGAAAAGGTGATCTTATATGGCATCTGTATACGGCACAAAACTTAAGCTCTCGGTTTTCGGGGAATCCCACGGCGATGCCATCGGCGTTGTAATTGACGGATTTCCGGCAGGGCTTAAGCTTGATCTTGATTACATAGACGCTTTTATGAAGCGCCGTGCTCCGGGCGGTAATTTTTCTACAAAGCGCACAGAGCCGGATATTCCTAAAATCGTAAGCGGCGTTTCGGACGGCTTTACAAACGGCTATCCCATATGTGCCATAATAGAAAATACCAATCAGCATTCATCGTCATATCAGGATAAGATGACAATTCCACGTCCGAGCCACGCCGACTATGCCGCCGCACTTAAATACGGCGACCATGTTGAGCTTCACGGCGGCGGACACTTTTCCGGACGTCTCACCGCTCCCCTTGTATTTGCAGGAGCACTCTGCTCTCTGTATCTTGCCGATTTCGGCATCGAAATTGCCGCGCACATAAAGCAGATGCTTGACGTATCAGACAGAAGCTTCGGACACAATGTTACAAAAAATGAACTTGCCGAGCTGAAAACTCACGCTTTTCCAACACTCGACCCGACAGCAGGTGAAGCCTTTGCCGCCATTATAAATTCGGCGAGAGACAAGGGCGATTCGGTAGGAGCTAAGCTGGAATGTGCGGCAGTAGGACTGCCGGCGGCACTTGGCGAGCATATGTTTGAGAGCGCCGAGGCTGAAATTTCAAGTCTCATATTTGCTGTGCCCGGAGTAAAGGGCATTGAATTCGGTGCAGGATTTGACTTTTGCCGTATGTATGGCTCACAGGCAAACGACCCATACCAATATGTGGACGGCAAGGTTGTTACAAAGCAAAACAACTGCGGCGGTATCGTCGGCGGTATGACCACAGGTATGCCGCTTATATTCTCTGTTGCAGTAAAACCAACGCCCTCTATCTTTATACCTCAGGATTCAATAGATCTGGCAAACAACTGTAACACTACTCTTAAAATAAACGGCAGGCACGACCCCTGCATTGCAGTGCGTGCAATACCTGTAATAGAAGCTTGTACTGCTGTGGCACTTACACAGCTTATACTTAAATCAAGCGGGAGGAAGCTATAATGGCACGAGAAAATAATCTCTCGAT
>JAEIGA010002637.1_pt1 | contig 28526 bp, 26 predicted proteins | sample 9270691 | NCBI WGS metagenome assembly JAEIGA01 (sample SAMN17057246, study PRJNA624740) | gut metagenome | biome: biome; isolation source: fecal sample | host: Bos grunniens | place: China: Xizang | collected 2019
AAGTTTTTACAGATAAGTACGATGGATCGAGAGGCAGTGTTGGTTGCAGCCCGAGCAGAGAATATTGATTACATACTGACTGCCTGCGGCGATCAGCCACTCTCAACAATGGCTTATGTTTCGGCCCGTATGGGATTGCCCTGTTATCTGACAGAAGAACAGGTGCAATTGCTGACCAATAAGTTGCATATGAAACGAATGATGATTGAGAATGGTATCCCAACATCAAAATATGTTGCAATTGGTAGGGAATGGAGTCTCTCTGATTTCAAACATCTGAACTATCCGTTAGTCGTGAAACCTGTTGATAGTAACGGCTCTAAAGGTGTGAAAAAGGTCGAATCAGCTGACGATATCCAGAAATATCTTGATGAGGCATTTGGTTATTCGTTATCGGGTGATGTCATTGTTGAGGAGTTCAATGAGGGTAGCGAACTCTCAATAGATGTGTATGTTGAGGGTAATAGTGCAAAAATCTTGTCTGTAATTTCTCTTGAAAAAATTAAACAGAATAAAGATTCATTTACAATCGTGCAGAGCAATTATCCTCCTATTTGTGAATATGACAGCGAGGAGATTAAGAGAGTGGTTCAACAAATAGTAGATGTATTCGGATTGAAAGATACTCCATTATTGATACAAGCGATTCAGACTACACGAGGCTTAAGAGTCGTAGAATTTAGTGCTAGAATGGGGGGAGGATCGAAGTTCCGTTCGATAAAGACATTTTCGGGTGTGGATATTATGAATGTCTATGTCAGAATGGTTATGGGCGAAAAACCAAGTGTAAATCCTCAGCGATTGGTTAATAATGCAAGTATGAGTTTTGTCTACTGCACCCCCGGAGTATTTTCGAAGATATGCGGATTTGATGAACTTGTTGCTCAAGGTGTGATAAAATATTATTATACATACAAGATGCCCGGTTGTGAAATCGTAAAATCAAATACAAGTAGCGACCGTGTAGCAGGATTTATGATTGTCGGAGATTCGTTACAAGAGGTTAAACAGAAGATTGAGTATGCAAATTCACAACTTAAGGTCCTAGACGAAAATGGTAATGATATAATGAACCACAATCTTTATTGATAGTTATGAGAACAAATATATTTGTAGCGACGACATTGGCAGGAGATCCTCATACTGAGGGAATACATCAAGCTGCAAAAATTGCTAGACTTGGAGGTATTGATGTAAAGCTATTACCGCCATCTGACAGTCTTGACTCGTTCTGCCAAATCATTAAAGAGGTTAAGCCTGCATTTGTAGGAATGAGTTACAGACTGACTCCTGAGGTAGGGTGTGCCGAATTGGAGAAGGCTGTAAATTATTTGTTCTACGAGGGAGTAATAAAGACCGAAGATAATGTAAAAATATGTTTTGCGGGATTGCCGCAGACAATAGATATGCTCAGAGAACGTGTCAAAGAGTTTCCGTTGAAGGTGGAACTCGTAGCAGCGTTTCCTGAAATTATGGATAGAGCAAGAGAAACGGTCGAATTTTTTGGATTAAAAAATCAGGAACAACTGCTTGCTGCTTTGAAAGAAGAGTTGTTGCCACAAGGAATAAAATTGCTTGACCAACTTGCAGATGAGGTGGTTAGAAATGATGATTATAAAAATGAACCACCACTGAGAATACCCTCAGATGCAGCAATGACAGATTATACTCTGCGAATCAAAGAGTCCCCGATACCTGTATTGAGAACCCATTTTGGGATTCCGGATTCGACAATATTGCCTACGGTTGAGGGAATACGTCAGATTGCAGAAGCTCGTGTCGTAGATGAAATTTCATTGGGATCGTCAGACTTGTCTCAACGTTATTTTGGTCAACCAGAGATGTTTGAACGCCTGAAGAATGATGGTGGTGTACCATATAAATCGGCTGAGGATTTGAGAATGTTGTTCCTTGCCACACGTTATGGAAACTATCCATCGCTGAAACCTTATTGTCACGTACGTGATTTGGTAGCATTTGTTAAAACTTGTATAGATTGTGGATTGTTGCGAGGAGCGCATCAGGCAGTACCTCTGTTTTGGTTCAATGAGATGGACGGACGTGGTGCAATGACCGTGAGAGAGTCAATTTATGAACATTTTGATTGTGTGCGAGAATTGGTGAAGTATGGAATCCCTGTTGAGATGAATGATCCGAATCAGTGGAGTTCACGCTTGGCACACGATACGCTGATAGCAACAAGTTACGCTTTGATATGTTCGGTAATGTCGGTGTGCGGAGTCAGAGATATGGTCTTCCAGATGCAGATGAATAAACCCAAAGAGGTGGGTGATTTTGCAGATTTGGCAAAAATGGGTGCTGCATTGGATCTGATTAATCAACTTAAATCACAAGGTCAGAGAGTTTATATCGAAACACGTACGGGAATTGAATCTCTTAGTCCCGATATGAATAAAGCAAAATGGCAATTGGGTCGTTCAACTCTGTTGCAGATGTGTATGAATCCTCAGATTATACACATTGTAAGTTACTGTGAGGCTAATTATGCAGCTCGGCCTGAGGATATAATTGACAGTTCGCAACTAATAAGACGTGCTGTGAAAATATTCCAAGAAAATAAAAATGATATATTGCGGGAACTTGATAGTCCGATTATTGCACAGCGACGCGAACATTTAGTAAATGAGGCTAAAGTTCTGTACGATCGAATTGCACAGGAACACCCAAATTACCATAAGAGTCGAGATATCAGAGAATTATTGTCGTATGTGGCAAATCCGGGAGTATTGGCTACGGCAGTTGAAAAGCATATATTTACTGCTCCGGGAGTAATTAACCCGAAGTATAAAGGAAATTTTCTGACAAAGGTAATGAAGTACGGAATGATCGATCTGGTGGATAACTACACCCAACCAAGAACTTTGTCCGAGAAAGAACGTTTAATAATGTGATTATGAATATCCACAAGATAAAATATGCAATAGCAAGACCTGTATTTCAGCAGTTGGCAGAGCTACGTTGGAACCGATGTAAAGATAGAATTACTTTGAGATTTTTGTGTAATTATGCCGGAGTCTCGGAGAAATTTTTAACTCCTGAGGCACAGGTGAAATTGGATAATAAGGTTGTGATGTTGGCTAAAGCCGGAGGTGGATATATATTGAAGAATTCGTTGGTTTTTAGTGTGCTCGATCATAGTGAGGAGATTTTAGTGGAAGCTCTGAAATTGGGAGCATTAACAGTAGTAACTAAAAAAGCGATACCCGGTTATCCCTGTATTGTTGTAGATAATCCGATGTTTTTGTACGCTCGAATGGCGAATTATTATCGTTCAAGGATTGATGCTCCCGTGACAGCAGTAGTGGGTAGTATCGGAAAAACTACAACAAAAATGATGTTGGGTGCAGTCTATTCTCAGTATGCCAATACCTGTTATGAGAATGGAAATTTTACCAATATAACGCACATATTACAGTTGTGTCAGCAACTTTCGCCTCGATATAAACAGATAATCTGCGAAATATCAGAGGCAAATTATGGTACGATAGAGGCAGCTTCAATAGCATTGACTCCTAAGGTAGCTGTGATTACGGCGATAGATATGTCTCATATGGAAGAGTTCGGAGATCCTGAAGAGATTAAAAGACAGGTGTGTGCCATCTCGAAGAATCTGGACTCGGAAGGGGCAGTCGTAGTTAATAAAGATGAGTTCTCCTCATTTGAGTATCTGAATAACAGACGAGTGATCACTATATCACAAAAGGAGAGTGCAGACTATTTTGTTCAGAATGTTGTGGTTGATAAAAAAGGTATCTGCTTTGAATTGAAGGATAATCTGAAAAACGAAAATCATACTATACGATTATCAAATGTTTGGGGTAAGCATAATGTCGGAATCGCAGCACAGGTATTTGCAGCCGCTGCATTTTTGAATATTCCTTCAGAAAAAATAATTAAAGGACTTAGAGCCTATGCTCCACAGGGAATCAGACAGAATGTGTATAAGACTCTTGATGGGCGAATTGTTTATGCGGACTGTTTCAATGCCGTAGCAAAATCGATAGATTCGGCAATCACTGCTGCAGGAACAATTCCAGTCAGTGGCAAAAAGGTAGCTGTGTTGGCAGATGTCGAAGAGGCAGGTGTCGTGTCAGAACAGATGCATCATCGAATTGTAGATATAGCGAATAAATCTGATTTTGATATGATAATTGCGTATGGTCCTAAATTGAATAAGGCGATTTCGCAATATCCCGATCCGATTGTCAAAAAAATTGTCAGATGTGAGAAGTTCGGAGATGTAGTTCAGTGTGTCAGAAACAATGTGAAGAGAGGTGATTTGGTGTTGTTTAAGTCGTCTCATTCGTGGCATCTTGACAGATGTATAAAAATTATGTGGCCGGTGTCATTTTATTATAGATTATTTAAAGAAAAAATTCCATATTTGTTGTGGAGAATCGGTATCGAATTTAATTAAGAAGGTCGCTAAAAAGTTGAATCAAAATGGCAGCAATGGAGAGAAATATTTCATTACAAGCGATAGATGCAATTTTAAAGAGTAGACATATATTGCATTGGGCAGATTGTGTGATAAAGAAAATTAGAATGAAAGGTTGGTCTATAACGATAGAACAATTGTTACAAAAATGTAACATTAAGTATGAAGTCAGTCCGGCCGCAAAGAAGAATTTGAAGAAAAAGGTGCAATCTGTATGTACTGTAAATGAATATTTTGAACGAAATAGTTTATGTTTTGAAATGTACTGGGCTGCTGATGAAGACTTGAAGTGGGCTGTTGAGAAGGGTGCATTAGCCGTCGTTACAAAAAAACAGATAGCTGATCTGCCTTGTATTATTGTCGATAATCCATTGGAAGTATATGGTCGAATGTGTTTGTACTTCAGAGAGCTGCATTCGCAAGTCTCGGCAACACTTGTTACAGGCAGCATCGGTAAGACAACAACTAAGCGAATGATTGAGTCGGTGTATAAACAACAATATCGAACGGTAACGAATCCTACTAATCGAAATTTGCTTTGTCATATGGGGTATGATATGCAACATATTCCCTCACGAACGGAAAAAATTATTGAAGAGGTATCAGAGGATTCTCCAGGATATGCGTTTCATTCATCGGTGGCTTGTCGGCCTCGGACGGTTGTAATAACCTCTGTTGATAAGTCACATTTCGAAAACTTTGGAAGTCAGGAGGCAATCGTTGAAGAGATCTGCTCGGTGACAAGAGCAATGGACAAAGATGGTTGCGTTATCGTGAATAAAGATGATTTTGAGTATTATGATTTGGTAGATGCCAAAATAACGAAGGTATCCACTACGGATGAGAGTGCCGATATATATGCACAAAATATCCATTTGACAAGTGACGGACTCGAATTTGATATCGTTGCTGGAACTCAACGACATACAAATGTCAAATTGCATAACATCTATGCTAAACATAATGTTCTGATTGCACTGTATGCCTATGCTGCAGGCAGAGCCGAGGGTGTTACTCCACAAAATATTATTAAGGGTATCGAACAATTCAAAATGTTAGGAATCCGTCAAAATATATTCAGAACATCTGATGGCATTTTGGTCTATGCAGATTGTTTTAATGCTGTTGCAAAATCTATTAAGTCTGCCATCGATTCAGCACAGACTATTCCATTGAGTTGTGTAAATGGAGAAAATTCTGTGCCCAGAAGAATCGCAGTACTCGGAGACATTGCAGAGGTGGGCGATTTGACGATGTCAATGCACGAAGATGTTATAAGGTATGTTGATGAATCGAATTTCGATTATCTGTTTTTTGCGGGTAGTAAATTGAAGGCTGCTTGGTCGAATGTTAAAACGAGAGATAGTCTGAAGGTTGTTGTTTGTGAGGACAATAAGCATATAGTCAGCGAACTGAAAAAAATCGCTCCAAGTGATGGAGATTTGGTTTTGTTGAAGGGATCTCACTCAAGTCATCTTGAAGAGGTGATGTTATCATCATTCCCAGAAACAAGAACTCTGATTACAGAGGAACGTAAAGCAGAAATAACTTGGCGTAAAAAAGTGGTAATAAGTTAAAAATGAATATGGATAAAAATCTAAAAGTTGTAGTTGTTTGTGGTGGTGTGTCAACCGAACGTGAGGTCTCGTTACGCAGTGGCAAGGCAGTTCATAATGCACTTCTCAGAAAGGGATATATTAATGCACAATTGTTTGATTTGACTAAAGATAATATTGGTGAACTGCTCAATGCGAAACCGGATATAGTTTTTCTGGCATTGCACGGTAAAGGTGGCGAAGATGGTTGTATTCAGGGAATGCTTGAATTGGCAGGAATCCCATATACGGGACCAGGTGTTTGTACAAGTGCCGTGTGTATGAATAAGATTGTTACGAAACAGGTACTGGTTCACGCCGGATTGCCGACTGCTAAGTTTGTGGTGTATAGAAAAGATGAGTGTTCGAGTGTAACTGAAATTGAGGATAAACTAATCGCAGAGATCGGATTGCCAATGGTGTTGAAATCTCCGTGTCAGGGATCAAGTATCGGTGTGGTAATGGTGAAAGATCGTGAATCGATATCGTCAGCAATAGATGAGGTGTTTAAATATGGAAATCATCTGCTGGCGGAGGAATTCGTAGATGGAACAGAGGTTACACTGCCGATTATGGGTAATGAAGAATTGATAGTGTTGCCTGTAATCGAGATTACTTCAGAACGCGAGTTCTATGATTATACGGCGAAATATACTTCTGGATTGTGTCATCATATTATTCCTGCTTGTATAGATCAGCGAGTTGAACGCAAAGTTATCGAAATTGGAAAGAAAGCATACCGTGAATTAAATTGTTGTGGACTTTCTAGAATTGACTTTATTGTAGACAGGGTTAAGGGACCAATGATAATTGAGGTCAACACTTTGCCTGGAATGACCGATATGAGTCTGTTCCCAGATGCAGCCCGCTATGTCGGAATCTCATATGAAGATCTGGTGGAGAAGATCTTGGAATACGGACTTGTTGCACATAGAGATTTAAACGTAATGTAACAATGATAAAGATAGGAAAACCATATATCGAGAAGAATGGCAATCTGACATATCTGAAGGCTGTTGTAGATAATGAAGGCGAAGGTCGAAAAATAACATTATTTTATGCAGTAGAAAATCTCTATTCTCAATATTTATGTCACGAGACGGCAGATGCGTTTGTGTTGCCAATGTTGCTGCGGGCGGTTGTTAGCGGTCAAGATATACAAATTGATGCTCCATTGTCAGAAAAATTGTACCATAATCTGACCCATTCTGTAATGTATATATTGAGGTTCGCACATCAAAAGAAATCGGGAATAGAGAACCGAGCAATCCCGCAGATTAAATGTAATGGTACGATTAATCTTAATTTCAGAGGAGAGGCAATTGGAACAGGTTGTTCACTCGGAGTAGATGGTTTTCACGTAATAAAAAGTTATATATTTGAAAATAAAGAGTTCCCTACATATAAACCGACACATTTGGCTTGTTTTAATGTCGGAGCATTCGGCTCGGATAATACAGACGGAACTCGACAATCGTTCTATAATGAATTTGAAAAGCTACAAGGCTTCTCGCAAAGATTTAATTTGCCGATTGTTTTAGTTGATACCAATATTCACGAATTCTATCCGGAACACGAATTTAATTGGTCTGCGTCGTATCTAAATATCGGATGTGTATTATCTTTGCAGAAGTTGTGGAATAGATATTTGTATGCATCTGGATTTTCATTAGAAAATTTGATGTTTGATTTTGATAGCAGTTGTAAATCAGATCCCTATTCGTGTCCACATTTGTCAACAGAGAGTGTCGAGATTGTATCGGTTGATATGGACAAGCCTCGTTCTGAAAAAGTTCGTGATATTATGAACGATCCTCTTTGTCGAGAGTATTTGAATGTTTGTTTGCGAGAACAAGCTGTAAATAATGGAATAAGAGATCGTCGTCAAAGTAATTACAATAATTGTGGATATTGCGAAAAGTGTTTAAGAACGATATTACAACTTGATATTTACGGAGTTCTTGATGACTATAAGAATACGTTTGATATTTCAAGATGGAATTTCTGGAAGCCTCGATTCTTGGCAAGGGTTATTGCGTATAGAAAGGACGATCCGATGTATGAAGATATCCTGAATACAATACCTCCAGAGTATCATATTCCGATGTTTTCCAGATTGTATTCAAAGATCTACAAGCCGTTTAATGCAATCAGGAAGAAAATAACAACACGCTGATAATGGAGATTTATGTAAGTCATATAGAGAAACGTTCCTGGATAGAGATAAATCTGTCGCAGTTGCGTGCAAATTACATCATATACAAAAACTCGTTAAGACGAGATGTCGATATAATGGCCGTAATAAAGGCAGATGCTTATGGTCACGGAGATGTTCAGGTTGCACGTATGCTTGCAGATATGGGGGTTGGACTCTTTGCAGTTTCCAATATTGATGAGGCTGTCGGATTACGTGAAGCTGGGATCTCGGGCGAAATTCTTATTTTGGGCTACTCATCTCCTGTATATGCTCAGACTCTGTATGATTTGAATCTGACTCAGACATTGGTATCAGAAACCTATGCCGAACAATTGGCAAAGACGGGATATAGGGTGAAATGCCAATGGGCAATAGATACCGGAATGAATCGTATCGGCATTAATGCAAATAATCTGAATCATTGTGAACAGATGATTCGTACCTATGCCGAACGACTCGATCTTAATGGAATCTTTACGCATCTGTGTGTGGCAGATAGTTCAGATGAGGAGGACAAAATTTTCACAAGAAATCAGATAGAAAAATTTAAGTTGTTAGCCGACCGAGTTGCCGATTTGAAGCTACCATATGTTCATTGTTGCAATTCGGCCGGAGGCTTGTCATATATTGATAATACCGAGTATTATGACACTATAGGTCGAATAGTCAGATTAGGTATAGTTCTTTATGGACTGAAACCTGATTATTCGAATCCACTTCCTCAGGGTATTGCTCCAGCACTCACCTGGAAGAGTGTTATATCAATGGTTAAACCTGTTGCGAAGGGTGAATTCATCGGATATGGTCGTAGTTTTGAGGTGAAACGAGATTCAATCATTGCAACTGTTGCAACAGGATATGCCGATGGTTTGAGTCGCCTTCTGGCTGATAAGGGATTTGTGATGATAAATGGACATCAAGCTCCGATTGTGGGTCGAATCTGTATGGATCAGACATTGATTGATGTGACCGATATTCCGAATGTATGTATGGGTATGAGTGTAACTCTGTTGGGTAAAAACGGAGATTTGGTCTATACGGCTGACGATATGGCTCAAGATCTCGGAACAATCGGATATGAGGTGATGTGTAATATAACCAAACGTGTCCAACGGTTCTATGTTAATTCGTATCAGGATTATTTGTAATTTAAACTGATCGTGATAAATATGAAAATAGGAATTTACGGGTTAAGTTCACAAAGTGGTAGAGCATATTTTGCCGATTTGCTGGGTCGAGGTTACGATGTTATAGGGTATACCCGCAACTCACACCACGGAGCTGAAGTGTTGAGTGCAATCGTGGCTCAGGGGGGAATATTTCTCGAACGCCCGGAAAATATGAATCACGAGCAGAGTCGTTTTATCCCGCTGAGTGGACAGAGTCGTGTTACTGATGATTTGACTGCGTTTGTGTCAGATGTTGATTTGGTAATTATTACATTGCCGTCGATATATCATCAGGAATCGGTTGAGGCTTTGAGAGATGCCAATATAGTAGCTCGTAATATTCCGATTATACTATCTCCGTCGCGGTCTGTGGCAACTCCTTATTTATGGCAGACATTGGGTCCGAATTATCCTATTGTCTGTTTTTCGACGTGTCCCTATTCGTGCAAGGCCCCCAAGGCTGGGACTGCCTATATAAAACGGCGTAAACGTACGTGGCTCTCCTCTTTGGAGGGGCATTTCACCTTAGAGCAGGTGAAATTGATTCAAGAGCTTTTTCCGCAAACATCGTTATCAACAGTGCCGGCTCTGACGTCACTGAACAATATAGGTGCAATATTTCATTGTGCGACCTATATAATGAATTACGATCGTATTGTTCAGTATGCTGCTAAGGGGCAGCCATTCTCATTCTATGTCGATGGAATAGCACATCGCCCTGAGGTGGGAGATGTACTCGAAGAGATTGACCAGGTGAGATTAAAGATTGCCGACAGACTTGGAATTCAGACATTTGGTTTGAGAGAAAATAGTCGCGAGAATGTATGGGCACGTTTGATTGCTGGGTTGCGTGCGTTAGAGTCTGAACATCCTGACGAGATCTACGAATTGAGAAAGATCAGAAAGTCGTTTATTGATTATATGAATAGTTGTGTGTTTTCAGCACAACATTGGCTTGATATAACATATGGTGTAGAACGAATTGAGGGTGAATCGTTGTGTGATGCTATTGGTCGAACTCCGACTTATCAGAGCAATTCAGTCCCACAAGAGAGATACTTAACAGAGGATATTCCAACGGGGTTAGTGCCATTGGAGTCACTTTCCCGTATGTTCGATATCGAGTGCGGAGTATTGAGCCGGATAATAGATAAATATGATGAATTATCTGGTGGAAATATTCGCGAAACAGGACGCAATTTGCGTGAATTTTCAAAACAGTATATAACCGATTATCTATTGGGAAATCTAAATAAAGATGGAATATAATAAAATACCCTCGTCGAATTTGACGAGGGTATTTTATTATGGTAAGAGGAATGGTTATTCAGCTGTAGTCAAAGGTGACGGAGCTGCATAAACACGTGTAGCCATTTCTTTATCAAGCATATACATACCATATTTGTTGCATTCAACTGCTTCGAGAGCTGAGATCATTTCGCGAGCAGATTCCTCTTCTTCTACCTGTTCGTCAATGAACCAAACCAGGCGGTTGATTGATGCAAAATCGTTATCTTCTTTAGCGATGGCAGCCAGATTATTGATTAATGACGTAACCTTCTTTTCGTGTTCGAGAGTCTGTTTGAACATATCCAGAACAGAATCCCAAGATGAACGAACCTCTTCAATAGGTTTCAATTCGACCTTTGCATCGCGTGAATTCAGATAGTTCATAAAAATGCGTGCGTGGTCTTGTTCTTCGCGGAACTGAATATAAAACCAGTTTGCTACACCTTTGTAGCCTTTAGCTTCAGCATCCATTGACATTGAAAGGTAGAGGTATGCCGACCACAATTCGGCATTGATTTGTGCATTTATAGCATCGTGCAATTTCTGACTTAACATATTCTGTATTATTAAAAAAATTAATAATTTTCCTTTCGTACTTCGAAATAGCTTTGAGAATATTTGCATACGGGGCAAACTTCCGGAGCCTTATTGCCGACAACGATGTGTCCGCATACGCGACATTCCCACATAACTTGTTCACCTTTTTCGAAAACTTGTTTCATTTCCACGTTGTTGAGCAGTTTGCGATATCTCTCTTCGTGTTGTTTTTCGATGGCAGCAACTTTGCGGAAACGTTCAGCAAGTTCAGCGAATCCCTCGTCTTCTGCATCTTTTGCGAAGCGGCTGTACATATCAGTCCATTCATAGTTTTCGCCTTCGGCTGCGTGCAGCAGATTGGCTGCAGTACCTCCGATTTCACCGAGTGCTTCAAACCACAAACGAGCGTGTTCTTGTTCATTGCGGGCTGTTTGTAGGAATATTTCTGCAAGTTGTTCATAACCTTCTCTGCGTGCTACCTCAGCGAAGTATGTGTATTTATTGCGTGCTTGACTTTCACCTGCGAATGCTTCTTTCAGATTTTTCTCGGTTTTTGTACCAGCATAGATATTCTGAACGTTTTTTTCTTCTTTCAGTTCTTCAAAGAAAGAGGCCGCTTTTTTACATTTAGGACATACAAAGTCGGCTGTTAATTCGCCTTCGTGGATGTAACCACATATTGTACAACGATATTTCTTCATAATATTTTGAGTTTAAGGTTATACAAAGATACAAAATTATTAGAGAATTTGTATCTCATTTCTTGAAAAAAAAGAAATCGGAGAGCATAAAAAGTTGTATATCTCTCCGATTTTTCTGCAGGAAAGAATTTTATTAGAAATTATATTGAACAAGTATATTTACACGATTGGCACTGCGATCATCTTTGTTCATATTTGTACGTTTACCCATAAGGTATTCGGCACCAAGATGACAATTCTCTGTCAAGTTCCAAAAGATATTTGCTGCGATGTATTGGCCTGTTTTGTACATTTCGTCTACGAAGAAACTATCTTCAGAATAGACTTTGGCCTGGCTGTATGTTACTGAGCAGAATACTCTGGGTGAGAATTCCATTTTCAGCCCTGCATAACCGGCCCACGATTTGAGGGATTGCATCTTGCCGGGAGTATTGTTATTCGGGACCATATCCAGATTCAACATACTCAGGTCATTGATATATGAACTGAATCCTTTTCCATAGGTTGCTTGCCAAAAGGCAGTCAGAGCAGGTGTAATGTTTGCCAGCCCGCTGAGTTGTATTGCCCAACCTGTATTGATTCGGTTTTTGTCGGCAATGTTGTCGTGGTAGTTCATATTACGCATCAACCCGGACAAACGAATGTGGTTGCGACCCTGATTCCAGTGATATTGTCCAAAGAGTACAAAGTCTGGAATACTCTGGTCGAGTTGCTGAGAATTGTCACTATATCGAGCTTCGATTGAAGGCATTTCGGCAGATACGGCCAGTTGCCAGCGTTGGCCGAGGTTCATCGTGTATCTGATTTGATAGTTCAGCAACTGAGAGGCTCCGTTTGGACCTTGGAAATCGATGGTCGGAGTCACTGCAGCCAGGTCGTTGAATGCACTCCAGGCACGGCCTGCGGTTATTCCACGGAAGGCAACATATGCTTGTCTTAGTTGTGGTGCATTACCCGAACGTCCCCCTGTGAAGTTCATAGATATAAACGTGGTAAAATCACGAAGTATCGGATTATGACCTACGAGTTTAAAGAATATCTGAGAGGTATTTGCAGACATAAGGTATTGAGATTTGGTCAATGGAATATCTCCAGTTTGAATCTGTGCCGGAATGAAACTGTATGCCGGAGTTTGTGGTATAATCTTGCCGAATCCGAAAGAACTTGTCAGACGAATGCTGCCACCCATACCCAATGCATATTTCATTTGGCGGTCAACGAATACAAATCTTGGTGTAGATGGTTCACTGAATCGGTGTTCGATACTCTGCATAAGTTTGTTTTCGAGGACTTGGTGTGATTGTGTAGTGTTTGCCACCTGAGCCGAAACAGTCATCCCTGACACAATTGCTGCGAGTGTAAAAATTAATCGTTTCATAGAGTTTAATAATTAGTTATTTCGTCACAGATTGATTTTTGCAAATTTTGTGCCGAATATTAAACTCCTCTCGGATTTGTAATTAAAGGGCTCTTTGAGTATATTTGCAGCAAATTATTTGGTGTTATGGAGTTGGCAAAAATTGAACTCGAAGATATGGAGTTCTATGCATCACACGGTTGTTATGACCTCGAACAGAAGGTTGGAAACCGATTTATTGTTAATCTAAAGATGACTGTTGAGGTTGAGGAGGCTGCATATAATGATGATATTTCAAAAACTGTAAACTATCTTGAGGTATATGAATTGGTAGCCAGACAGATGGTTATTCCGTCGAGAATCCTTGAGAATGTTGCACACCGAATTTTGGAGGCACTCTCAGCTACATACACAGACAGATTAAAAACAGCTGAAGTTAAAGTGTCGAAACTTGCACCACCTCTCGGAGGACCATTATCTCGGGTGAGTGTAACTATGTCACTATAGATGATTACTTCATCGGACGGCGATTTTGCAGTGCGTGGGTAATGGTCATCTGGTCGGCGTAATCAAGTTGATCTCCAAATCCGATACCGCGTGCTATTACACTGATTTTGACTTGGGGAAATTCTTCAAGTTTCTTTTTGATAAAGTAGGCTGTTGTTTCGCCTTCGATTGTCGTGTCCAGTGCCAGTATAATCTCTTCAATTCCGCCTTGTCGCACATTTTCAATCAATAGATTGATCTTGAGGTCTGATGGAGCAATACCCTGCATCGGAGAGATAACTCCTCCCAAAACGTGATAGACACCATTGTATTGGCCCGTATTTTCGATTGAAATGACATCTTTGACTTGCTCGACTACACATACAACTGAGCGGTCTCGTCGTTCATCGCAACAAATGGGACACAAATCTGAGTCAGAAATATTATTGCATCGGCTACAATATTTGACATCATTTCTGAAACGAGATATAGATTCTGCAAGTGCATCGGCTTCGTATTTTGGCGATTGCAGAATGTGCATAGCTAGTCGAAGAGCTGTACGATTTCCGATGCCTGGCAATCGCGATAATTCGCCCACAACGTTGTCTAATAATTTTGACATAACGCTAATCTATCAACTGAATTGTTGCAGAGTTCAGCCAACCTTTGTTTCCGTCAGCAATAACGATTTCACTCCATTTTCCAACGTTTCGGACTATATTCACCAATGTACCTTCGTGCAGCACGAAGACATCTTTACTACCATTATCGGGCGAAGCTTTGATTGCTACTGCCGAATTGATGATGACTGCACGTGTTGGTTTAACTATCTCCGAACGGATTTTTGCAGCGAAACTCAGCGATATGGCAAAAAGAATCAGACAGATAATTCCTGCAAAAAATCCTGTTTTTCTTAGGCCGATTCTTTGACTGAACAAATAAATCAGAGTTCCCAACAGGGCAACTGTCAGTGAAATCAGACTGATTGCTGCCCAAAGATTGGAATTTAACATCGTTTGAATTGAGCGAATCCACTTATTGAGAAAAAATTCAGGCACGTGTTCAATCTTATCTTGAACATAAGTAGATGCGATGTTAATGTTGTATTTAATATCTTGATTATCAGGAGCAAGGCCTTCTGCTCGGTAGTAATTTACCAAGGCAAGTCCGATCTTGCCGAGTTTAAAATAACTATTTCCGAGGTTGTAATACAACATTGCACTCTGGTTTCCACTACGTATAATTGAATCGTAGGCAATTGCAGCATCTTGATAACGACCTTCGGCATAGGCTTTATTTCCTTGCGACCACAACTCGTCAAAGTTCTGAGAGAACCCCGAAAGTGTCAGAACCATAAATAATGTGATTAACAATGATTTTTTCATAATTAGCTATTTTTTGGTCGTTATTTTAGATTCGATTTCGACGATGAGTTTTGAACTGCGATCGAATAGTTCTCTCATTATACTTGACTGAACAGGAGCGTATTGTGCGAATTCACATTCCGAGATGACATTCATATATTCGCTGCCAAGTTCGTTAGAGATACCCTTATTAGTCATTTTTTCAAGAATATTTTCTTTAGTCAATTGTGATTGCGGAATGTCCAGCTTGTCACTGATATACCCCCATAATGCACGTAACATTTCAGCATAAAACTCTTTTTCATTTCCAGCAGTCATATCAGATTCGGCCTTTTTGAATCGTTTCAATGCACGTTTGCCGGCAGCACGTCCCTTCATAAGGGATTGATTGCCACGCATCTTGATAGTTCTTTGTATTATGATAACAGTAACTACAAAGGCTAAAATTATTAATGCGAGTATTACGAAATACCATACCGTGCCGACAAAAAAATATCCCTTTGGCATCAGTCGAAGTGGTGCCGTATTTATGTATCTGATGTCTTCACCTAAAATTTTCAGATCCTCTTTAGAGATGCCTGATACCAAACCGGACGAACGTTCGGTTGAAGATAGATCTGCCGTAATCTTCAGATCAAACGATTCGGTTGAGAGTGTTACATATTTATTTTTGGCAGTGTCGAAATATGAGAACTTGAATGGAGCAATTGTGTAATCGCCCTCTGCACGTGGAATAAACGGATACTCGAAATGTTTTGTTCCTGAAGTTCCACCTAACGAGTTCTGCAGTTTGTCTACGACTTTGGCATTATAGACTTCGAATGTTTGAGGAAACTCAATTTTCGGTGCTTGAATTGTAGACATATTACCTGTGCCTGACAATTTCAGAGTATAAGTCCCGGCACTATTGGCCGACATACTGTGAGGGTTGATATCTGCACTGATTGAGAACTGACCTACGGCTCCGTTGAATCCTGCGGGAGCTCCTGCGGGTAGTTCTTTAACGGTAATAGTTACGGGTTTGGTTTTCAGAGGTAGTTGGTATGTTTCGTACATCGGCATATCAAACATATCGAATATCGATTGTGTACGACTACGTTCTACCTCTTTCTGTACTACGACGTTGATCGCACATTGTTCAATCTCTATTTTTCCGGCATTTTGTGGGTAGAGCAGATATTGTGCAACTGTAGCTGAGTTGTAGATTTTGCCATTGAATGTTTCACGTACCCATTCTGTTTCAGTTGCATCATCAATTCTTTGAGTCCAGAAACCATTGAATGCGGCGAGTTTTACACCATTGATTCCACTCAGAGGTACTCGCGTATAGAGTTTTATCGAAACAATTATCGGTTCACCTCGATAGACAGTGCTCTTTGACGGAATAAGTCTGAACACAACATCGTCTGATGAAATAGTTTTTTTCTGATTATTTCGGTTTTGAGAGGTTTCCTGACTCTGACGTTGTTGATTATTGTTTGATTCGACTATTGCCTTAATTTTGAATTCTTTTGTTTTATACGATTTGCCATCAAATGAAATCTCAGCAGGAGGTATCGTGTATGTACCTGCCGAGTCGATAGAAACAACATATACGAACGAATATTGATCGGTACGATTGCCGTTGATGATTTCTGTACTTTTAAATTCAGATGGGCCGGCTATTACGTTGATGCCCTTGAATTTCGGAGGTGTAAATTTGTCGGGTTTGGTTGTGTTCACATTGAACTCTATGCGAAAAACTTCACCTACGGCAACAACCTCAGGAGTATTAATGACCTCAAAACGAACCTGTTGCCCATAGGATACAAGGCTCATAACCGAGGTGAAAAATAGTACTAAAAATAATCTTAATGACATAATCTTATAAATTTATCTCACAGCACAAGTTACTATTTAGTAAGATGGATTATGATCGGTCCACGAATTTACTCTCAATAATTGTTCCTTGTGGCGATTTATTGCTTCTGTAATTGGAAATTTCGGTTGTTCGAGAGTGTGAACATACTTGCGATTGCTTTCTCGAATAGTTCGTGTGAATACCTCGTTTTTATCTTTTGGACGTTCCTGACCTCTCCATTTGAAGTTTTTCATAGTTTGAGGTTGCGTTTCAGGAATCTTGTCCATCGGGTAGATTGAGTATACCGGATTGCCGATCCAAACGATTTCGTAGATCGAATTGTCCTCAAAATCGAATCGGATATTCGAGCAGTCTGCTACAAGGAATCCGATAACTTCGGTGGCTTCCGTAGAATCACCCTCCTCGAGGTAGTAATAGGTCTGTGCATTCCCGTCAACATACAGAGTCTTCACATCATTATTCTTGAAATGAGCCTCCATATATTTGCCCGTAATCTGGTTGTAGAGTGAGTCGTTAACTTGTTCAATCATCATCGGATCGACATCGAAAATCATCTTGTCCAGGTGATTGTTCTTAGAGAATATATCTATGCGTTCTGCTGAGATTTGATTTTCGCCACTCCATATAACAGGGTCTTTGAACATTCTCATAGTTGAGTCCGTGAAGTATCCGACAAGCGAGTCACATCGAGATTGGAAATCGCTTCTAAATGTTCTCACATTGAAATATGCCTTGAATAGTCTCACCATACTATCTTGAGGAATCTCATTTAGGTCTTCGATTTCATCTTTGACTACTGCTATGGGGGCATTCTCTACGGTATCTGGAGCCAGCAGATGTTCTGGAACTACATCTTCAATCGTTGGCTTATTGTTTTTCTTAGCTTTTCGGGCCAGCCTTTTTTCATTGCGAATTTTGATTTTTTCGGCTTTGATTTTTGCTTTCTCTTCGATTATCTTACGGCGTGCCAATTGTTTAGCTTCACGACGTTCTTTTTTCTCGAGACGTTTTCTTTCTTTTTCAATTTTTTTGAGATCCTTAGCAGTAAGCACCTTTTCTACGGGCAACGAATCGGGAACGGATACGGATGTCGAATCAGCTGTTACCGAATTATCAATATCCTCTTGGTTTGAAGTTTCTGACATCTCGGGTTTCTCTTCGTCTATCGGATCTCCAAAGGCCTCAGGTACTATATCATCTTTGAGTGAATCTTCGACAAAGATTGCATCTTTATACTGCACCATAAACATAAACATCGTATCAGCCTTAACATACAACGAGTCGTATCTGAAGTATATAGAGTCAAGTTTCTCTGCATCACGAACTTGTCGGCGATCTATAATAATCATTGAGGGATTCTGAGTCATAAATGCCTTAGATGTTTTGCCCCAGTATCGACCTAAGTCGCCGAATAGCAAAGATTGGTAGAGAGAGTCATAAATCTGAACATTTTTAGATAGAGCAGACTCCTCTTCGCGAGCATTATAAACCATACTATCGGCCCAGATTTCCTGATTTTTGGTGCAGATGTACGAATCATCGAAGAAATCGTAAAGGTCCTTGGTGCGGTAGTAGATTCCCCTGCGTGCAGAGAGAAAATTGCTATCTTTTGACCAGATGTGAGCCCGAGTAAAAAAGTTCGTAACCTGAGTTTCGGTGTTATATGTCATCGAGTCGGTACAGATTTTATAGTCGGGATTCTCCATTTGGACATTGCCTCTGAAGGTTAGTACCTTAGTTTCGGTATTATAGAATCCTGATTGAGCCTCCATAAGGTTGTCACGTTGAGAGATCGTAGCTGTGCCAAAGAAACGTCCTATGTTGGTCAAAGTATTGAAACTCAGATTATAGCAATACATAGTTACATCTTTATCGACCATTTTGATAAGCGGAGAGAATATTTTTGCAACATTTGAGATCCCACTATACTCAGCACTATCGCCATAGATATATGTAGTTGCTTTGTTGACAACAACATTGCCATAACATTTCATCAGTTTTTCGCCGAAACGAATGGCACTGTCACAGGTGATTGTCGATTGGTTATGTTCGAAGATGACATTCCCGACCAACAGAATTGCAGATGAATCAGCAACCTTAATCGGACGCATCAAGTCTGCCTCAAAATCGACTATAGTTTTTCTCTGAGTAGAATCGTTGTGCAATTCAGGCTGCTGAAATCTGGCAACGGACAATCCGATTGTCGATGTCAGCAATATCGTCAATATGAAAAAAAATCCAACTTTACGCATTGCTATTGCGGAATACAATGTTATTTAACCCAACCTTTGTATCTGAATTTCAGATTTCTGTATTCCGGAACAATGCGGATATACATCTCTTTAATTCTATCTTCTAACCATTCTGTGAAGACTTTATCTATTTTGTTTTGCAGGGCAACCTCTTCAATGCGAATATAATCTTCGTTCATAGCTGCTGAGTGTTGAGGAATGATTTTGTCCAGACGAATGATTTTAGTCAGAATATTGCCTTGTAGATCAGATGTTTCAAATGGTTTTGAGATATCGCCCTCTTTCATATCCTTGATTGCATAGTAATCGTTTCCAAGTTCTTCTTTGAAGAATTTGATAGATGCGGCTTTTGCATTGTTGATGTGTTGAGCTTTGAGCAGACTATGATTAGATGCTTGACCTCCATTCATTTTAGACAATTTGTCTTCAGAGAATTTAAATGCGGCTTCGATAAACGACAGACTATCACATTTGATAAGGCTTGAAATTGAATCGAGCAATTCTGTCGAACGAGCCATTTCTTCACTCGAGTATGAAGGTTTCATCAGAATGTGGCGACAATTGTATGAATCGCCTTTTTTGTCGATAAGTTGAATGATGTGGAATCCATATTCAGTCTCTACAACCGGTGAAACTTGTCCTGGTTTAAGTTTCAACAATGCCGATGCAAAATTTTCGACATATTGATTCGGGTTGCTCCAACCTAGTTCACCTCCACGATTTCGGGTGCTTTCATCTTCAGAGTATAGACGTGCGAGTGTTGAAAAAGTTTCGCCATTGATGACCCGTTGTCTGAGTTCGAGCAGGCGTTCTCGTGTGCGAAGTTGAGCCTCTTTCTGTGCCGGAGGATATATGATGATGTGCGAATAGCAGTATTGTTCAGGAACAATCGGAAGTTTTTCTTTATCGAAGTCTTTGAAAAAACGTTCTACTTCAGATGGCGTGATTGTTACCTTTGATTCGACCTCATCTCTCATAGCTTCTGCTAAAGATATGTCTTCGAATTGGGTTTGCAAATCTGATTTGATAAGAAAAATAGGTTTGTTGAACATTGCTTCGAGTTTTGCAACAGAACCTAATCTTTTGACAAGTTCATTGATGCGTTGGTCAACACTTACCGATATTGCTGCCGAATTGGTGGGCAGTGAATCGAGACGTGCCTGATTTGCAAGCAGTTTCTGCATCAATAACAATTCTAATGCTTCACTTGTAGGGTCGACGTCCGGAGTATATCGGTTCTGCATTTGTTGTGAACGAATCTGGTCAACGGCTTGCAACAAGTCGGTATATAGAATAGCCGAATTACCAACGACTGCAATAACCTTTTCGGCCATAACTTTATTTTCCTGTGCAAACATTGATTTTGGCATTGTCCCTAATGCTAAAATCATTGATACCAATAAGATGAGTTTTTTCATATAATTTATTTTTTCGTATTATCTGAATTTTCGGACGCATTCTTTTTCAGTTCGACATTGATAAATATGGCTCCGTCTTTTCGGGCTGTCGACAAGAGGCTGTCCTCCATAAATTTAATTTCGTTTTGACTACGTTGGTGAATTATCATTTTTCGGATAACCGAACGCACCTGTTCAAGAGGCTGCTTGTTTCCTGCATCAATGAATTGGTCGATCCGGATCAGATATTTGTAACGTTTGTCCGTGATTTCCATTACATTTTTTTTCTTACCTGCAAATTCTCCGAGAGCCGACAAGTCTGCATCTTTCGGAAGCAGTGATTTCAGGTAACTGACCTCTGTCCAGGAATCGAATTTCTCGAGGGTCAGATTATTTTTATCTGCCATATCCACCAAATCGAGCCAGTCGTTTTCTCGTTTTGATTTCAGCAATTCGCCCAATTTTCTTCCTTGTCTGAAATCAATAGGAAACTTCAGTAAACAACACTTCACTATCGGCGAGAATAACATAAATTTAATATCACTATTTTGATAGTAAAACTCTATTTGAGAGTCTGTTACCAATGTGTCGACGTGTTGGTTAATGTATTCTTGTTCGCATTGGTGAATCAGTAGTAGGTTGCGATATTCGGCAACTTTTTTCTCGATGTCGTTGGTTTTATCAATTTTGATAGTTTTGGCGTGTTGGATTTTCAGTTGTTTATTAATCCACGACTCGACTATTGTTGACAACAATTTTATGCTGTCCTCTTTAGTAATTCCCTCATAGAACACACCTTCGAGGTCTTCGATAACGAGCCGTTGGTCACCGACACGGGCGAGGACTCCGATTGAATTGTCTTGTTGTACATCTTTGCGTAGACAAGAACTGCCGATTGCGGAGAATGCGACCAGTATCACTATATATGCAACTTTAATACAATTCATAACTACACTGAGAAAAACTTACAAATATACGAATAATAACGAAATAAAAGTCGCTATTATTATTTTTTTCTTAGTTTTGATATTATGATCCAAAATGATGAAACGCAGACTGTCACCGATATTGCATATGTGATGTGGTAGATGGTTTGATGATTTCCGCCGAGAATCTCTTTTAGGGTGACTGCGGAGCCTCCGAGCAGTGTAGCTATTAGGAATGATAAGGCATTGTTCAATGAGTGAATGAATATGGCTGCACTTAGTGATTGTGTGCGATTATAGACATAACCGATTGCGATACCTCCCAGAAATGCGCCTCCGATTTGTACGGGATTAAAGTGTATGATGCCAAAAAGTGCTGCGGCAAGCAATACTCCCACAAGCGAACCATAGCGTTGTACCAGTGATTGCTGAATCATTCCTCTGAAGAAATATTCTTCAAAAATCGGAGCTACGATAATCGTGATGATTGCACCATACGAACTATTTAATGATTGGTCGATTCTGGTGAAATACTCCTTTGGCAACAACGACATAAGTGGCTCTGAGACTATTCCGATGCTTGTGAGAAGTAAAAATGTTCCCAGTAAAAGTTGTGGTGTAGCTTTATGCCGGGATATTGTTCGCAATGCGGGCTGTTTTCCCGAGCGGAATCTGCGATATATGTAAAACAAGATTATTGCAATAAGAAAGGATACTATGTACGATATTGCACCCAATGCATCCGAGTCTATATTGAATGTCTGTCCGATATATTTTAGTATTGTCGAGCAACCTGCCATTGCCAATACAAACAGCCATCCTCCCATCAAGATGTCCCACCACGTTGGAAACAAATTTTTTTTGTTTAATTCTGACATTTGGCGATGAGAGGGTTAAGGTATTCTCATAAATTTATGCGATTGAAGCGAAATGTTCCACTGAGGATTTGCTTTGACATATTCGACAATTTTGTGAATCATCGCATTATATCTGCTCCATTCTGGTTGGAGATAGAGCAGACAGCTTTTTTTTACAAATCGAGCATTATGCTCAGCCCACTCGAAATCGCTTTCATCTTGGATAATAACCTTCAATTCGTCGGCACGTTGCAGATTCTTCTCTAGCGGACCAAGTTTGCGTTTGGGCGAGAGGCATATCCAGTCGAACATTCCCGACAATGGACTTGATCCAGAGGTTTCGAGGAAAATTTCGAGCCCTTCAGAATGGAGTCTTTCTGTTAGATAATCAAGAGGATATAGCGCAGGTTCGCCACCTGTGATAACAATTGAACGTGCGGCGAATTCTAAGGCACGCTGAACAATCAGATCGACCTCTACGGGTGGGTATAGTTTGGGGTTCCAGGTCATTTTAGCATCACACCAGCTGCAACCAACATCACAACCTCCAAGACGAATGAAGTATGCTGGTTTACCGGTATGGCGACCTTCTCCCTGAATGGTGTAGAAATCCTCTACTAATGGCAATTTGCGGCCGTTGTCAAGAATGTCAATATTGTCAAGTTTCATTAATCTTCCACTAAAGCATAAACGTCAGGGTAGTTTCTTCCGAGTCCGTCAATATCAAGACCACATCCAATAATGAAATCTCCCGGAATATTCATTGCGTAGTATTCTATCGGAACATCATATTTGTATGCTTCGGGTTTGAACATCATTGTGGCAACCTTCAGCGAACGTGGATTATGTTTTTGTAACATTTGCCAAGCTTCGTTTATTGTAGTTCCCGTTTCAACGATGTCCTCAACGATAATTACGTCTCGTTCTGAAATGTTGTGTTCGAGTCCGATGAGTTTGCAGACATTGCCTGAACTTTCAGTGCCGATGTAAGACTGCATCTTGACGAACGTGATGACACAATCAAAGGTAAAACGTTGGGTCAACTCTGAACAAAACATAAATGCACCATTGAGCATACCGATGACAATCGGTGGTTGTTCGCAGTGGGCATAATCTTCATTCATTCGCTTGGTAAGAGTAGTTATTTTTTCAATAATTTGCTCTTTGGCAAGCACCTTGCGGAATGTTTTGTCATTAAGTTTTATACACTCCATATTCAGTGTTTTAAAAAAATGTTTACCTTTGCAAAGGTAAATAAAATTATGTACATTATGAAACCTTTGGTAAGTATTATTATGGGTAGTACCTCTGATTTAAAGGTAATGAGTGCTGCTGCCGAGTTTTTGGATGAGATGGAAATTCCGTTTGAGATTAATGCATTGTCTGCACACAGAACTCCTGATATGGTTATGGATTTTGCAAAGAATGCACACAAACGTGGTATTAAGGTAGTTATCGCCGGAGCAGGTGGTGCGGCACATTTGCCTGGCGTTATTGCAGCTATGACACCGTGTCCTGTAGTCGGAGTGCCCATAAAGTCGTCAAATTCGATAGATGGTTGGGACAGTATTCTCTCTATTTTGCAGATGCCATCTGGGATTCCGGTTGCAACCGTAGCTCTTGATGGAGCAAAGAATGCTGCGATTTTAGCTGTTCAGATGATGGCTACTGGAGATGCCGAGCTGCTCGCAAAGATCGAAAAATTTAAGGCGTCGATGGAGGGAAAAATTACAAAGGCCAACGATGAACTCCGAAAAATTGAATATAAATTCAAGACCAATTAGATAGCGTGTCTGAACAGGTTATATTGGCATTTGCACTGACTTTGGGAGCCGGTCTAGCTACGGGGATTGGTAGTGCTATTGCCTTTTTTGCACATCATACCGACAGAAAGTTCCTCTCTTTTACGCTGGGACTTTCTGCCGGAGTTATGTTGTATGTTTCGTTTGCCGAGTTGCTCAGTGACGCACGATTCGAGTTTATCGAGATATTCGGTGAGGACAAAGGTCAACTTTGGTGTGCAGTTTCGTTTTTTGCAGGAATCGCACTCGCAGCACTCATAGACAGGATTGTGCCTGAACGAGAGAATCCTCACGAAATGAGATCTGTTGAATTGATGGATCATAAGTTGCCTGCAAGTCAAAAGATGGTGAAGGCTGGTATCGTTACAGCCATTGCTATTGGGGTTCACAACTTTCCCGAGGGTGTTGCGACATTTATGGCAACGATGTCAGATACGACCGTAGGGGTTCCGATTGCCATTGCCGTAGCAATTCACAATATTCCTGAAGGTATTGCTGTGGCGGTGCCGATATATTTTGCAACAAATAGTCGTGCCAAGGCATTTAAATACTCGTTTCTTTCGGGACTTTCCGAGCCTGTTGGAGCATTGGCAGCCTGGTTGATACTGATGCCGATGATGACTCAGACGCTATTGAATGTGGTTTTTGCCGTAGTGGCCGGAATTATGGTCTACATATCGATAGACGAGTTGTTGCCGTCAGCCGAAGAGTATGGACAACACCACCTATCCATACTCGGTGTAATCATTGGTATGGTTCTAATGGCTGCAAGTCTGATTCTTTTATAGCAATTATTTTATTGTCTTTTGTAAAACTTTGAGCAATCGTTCAAGGTCTTCGGGTGTGTCTATTGCGTAACTTTCGAATTGTGTCTCAGCGACTTTGATGTTGTATCCGTTTTCGAGCCAGCGGAGTTGTTCCAGTGATTCAAGTTTTTCGAGATTGCCAACAGGTAGTGATGTTATCTGTTTGAGAATATCTGAACGATAAGCATATAATCCAATGTGTTTCAAGTATTTGTGATTTTTTTGCCACTCCTCTTTTTGTAGATTTCTTAAAAATGGAATCGGTGATCGGCTGAAATATATAGCTTCGCTATGTGCATTGAGTACAACTTTTGGAAGATTCGGATTAAAGATGTCTTCATCATCAGAGAATGGTTTTACGAGTGTAGCAATTTCGGTAGTCAAATCGTTAAAGCAACTTTTTATTAATTTCAGTTGTTCTGTTTGAATGTAAGGTTCATCTCCCTGAATGTTTACTACAACATCGAATGTTGTACCTGTTTGTGCTGAGATAATCTCTAAAGCTTCGCGACAACGGTCTGTTCCGCTGCGATGTTCGGTTGATGTCATTACAACATTACCACCAAACATTTTGATTGCATTGGCAATTCGGTCGTCGTCTGTTGCTACATAGCAGTTGTCGAACACCTGTGTCGCACGTTCATAGACGTGTTGAATCATAGGTTTGCCGAGAATGTCAGCCAATGGTTTTGCGGGAAATCGGGTCGAAGCATATCGTGCCGGAATAAGGGCTAAATATTTAGTCATAAGTGATTTGTCTTTTTTATTGTTAATATCTGAGGTGTAAAATTAAAAATTTTTGTTAAGAATTGTTATCTTAGCAAAAAATAATAACCGCAAATGATTGATAAAAATAGCATAGAGAGACTTTCTAAACGGCTTGAATGTATTGATAATGAGCTGATTGTTTCTGCTATAGAACAGAATGAATGGTTCTCGGAAAAGAGCATTAGGCGTGCAGTCAGGGGAGTTGTTGATGAGTTTCTTGATTGGCAAAAATTGAGCAATTGGCTCTGTGAGTATGGTGATTTATCACAGCCTGCCCGATTGACCACGATGGTCGTAACGGCAGGAAATATTCCTTTGGTGGGATTTTTTGATTTGTTTTGTTCGGTGCTAGTCGGGGAGAGAACTCTGCTGAAGCCTTCGAGTCGGGATAGGGTGTTGATGAGTTTTGTTGCAAAATTGATGAACGAGGAACTTAATGCAAAAATCGATATAGTTGATAGTATTGATAACAGTGCAGATGTGCTGTTGTTTATGGGTAGTGATGCGGTTGCAGATGAATTGATGAAAACCTGGAGTAATAAACCTCATTTGATTCGTTCGCATCGGACAAGCGTGGCATTGCTCTCGGGTGAGGAGTCGTCCGAACAACTTGAAGCATTGGTAGATGATGTGTTTGCTTATTTTGGATTAGGGTGTCGCAACGTGACCAACATTTTTATCCCGCGAGGATATGATCTTAATCGGCTAATTGATGTGTTTAATCGCTATGAGATTGATTCCCCAGAGTATCAACGTATAGTGAAAAGACACGTTGCACGACTATCGGTTTGTGAGGCAGAATTTTGTGCTGGCAATTTTTTTGTGATGAACGAGGGTTTTTCGTCAGAATTGCCGATGGGAGAACTGCGATGGATAGAGTATGACAGGGTAGATGAATTGGAATGTTTTATCAATGATAATGAATCGGTTATACAGTGTGTAGTAAATGAATTTGTTCCGATGTCCGCTTGGAAGTGTATCCCGTTTGGTCGGGCACAGCAGCCATCTTTAAATGATTTTCCGGATAGGGTGGATACGATACAATTCTTGCAAAAAATAGTTACATTTGCAAAACAATAAAAAATTAATGCTATGTCAGTAATAGTAACATTGAGAATGTTAAGCGACGAAGATGATAATTTCGTTCGTGATTATGAGGTGCCATTGGATATTAATATGTTGGACCTTCATAAGTTCATTAATCGTGATTTGAATTTTGATGATTCGACAATGTCTTCATTTTTCGTGTCGGATAAGAATTGGGAACGCCATACCGAACTGACACTTATAGATATGGGAGAAGACAATGATAGTGAAGATGCTCCGATTGCAATGGAGAGTGTCTCACTCGGACAGGTGATAAACCAATTGCACGACCGACTGATATATCTCTTTGATATGTTTGAGAATCGTGCGATGTATTTGGAAATGACTGAGGCAAAGAAACCTGATGCTGCACGAGAGTATCCTTATTGTGCATTTGCTCACGGTGCTGCGCCCGATCAATTCTCGGCTGAGATGAATCCCGAAAATGTGTCAATCTTTGATGAGGCAATGGATGATTTTGCCGATTTTGAGGGAGATGACTACTATGACGACCCAATGTAAAAATAAAAAATATCTTGTTGCAATTGTAGGTCCTACGGCATCTGGGAAGACAGATCTTGCTATTGAAGTTGCCAAAGAGTTGGGGACAGAGATTGTTAATGCCGATTCGCGTCAGGTCTATCGTGGAATGAAAATAGGAACAGCGGCACCGACAGAAGAACAGTTGGCGGCAGTTCCGCACCACCTCATTGCAACTCACGAATTGACTGATTCGTATACTGCGGGGTGTTATGAAAAGGAGGCATTGTGTGCGATAGCCGAGATACATAAGACTCACGATTATGCCGTACTTGTCGGAGGTTCTGGACTGTATGTTGATATTGTTTGCAATGGTATGGACGATATTCCGTCTACTCCGCCTGAGATTAGAGAGTCGTTGATTGAACAATTGAACTGCAAAGGTTTATCGGCATTGACAGAGCAACTGCGTGAACTTGATCCTGAGTATTATGAGAAGGTTGATAGGGATAATCCCAATCGTGTGATGAGAGCGTTAGAGGTTTGTTTGGCTACGGGACGAACATATACGTCGTATAGAACAGGAGCCCGACGTCAACGCCCCTTTGAGATTATAAAAATTGGAATTGATGTTCCGCGGGAAGAGTTGTATGACAGAATTAACCGTAGGGTTGATATGATGGTGTCAGAAGGATTAATTGACGAGGTGAAATCGCTTGTTGAGTTTCGTTTTCTAAATTCATTGAATACGGTGGGGTATAGTGAGTTATTTGAGTGTTTTGATGGTAAGATTACTGAGAATCAGGCAATTGAGTTGATAAAACGTAATAGTCGCAGATATGCCAAGCGTCAAATGACGTGGTTTCGAAGAGGTGTTGATATTCAATGGGTTACAAAAAAAGATCTGGAAGAGGTAAAAAAAATCATAAAAAAATTTGGAGTATAAAGAAAAAGGTGCTACATTTGCAACGTCAAACAGGAGATGGTTGACAGAAATTTTGCGGAAATAGCTCAGTTGGTAGAGCACAACCTTGCCAAGGTTGGGGTCGCGAGTTCGAGTCTCGTTTTCCGCTCCAAGTCCAAAAGTTTTGAGGACAAAATCAAGCAAAACCCTTTGAAACATCGTTTCAGAGGGT
>JAEIGA010002638.1_pt1 | contig 28521 bp, 18 predicted proteins | sample 9270691 | NCBI WGS metagenome assembly JAEIGA01 (sample SAMN17057246, study PRJNA624740) | gut metagenome | biome: biome; isolation source: fecal sample | host: Bos grunniens | place: China: Xizang | collected 2019
CTCGGACAAGCCTCAACCACACTCTCGGGTGGGGAAAGTCAGCGCGTGAAACTCGCTACGGAACTCTCCAAACGCGACACGGGGCAAACGATATACATTCTCGACGAACCCACTACGGGGCTCCACTTCGAAGATATCCGCGTGTTGCTCGGCGTGCTCAATCGTTTGGTAGAAAAAGGCAATACGGTCATCGTCATTGAGCATAACCTCGACGTCATTCGCGCTGCCGACTACCTCATAGATATGGGCCCCGAAGGCGGTCGCGGAGGTGGACAACTCATTGCCTCGGGCACTCCCGAAGAAGTCGTAAAGAAGGGCGTAGGTTACACTGCGCAGTTCTTAAAAGAGGCTTTGGAGCGCGCTCAACTGAATGAGAAGAAGAAATAATTACTTAATTAATAACTATTTAACACTTAAAAATTTATGTTTGAAGGACAACCTAAGGGCTTATTCGCCCTTGCCCTTGCCAACACCGGTGAGCGTTTCGGTTACTACACCATGTTGGCAGCCTTCGTACTCTTCATGCAGGACAACTTTGGCATGACGGGTTCTGAAGCAGGAACTTACTACTCAAGTTTCTTGATGTTCGTTTATTTCTTGCCCCTTGTAGGTGGTATTCTCGCTGACAAGTTGGGCTATGGCAAGATGGTAACCATCGGTATCACCATCATGTTCCTCGGTTACTTGTTGCTTTCAGTTCCCTTCGGCGCTGGTAGCACAGCACTTTGGGCTGTTATCGGTGCGCTCGGACTTATTTCTTTGGGTACGGGTCTCTTTAAGGGTAACCTCCAAGTAATGGTAGGTAACCTCTACGACGATCCCAAGTATGCCAACAAGCGCGACGCAGCGTTCTCACTCTTCTACATGGCAATCAATATTGGTGCCCTCTTTGCGCCCACTGCTGCCATCAAGATTATGGATTATGGTATGAACGACCTCGGTTGGTCAAAGGCAGACTCTTACCACCTCGCATTTGGCGTAGCTTGTGTGTCGCTCATCATTTCAATGGCAATCTATTTCGCTTGCCGTCCCATGTTCAAGCACGTTGAAGGCAACACTCCCAAGAAGGCTGACAACAATGCGGCTACTGCTGCCGTTGAAGAACTCACTCCCGCTGAAACAAAGGCACGCGTGGTAGCACTCTGCCTCGTATTCGCAGTAGTAATCTTCTTCTGGATGGCATTCCACCAGAACGGTTTGACACTCACTTACTTTGCAAACGAATTTACTGAGAAGTCTACAACAGGTTTCCTCGGCACACTCTTTAACGTGTGGAACCTCGTTGCTGTTATCGTAGCAGTGTACGCAGGCTTCGCAATCTTCCAGAGCAAGACTGCTAAAGCAAAGGCAATTTCAGGTGCTATCGTAGCTGCGATTTTGGTTTACCTCGGTTGGCAGTACATGGAAACTTCTGCTGACGTTATTTCTGTTGACGCGAAGTACTTCCAGACGTTCAACCCCTTCTATGTAGTAGCGCTTACTCCCGTTAGCATGGCGGTGTTCTCTTACTTGGCATCAAAGGGTAAGGAACCTTCTGCTCCCCGCAAGATTGCTTACGGTATGCTCATCGCAGCAGTAGGTTTCATCGTGATGGCAGTAGGTTCTATGGGTCTTCTTTCTCCCAATGAACAGAAGGTTGCTGGCGAAGCAGCTGCATTCGTATCTCCCAGTCTCCTTATTAACACGTACCTCGTACTCACATTTGCCGAACTCTTCCTTTCACCCATGGGTATCTCATTCGTGTCAAAGGTTGCACCTCCCAAGCTCAAGGGTATGATGATGGGTGGTTGGTTCGTAGCAACTGCGCTCGGTAACATGCTTACAGTGGTAGGTTCTATGTTCTGGGGCGACCTCTCATTGGTAACAGTATGGGGCATCTTCGTAGTACTCTGCCTCATTTCAGCCCTCTTCATGTTCGTCATGATGAAGCGCCTCGAAAAGGTTGCGTAATTCAGATTTTGCAACAGCAAATTATAAATAAATTAGGGTGTGGACCACGTGGTTCACACCCTAATTGTTTGCTGTAGGTGGCACATTTTTCTGCGGTGGTGCGACTAAAAAATCTTTAGGTAGAGGAGGCGGAAAGCGAATTGGGAGTTATTTCAAATTAAGTGCCGATGCGTTTCAACGAACTCGGAGTTAATTTTTAGAAAGTCGGATAGATTTTCTGCGCTCAAAAACACTTATCTTTGTAAGGTCAAATAAGTATTCGCTATGAGCAGTATTCGTATTCTAATTTTGCTGTTATGCTTTGCTATAACCCTGGTGGCACCTGCCCAGTCGTACAAGAAAGCGTGGGAGGCGGTGGTGGAAGCGTGTCGTGCCGACCTACCGCAAGATGCTATTGCGCACGTGAATGGTATTCAGCAACGTGCGCAAGCAGACGGGAATCTTCATCAGGAAATGGTGGCGATGTTTATGCTTTGGGACTTGCAGGGGGAGATTGCTGTCGATAGTGCAACTGCCGTCAAGCAACAACTCGAACTTTCCATCCCATCCTTGCCCGATAGTTCGCATCGCATACTCTGGCAAACCCTTTTTGCCAAGAAAATGTGTGCGAATACTTCTGCCTCACTCCTTGATGGTGTTGATTATAAACAGCAACTGAAGACTTTGTTGAACCAGATGGAGGTGCTTCACGCTACGAAATCTGTTCCCCTCTATCCCTTGGTTGAGAAGGGTAAAAACGCCGATGAATTCGCCGATGATGTGCTCCACATATTCCTGTTTGAACAACTCGATGGCGCTGTCCTTAACCGTTCCGAGAAGCAGGAATTGGCAAAGGCGGCTGAGCAGTTTTATGCTTCCCAAAACTTGTACGCCGCAGCCGTACGTATGGCATTGCGTCGCAGCGAACCCAAACAGGTGTTGGAACGCTATGCAAACCATCCCGAAGTGGCGATAGCGTATGTGGCACACGTGCGCCAGCAACGCAATCAATCCAACCTTAACGACAACGAAGCGCGTGAGCATCTCGTGAAGATGGTGGTTGAAGGACTGAAAAAATACAGCGATGCTCCAACGCAGCGCGCCCTAAAGAATATCCTTGCGGAATTAGAACTTCCTACGCTTCAAGCACAGGCTCTGACGCAGGTATGCACGCCGCTTCAACCCTTGATCTATGCCGTTACGGCAAACAATCTCCGCAAAGTGGATTACAAGGTGTACCGCGTCAACAGCCGTGGTGAGGTTATTGTAAAGGAACCGATATGTACGGGTTCGCTTTCCTATCCCTCTACCGAGAAATGGCGCCGTCAAACGGACACCCTGCGCATTGTGCTTCCCCAATCGGGAGTCTACAAATTGGAGGTTACGGGTAAGCGCGGTTTTTCCCTTTGGGGCGATCACATCACCGAAAGTTGCCTGCTCTCTTGCTCCCAGATTACTCCCTATATCCTGCACGTCAGCAGCGAATCGTGTCGTGTGATGGCGCTGAATGCTCGTACGGGAGAACCGCTCCCTGACTTTACCCTTCAAGGGGTAGTTAATGGTGAAGAATCCCCGATGAAATGGCACTCTTCGGCAGGTGCCGTATGGTTGCAGCGCGAATCTCTTATGGCGTCCTCTCCCGAAGGAGACAATGCACGACGTGCGGTTGAATCGTTGCGTGTGGTGACCGATACCGACACCTGTAGTCGTGATTTTTACCTCTGGTTGTCGCCCCAACATCGTGAGGCAGCGCGTCGAGTGCGTGCACACCTCTTTACCGATCGAGCCGTGTACCGCCAAGGTCAGGAGGTGCACTGGAGTGGGGTGCTTTACGAGCAGTATGAGGACTCGTTGCGCACCCGCAAGGGAGAAAAATTAGTGGTGGCGCTGCTTGATAAGGAGCGTAAGGAGGTGGGAAACGCCACCTGCCTGACGGATGCCTTCGGAAACTTCAACGGTCGCTTCCAACTCCCCAAGAATCAGGAGCAGGGCGCATTTACCTTCCGTTTGAAATGGCAGAAAGATGCTGTGCAGGCGCAGCACTTAAACTGCGAAGGAATGACAACGGTACGGGTGGAGGCCTACAAGCGTCAATCGTTCCAGATAAACTTCTCCCCCCTCACGCAAGCCTACACTTTTGGTGATACCCTTCAGTTGGCGGGAACTGTTCGCACCATGACGCTCCAACCGATGGCGGATGTCTTGGTGCGCTACACCATCACCCCACGCAGTTACTTCCGTGTGAGCAACGAAGCGTCCATTGAGGGCACCTTGCGCACGGATGCCTCGGGGAACTTTAACCTTCCCCTTGTGTTGCGCAATCAGGAAGGAGTACCGGCTTTCCAGCGTGCAGCGTCGCAAAACTACGAGGTTGCCGTAGCGGTGGTAGGGGAACAGGGAGAGACGCAGACGGCAACAATGTTCGTGCCTGTCCATCCCTACCGCACCCACCTCTCGGCGAATCTTCCCGAAGTCCTTTGTAAGGAAACGCTCCCCTCACTCCGCTTCCATTTGGTCAACGCTATGGGGGAAGCACAGCTGGAAATGGTGAACTGGACCCTATTGGATGTGGCAGAAACCCCTGTCGCAGAAGGTACGCTGGCACCTAATAAAGACCTACTCCTTAATGCGGAAAACGATCTCGGAGTTCATTCAAACGATCTCCCTGGTATATTAAAACAACTTCCAGATAATTTTTACACCCTCCTCGCCCGCACCGCTTCTGGTGCGGAACTGCGTCAGAAATTCTTCTTGTTCAGTCGCCGTTCCGCCCAATTGCCTCAAGGCGGTCCTGCTTTCTTGCTTCACGAAATCCCTTCTTCGCAGGAAAGTGACGCTTGTGTGGTGGTAGGAACTACGCTGGATAGCGTATATGTCCTTCAGGATGTTGTGAGCAGCGAGGGGCGCCTCCTTTCTACTCAATGCTTGCGCCTCTCTCATGAACTCTGCACCATCCCATTGACCTATGTTCCCGAATACGGGGTGGGAGCAACCGTGCGTTTCGCAGCGTTTGTCGGTGGGCAGGAATACGGTCTGTCCACTCGCATACAGCGCCCCGCGCCCGAGCACCAATTAATGTTGCAGTGGGCATCCTTCCGCAACCGTCTCGCCCCAGGTCAGCAAGAGCAGTGGGAACTGCGCATTACCACCCCCGATGGGCGTCCCGTTGAGGCTTCGCTGATGGCGCGCCTCTACGATGCTACGCTGGACGCCTTTGCCGACAATACCTGGCGCACTGCCTTCCTGCGTCCGTTGCCTTTCACCCATGTGTATGGGGATTTCTACAAACAAACTCCTAAATCCGTGTATGCAGAAAAGGGACTCAAGCGCTTGGAAGAACATCCCTTCGCCCCTTCTTCGTGGCAGCAACTTATCGGTGGATACTATCCCCAAAAGAACCTCCTTTTTAGCGCAGCCGTGGGCACAACCATGCGCTTGAAGGGTGCTAAAAATAGCGTGATGCAGGATGCCGTAATGGAAGAATCGGCTGTTGAGGTCGCAACGTCGAGTGGGATGTCCCGAAAACCTCTTGTCCTGCGTGAAAACTTCGATGAATTGGCATTTATGTACCCCTCGCTGACGACCGACGCTGACGGTGCGGTGGTGATTCGCTTTACGCTCCCCGAACAACTCACGACCTGGCGCTTTACAGCCTTTGCTCACGATACACTCCTGCGCCATGCTCTGCTGGAGACCGATGTGGTGGTGGAAAAGAGTGTGACGGTTGCGATGAATGCGCCCCGTTTTGTGCGCGAAGGGGATTGCCTTACGATTCCCATGGTGGTGCGCACCACGAAGGCGGAGGGAGCGAGCGGAAACGTGACGGTGACCTTCTTGAATGAAGTGACGGGAGAAGAACTCTCGCATTCGCAACACCCCTTTGTCATTGCGGCAGGACAAACCTCCGCAGCGCTGACGGCTGAACTCCCCCAATTAGACGCACCGACGCTTGCCGCCAAGGGGCTTTCGGTACCCGAATCCATCGCTTGCCGTGTGATGGTTGAAGGGACTGATTTCTCGGATGGAGAGATGCACCGCATTCCCGTGGTTTCCGACCGAGTGGAGGTGGTGCGCAACCTGCCGTTCACCCTATCTGCATCGGGAACGACTACCTTCGCTTTGGACACCCTTTGGACCGACCTCGCAGAGGCTCGTGCGCCGAAACTTACGTTGAGTGTCACGCCCAGTGCACTTACCGAGGCGGCACGTGCGTTGGCTTCCCTGTCGCTCCGTCCGGTTTACAGCATCGACGATTGGGCACGCCGTTATTATGCCCTTACCCTGCTTCTGCACCTCTCGGAGCGCGGGAATGCCTTGCCTGATTTCAACCTTGAGCGCACAAAGTCCCTCCAAGCGGAGGCGGCAACCTACTTGCGCAGTCAGCAAAAGGCGAGCGGTGGCTGGGCATGGTTTGAGGGAATGCGCGAAAGCACGTTTATTACGAATGAAGTGCTGCTGCTCATCGCTCGTTTGGATTACCTCACGGGTGCTCACCCCTTGAGTGAAGCCGAAACCGAGGCGCTGAACTTTATGCACCGCTGTATGCGCCAGTATCATCAGGATATGGTGAATTATGAGCGCGAGCATAAGGTGGAACTTCCCTTGGGCGAACTTCCCCTGCGCTATTTGGATGCGTGCAACTATCTGAAGGCGGACACAACGGTGGCATGTGCTTATTTCCTTAATAAGGCGGAGCAGTTGAATGCTTCTTACTCCCTTTATGGCAAAGCCGTGATGAGCAGAGTGCTGCAACAGAGCGGACGAACGGCACGTGCCGATGCTTTGCTCCAAAGTTTGCGTCAGTATCTTGTAGAAACTCCCGAGATGGGGACTTATTTTGATGCGCCCAAGGCACAGATTACCCACCATTCCTACCGTATTCCCACGCATACGGCTACTATCGAGGCGTTCAATGCTGTGGGCGATTCGGCAGTGGTGCGCAAGATGCAGCAGTGGTTGCTTCAGTCGAAGCGCACGCAGGATTGGGAAACCTCTCGCGCTACGGCGGATGCCGTTTTCGCACTTTGCTTGGGCAGTAAGGACACTGTGGGCATCCTTCCCCCGAAGGAGCAGTCGCTAATGCCTACGGATACTACCTTCACGGGAATCTACCGCACCTTACGCGTAGTTACGAATCCCGAGGTGCGTGAAACGAAGGCTACAGCCCGTCAGGAGCTCCTTGAACTGCATGTGCCCCGTGCCATTGTTGCTTCTCAACACATCGACCTCACCTTCGGGGCTGCCCGTGCGACTTATACCTTGCCCTTACAAGCGGTGGAAGCGTATGACAGCGGACTCCGCCTGTCGCTCCGCCTTGAGGTGAAGCGCGAGGGTGTTTGGAGTGAGGTGAAGGCGGAGGAAACGATTGACCGCACCCTGCCGTTGCGTCAGGTCATCAAGGTGGAAGCCGACCGTGACTACGATTATGTGCGCCTCTCGGTTCCTCGTCCTGCCTGTGCCGAACCTGCCGACCGCTTGAGTGGCTACCGTTGGCGCGGAACGATGGGAGCTTATCGCGTAGTGACCGATCAGGCGGCGGTGATGTACGTAGAAAAACTTCCCAAGGGTACCTACGTCTTCGTGGAAGAACTCTTCACCGACCGTCCCGGCACTTACGAACAAGGCATCGCCACTATTACATGCACCTATGCTCCTGAATTTGCAGGAAATACGGCAGGGCGGAAATTACAAGTGAAATAATCTGTTGCGTTGGTGATATTCGTTGGGTATATGCAGAACTAAAAAGGAGATGCTCTCACGTGAGGGCATCTCCTACGTTTTCTTCGTTGAGCGCTGCGATGTTGCGCTGTAGTCCTTCAAACTTTGCGCGCTTTACTGCGCTACCTTTGAACAGCGTGCGGTAGGTTTCTACTGTGAGGTGGCGCCAATCGTCAGCCGTTTGGTGGAGTAGGGCGGGCGAGGGGCGGAAGGCTTCACACGAGGTGGGCATTGCAAATCGGTTGTGCGGACATACATCCTGACAGCGGTCACATCCGTAAAAGCAAAGGGGCGTCGTGGCATCGTTGCGCAAGGCTTTTCGTGCGAAATCGGGAAGTGCTCCGCGGTGCTCAATGGTTAGGTACGACAAGCAGCGGCGTGCGTCAATCCCCTTCTCGGTTAGTGCTCCTGTGGGACAGGCTTCAAGGCAACGGGTGCAGGTGCCGCAACGGTTAGGTTGGGGACTGTCGTAGCGATCTATGGGTTCGGTGAGAATGAGTGTGCCGATAAAGAAATAACTCCCCGTCTGCGGAATAATCAGTTGCGTATTGCGCCCGAGCCATCCGAGTCCCGTGCGCCACGCCCAGTAGTGCTCATCCACGGGTGCCGTGTCGCAAAAAGCGCGTCCAGGGGTGGCGTTACCCGTCAATTCTGCGATGGAATGGAGTATTTTTTGCAAACCTTCCTTCACGACATCGTGGTAATCCTTGCCTCGAGCATAACGTGCAAGGCGGTAGGTGTCGCCTGAAAATTCCTCCTCCGTAAAATAGTTAAGCGCTACACACACCACACTCTGCGCTCCCTCCACCAAGAGTTGCGGATTCAGGCGCTTCTCCAAGTGTTGCTCCAAATAACGCATCTCCGCATGGCGACCGCTGTGCAAATAATCGCGCCACTGTGCCACACGCCATTCCTCCACCGCTTCGGCAGGGGCACAACCCATGGCAGAGAAGCCGTGAGCTTGGACTATTTTAGACAAATATTCGTAAGATAGCATTGAGGTAGGGAAGGGGTAAAAACTAAATAGGAGTTAAATGAAAATAAGTCCGAGATAGTTTGAATTATCTCGGACTTATTTTTCATTGTTTCGGAGGTATGAAAATTGGAGACCGTTTTAATCAAAAACCTTAAAGGCATAGCCCTGCGACTGTAGCCACTCGATGGCACGGGGAAGGGCATAGAGAATCTTATCGTGACTCTTCACGGAGTCGTGGAAGGTGATGATTGACCCCGGTCGGGCATAGCGTCGCACGTTGAGGAGCACGTCGCGACCGTTCAAGTGGGTGGAGTAGTCACGCGTTACCAAATCCCACATCACTACGCGATAACCACGGCGCTTCACGAGCATGTAATGATTGTGAAGCATCCAGCCGTGGGGAGGTCGGAAGAGGTCGGTCTGGAGAATCAAGTTCGCCTTGTCCACATTGGCAATAAAGCGCTCGGAACTGTGGCGCACGCCGCCCCAATGGTTGTACGTGTGATTTCCAATGCGGTGGCCGCGCGCTTTGACCATTTCAAAAATCTCGGGATACTTGCGCGCATTCTCACCCACCATGAAGAAGGTGGCTTTCACACCGTATTTGTCGAGCACGTCAAGCACCCAAGGCGTTACCTCGGGTATGGGACCGTCGTCAAAAGTAAGGTAGACGGCTTTCTCTGTCTTATCCATGCGCCACAGGGCACGCGGATAAAGCCAACGCATGAAGCGGGCGGGTTGTTCGATAAACACGGGCGGGAGTGTGAAGTGTTTGAATGTTTAGTGGGGATAGTGACTATAGTTTTACGGGACTACAGCAACTATCCCCCCTAAAAATAGGTTTATTCCTGACTAAAGTAATAATTGCCGATATTGAAGGCTTCAAGTTGTTCTGCTTGATTCAGGAATTCAACTTCTTCAGGACTGATATCCTGATTGGTATGGAGTATACTCATTGCCATATAGAAGGCGTTGGTAGCCTTGAGACACGAATTGTGGTAGTGTTCAAGTCTTCCAGTACCCAGTGAAGAAAGCCAGCGGAGGTTGCTCATCGCAATGCCCGCCACTTCGTGTGCTACGGCATTTGCTTCTTCGGGCTTGCCCACCTTCATCCAAATAGAGGGCACATCGTAGTCATCTTGTTCGTAAGGAACGGTAGATGCAGGGAACTTTTCCTTAGCAAGTTCGAGCACCTCTCTCGCCTTGTCCGTCTTGCCCTCACGGAGCAACTGGTCGGCAAGCATAAGGAGCATACGGCGGTGGGTGTAACACATACGCATCACGGTTTCATCGAGGTAGATGCCCTCCTTATTGACATTGCCATACGCAAAGCGCTTTGTCATGTTGTCGTACATCACATCGGCGTCAATAGTTCCCATTCTGCCGAAGTTAAACGGCGTGAGGCGGTAAGCAAGTCCTTCGAGGATGCAATAATTTTCGAGGCGCGCATAATTGCTTTGGCCCAACGTTACCGACATATACATGGGGCGCTTCCAATCGTTGCGGGCGAGCATTTCATAGACCATCATTTCGCTCTTCGTAAGCGAAGTCTTGCCCTTGATGCTGACCTGCATGTATTTGGGGAAGTCCTCGTAACCCGCAGGTACCTTCATGCCCTGTGCAAGGCAGTTTTCCTTGTTCACCTTCACCACGAAAGAGTCGGTAGGCATCTCACCCTGCGTACGCACATAGTTGTCGATAAGGTAACTCAACTCATAGGGATTCACGTCAGGGCGAATCTGCTTCAAGTTGTCGAGTTCCGCCTTACGTGCTGGGTTCACCTTGAACCAATCGTGCCCCATATTGTCTACATATTCGTAGCGGTTCCAAGTAATGGGGAGACCGGGAGAATCCCATGCCTGACGGCGCATCTGGTCGGTGTACCAGTCTGTCTGGAGGTACGAAAGGTTACAAACGCGAGCGTCGGTGCGGAGCCCTTCAGTATCCTGGGCGTACCATAGGGGGAAGGTATCGTTGTCACCATTCGTAAAGATGATGGGATTGCCCTTTTCGGGAAGCGTGTTGAGGTAGTTCATACCAAAGTCACGGCAGGCGTAACGGTCCGAACGGTCGTGGTCGTCCCAAGTTTGGCTCACCATCTGAAGGGGTACGAGTACGCCCACCACACAAGCGAAGTAGGCAGCCACCTTGGGCGAAGTGAAACGGCGGAGTGCGTCGGCAAGAGCGGCAACACCGAGACCAATCCATATTGCAAAGGCATAGAACGAACCTGCATAGGCATAGTCGCGCTCACGAGGCTGACCAGGAGTTTGGTTCAGGTAAAGCACAATCGCAAGTCCCGTCATGAAGAACAGGAAGAAGACTACCCAGAACTGGCGAATGCCCTGCTCGCCCTTAAATGCCTGCCAGAACATACCGAGCAAGCCAAGGATGAGGGGGAGGCAGAAGAAGACGTTGCGACCCTTGTTGTTTTTCAAATAGTCGGGGAGCAAATCCTGATCGCCATACATCAAGTTGTCGAGGAACGAGATACCCGTAATCCAGTTACCCTTGTCCAAATCACCATGGCTCTGCACGTCGTTTTGACGTCCCGCAAAGTTCCACATGAAGTAGCGCCAGTACATAAACTTCACCTGATAGTTCAGAAAGAACTTCCAGTTGTCCGCCTGTGAAGGCATTACATAGGGAATCGTGTAGCCCTCGTAGGTTGTAGTTTTGTATTCCTTCGTAACGTCTCCGCACCAGCTTTCATAGCTATCGGCATGGGCGGGAGAGTGCATGCGGGGGAAGAACATCTTCGTTTCAGGGGCGTAAACGTATGAGTCTGTGACCTCAATTTCGTCGTAGCGGTCGGGCTCATTAGGGTTCACCTTCTCGTGGCGCTGGATGTGGTCTTTCTTCGCAATGTCTACGGGATTCACTGTATAGGGAGCGCCGAAGAAGATGGGGTGAGAACCGTATTGCTCACGGTTCAAGTAGCTACCCAACGTGAATACATCTTCGGGAGATGACTGGTCCATGGGCGTGTTCTGCGTAGAGCGAATCACGATTACGGCATACGAAGAGTAGCCCACCATCATCATCAACATGCAGAGCAATGACGTGTTCAGGAGGCGCTTGCGCATCAAATAATTGCCGTCAGAAGTCTTTATGCAAAGCAAAATACCGAGCACAATGAGCAAGATGATGCCCAATAATATAGACCATCCTCCCTTGCCAATGAAGGGAATACCGAGCAATGCGACAGTAGCGAGATAGAAGATGTTGATAATCAGACGGTCTTTCTGTGTGGTGCTGTATATAGCTGCAGAAATTACCGCAATGAGTAGGAGAATGTAGATGACGAGCCCACTATTAAAGCTCATATCCAACTTGTTGACGCACAAGAGTTCAAACCAACCGCCTACCTTTACGATACCGGGCACAAGACCGTAAAGCACGAGGGCCACGAGCACAAAACTGATGCCCAAAGCGATGAGCGACTGCACCCCATTTGCCATGGGCTTCTTCTTGTAGAAGTAAACGAGCACAATGGCGGGGAGACAGAGGAGGTTGAGCAAGTGCACACCAATAGAAAGCCCTGTGAGGTAGAAAATCAGTACCAACCAGCGGTCGCTACCGGGTTCGTCGGCATGGTCTTCCCACTTGAGAATCAACCAGAATACGATAGCTGTAAGGAATGAAGAGTAAGCGTATACTTCACCCTCAACCGCTGAGAACCAGAAGGTATCACTCCACGTATAGGCCAAGGCTCCACACACACCTGCGCCCATAATTGTAGCGAGTTGCGTGCCAGTTTCCACAATACCGTCCTTACAAATCAACTTGCGCGTAAGGTGCGTAATGCTCCAGAAAAGGAAGAGGATACAGAAGGCGGAAAGCACTGCCGACATGATGTTTACGCAGAGCGCCACCTGTGAGGGGTCGCTGGCAAACTGACTGAAGAAGTTACCGGTCAGCATGAAGAAAGGCGCACCAGGGGGGTGACCCACTTCCATCTTGTAAGCCGTGGTGATAAACTCAGGGCAGTCCCAGAAACTGGCAGTGGGTTCCACCGTCATGCAGTAGGTGAAGGCTGCAACGGCGAATACCAACCAGCCCATCACGTTGTTGACGAGATTGTACTGTTTCATATATAACGATTTTAGTTTTTCTGCAAAGGATAAGCGTTGCTATAAACTGTATATCAATCTGCAAAGATACATATTTTGTGTGGGGTAGACTTATGATTTGCCAATTTATTCAGCAATGCCTGCTATTTTCAAATTCATTTTACGCCGTCGCCTTTTTCCGGGACTTTGAAAAAGGCGTAATGGGGTCGCTGAATCTTAGTACGGAATTTGTGGAAACGAATTGGGAGATAAAAAAAATTATCTGGGAGATAATTCAAAATAACTCCCAGACAATTTTTGCTACATCTGTTGTTGAGGTAACTTACTGAAATCCAAATGCCGTCATTAGCCGTTTGAAGGTATAAATTGCGAAGCGTTGTTACACGTTTTCCCGAGACGCTGCACCTTTCCATAGGAGGAGCAACACGATGGGGACACCTATCAAGGGTGTGAGAGTGTTGATGGGGAGGATGCCGGCGGAGGTGGTGACGTGTGCCAAGAGGTTGCAGAGTAGTGCCACGATAGCACCGCCCAGGAAGCAGGATGGCATGAGTTTGCGGTGGTCCGACGAGCGGTGGAGCCACCTTATAGCGTGGGGGACGGCAAGTCCGATAAAACTAATGGGACCGCAGAAGGCGGTGACCACAGCCGTGAGCAGTCCTACCACCCCCAAGAGAAGGGTGCGCGAAAGCGTGACGCGTATGCCGAGATTGGCAGCGTAGGCTTCGCCTAAAAGTAGGGCGTTGAGGGGCTTGAGCAATAGGAAAAGTGCGATGATTCCGCACAAAATGGTGATGGAGAAAAGCGGCAGGCGATTCGTCCCCACGGCTGAGAAAGTGCCCATCCCCCAAACGACATAAGAGCGGATGCCCTCGGCACCGGCAAAGAAATTGAGGATGGAGATGAGCGAAGATAGAACGAAACTAAACATTACTCCCGTAACCAACAAGTGTAGGCGGCTGCGCATCAGGGCAGAGCAGAGGGTAAGCACCACGATCACCAGTGTGGCACCAATAAAGGCGCAGAGTAGTATCAGCAGGTAGCCCGAAAGCGTCAGGGTTCCCGCTGTCAGTGCCCCACCACAAAAGAGAATGGCTACCGCTACGCCCAAACTTGCCCCAGCATTGACCCCCAAAAGGGATGGGTCGGCAAGAGGGTTGGAAAATACCGTTTGCATTACCAATCCTGCCATCGCCAAACTGCCCCCAGCGAGGATACCCACCACTAATTCGGGAAGGCGCGATTCGCATACGATGATGCGCACCGCTTCAGGCGCTTCGTTTCCCATCAATGCCGCAACAACCTCAGACGCAGGGAGATTGACGCTGCCAAACAGGAGGTTGGCAGCGACAAGGGCGAGGAGGAGGAAAAGGAGCATGGGGAAATGAGAAATGAGAAAGGAAAAATGAGAAAGAACCGTGCGGGGTGTTGTTGCCTTCGAGGTGTTACGGCCTGTTATAGCCTGTTACGGCTTGTTATTACCTGTCATGGATTGTTTGCCTGTCAGGCTTTCCCTCACTCTAACGGCAAGTAATAAACCGCTTCGTGGGGAGTGTTGACGCTTTCGTGGTGGAACAGGTGGATCAATTCCTTGAGGAGCACATCGGGGTGGAAGGGGACGCGCTCATAGATGTCTGTACTGAGTGTGTTGCAGAAGTAAATCGTGCGTTCCTTCCAGGGACGGAACGAAGCATAGGTAGCGTGCTCGTTTTTGAGCTCAGCATACGTGGGGCGATGGTTTCTGGCTTGCTTGATAAGCCACAAGTCTGCTTCTGCCGCCATGGCAAAAACCGATTCAAAGCTAAGCGGAACGCTTCCGCTGCGCTTGTCGTGAGCCAACACGTAGTCGGCACCTGCATCTTTCAGGAGATTTCCCAAATAACTGCCCCCACCAGGCATGTACCAGGTGGAACCGTTCATCATGTCGGTCATGACACGTGGACGTTGGGATACATTCTTCACTGAATCGCACAAGGCAAGGTAGTGTTTCTCAACTTGTGAGAACAACTCATTTGCCTGCTCCTCGCAATCGAAGAGAAGTCCGAAGAGACGCATCCATTCGGCACGCCCTAAGGCGGTTGGTTCCATGTAGTCGGCACATTCCACAATGGGAATCCCTACTTTTTCCAACACTCCGTAATTTGCGTGTTCCAAGGGCGAAGTAAAAACGGCTTCCGTGCGGAGCGAAATGTAGCGCTCTACGTCGGACTGCACGCTTGAGCCAGCATCGGCAATGAATCCCTGTTCCAACAAGTGCTGCAACGCTGGTGTTTGCACATAATCTACGTCACAGAGTCCAGCAATGGCACCTGCCTTCCCTAATTCAGCGGTCAGAGCGGCGTGAACGGCGTTGTGCATCACCACATAGCGCAGTGGGGTGCGCAATACCGTGCCTTCGGGAACTGCCTTGGGCATTTGCGCCTCTCGGTCTACCAAGATGTAGCGGTGTAAATCCTGTTCAGCCGTCCATGCGTCTTTAACCGTTACCAGCACAAAACTATCGGCACGCTCAATCTCAAGTAATGAGGCATAGCGCAGCGAATCGCGCTTCAGCTGCCACAAGTCCCCATCGCCACCTGGGGAGCAGGCAGCAAAGAGTAGGGTGAAGAGAAGAGAGGAAAGGAAGGGTAGGCGAGGCATGAGGAGATATTAAAAATTAGACGGGAGTTAATTTGAAATAACTGGGAGATAGTTGAAAATAATTGGGAGTTTGTTTTTTGTATATCCGATGTGCAGCATTTTAGGACTGCTTTTGAACACCGAAACTCCAGAAAACCTCCGATTTTATCGGGAAATCCACTGTTCAGGGTTGAGAGTGGTCTTGCCCTTGCGCACCTGGAACTGAAGGGTCGCGTTGCCAGAGTCATCGGTGGCGATAGTGCCCAAAATCTGATTGGTCTTGACCTTCTGACCCTGCTTGATGCTTACCTGCGAAAGGTTACAGTAGACCGTAAGGTACTTCCCGTGTGAAACAATCACGTTGTACATGCCACCGAGGTTGAACAAGGCGGTCACTTCACCTTCAAAGATGCTACGGGCTTTGGCTCCGCGCTGTCCCGTGAGGTTGATGCCCTTATTGTCAAGGCTTACGTTTTTCAGACCTTCAACATTGTACTTCCCGTAGCGGTTGGAAATCATATAACTTCCCGTAATGGGGGCTGCAAATTTGCCCTTGTTGGCTTCAAAGTTGGACGACAACTTCTTATCTGCTGCCACATCCTTCTTGAGTTTGTCTGCCTTCTTCTGTTGTGCCGCTCCCTTTTGCTTTGCCAAGCGTTCGGCTTCCTTGCGGCGGCGTTCAGCCTCTTCAATTTCCTTTTGGATGAGTTGGTCAATGCGCTTATTCAAATCGTTCGCCTTTTTGCGCTGTTGGTCGAGTGTTGAGGAGAGTTGCTTTTGGCGCTTCTTAAGTTTATCAACCACAGCCTGGCGGTCCTTTTTGTTCTCCTCCATCTTCTTTTGCTGGGAGCGACCTTCTGCCAGGAGTTGTTCTTGCTTCAACTTCTTATCCTGGAGTTGCTCCTGTTGCTTGCGCACCTTCTCCTCCTTTTCCTGGATGATGAGTCCCTGTGCACGCTGGTACTTTGAGAACTCCGTCACATAGCGCAGGCGGCGGTACATCGTGCGGTAGTCTTCGGCAGAGAATACAAAGAGCCACTTCTCCTGCGTAATACGATTGCGGTGCATGTAAAGGATGGCGCGCTGATACTGTGACTTACATTGGGCAAGGTCAGCCATCAAGCGTGCCAATTCTTGTTCCAAAAGGCGAATGTCACGCTTCAGGCGCTTCACGTCGCGCTCAATGCCTTGCACATAGCGCTGCTGCTCACCAAGCTGTGCGTTGATGAGCATTAAGTTGTTGAGTTGCGACTTCACGTCATTCTTTGCCACCTTGAGGAGCTTCTCGTTGTTGGCAATTTGCGACTTTAGGGACTGCTCTTCCTTCTTTAGATTTTCAATCTCTGCCGTAGTGACTTGTGCCGAAAGGACGAGCGAACTGCAGAAGGCGAGGAGAATCAGGATATGCTTCATTCCAGAGTGTGAATTGCGGGCGGATTAGTTGCCTAAGAGTTTGGAGATGAGATTAAGAATGTCTTTTGCCGCCACAGCGTTGTAGCGCGACGAAAGCGTAGTGGGAGTGGGGGCAGCAGCTTGGGTGTCAATGCGTGAAAGGGCGAGTGTCATGCCTAAGTTGTCGCGTCCGCTGATTCCAAAGCTGATTAACTGTGGGAAGGATACGTTGTCGAGGGTTGTAAAATTATCGTACGAGCAATAAACGTAATCCTTGCTGTTTTTAGGTTGGACACTGGTGCGTGTGAGTTGGCGCAGAGCCGTTTCGGTGCGGAATTCATAATTCACAACAGGCGTTTCGCTAAGTGTGAATACGGTTTCGCCACCTTCGCGCTTGACCTTGAAATCACCATAATGTGCTGCCACATCAGTAGTGCCTGGAATGAAAAGTTCGTTCCAGAAAAGGGCTTGCAAGGTGGTGAAGTTGAGATTCGCCTCTTTGAGTACGCTCACATCATTGTAGTTGCCACGCACATAGCGTTTGTTGGCGCGGTCAACGAGTAGCACTTCTGTGGGAGTAAATTCCACTCTGCCCACCTCAAAACCAAGGAAGGTAAATGACAGTTGGATGAGCGCGTCACGCTTCATTTTCAAACTGCCGTTGACCGACACTTGCTTGCCGTCTAAGGTAAGTTCTACATCCGTCTTTGCGGAAATCACCTGTGAGGGCACGTTTTTAGTGGCAAGTGCCTGTACGTAAGCTGCCGAACTAAGGGGAGATTCCTTGCTGGTCAGCATTGACGAGGACTTACAGCCCATGAGGAGGAGCATCCCAAGGAAAAGGAGGGGGATGAGGTATTTACAGTGTGTCATATTCGTAGGTTTGTGGTTTCAATCAGCGTTTGCAGAAGTATCGCCAGGGAGGTCGTAAACGGTATATGCGAGATTGTGAAAACTAATATGGAGTTAAATCAAATTAAGCGCCGATTTGTTTGATTTAAGCGCCGATTTGTTTTAGGGCACTCAGAAGGGAAATTTGAAATTGCGTTATTCCTGGTATTTTTGCTGCTTCTGAATCTCCTCCGCGCGCTTCCAGAACTTACGAGCACTCTTGCGGTCGCCCAATTTCCAGTAGATGTCGCCCGCATGCTTGTAGTAGGTGTCGGACTCTTCACCCTCTGGCACGGCAGCTAAGGCTTGGTCGATGTAAATCTTGGCTTGCGTATATTGTCCTAATTGATAGAGCACCCAAGCATAGGTGTCCAAGTAAGTCGCTTCGTCGGGCGTTAGTTCGCAGGCACGGTGTGCCATGGTCATCGCCTTTTGAAGGTCGCGCTCATCAAGGGAGAGAAAATAAGCGTAGTTGTTGAGCGCAGAAGCATTGTCGGGGTTGCAGGTAAGAGCATTGTCGTAGGCAGCAAAGGCGCGTTCCAAGTCTGCACGTTCGTGATAGAGGTCACCCATCATGCCATAAATTTCACTTGCCAACTCCTTATCCTCACTTTCCATGAAGTAAGACTCCCCACGTTCCAACATTTCCAATGTTTCATCCACTTTGCCCTGCTGAAGTTTGTATGCTGCCGAGAAGTAGTAGAATCTGATTTCCTGAGGGTCGTAGAATTGCCCTTCGTCGCAGAGGCGGATGACTTCATCGTCCTGATCGTTGTTAAAACAAAGGCTTACTCCATGAAGTCGGATGGACGTATTTTCAGGTTGAAAGCGCAAGGTGCGGTTGATGAGGTTCATCAAACTGTCGGGGGCGGCATTCATTTGCCACAGCAAGGCGGTGTGAACCACCAGAATCTCTCCCGTGGCATTTTCAGGATGCTCCAGAGTGTCGAGGAACGCACGTAATTTGGGCAAACTCGCCTCTTGCTTCTGAACACAATGGGACGTGTACATCTTCAACACTTCTGCGCGAACCTTCTCTTCAACATGTTTGTTTTTGACAAAGACTTGAAGTTGACGGAAGAAATTCTCGTCGTCTTCTTGTTGCGCATAATGGTCTAAAAGGGCATATTGCGCTTCCGAATTGTGGGGAGATTGGCGCAACACGTCCTGATAGATGGCACGCGCAGTGTCGGGGCGGTTAAACAACTGCTCGTAGAAGTTCCCCTTCAAGAGTTGGTACTCATACACGTTGGGATTGTCGGCAATGAGCGAGTCAACGAAGGAAATGAGGCGAACAGAGTCGTTCGTGTGCGTGTAGACCATCAACTTGCCACGGATAATCGCTTTGTTGCGACCACTTTGGCGCTCCATATAATTGTAAACGTTCAGCGCCTCTGCGTAATGCTGTTGCTCGGTATAGGATTGTGCTAAACTGAGCAGCACGGAAGTGGTAGGGTTCAGGCTTGCCATGCGTTCGTAACACCTTAGCGCCTTTTCTGCATACCCTTCGTGGTGGAGCATTATGGCATAATCTTCCAGAATGTCTAAATCTTCAGGAGCATAATGGGCTGCGCGCTCAATGTGATGCAAGGCTTCCTTGCGTAAGAGGGAGTCTTCGCGTTTGGCATAAGCGTATTTCACACGAGCTAAGCGACACAGCACTTCTGAAGCCGTAGAGTCAATTTCCAAAGCGCGTTCCAGCAATACGCGGTGGGCATCAATTTCATTATTCTCACTGCAAAGCAGCGCTTCGTGGAACAGCACGTTAAACATGTGACGCTCTGCCGATGTAAGTTGCTTGCGTTGTGGGGGAACTGCCTTCTTCTTGCTCTTTTTCTTTGCGTTGCCGTTGTTGGATAAGAACATCGTCCCAAAGGGCAACTCAGTATCAGCATGAGTTGCCTTTTTGCTCGTGCCACAACTCATGAACAAAATCAAGAGAAGGCAGAGAGGAAATATAAGATGGGACTTGCGAAAAAACATTCGGGAGATAATTTGATTTTATTGGGAGTTAGTTGAAAATAACTGGGCTTTAGTTTTTGACATGAAGTTATGCCTTTCCCGTGTGTCCGAATCCGCCCGCTCCGCGTTCGGTTTCGTCAAGTGTTTCCACCGCTTCCCATTCCACCGTTTCGTGGCGTGCTACCACCATTTGGGCAATGCGTTCGCCATCGTTGATGACGAAGTCCTCGTTGGAGAGGTTCACGAGAATAACCCCGATTTCACCGCGGTAATCAGCGTCGATGGTGCCAGGAGTGTTGAGTACGGTAATGCCCTTCTTGAGTGCGAGTCCTGAACGGGGGCGCACCTGTGCTTCATAACCCTGGGGGAGGGCAATGAAAAGCCCTGTGGGCACCAAGCAACGTTCCAAGGGGCGCAAGGTGATGGGCGTGTCAAGATTGGCACGGAGATCCATGCCAGCACTCAGCGCAGTGGCATAAGCAGGAAGGGGGTGATGAGAGCGGTTGATGATTCTGATATTCATAGGTTCAAAATATTTTCAGGGATTATCCTTATATTTCACCGCAAAAATAAGAAAAATAAGTCTATCCCCGTTTTTTTATTTCAGAAAGTAGAGGGTAACTCTTTGCTTTTAACTACTTTTGCGTTTATGAACTGGCAAACACTACTTTCTCACAAGCGCTTTGGTAAAGAAGACAGCCACAAAGCGCTTTCAGAGCGACGCTCAGAATTCCTTAGGGATTACGACCGCTTGATTTTCTCGCCCGCCTTCCGTAGGATGCAGAATAAGACGCAGGTGTTCCCCCTTCCGGGTAGCATCTTCGTGCACAACCGCCTTACCCACAGCCTTGAAGTGGCAAGTGTGGGCAGGTCGTTGGGGACTGACGTTGCGGCAGAGCTTTTAGCGCGCCATCCCGAGTTGCGTGAGGTGCCTTTGGCATCTATCGGGGGAATCGTCTCAGCGGCATGCCTTGCTCACGACATGGGGAACCCTCCCTTTGGACATTCAGGGGAGCGTGCCATCCGTAGTTTCTTTGCCGAAGGAAATGGTAAGCGCTTCAACAACTATGTGGCGCCTGATGGCGACCGCCTGACGCACGCCCAGTGGTTGGACTTCATACATTTTGATGGGAATGCCAATACCCTTCGTCTGCTGACCCACCAATTTGGGGGGCGCAGAAAGGGCGGTTTCGTGATGACCTATTCTACGCTGGCGAGTGTGGTGAAATATCCGCATTCTTCCATGATGGGAACGAAGAAGTCGAAGTTTGGTTTCTTCAATGCCGAGGTGGAAACCTATGAAACGATTGCCCGCGAGTTGGGAATCCCCGTGCTGGAAGAAGTGGCGGGAGAAAAGCGCTATGCGCGCCATCCCCTCGTGTTTCTCGTTGAGGCTGCCGACGATATCTGCTATGAAATTATGGACATTGAGGATGCCCATAAGTTGAAATTGCTCAGCGACCAAGAGACGTTGGACTTGTTCCTCGGTTTCTTTGAGGCAGACGAGCGTGAACACATCCTCGCCTCTTACGTGTCGGATACCGATGTCGACGATCAGATTATTTACCTGCGTTCCTGCGTCATCAATGCGTTGGAACAGGCGTGTGTGAATATCTTTGTGGAGAATGAAGTAGCCATCTTGGAGGGTACCTTCACAGGGTCGCTGATAGACCACCTTCCAGAGCATTTGCATCAAGCCTACAAGGAGTGTGAACACGTTGCCCACCGCAAAATCTACAATTCAAAGGCGGTAACCGACATAGACCTTTCGGGGTATCACATCATCTATACCTTGCTGGACTTGCTTACCGATGCCGTTGTTTCTCCAGAGAAGGCTTACAGTCAACTCCTCCTACGCCAAATTTCTACACAATACCAAGTGCGTGCCCCGCGCCTTTACGACCGCCTCATGGCAGTGCTCGACTACATTTCAGGCATGACCGACGTTTATGCCCTTGACTTGTATCGTAAGACAAAGGGGCATTCGCTGCCGATGGTGTAAATATAGTGAGGAGTGAGAAGTGAGTAGTTAGTAATACCTTGCGGGGTGAACGGACGCAAGGTATTACTTTTGCCTCACTCCTAACTTCCCTCCTCCTTAAACCTTCAATCTCAACTGTATTCCACTCCGCAAGGTATTTCTCACTACTAACAACTAACTGCTTACTCCAACATCAATTACTCTCTCCGACATATTCTTCGCAGCACGAGTTTGCTGGGCGGGGTGCAGGTGCTTCACCTGCTCCTCTCTGTGGTGCGCAATAAAGTAACGGCAGTATTTATCGGTAGTGCAGGAATCGGTTTGGCAGATTTGTACGCAAGAAGCGCGGAAATGGTGGGACATTTAACGCAGTTGGGGTTGGGAATGAGTGGGGTGCGCCGTATTGCTCAATTGTATGAGGAGGAACCAAATGGTGTGGCGTTACGTAATAGTATCGCCGCCTTGCGCTCGTGGGTGTTGGTGACGGCGGTGCTTGGTGGTGGAGTGATGTTACTTCTTTCCCCCCTCTTAGCCCTATTGTTGCTGAAGGATCAAGGGAGATGGATTGAATGTTGTGCGTTGGCACCTTTGGTGTTTTGCGCTACCCTTTTTTCGGGAGAAATGACCTTGTTGAAAGCGACCCATCAGTTGAAAAAGTTGGCGCTTTGTACAGCAGTTGGCGCAGTGGTGACGCTTTGCCTGACCGTCCCCCTTTATGTGCTTTTCGGTAGTGTGGCAATTATCCCTGTACTGACACTTTCAGCCTTCTCATTACTCTGTATTTACCTTTGGGCAACGACGCGCCATTACCCTTATGCGCTCAATTTCCGTCATGAGTCGTTCCTCAAAGAGGGACTTCCCCTTTTGCGTCTTGGAGTTTCCTTTGTGTTGGCGGGAGTCGTGGCTTCGGCGGCAGAATTGGCGGTGCGTTCGTTTATAAATTGGCAGTCCAGTGAAGCGTTTGTAGGGTTTTACGGTGTAGGTTTCACACTGATCGTAAGTTATGCGCGCATTATCTTTGTAGCCGTTGATGCCGATTATTACCCTCGCCTGACAGCAGTTGTGGAGCATCATCAAGAGATGAATACTATCATCAACCGCCAGACGGATGCGTTGGTGATGCTCATGACTCCTTTTTTGATTACCTTCGCTTTGGGGTTACCCTTCATTATTCGTCTATTGTATACCGAGGAGTTCCTTTGTGTAGCCCCCATGGTGCTTGCAGCGCTCTGCTATATGTTCTTTAAGGCTGTTTACACCCCACCAGCCTACCTTTCTATAGCTAAGGGAGATTCAAAGATTTATTTGGTGATGGAGGTGTTGTATAATATTGTATTTATGGTGGCTGTAGTTGGCGGTTTTCATTATGGCGGCCTCCTCGGTGCGGGTGTTGGACTTACCATAGCCAACCTCTACGACCTTTTAGCCATCAGCATCTTCTATTCCTACCGTTACAAGTACCGTATGGAGCGTGCCACGTTGTGCCGTACCCTCATGCAGTTCTTGCTTTTGGCCTCCACGATAGGCGTTTGCGTGATACCTAATGTGTGGGTGAGATATGGTGTCGGAGTTCTCCTCTTACTGGCGTCATTAGGTTTAGGATATAAAGTGTGGCGCGATAGAAAGTAGACGCCTTTCGCAAATGCACTGATAGGTATAAAACAAAAATATCTGAGAGATCGAAAGGTCTCTCAGATATTTTTTGTGAATGGATGTTACAGCATTATCGCAAAGATTTCTTCAGCACTAAGCGTGCCTCGGGACCCATATTAAAGAGAAGGTCAACGATACTCAAATCAGCGATGAAGCCGTGTTTTTGTGCAAACACTTGGTAGTAGGGTACAGCGCAGAAATCCGTGTCTGCGTCCCACGAAAGTTTGGGCGTGATGGCCTCGCGCAGGTCGGTTATCCCTTCTTGGGGTGCTGTATAGTAACTATCCGTTTGCGTAATGGTGGGTGTGAGGTCCAACAGTTCAAGTACCGTATGTTGTAATCCTTCATTGAAATCCAATAAAAAGTCTATGCGCTTCTCGTAGAAGGGGCGCAGGTCGTCAGCGTAGTAATCAAAGAAAGGACTGCGCTCATAACTACTTTGGAGGGCGTTCCAGTGAAGGTGGCGCCAGTTCCCGTGGTCCGAAATACGGATGTCGCGCATCGCTGCTTTGCCAAAAGTAGGCTTTTCGATGGGCACGGTGAGCGCCTGCATGCCGTTGGGACCTGCGATGAGGCAACGGTTGCGGTAGGTCTGCTTCACGTAATGGTCGTGCGTCTCAAGCAACACCAGTTGTGCTGCATACAGACGTGCGTAATAGCGTATGGGGGCAAGGTATGCCGAGGTAAGTAGAGGAATAGAAACCATTGGAGCACGTTAATTCAAGCGTAGGAACAATCTGTCAAGACGGATGACGCCGTCCTTCATGCCGTAACTGACGCAGAAGGGTTTGCCTACGAGGGCGCGGTAAGGCACAAGTCCGTAGGGCATGTGTTGCGTTTCAAGCCAGTAGTAATCATTGAGGAATGCTACGGTCTTTACCAATCTTCCGTCAATAAGGATTTCATTGTTGTGGCGCAGGGTTACGAAGGCGCCTTCCTTGCGAAGGAGGTGCCACAGTTGGCGTGCGTTGTGGGGAGTGATGTGAATCTCTTGTCCTGCCGCGGGAACTACGAGGGGTTTGTCTGCATGTGAACGCTTACGTGACGACACGCGTTGGCGTTCGGTATTAATCCAAACGGTATCGCCAGGCAGTGCGGTGCAGGTGGCGAGGCACACAGGCGCTTCAGGTTGCTGCTGATGGCGGAATGCCACACGGTCGCCTGCCTGCGGTCGGTTCGTTCCTGAGTATGCCATGCGGTTTACCAAGATACGGTCGCCTGCTTGCACGCCCCATTCTACGATACTTCCTTCCGCCACGTACTGCGTGAGGAAGAAATAACGCACAACTACCAATACCAGCATGGCGATTAGTAGAGGGAGTATGTAGAGGCGAAATTTGCGTAGTTTCATGGGGAGGAGGTTAAGTTTCTTGAGGAGGTATTTTTCCTGGAAAATCACTCCGCAAGGCATCTTTACTCTTTATACTTTTATCTTTACTCTTCTCTCTGCCCTTCTTAAAACTCTGTTCTAAACAAGCGCTTCCAACGGATTCCTCCGTTGAAGATGCCGCGGTCAGGATCGAGTGAAAGCCAAATGAAGAGGGGTTTGCCTACGATGTGGTCCTCGGGTACGAAGCCCCAGAAGCGAGAGTCGGCGGAGCAATCGCGGTTGTCACCCATCATCCAGTAATAATCTTGCTGGAAGGTGTATTCCGTGGTGGCTGTTCCGTTGATGAAAATCTGTCCATCCTTCACTTCAAGTGTATTCCCCTCGTGCGTGGTGATGCAGGGGGCATAAATGGGGAGTTCAGCAAGGGTAAGCGTGCGCTTCACACCCTTCTTGGGAATCCAAATGCCGTTGGGACCGCCGTAGTTGGCAGCCGTCCAATCCTTGGGCATATTGATGGGGTAGAGTCCGTTGTTTGCTGACTCTGAAAGGGGCGCATTCTTGTCGATGAAACCGAGGCGTTCGAGTTCTGCCTTTGCCTTTTGTGTGAGAGGCATACCATGACCAGCCATAAACGACTGCACATCTTCGAAGGAAATACCCAAATCCTTCATGTGTTCGTCATTCATCTCGCGGCGGAAGGTCACGTCGTAATTAAACTGGGCATGCTCGGGTTGAGGCTGAGGTTTTCCGTCAAGGTGAATAATGCCGTCAACAATGCGCAGGGTCTGTCCGGGCAAACCTACGCAGCGCTTCACATAGTTGTCGCGACGGTCGGTGGGGCGCACCACCATTTCACCGAAGATTTCGGGGTGGCTCAACATATATTGGCGACCGTAAGTGTAGCGGCGGTTGTAGATGAGTTGCTGCTGCTCATAGGTCATGCTTTCGGTGGGTTCGATGTCGGCATTACTTTCCTGAAGAATCTGCTGGCCGATGCCGTAACACGCCGTGCGGAAGTCGGGATTCGTAGCTTTGATGCACACGGTATCACCTGCGGGGAAGTTGAACACTACAATGTCGTTGAGTTCCACCTCTCCGAATCCCTTCAAGCGGCGGTACTCCCACTGCGGAAAGTCGGAGTAACTCTTTCCACCTCCAAGGAAGGCGGGCATCGTATTTTGTGTCAAGGGCATCGTCAAGGGCGTGCGCGGAACAGCAGGTCCGTAGCTCAACTTACTCACACAGAGGTAGTCGCCCACAAGCATGGTCTTTTCCAACGAAGATGTGGGAATCACAAAATTCTGGAAGAAGAAGTTGTTGAGGAAGTACATAACAATGCCCGCAAAGACAAGAGCGTCTACCCAACTCATGATGAAGCGGTAAAGGGGATTTTCCAATTCCTTCCACCATCCCCAGTTGATGTACTTTGTAAAGTAAAGGTCGAAGATGAGGGGCGTCACGAGCAGTCCCCACCAAGAACCGACCCAAAAGAGGAAGGCAAAGTAGAGCAAGATATAGATTGTACCCTTAATGCAATCGGTTCGGGTTGCTTTAAGAAACACAAATTCAGGAGTTTGTTGCTTGTTTTCCATAATTCGTAGGAGTTAGAAGTCAAAGAGGTCGTCTGTGGTGAGCAACCCTTCGTGATTCTTTGTAAATTCAGCTGCAAGCACCGCACCGAGTGCGAAACCACGACGGTTGTGAGCGTCGTGCGTAATCGTAATTTGGTCGGCAGGAGAGTCGTAAGTGATGGTGTGGATTCCTGGAACCTCGTCGCGGCGAATGGCGTCAATACGAAGCGCACTATCTGCCGCATCTTTCGTGCCACTTACAGTGCCATCAGCATTGTGTACCTCGCCGAGCACCCATTCCTGCTTGCGGTCGAGTGCATCAATTACTTGTTCAGCAAGGGTTACCGCTGTGCCCGAAGGTGCATCGAGTTTGTGGATGTGATGCGTTTCTTCCAGCTCCACGCTGTACTCAGGGAAGCGGTTCATAATTTTTGCCAAGTACTTGTTTACGGCGCAGAAAATCGCAACTCCGAGGCTGAAATTAGAGGCCCAGAAGAGCGTCTTGCCTTGTTCCGTGCAGAACTGGCGGATTTCCGCATCGTGTTGCTCGCGCCAGCCTGTAGAACCGCTGACTACCTTTACGCCCTGCTCAAAAGCACGGCGGATGTTGCCAAATGCCGAACTGGGGTTTGTAAATTCAATCGCCACATCAGCGCTGCGGAAAGCGTCGGAATCAAAGTCCGCTTGGTTGTCTACATCTATCTTGCAAACAATCTGGTGTCCCCTTGAAAGGGCTATTTCTTCAATCATACGGCCCATTTTGCCGTAACCAATCAGTGCAATATTCATTGTAAAATTAAATCGTTAAGTCGTTAGTATCATTGAGCGCCTCAACCTCATTTAAGAGTGGGCGCGTCTGTTCCATTATTGAGAAAAGTTCTTCTGTAGTTTCCGCACGCAGCATCGCAATACGCATTTGTTTGAAATTAGGAATACCCTTGAAGAGTGGAGAGGCAGCCAAGTGGCGACGTACGTGGAGAATGCCACGATACTCATCAATGCGTGCGACGCTGGTCAGCACCTGTTCTTTCAATACGTCCAATTTCCAGTCGGCAGACATCACGGGGTAGGCGCTATCAATAACATTGTCTACGTCGTGAGCATCGGGGTGGAGCGCATCGTGCATTTCCTTAAATACCCAGGGGCGTCCGAAGGTGGCGCGACCCACCATGGCGGCATCTACTCCGAATTCCGCAAAAGCGCAGACAGCATCAGCGCCCGTAACCAAGTCGCCATTACCAATAATAGGGATGTGCATGCGTGGATTCTGCTTCACCTCTCGAATAAGCGTCCAGTCGGCTTCGCCCGTGTACATTTGAGCGCGTGTACGTCCGTGAATGGTGAGTGCTTCAATACCGCAATCCTGAAGTTGTTCGGCAAGGGGAACGATAATCTTACTTTCTTCGTTCCACCCAAGGCGTGTCTTGACCGTTACAGGGACATCTACGGCATCCACTACGGCACGCGTTACTTCCAACAGGAGCGGTACATTCTGCAACATACCAGCTCCTGCGCCTTTTCCCGCCACCTTCTTTACGGGGCAACCGAAGTTGATGTCGAGAATGTCGGGGCGTGCGGTTTCCACCACGATTTGTGCCGCATCACGGCAGGCTATGGGATCCTTGCCATATATCTGAATGACCACAGGGCGCTCTTCGTCGCACACGGTGAGCTTCTGCAAACTCTTATTCACCATGCGTACAAGCGCATCGGCGGCTACAAATTCAGAATACACCATGGAGGCTCCCAATTTGCGACAGAGCAGGCGGAAACCAATATCCGTCACATCCTCCATCGGAGCCAAGAGTAAGGGTTTATCTCCTAAATCTATGTTTCTTATTTTCATGTGGAATCAATAGTAAGTTTAGAAGGTAGAAACTCAGAGCGCAGAGCAATGCTCCCAGTCCTAAAAGCATGGGCAAGGGTAATTGGTCTTGCCAATTTCCCGTTTCGGGTACCTGAAGATAGAGGAGCGCAAGACTATTATTTACTACGTGCGCCACAAAGCACAAGCGGATGTCGTCGGTCAGGAGATACAGCACACCAAGCAGGATGCCCAAGAAAATAGCGGGCACACATTGCGCCAAGTTGAAGTGGATAATCCCAAAAGTCAGGGCGCTAATCAGTACCGCCCAGAGTGGACGGACATGATAGCGGTGAATAAGCGTGCGCAGGATGCCTTCGCGGAAAATCAGTTCTTCGATAAGTGGTCCAACTACGGTAAGCAACAAGATGCAAAGCACGTTTGACTTCATCGCTTCGAACATCTGCATCCTACCCTCGTCACTAAAGGAAAATGGTTTGAGCAGGAGTTCCACCCCAAGTGCCATCAGCAGCATGCAAATAGCTGCGGGAATCATCCCTCTGAAGCGTTGTGTCTTCCAACTCGGTAGGCTGTTTTTGCGCACCAATTTGAAGAAGGGCAA
>JAEIGA010002639.1_pt1 | contig 28514 bp, 27 predicted proteins | sample 9270691 | NCBI WGS metagenome assembly JAEIGA01 (sample SAMN17057246, study PRJNA624740) | gut metagenome | biome: biome; isolation source: fecal sample | host: Bos grunniens | place: China: Xizang | collected 2019
CGGCACTGGGCGGAGACGTTACACCGCTAAGAGGAAATGATACGGAATTGCCGGAAAAAGGTACTTAATTGCTGATTAAATCTAAGCTTAAAGAGGATGCACAAAGCGGCATCCTCTTTTTCGATGATATAAACTCAGTCATTACCAGTACATAGTACGTAAAGATTATCCGGTGATATCCGGCTGATACTCCTTTATGGTTATCTGTTCGCATCCTGTAAGTTCAGGATGGGCTTTTGTCTTCTTCAGATAGGAATCGAAGAGCTCAAGATGGATCTTGCAGACATACTCATGTGCAAGGTCGGGATCGAGGCCTCCGACGATCATTTTCGAAGGGATAAGGTGCTTCATGTCGGAGAATGCTATGTGCTGCATCTTGTTAAATACTGCCTGGAACACGGGTTCAGTGTGGTCTAAATGTACTTTGGTTTCGACACTGAGATTTCCCTTGCAGCTCATTTGTGCAAACGGCTTTCTTAAGATCATGTCTTTTTTGTGGCCGAAAGCCGCGCCGTCAAGGTTTGCGCCGCATGCGAATTCCTCTTTTTCGATGCACAGCAGATATGAGGTCACTCCTCCGAGCGAATGTCCCGTTGCGCCAATGCCGTTGGAGAAATCGATCATGTCTGACAGTTCTTCTCTGGCGTAATCCACGGCATTCATTGTATCTATTTTCCACTCATCGATCCTGGACAAAATGAAATTGCAGTACTTGTACTGCAGTTCATACAGTTTTTCTGCGAGTTCCCTGTCTGTACCCTTTGTCTTGGTAAGTTTCAATACTGAGAACATGCCGGGCAGCATCGGTTCATACTGTCTCTTCATTGCATCTTTATAAAGCGGGATCTTCGTTCCGTCTTCGTATTCACATAAAGCGGCATCGTAAGGATGTCCCACGGATATAACGACATAGCCGTGTGATGCGAGTTCAAGGCACAGAAATGAATTCGCTTCCATGTACGAGCCGAAGCCGTGACTGAAAGTGATAAGCGGGAACTTCTGCCCTTCTATCTTCGGAGCATTCTCATAGCATTCACTGAAGTTTTCTCCCCGAGCTTCAGCTTTGTCTACGTTGATCGGTGCGTGCATGATTTTTTTCAGAGACTGTGCCAGTTCCCTGGACATGTATTTTGCTTTGCTTAAGCCTTCAACTGATTCCTTTAATACCGGATAGTAGACTCTTACCGGAATGTTTCTTTTTGTTCCGGGAGCAAGTACTTCTTCCCTGTCTGTATATATCGTATGGGTAAGTGTTCCCACTGCATATTCGCCTGTGGGCTTCGGGTTATTAGCCATTTGTTTTTCCTCCGAGTAAAAGGATTATCGAGTCTGCAAGAGTCTTGAAAAGCTTCCCGGGTTCAACCTTGACCTTCACATCGCCCGTGCCGTAGCAGTTGGCAAGGATGCAGTATTTCTCTATGCCTGAATAAGAAGCTGAAATAAAAAGACCGATGTCTTCAGGTTTTGCAGTAGGGTGATAACCGGTTTTGTATGCTCCTTCAATCAGCATCGGTATCGCCTTTTTACCGAGGTAATCCAGATTGCCTGGAGCTTTTATTCCGGCCATTATCTTTGCTGCTCTTTCAGGCTCATTGATGGCAAGAACGCCAAAGTCGAAATTTATCTTCTGGATGTCATCAAGATGCTTTTCCATGTTCTCGCCAAGGCAGTCGCATATCTGATAGGTTATCTCTTCAAAGGTTGCATCTTTGTTTGTGAGGATCTTCTCGAACTGCTCGATTATGTTGTAGTCGGTGCGTATCTTCGATGACATGCCTGCCAGTATCTCGTCAAGGTCTTTGTAGTAGCGGTAGATGGCTCCCTGGCTCATGCCGGTCTCTGCAATTACGTCTGATATCGTGACCATTCCGACGGGTTTTCTGAGGCAAACCTGATAACAGGCGTCGACGATCATCTGACGTTTGCTCTCTAAATATTCTTCGGTAACCTTAGGCATTTTCATATCTCCTTTGGTGAAAATGAAACAGCATTCATTTAATGAAAGTGGTTTCATTTTAATCAGGAGACTGAAGTTTGTCAATAACGTTTTGAAATTGTTTTTGGAAATTATTACCTCTCGGTGGAGATGCCGTCACTCTCGTGGATCTTTTTCTTTTCTTCGTACATCATCTTGTCTGCACGCTCGAAAACTTCACGGAAAGAGTGATCCTTCTCGCGGTCAAATACGGCACATCCGAACGCAATAGAGATGCGCTCGAGATAATCATCGGATGATTTCTTCTGATCTCTTAACATCATCTTAAGGACATCGAGTCTTTCATCGATCTTTGCATACTCAAGTACTGAAGGAATGATGACGAATTCGTCACCGCCGATCCTGAAGACGGTACTCATGGGGAATGCCTTACAGAGGATCTTCGCAGCTTTCTGTATAGCTTCATCGCCGGCATTATGGCCTAAGTTATCGTTGATGTGCTTTAAGTAATTGAGGTCGCACATGATGACCGCAAATTCCGCAGTGCCGTTGCTGATCTGCTCATCGATATGTGCAGCGGTATCTTCGTAAGCATGCTTATTCTTAACGTTAGTCAGTGAATCGACATACGCGAGGTTCTTCATTGCAACAAGATCATCGCCCTGCTGCTTCATGGTCTTCTCGGCCTTCTCGATCTTACGCTCCTGCGCCCTAACTTTAGACTCTCGCTTTTCCGCTCTTGCAAGCGCACTGTCAATTGCGAGCCTTATCATTTTCGAGAGTTCGCCAACCTCATCGTCCTTCTCGGGCGGCAGTTCGACATCGTAATTTCCTTCGGAGATCTCGTGTGCCGCTTCGGTGAGTTTGCTTAAAGGGTTGGTAATGTGAGAAACCATAACTGCCGCGATTACCGCGAATACAACTGCCAATCCTACCGACAGTGCGATCATGAGGATCACCGCTTTGTCTCTTTCCTTATAGATGGTGGCGTAATCGTCGCAGAGGACCAGCTTCATACCGTTCCTCAAAGTAACGAATGCCATTGCACGGTCGCGGCCTTCGTATTCGTAACGGACCAGGTCCCCGTCTGTCCTTGACTCGTTCATCAGTTCCTCGTGGTCAACGACGTCGTCCTTCTCATCGCCGTGCATATGGTCATTTACGAGATCGTCGTAATGGTAGTGAACGGCTCCGTCAGCTTCTCTGAGGAACATGCGGCCTGTCTTCTGATATTCATAACTGTCGACCAGATTGATAAGTCTTGTAAAACTTATGTCGACTCCGATTATCGCAACCGGTGTATCGCCCATATAGACAGGCTCAATATAGGAAAGAATGTAATCTCCCGCGCTGGCATCGTAATAGGGCTTTGTCCATGCGGCTTCCCCGTTTTCGATCGGTCCGTAATACCAGTAGTCAGCAACCGGGTCGCTTACGATATCTGACTGAGGGAATGGAACGGTCGAGAAAAGTCCGTCATCATCTCTGGTGTAGTAAACGCCTTCTTCGCGGTCGGTGACGCCTGTGATATCAAGTGTGTAATGGATATATGCGCCTGTTATGACATCGTTATGCTCGGTCATGAAGCGGATAAGGTCATCCGCATCGTCAACTATTGAATCTCTGAGATCAGCGTCTTCCTTTATTGTCTCAACGTCAGGGATCCTGCTCTCCGTCCATCTTGAGAGAGACCCGACGGCATCTTCTATTCTCAACATCTCGGTGTTGAGGTCGTCACCTCGCTCTTCGCAGAACAGGTTCATCTGGGCTGAAGCGCCCTTTGTAAGGATCTTGCTGGTCAGTGAAATAGCAACCGTAACAAGCGTTGCGGCAAGCACAAAAACAGCAATGATGATAAGCAGCATCAGCTTGGTGCTGATGGATGAAAAGAACGCTTTGCTCTTCTTCATTTTTATTGGTCCCAGATATATTCCGAATAGTACCCAAAGTTTTCTTAGGCTGAATTTATTATATCACCGGGCAAAGGGCCTCTCAAAGCAGTTTGCACAAAACATTATTTTTAATTTGGAGATGTAACCATCGCGCTTTTTCAATGCAACATTTTCGCATGCTTTTCTGTAATAATGGTATCAGAACGAAAAAGGAGACACCCATATGCGTAAGATCTCAGGTTTGATAACGGTTGCCGCTGTATTTACAGCGATGCTCTTTCAGGGCTGTTCTTTTAATATAAATTTAGATAATAACGGTATAAACGTAGATAAAACCACTGACCTCAGCGATGAACTGCAAAAAGGAATTGATACACAGGTTCTCAGTTACGATAAACGTACATCTGACAAGTATAGTACCTCTTATCGTTTTCTTATCGAGTCTGAAAGCACGGAAGGTCTTGGTGACGAGATCAAGACACTCTATGACAACACAAATGAGCTCCTTGCCGGCAAAGATTTTGAAGGCGAAAAAATACAAATACAGATCGGATATCAAAGCCACCCTAACGCAATTACCCTTGCATGCATAATGGCAAATTTCACCGACAAAAACGATAACAATGGCCAGGACAGGATCACCAAGATCACCATCAACGGAATAGATGATGATTTTTCCGGCTATGACAAGTACGGATATTATGAAGTCAATGATCTTGATTACTGGTCAACGTTCAATGATGTTGAACTCGCATATTATGATTATGTCACATATCAAGACTATCGCATGAAGGACGGCCCTGAGATCAATGCAGTCGGAGACCGTCTGGAGGAAAGATTCGGAGATTATCTGGACGCCGGCAAAGTTTATGTCTATGAGAATGCAGTCCATACAATCTGGTTTGAACTGCCCGTAACTATCGATCAGAGCAAAATAGACGCATCAGGCGAATACGCTTCAACAACTGAATTCATTGAAGCCGTCCGTAATGAGACAAATGCTTTCTGGAACGAGAATCCCGATAACGGATTTCTCGATTACAGAGTAAAGATTGTATTCAACATTGACGATGACAACACCTGTGATTCTTTCAGCAATTTCTTAAAAGATGACCATAATACTCATCTTGAAGAATTCTCCGCGGTCGATTATTTCAAGGCCCCCACAGAAGAACTGGCAGCCTGCAAAGGCATAATCGAGGTCAACGTAAGACGCCGCGAACTCGACGAAGTAATAATGATCGTTGAGAACATGGAGGGTCTTAAATACGTTGAAAGCATCCAGTATGTAAAAAACATTCAGTCAGAACAGATCGATGAACTTAAGCAAAAGTACACCAACATCGTTTTTGATTGATCCGTACTTTATCAGTCCTTTTTAAACAGCGAGATAAACTTCCACGCATTCTCGATGCTGTGCTGTCTGCATTCGTGGATCTGGTTGCTCACGCTTGCAAAAGCTGTCCTGCATACGCCGTCTTCACTGTCGAAATAATGTATCGTCAGCGTGGCATCTCTTGTGGGATCGTAAGACTCTTCGATGCGGTCGCCGGGAACTCCCCAGACCTTGTCTTCCCATGAATCCTTATTCTCGAATGTAACGTCATCGAAAGACTTCTTAAGCTTGTTTACTCCTGCAACATACTTAAGTCTCTCGACGCATGACTCGCCCTGGAACGGAAGCTCGGGAAGATGCGACATGTATCCGCCTGAATAGAAAACGGGAACGGACACTGTCTTGTTGAGCCTCTCTGTTGCGGGCTTGCCGAAGAATGTCGTATAGACCGGGAACAGCGCGCTGCACGGCATAATGCCTGCAAGGATCTCAGGATATTCCTGATACATGTCCCATGTCTTTCCGCTGCCCATGGAAAAGCCTGTCGCGTATATTCGTGACTCGTCAATCGGATAACGTGTCTTCAGAACATCGATTACTTCCTTTGCTTCAGTCGCAGTTACGAACTGGTGGTTTTCGATTGCGACATAAAGGAAATTGTTCTTTCTGCAAACGTCCCACCATCCTGCAACATATGTCAGATACATCGATGAATCTCCGCCGCCGTGGAATCCTATAACGAGCGGAACGGAGCCGTTATCGAAAAGGCCGTTGTTGTAGTATGCGAAATATCCGACCTTGTGTTCATCTGCCTTTACCGGAAGGAACTCGTTGTCGGGTGAAGTCTTAACGGTAACGAAGCCGACGTCTTCGGTCATGCCGAGTTCTTTGAAATCAGGCTCAAGTTCGATATGGCCGCACCACATCTTGAACTTCTTAACGAAAGAATCGAAGTCATCTTTATAGTGGGCTGTCTCTCTGAAGATGATGTTCTTGCATCCGCTGAATGCGAGGTTGATCTCGTCGCTGTTGCCGACGCTTAAGATTGCAATATCCTTGCGCTCAACATCAGGAACGACGCTTAACCTTTCCATAGAACACATTGCGGGAGTGATCTCGCCGGGTCCCCAGAGGTATTCGCCTTCAATCGTCTTAAGAAGATTGTTTGCAACGTAATCAGCTGACTTACCGTAGCTGTAAATGTCGGTTCTAAACTTCGCGCCGCGCGCATAGAAACCTTCGAAAGTGTGTGTGAAGAAATTGAAGTCTTCTACGATTCCGTCTTTATAAACGGTGATCATCTTGATCTCTGCGATGACATCCGCATAAAGTTTTTGATCTGCGGAATTCCATCCGCCTTCAGCAGTCGGATAGATGAATAAAACACTCGAATCGTAACGAGCTGCTATATCTGAAAGTCCTGTCTCTTTTGCGAATTCCACAGCACTTTCCATATCCTGTTTTTCCTCTTCGAAAACGAGCAGGAGCGGTGCTCTGAATCCGTAGTTGTTTGTCTGTCCGTCAAGATCGTTATCGGGTACAAAGACCTTCAGTAAAAAAGATGAGAATTCATGTTCCCAGCATCTGCCGCCGTTGCAGTCTCTGACTGCCGGTCTCTCCATCATCGGCATTCCTATATCCTCCATATAAAGCAAAGTTGCACATGAAGTATAACATTAAACTTTAGGGTATTTAACACCGCCTACAACCTGAATGAAACCATTAACAGGATTATAATCTCCTCTTATATTCGGCGAAGGATCACGGATGAAATCATCGACATCAGCATCAAGAAGACCGTTTTTCATTGCAATGACTCTATAGGCTTCAGACTGCATCGGATAGAAGGGGTATTCCCAACTTTGCAAAGCATTGTACCACTTCTCATTTACAGCGATCAGGAAAACATGTCCGCCGTAGCCGCTGCCCTGGAGTTTATATAACGCATCCCAGAGCTCGGCATCGGTAACGCCTTCTTTTACGTAAACCCTGAAATACGTTCCCCCTTTATACACGCGGATCATATAGTCATCCGCATCTTTTACGCTGTTAAAAAGCATCGGATTACTTGCAACAAAATCGCGATCTCCAGCGAAATCCTGAACGACAAAAAATTCATCAAAGCTTCCGTCGATTATTTCCTCGACCTCACTGACCATAACGGGAGCATAGTAATAGTAAATGTAATTCTCGCTTATGATCTTTCCTTTCCAATCGCATGTTCCGGACATGTATATTTTGTCTTCGGTGTATGCTTCGAAAGTAAGTTCCTCAGTAAAATCAGGAACAATGGGATTTCTTTCGCTGAGGCTGAAAATCTTAAAAGAGGTGCCGTAAGTTGTTTCGAGCCGGCGTGCGATATTTGATTCTATGACCTTATCAAACGCAGGAGTGTCATAGGAAACAAACGCCGCAACGGCCGCAAAGATTGCCAGTACTGCCAGTACTTTAAGGACTGTTACGACAGTTTTCTTCATCCTTCAGTCCCTCCCTGTTCCTGATCGAAATCAAAGAGTTTCTTATCTAATTCTGCAAGCTTGCTCTACGTGATCTTGAATCTTTCGCTTATCCTCTGCTTCGCACCCGCATACGATTCCTTATCCTTCGAAGCTTCAAAATTCTCTCTTAAAAGCTCTGCCAGATCACCGAACAATTCAAAATACATGTGGTAATCCCATGGCATGTTTTCTTTGCCGATCTTGATCCTCTTGTCGATCAGATCAAGAAGTCCGTAAGACATCTTCTGATCAAGATTTGCATCCTCTACAGACTTCCATCTGCCTGCACAAAGAATCCTTGCACGGATCGCTTCCGCATCGTCCGGATGGTTCATCAGCATCTGTCCGTATTCCCTGTCTGCTTCCGTGAAGTCACCCACCTCGATCGCAGTTCTAAGGTTTTCTCTCCTGTCTTTTTCGGAAAGTTCATAGAGTGTTTTATTCTGATATGTCACACGGAATTTGCGGTCCATACTGACAAACTTCTTGTAGCGGAATTTGAAGCTCTTCTCTGCAAGCTCCCTCTCGCTGATGCTCTTTTCATCATCGTTTCCAATCAGCCCATAGTAAGTCTTAACCGGCTCGAGCATTTCTTCAAACGCATTGAAAAATTCAAGGTTGTGATAGTTCGCATTCGCTTTTGCAGCTGATAAACGTTCCTCGAGTTTCGCCCAATCAACATTTTTGAGCTTGTCATTCAGACGGAGATCCGGCAGCGCCCTCCACTTGCCTGCGCAAAGGAGCATGCCGCGGTTGGCTTCAAAGTCACCCGGGTCTTCTTCAAGTATCTGCGTAAACCTCTTCTCGGCAAGTTCGAACTCGCCGTTCATCAGTTCCTTTCTAGCTTTCGAAACCGGACTTCCTACGAACACCTCATAGTCGTAAGAGACGCCGCAATGCTTGCAGACATAAAGTTTGTTATCGCTGTCCAGCACAAGATCGGCACCGCACTTTTTGCAGACGGCATCCTTTTTGGATATTGTGCTCTTACTGAGTTTTTTGGATATCGCCCGTGTCCTTACAGACTCGATCGCAGCCTCATCCGGTTTAAGTTCGTCAAGCTCGATTAGTGCCTTCTTATATTCATTATGGGCAGGCTCTACTTCTTCTTTATTCAGAGTGTTCGACTGCTCCTTGAGTTCATTATATTTATCGAGGTTTTCCTGATTTGCCGCATCAAACTTTTCCCTGTCTTTTATGTTCAGGAATACGGCCAGAACTGTAAGTCCCGCCAAAATAATGAACCATACAAGGAACGGCCACATGGTGCGGATGTCACCCGTGGCATAAAGATCCTTCGTATTTGAAAAATGCTTGAAACAGAAATAGATTCCCACGATTCCGAATATTGCAACACCTGTACCGTGACGGAGTTTGCGCGGTCCGGCATTAAGATATTTCTTTGCATCGTCATCGATCTTTGTGCGCTGATCAACAAGTTCGTGGTATTTGTTTGCAAGCGTCAGAACATCGTAAAGCTTGGCGAAATAATCTTTCCAGGGGCCTGACATAAATCTCTCGTCAGTCTTTAAGAGCTGGCGCACCTGCTTATGGTCGTTCTTCGGATTGCTTGTGCTGATCTTGAGATTCTTTAATGACGTCGCGCCGTCGATGGCACACGCATACTCGTAGAGAAGATCGAAATCTTCCGGCTTTTTGGATAACAGATATTCGTACTTTTCGAGCGCCTGGGACCTTTGGCCGTCGTAGACCTGTTTTCTTGCTTCCTCAAGAAGATCATCCCTGTGGAAATCAAGAACATTGAAACTTGCGCCGCAAAAGGGACAGTCAAACGTATCCTGATCGCGGTCAACGTCCAGAAAGCCTCCGCACTTCGGACACGAATAGCTCTTTAATTCTGCCATTTGAAGATTCCTCTATCCTATGTCGCCCAATTCCTATCCGCCAATAAAATTATAACACCCCGTCGTGAAAAACGGGGTGTATTTGCCTACTGCTTTATGGTTTTTATGCCGCGATAGCCGCAAAGGATTTTTTCCTGTCCTTAAGCTTCAGGATGCCGTAGCTGATCACGGGTGCGATGAACATTGCGAGATATACGAGTGTGATCCAGGGCTGGTATTCAACATAGAACTGCTTGAAAGTAAGGCTCCACGGATGCTTGATAAGCACCCATCCGAAAAGGTCTATTACGATGCTGATGCCTGACCACAAAGCGCCTGTTGCCATTGCCTTCTTAAGTGAGACTCCTTCAACCTTTCTTAAGTAAAGCAGACCGAAGATGGTAAACAGGATTATGTTATAGAGAGGATGCCAGGGTTTTGTCATCTCGTATCCTTCGCCAAGTCCCGGACCCTGTGCCATGGAACCCATATGCAAAACAAGGATGTTGAATATCGTGTGCGCGATTCCGATCCAGGTGACTACCACATAGCTAATCCAATACCACAAAAGCGACATGCCGATATCTTTGCCGGAACCGAACTTTCTCAACGACTTTCTGCTCATAACATTTCTCCTTTAACTTGCGTTCGTTTGTTATGAGCAAATTCTATCGGGTACGGAAAGATAATGAATTAGATAAGACTTATATAGTCCTTAAATAATCCTTAAGGGTCATTTCTCAGAATAATACTCTTCCCTTTCCTTTGCTTCATCCTCTCTCTGCTTTCTGAATGCAACCAAAAATGCGATGACAAAGATGGCGATGGCCAGGAACGGAAGCATGATCCCGATCTGGAAATACCAGAATCCAAGATTCAGGATGGAGCCGATTATGAAATATGCTATGAACAGCAGAGGGACCGTTATGAACTTTGCAATGGATATCGGCCTGGTGCATTTTCCTCTGCCGTTTGTGCCGCTCGCAACGACGTTGTAGATCTTGCCGCCGTATTTGCAGCCTGCAAGATAGACGGGTACAAGAACATATTTGAATTTGACGTTGTAGTACTCAGTCGAACAAATCAGGTCTGAACATCTGTCTGCATTTTCCTGCTTGCGGGCAGATTCCATTATCTCGTTTCTGAGGCCTGCGTTCCTGGCATAGTTCCATGCCTCGTCGATGCCTATCGTATAGATCTCTGCAGCCATGCCGGAAAGTGTTTCGGGCGTGTACGGCAGGCACTCACGACTCTTGAATGAAACTACGGAATTCAGCATCTTGTCGTTAAAGAACTTTCTGCTTGCGCAGACATTGAATTCGCTTATGTGCGCCTCGGCAATACCTGCTTTCTGATACTCGACTATCGTCTCGTTGTCACCGACTCCTCTCGTGTAACCGAACTTACCGGTGTATGTCGTTACGGCATCCGCTTCAAAAGTCCAGTAAGGAACATAGAGCGGAACGAGATCTGATAAGACTTTTCCTCTCCGGAATTTCTCAGGCGACCAGAAAGCGAACTTGTTCCATCTGTAGAACTTCTCGGCGACCTGTTCCTTGGTGAGCGTGAAAGGGATTATTCCGCTGGGAGCAACGCCGCAGTCAGCATCTTCTGCAGACAGCACGACAGCCGAACCGCAGTACGGGCACATACCTGACATCTGGTCGGAATCGTTGAGGAGCTGTGCGCCGCAGCTCTTACAGGTAACGAGTTTTTTCACAATACCCCAGTTGGTATTGGAACCTCTTAATGCAGTCGCGAAATCGAACTCGCCTATTACCGTGCCTTCCTCAGGTCTGTGAAGGCGTCTTACCGTACCGCATGTATCACATACCAGGCCGTAGCTGGCAATGTCATATCTTAATGTTCCGCCGCAGTTACCGCATTTCATCTTTGGTTCCCTCCTGTTATCCCTGAAAGTATCCTGTTCCCTTATCCATTCGGATAAATAAATTATATCAAGAATAATTAATCTTATGGAATTAGATATATAATCACTGATATAGGAATAAAGGAGCGTATCGTTTATGTCTGTTTATTTTGCATACAGGGATCTCCCGAAGTATAAGTTGGAAATGACTATTTGCGGAGGAACGCCGATAAATCCCGATTACCGCCTTAACTCGGTCGGCGACGGCATTTATCTTCTGGTTTGCGGGAAAAGTAATTATGCCGTCACCAAAGAAAGAGCAGAACAGTTTAGAGAGGAAGTCTTAGCAAAAACCACTGGAGTCCATGAAGGTTTATTCCCGATGGTATCTGACCTTAACGGCAAACAGACGGCTGCAGTCGTTCAGATAAACGAACCATTCAAGACCGTTTGGTACGACTTCGATGACGAGCTCATGCTGAAGATGCTAAATGATCTGAAAGATGAGATAGGCGAGCCTTTGGATCAGAGGGGACTTATCAATCACCTTTATCCCAATCCCGTTCTGCCTGAAGATTTCGAACTCAAGACCATTTACCATCAGATATACTGCGGACCGGACAATACTCCTCCGGCAGTTATAAGGACCATGTTCCCTGATACCGTGACCAGCCATTTCTGGACATTGGACGACGTATCTTTTGTGATCATCAGAGAAGACCTTAACGAGAACAAATACGTGGTTCCTTCAAGCCTTATTCCCGACATAAAGGAAAAGGTCAGAGAGCTCTGCAAGAACCCTGCCGAAGCATATGTTGAACCCGGCAAATGGGAAAGCTACATCCAGTTCGGAAAATCAAAGGAAAGGATCTTCACAGATCCGGACAAAACGCTCGAACTGTTAAATTACATTGCGTCCAATTCTGAGTTCGATTCGACATCACAGATAGATACAAAGAAGTACTATCCTTTCAATGCACCGCCGGCCAATCCTTTCGGTGCGACGGGCATGATGGGCATAATGTATACCATGGCACAGCAGCAGGCTGCAAGCTCAAACAAGCCTGAAGAAAAGCCCGCTGAAGAACCCGCACCAGGCACCTGGAACTGCAAAGCGTGCGGCAAGACAGGGATCACGGGCTGGTTCTGTCCTGAATGCGGAGCCATGAAGCCCAAGGAATGGAAGTGTGAAAAGTGCGGCGCCGTCTGCAAAGGCAAGTTCTGCATGGAGTGCGGTGCGCCAGGGCCCGGCTGCTGATACCTATCATTTCACTCATTCTTGATGTCGTTTTGATGCAAAACTGAAGGTTATTTGAAAAATCCCGGTAATACCCTTTATCCGGAAGCAGATGGCAACCGGCCTCGCTTCCGCACGATAAAACTATATTTTGGGGCACACGAAAATGGGTATTAACGGTTGGTATAATTCAGATAACTGCGATTCTTTCAGCAGTTACACTGACTTCACAAACGGAAGCTGCACTGAGTTTCCGGGCACAGTTCAGAACGGCGGCTTTACAGAGTTTCCGAACTGCGTTCACAGCGGAAACTTTACTGAGTTTCCTAACAGCGAGTACACAGATCTCACCAGGGCCGCAGCTCCGGCACCTGTAAAGAAAAAGCCTGTTGCAAAGAAGGCTAAAAAGACTGCTGCCAAGAAGCCTGTCGCAAAGCGCAGGAAGAAAGGCATTGCAGGCAAGGTTGTAGTCTTCACATTACTCGCCGCATCAGTAATCGTTACAGCATCTTTCCTTGTTAAAAACGAGACCGTACAGGCATGCACCGAGAGCCTGATAGACGAATACTTTTCGGACGGCGATTCAAAAGAAAGTTCTGTAAGAAAGTCCAAAAAGCATGAAGAGGAAGCTTTCGAGATCACGGAAGAGCGCACCTCTTACGACAAATCATGTCCCGCATATGAGATCGCCGAAAGCATCATGGATAACCTCTGGTGCGGTGACGATATCAATACCGCATACGAGATCTTCAACTGGGTACACACGAACATTTCCTATCAGTCGCTTACCACTTACGATTCATTTGAGGAAGCTGCTTACGACGGCTTCACGAAGAGAAGCGGCGACTGCTATGTTTATTTCGCATGCTCGAAAATGCTCCTCGACATTGCCGGAATCCCCAACCTCATGGTTGAGAGATACCCTGTCGAAACAAACAGCCACTTCTGGAATCTCGTACAGATCGACGGACTCTGGTATCACTGCGATGCCACGGTTTTCAGAGATCACCCGGACATGTATTTCCTCTGCACGGACTATGAGATAGACGACGGTCACCACTCATTTGATTCAAGCCTCTATCCCGAACGTGCAAGCAGCTACTACGAAGGCAGCGACGATTTTTACTACGGCTTTGATGACGACTACTACTGGAACCAGCCGTATGAAGGATACGACGAATATTACTCTGATTATGATGAGTACTATTTCGATGACGGATACTATTACGAAAACGAGTACGATCCCTACGACGTTTACTACGAGGATTATCCTTACGGATATGACGACGAGTACGGACCGTACGTTGAAGATCAGTATGTAATATCTTTAGAGGATATCTCAGAATATCAGTGACCGGGATGACAGGGATTATGGGTGACATAATCCCTGTTTCATATTGTCAGTCTTTAATGCCGAGCGGATTTTCACGCGGTGATTTATTCCTGAGACAAATTTATATAAAATAGAAGAAAAAAGTTGAGAGGTTATATGCCGGTTATTCCGTTAGATTGTCCTTCATGTGGGACCGGGCTCAGGATCGACCCGGATGAAAGTGCAGCCATCTGCACTTACTGCGGCAAGCCTTTCGTTGTCAAAGACGCCATCGTCGAAAACTATATAAAGATCGTAACTTCACAGGAAACAGTTACCAATGAAGTAGTCGCGCTCGAGGAGTTCGAGACTGAAGACGGCATCCTTAAAAGATACAACGGCACGTCCCGCTCCGTTACCATTCCCGACGACATTAAAGTTATCGGCAGCAGGGCTTTTGAAGACCGCAAAGAATTAACGGAAATCCATTTGCCGGATTCGGTAACTGAGATCGAAGACAACTCCTTTGTCGGATGCAGCAATCTGCGTGAGGTCGTATTCTCATCCTCAATGAAAAAGATAGGCGGATATGCATTTTCGGAATGCATAAAACTTAAAGGCATTGAGCTTCCGCATTCCATAGAAGAGATCGGTCCTTACGCTTTCGGCGGATGCTTTTCGCTGTTCGCAGTGAAGATGCCTTCATCAGGCGCGAAGGTTCACGAGACCGCTTTCATGAACTGCAAAGACGTAACTTTCGACTGGCCTGAAGACTGGGCTGAAAAGCAGATAGATAAGCTTAAGATCGTCGCTCCGACTCAGGGCGGAATGATAGATCTGTGCGCATCCGAAAGCAAAGACTTGAGCGAGCCTCTCCTCTTCCTCGGCCTGACCGATACAGGTTCGTTCGTTGAGTCCAACAGATTCAACTTCTATACCTACCGTGACTTTATGAGACTGTTCTCTTTAGGCGCAAACAAAGACGATCCGTATCTTCTCAGAATGAGCGTCGAAAAGGCACAGGAGATGTACGATTCCGTTTCAGACATACAGAGGAGCTACTCCGAACTGATAAGCCTTCTTGACTGCGCGGACATCAGCAGAAGAGCTGTTGAGACGATCAACATCCCGCACTTCATCTGGAAAAAGGGTAAAGGATTAAACGACTATAAAGTCATGGACATCGGTCCCGTTCAGGTGCTTCAAATAAAACTCATCCAGAAGTAATTCACCATTTTACAATTGTCTTTAATTTCAAGGGATAAATGTCAGAGTTTGTCCGTTGTTTGCGGTTTTGTCAGCGTGCTAACCTATAAATGTCAACGTGGGGATTTTCGAGATGACAATTCAGAGGACAAGAGTATGGCTAATGCTGAAAGTGTTCCTTTAAAAAGTATCAGGCGCAGGAAAAAGACTGAACCCGCCGCCGTTATCTTAGGCATATTAAAGTATGCATTTTTCATCCTGGTTGCGATAGTGATCTTATATCCGATCATCAACATGGTTGCGTATTCATTCAATGATAAGTACGATGCATTACGTCGCGGGATCTATATTCTCCCGCGCATGTGGTCTGTCAACAGCTATAAAGATCTTCTTGATTCCCATCGCGGATTTACTGTAGGACTTAAGACCACTGCATTAAGAACCATTATCGGCACCGTATCTTCTCTTGGTGCAACAGCACTGCTCTCATTCATCTTAAGCCGCAAAAGATTTCTGTTTAAGTCCTGGCTGTCATTTTTCTGGATCTTCGCGATGTATGCATCAGCCGGCCTTATCCCGACATACATCCTCTGCAGAAAACTGTATCTGTATAACAGCTTCTGGGTATATATCATTCCAAGCCTTGTAAGCGTTGCAAACATATTCGTCATAAGATCTTACATGAAGGGCATTCCCGACTCGCTTGAAGAAGCTGCACAGCTTGAAGGCGCTGATTACATGAAGGTCTTCTGGAGCATTATCTCACCGCTCTGCAAACCTGTTTATGCCGCAACAGGACTGTTCATCGCGGTATACCATTGGAACTCCTGGTTCGACGCAATGCTTTACAACAGATTTGAACCTCAGTACACGCTGGCTCAATACGAACTGATGAAGTATCTTAATTCGATGATGTGGTACAACGGCACGGGGTGCAATAGTCCGACCTCTTATTCGACCGTGTGTGCGGCAGCGCTCCTGACATTAATTCCGGTCGCAATAGCTTACCCATTCTTCCAGAAATACTTCATCACGGGGATCAATGTAAAAAGCTTAAAAGATTAAACGTTATCTTAATGTGCTGATGTATTTTTCATACCTCAGGTTGTGGGCTTTCATGGAATCCTCCGAATCAACATGCGCAAGGAATTCCTCTTTGCCCAGCCACTTGTAATCAGTGGTCTCGCCTTCCTGCAGAACGATGCTGTCCTTATCGCAGCTGACTCTTGCAAGGTATGAATAGTACATTGAATGACTGCTGTCCTTAAACGATATGTCAACGAGTTCAAGCGAGTCTGCCGTAATTCCCGTCTCTTCGAAAAGTTCTCTTTTCGCTGCCTCCAAAGGCTCTTCACCGCTTAACGCGGAACCGCCCGCACTGGCTTCCCAGAATCCGGGATAGATATCTTTAATGTCGCTTCTCTTTGTGAGCAGATAAGTGCCGTCAGAGTGGATCACAAGAAGATCCACAACGAGATGATACTTGCCTTCGGGAATCAGCAGGTAACTGCCGAAACTCCTTTCAAAAGTCTCGCCGGTCCTGTTGCCGTCACGGTCATACAGATCCCATATTTCCTTCGTATCACCCATGTTGTTTTTGTCCTTCCGGTTACTTCGCCATCAGCGTAAGCATTATCACTGCAAAGCCTGCAAATATTCCTGAGACCGATATTATCACTCCGAAAATTCCGAGCTTGCTGTATTTTCCTTTTTTATCGCTGACCAGACCTACGATGCAAGCTATGAGCGGGAACAGCAGAAACAGGATCGAGATAACAGAATATAGTATCCCGGCCGAAGGATTCTCCCTCACGTCGCGGCTGGCCAATGCGATTACCGGTAAGAAAAAGAAGATTATCGACGCTATAAAGCCGTGCAGACATGCATAAGGGAAAACTAATTTCTTTTTTGCTTTGGTCTTCTCAGCCGGCTTTTTATCTTTCTTCTTTACGGAATCAAAGTCCATCTTCGACATATAGACAGCACTCTCGATAGCAACCATGCCTGCCTCGTCTTTAGGCGCTCCGCCCTTGATGGACATCTGAAGGATATTCTGCGCAACGATGCCGAAAAGCACCGGCCATTCCGAAGGCTTCTCGCAGTACTTGGAAGTCATGTTCTCGAAAATGCCGTCCCAGCATTCGCTGATCTCTTTATAGAGAATGTCAGGATCAAATCCGCATACGGTATGCTCATCTTTTCCTACCGCCAGCACACAGTCCTTTACTATCTGAAGAACGGTCTCATGGCCTACGCCTGAAACAGCCGTGAAATGACCCACGACATTCGTATCATTCTCAAGCAGATACTTGTTTAAATCATCGCCGAAATAAAAGTTTCTTCCGTCATTGGTGGTAACAACAGCAAAGGTGCCGTGCTCAGCTTTTACGGCCTGATGGCACGCATGGCCGGCAAGCGCCGCAGTAAATGTAAGCGCTCTTCTTCCGTCCATTCCCCTGGGTGTGTTGAACACGCTCTTGAACATTTCGATGATGTGGCCCGCACCGCCTTTGAGCCTCTCGATCACCTGTTCATTAATCTCATCAGCCATTCGTATCCTCCCTGTTATCCCCGCTGTCTTATAAATCTGCTGATGCATGAATTATACCAAACTGAAAACAGGTACATACGAAAACCTGAATACTCCCGAAATTATATGTGCGCAGATTCACACACTGAATAATTAACGCGACTTTCCGGTCTTTTTATAGTACTGCTGCTTCTCAGCATACATGTTGGCGTCGGATTCGCTTAAGAGTTCGTCGATTGGCTTCTTGCCGTCATGAGAATAACTGTAGCCGACTGAGCAGCTGTATTTGGTGGCGTCAACCTGCTGATGGATGCGCTTTGTAAGTGCAATTACGTCCTCTTCTGAGACCTTGCGGCATACGACAACGAATTCATCGCCGCCGACTCTGTAAACCAGCTGCTTGCGCTTTGCGGCACGGAGGAAGCATCCTGCGATCGTTGATATGGCGACGTCGCCTGCTTTGTGACCCTCTGTATCGTTGATGGTCTTAAGGCCGTTCATGTCGATCGAAATGAGTGCGGAGATCTCCGCCGGATCGTTCGAGATGTCGGCGTAGTATGCCTGACGGTTGAGAAGTCCCGTGAGAGGATCCTTTTTCGTGACCTGAAGGATCGAGAAAACATAGTATACGAACATCGAGATCGCAATCGTCGTGCAGAAGAGCTGGGCATATTCCTTTCCGATAAGGAACGGCAGAATGATGCCTGAGAAAAATGCGAAGCAGAAGAATATGATCGGCACTCTCTCGGTCGACTGCTTTGAGCTGTGCATTATCATGAGCACAAGCAGGAATATGCAGTAAAAACCGACCATGATGTAAGGCAGGAGTCCTAACGGTCCGCGCACCATCGTGTCCGTCTCATCGATCCTGAAAACAACACCTGTAGGGATCGATATGAAGTCGATTATCGTAAGGACTATGGCAGGAATAAATACGAACCACTTCTGCCTCTTGATTATCGTGAAGATTATCTGCGCAATGAGGAACGGCGTGGCGCTGTATCTGACAGCAATCAGGACCGTCCTGATAAGTCTGTATTCGCTGAAATCAGCAAGATAGAATTCGATGAAGACCAGGATCGAGAGGATGAAAGTTTCTGCTACAAGGGCATACATACGGATGACGATCTTCTTTTCGAGGAAGACCGTCGAAATAAGGGATGCCGTAAATCCCAAAAGAACAAGTATTAATGCCCAGTTCTGAACTACGTACTCAGTAGCTACCATAACTTCCTCTTTAAACGATCAAAAAAATAACCTGATAATTCAGATTATAAATACTTTGAAAGTTAATGGCAACGAAACAAATTGTGAATCAGCTCTCTGAGATCAGGTTGAGCTCGTCGTTAAGTCTTGCAACGATTACTCTCTCGCCGGGGTTGTAATCCTTCTTGCCGATGAAAGCGGGAATGTTGTGGCCTTCAAGACCTAAGACCTGATAGTTTCCGTTATCTGTCTTGCCTGTGATCTCGCCTGAAAGGAATTCATAGTCCTGATTCTTAATGGCTTTTGATGTGGCGAAAATGTTATATACCGCATAGAACGGGAAAATGATACAGAAGATTCCGATCGCGCTGATTACGAAGAATCTGAGGAAATAAATAAGCAGGAACAGTATTACGAGAACAACTGCGCTGACGATAATAGATACCGGAAGAAGCTTCCATGAAGCGCTTCTGGATTTCTTTATGAATTCCTGCTGGAGCTCCTCGCTTACCGAAACAGGTGTAAGGTACTGCTTTCCTACTGCGTCTTTTACCGCAAACTTAACATCTGATGCCATATGCATCCTCCTATTACCCATAAAAATAAGCAACGGCTGAAATTAAACCGCTAAATGAAAACAAAGTCAAATGAAATGCCGGTCAGCCATGGTAAGCGCCGTGAGATCCCACGTATTCAAACTCGCCCACTTCACCTGAGGTGAAGATGTTCTTGTACATGTATCCGCTTTCAACGAAATCTTCGTCTACCGTATAGAACACTACAAGTTGCGTAGGCGGCAGAGGCGCATTGTTACCGGGGTACAGAACGGCATTGAACGTATTGTCAGTAAACTCGATTATCTGGCCTTTTTCCGCATGCTGCAGCGTCGAAACGGTAACGATCTCACAGTACCATTCCTTGCCGTTGATCTTATCCGCATAGTATTGCTCGATCATTTCATCGGTTATCTGAAGGACCGTGGGCTTAGTCTCGGTTTCAGTCACGCCGTTGATCTCCTCGATCACGGGATTCCACTGCGTTTCGACCGTCAGGCCCTTTGCCCCGCCGTTGAAAGTATAGATGCCGAGTCCTATTGCCACGCCGATGAAAAGGATTGCCATAACGCTCTGGAAAATGAGCAGGCCCGGGCTGGTCATTACAGGTGACATTATGTTTTCGGGATGCCTGGGATCGATCTTAATGGGAACCGTCTGGCCCAATGCGATATCCAGATCTTCTTTGGTTACAAACTCATCCCAGACTGCTTCATACTGAACTCCGCCGACAGAATAATTAAACAGCGGTGAGGTATGGATATATGTATGCATATTGTGATGCTCGCCCTCACTTCTGCTGACATAACGCACATAGCCTGTACATGTTGCATTGACCTCTTCCGTATAAACGGTCTTGCCGGACAATGCCCTAAGTATTCCTATGGCAAGCAGTACAAATCCGGCGATGCCGAACACGATCACGAAAAGAAGGATAAAGAATTCCGCCTGTTCAAAACGGTTTCTGAAAAAGATAAGGATCAGTATCAGCACAGAAGCTAAAGAGATTCCCGAGCCTATGAACCTGTTCAGATACGCCTTGCTCGTTGATTCTACCGCCTCGCCTCTGCCGGATACGATCATGGAGATTCCGACTGTAAGGAAGATAAGGCAGACGACACTCGCAAATATCAGTATCTTCTTAAGGATAAGCGCCGCTGCCAGCCCTGCAAAAACCATCACACTGATGATGATGCCGAAGGTGCTCTTCTTCCTTTTTGCCGCTTGTTCTTCTTCCGTGCCTGATTCTTTTACGCCGTAAAACTTCGAATTGAAATCACGAACATCCGCCCTAAGCATGCTCTTGCAAAGTTCGTTATATTCGCCGACGATCTGGTAATACCCGTCACGGCTTAAGAACTGGTCCTGGCTTAAATGCCACTGAGGATTATCCTTGTTGTAATACATAATCTTTCCCCTTGATCCGATAATCTATCCCAAAACCAAAAGCGGCATCAATTACCGCCGCTTTTTCGATTATACAACAAAAAGGAGGACGCGTACTTGCATCCTCCTTTCTGCAATAATGTTTTCCGTACCCGGATTAACTTATCTGAGCTTAAGAACCTGACCGGGATAAATGTAATCCTGGAAATTGGACTTAACGCCGTGAGCCTTTGCGTCTCTGTCGATCATGTCCTTATTGAGCTCATAAAGCTTCTTCCATGTTGTCTTGAACTTTGCTGCGATCTTGGAAAGATTATCGCCCGGAACTACCGTATAAGTTGCGGGAATATCGTTGCCTGCGCCGCCTGCGATGTTATTAAGTTCGTTTACATTAATCTCTGACATATCTGTTACCTTCTTTCTTAAATAATCGGCTGGGTAGTCTGCCTTTGATGGTTTTATTTAAGCATCCGGAAGATATGCATACAACAAACAATGTGGAAACCAAGTGTTGCTAAATTAACAATGCCGGGCGGTTATGTTGCCGGTTCGTATCCTGCTTTAAGATAATCATCCATATACCAGTCTGATGTTTGGTTTGCCCCGATCAGGATGAAGTTCTTAAAACTGTAGTCACTTAAGTTTGCACCATATTCCCAGCTCTTTACTATCAGGTCAGCCATCTCATCAATTGACATCCTGTAATAACCCGAAGACCAGCCGTGGCCGCTGAAATGGTAAGCAACGTAATCGCCCATGACGATTACGTCCACGTATCTTGATATTTCTCTGCCCTGCTTACCATAGAACTTATCCCAGAACTGCAGTTCCTGTTCGCAGGTAAGAAGCGAAAGTATCTTTTTTATGGTTTCTTTTGAAGGAACCGTATCGGAATAAACTCTTATCTCATCACGCCACATCTCAGAGAGTGTAAATCCCATCTCCTCCAGTTTGGGCATCAGATCCTTTTTATAACCGAATATTTTCTGACCAAATGTCTTCTCGGCTTTCCTTAAAGCCAAGCAGACCTTTACGGCCATCTCAAAATCTTCCTCTGTCACGCCCTGCGCCCACATTTGCGGGAGAACTCTTTGCTTATATATTTCAAGTCCTTCCTTAGAGAACTCGTCGAAGATGACATAGGTGCGTGCATAGTCGAAAATGAACGGTGTCTTTCTGGCATTGACCCAGTCTATTACCGTATAATCGTCACTTCCCGGAGCTACCATTATGTTCAGAAAATGAAGATCCCGATGACAGATACATTCGCCGTATTTCTTTGTGAATATACCCTCATATTTATACGCGAACTCTTTTTCTTCGCCTTTGAGCATGAAGGATATATCACCATTTAACCTATCATACGGTATATCTCTGCAAGGCTTCTCGTGAATGGTCTTAAATGCATCTGCAAGGATGTCAAAAGCTTTCAGGTCACCGTTTTTCGCACGGACCTCCAAAGGTTCACCTTCGACATAATCCATCTTGATGATGCGTTTGTCGTCAGTGTCATAAAATTTGACCGGAGTATATCCGCCCTTGTTAAGTTTTTCCTGGTTCCGTACCTCGCTTAAGATCCACTGAGTCGGATAAAACTGCTGATAGATCTTGTAAGCATATCCGTGATAGAGCACAACTTCAGCCTGAGCGCCTTTGCCGATGAGTTTCTGTGTTCCGTCAAATTCCATATTCTTATCCCCTGATATATATCGGCATCTCAAGATAACCGCGCTTTTCCCTGAAGAACTTTCCGCTCGTAACAACGCGCTTATCACTGCCGTCTACAGAGACCCAAGTACCTTCAGGCAGATAGAACTCTACCCATCCTTCAGGATCGAACACAGGCGCAACGAGCACCTTATCGCCGAGCATATACTGTCTGTCCAAAAATGTGCACACAGGGTCGTTCTGGAATTCAATAACCATCGGACGCATTATGGGATAACCCGCAGTTTCAGCCTCCGAACGCGCTTCGTTAATGTAAGGCATGAGCGCCTTTTTGAGATCGACATAATGCCTTAAGACATCGACCGACTCCTCATCGTAGTTCCACGGCACGCGGTAAGATGTACTGCCGTGAAGTCTGCTGTGCGAACTCAAAAGTCCAAACGCCGCCCAGCGCTTGTAAACATCAGGTGTGGATTTGTCTTCGAATCCGCCGATGTCGTGGCTCCAGTACGAGAAGCCCGACAACATGAGAGACAATCCGCCTCTTATCGTCTGCTCCATCGAAGGATAGTCCGAGTGGCAGTCGCCGCCCCAGTGCACCGGGAACTTCTGGCAGCCTGCCGTGGCGCTCCTTGCAAAGAGCACGGCTTCTCCCCTGCCCCTCTCTTTTTCGAGCAGCTCGAAAACAGCCTCGTTATAAAGATATGTGTAGAAGTTATGCATTCTCAAAGGATCAGATCCGTCAGCGAAAACGACACCATCAACAGGGATCCTCTCGCCGAAGTCCGTCTTGAAGCAATCGACGCCGATATCAAGAAGTGCCTTGAGCTTATCCTGATACCACCTGACCGCATCCTTGTTCGTGAAGTCCACGATGCCCATACCGGCCTGCCAGAGATCTGTCTGCCATACGCTTCCGTCAGTCTTCTTTATGAGATAACCATTCGCAGCCGCCTCGTCGAAGATCTCGGACTGCTGCGCAATATAAGGATTGATCCAGACGCAGACATGAAGTCCCCTGTCATGAAGCTTCGCGATAAGACCTGCCGGATCAGGGAACATGTCGCTGTCCCAAAGGAAATTACACCAGTGGCTGTCCTTCATCCAGAAGCAGTCGAAATGGAATACCGACAGATCAATGCCTCTGTCTCTCATTCCGTCGACAAAAGAAAGCACGGTCTTCTCATCGTAATCAGTCGAGAACGACGTCGACAGCCACAGACCAAACGACCAGTCAGGAAGCTTCGGAACGCGACCCGTAATTCCCGTGTAGAGCTTTATGACTTCCTTCATTGACTCACCTGCAAAGAGGTAATAGTCGAGGCACTCGCCGCGAACAGAGAACTGCACCTTCGATACATTCTCAGAAGCAACTTCGAAATTGATCTCTTCAGAGTGATTAACGAACACACCCAGATTGTTATCCGTGATGTAGAACGGAATATTCTTGTAGGACTGTTCGGAGAAAGTGCCGCCGTCCTTATTCACGATGTCAATGCTCTGTCCGTTCCTGATGAAGTTTCCGAAACGCTCGCCAAGACCGTATACATGCTCGCCGACGCGGAGATTAAGCTGCTCTCTCATAAAGCATCCGTGATCACCGTCGATATAAGCCAGCGCACCTTCGCGTGAACCCGTAATGACACGGCCGTCTCTGATAAGTTCGTAACCGTAGTTTTCCTTGTCGATCACGAGAATGCTCGCACCGCTCTTAACAACTACTGTCTTCTCATCTTCTTCAGCAGAGATCTTAATGTTGTCTGCGTTCAGTCTAAATAAAGACGGTGCAAGAGAATTGTCGCCCTTGAAGTGATAAGTCCTGATACGGAAAACGTTTTCACAGGGAGATGTGATCTCCATCGTGATATAAGGACCGCTCAAAGTCATGCCCCTGACGCAGATATGGAATGTCGGCATCGTAAGCGTTATCTTGTCTTCGCTCTTTTGAACGAACCTGACTTCCTTCGCCTGATGTATGTCAAAACCTTCTGCCGTTCTCCACGCACCGTCAGTAAATCTCATAAAGCGCTCCTTCTTGGAATGAATCCTATTTAATGCCTGTTACTGATGCGTTAAGCTTCTTCCCAAAATCCTGCGGGAATCATCCTGCATCCTACTCTAAAATTATAACATCGTTCGAAAATAGTAATATAATAACAAGGGATAGAAATCTTACTTATCATTGGGAATAAGGGAAAGGAAACAATATGTCAACATTACTCAGATTCAAGTGTCCGAAATGCGGTAAGGTCCAGGATGTACCAGGCAACGGTCCGTGCCGTAAATGCGGTATCTTGATTAACCTTCCTGAGGATGGTGTGATCCAGGTCTACCGAATGGGAAACGCTATCGGTATGGCAGTAAGAATGAAAATATATCTTAACGATATTCAACTCGGATATCTCGGAAATGCTGAATCCATCAGGATTCCCGTTCCGTATGGTCACTATAAGATCTATTTGCAGATGCCTGAAAAAGGACTTTCAAGATGCTTTGTTACTCCACTGGAATTCGACATAACTCCTGCTTACAGATATGCTTTCTTTAAGGCACATATTGTTCCGGGAGCTTGGAATAGTACTGTACGTGTGGAGCCGGCTACTCCTGACCAGATGCCTCCGCTTGATATGACATAACTTATGAAAATTCAGACGGGCAATCAGGTGCAGATCGGCAACATCAATTACTTCACGGAACTCAGCGGGGATGCACCGATATCCGTTTATGTTATTCCCGGCAAAAACGGTGACATGCTCATAGACACCGGCTTTTCAACTACCACAAAGCCGTTGCTCAAATGGATCACCGAAAATGGTTTCAACATTACAGATATCTTTATTACGCATGCACACCCGGATCACGATTGGAATGCGGCTAAATTCAAGCAGCTTTTCAATGCCAGGATCTGGCTTGGAAAAGAAGATCTAAACCTGATCCGCAACTTCGGAGAGCAGCCTCAACAACCGACACACAATCAGTTTGTAAGCCGGGTTAAATGGATCACGTTCTGGACTAAGACTCCGTTTTTCAAGAGCAAGCAGTATGTCCCTGATATATTGGTTGACGTTAACTCAACCGAAGTTGCCCGTCAGTACGGCTACGATATAGAGATAGTACATCTTCCCGGGCACACCAAAGGGTCGTACGGAGTGTTAAAAGACGGCGTCCTTTATGCAGGTGATGCATATGCTGTTTTAAACGGAACACCTATGGAACCTCCGCATGCATATTCCGTTGAAGAGATGAGAAAATCGATAAAGAAGATAGCTGAATTATCGCCCGATTATTTAGCCTGCGGACACGGTTTGCCCTTCTCGTTTAATGCAAAGACGGTTTTATAATGGCGGCGTGTAAGCTTTGATATAATGAGAATGTCGGATCAGGTTTTTCAATTAGGGATAAGGAAATGAGCGATATCAAAAACCACCAGATGTATGAGACGGGCGGGACGCTTCTCTCCAACGGAGAGTTTCATGCCGCTGCCGATGCGTTTAAGAATGTTTTGGAAAATGACCCGCACGATTTCTTAGCGCTCAGAGGGCTGCTTCTTGCATCAGCTCATCTGGCTGACATGGAAGAACTTTTTCGTGAGGATAATAGAAAAGGCTTCGCATATAATGCAAACCTGATCAACGATGCCATTAAAAATTCTTCAGAAGAAGACCGGGAATACTTTAATGAGTTTGGCAGGATCTTTTCTGACAAGAAGAGGCTTTATGATCTGAACAATGAGATCAAATCCCTTAAGGAGGATAAGAAAAATCTCGAGGCTAAGATCACTCTCCACAACGAGGAGCGTACATTTTACTATGTCATGAACAGACGCGGCCGAAAGAAAGATCCCAAAGCAACATTTATCCCGTTGGTGATCGCCGGCGGATACATGATCTTATCCGGTTTGTTCTGGTTCATTATGGAATCAGGTCTTGATAATGACTGGCTGTTACAGGGATTGGGATGGTTCTGTCTCATACTCGGCATCATCTTGGTTGTCTGCAGTTTTATATTTATTTTCCCCAAAGTATTGGAAGTAAAAGATATAGACAAATACTGCAACGAACTCAAGACTGAATTAATGCAGGTCGAAACGAAGATAAAAGGCCTTGAATACGAAGCAGATAATCTCTCGGATCACATCAGGACTTCCAGCAGTATTTTTTTATCAAAAGACAGACTGAAAACGAGCAGTAAAAGTTGATCTGAAGTGGTACGGCCAAGGGCGTTGGTACGGAAAATTATCAGGATAATAGATTATGACAGATCGGAGTATGTAAGACAATTATGAAAAGCGGGATGTATATTGTCAAAGCAGAAGAAGATCAGATAGAAAAAATCGTAGATATGTCTATCAGAGCTTTTGAAACAGATGTAAATGTTGGAGGAACAAAAGGTGATTGTCCTCCTGAATTTGATTCGATAGAATGGCATAAACAAATGGCCCGGGAGGGGCATTTGTATCAAGCAATGATAGAAAAAGATTTAGTTGGAGCTGCCATTGTGTTCCCGGATGAAACACAAAGAAGCTTATACATTGGCAGGATCTTTATTGACAGCGTCTATCATAGAAAAGGTTATGGAATCCGCTTGATGGAATGCATAGAAAGTAATTTTCCTTGTGCTACGGAGTTTAATCTGGATACACCTTGTTGGAATGAACGGACAAATGCTTTTTACCAAAGATTAGGATACCGTATCATAAAGATCGAGGATGGGTTCAATTTTTATCAGAAAAGAAGGGTAATAGGATCTTAATATGGCTAAGTTATATGTAATAACCGGACCGGCAGGTGTAGGAAAAAGCACCATCTCGAGGAAGATTGCGGAAGCATCTTCCAAGTCAGCCCTGGTCGAGGGTGACGATCTTTATGCGCAGATCGTCGGAGGTTATGTTGATCCCTGGGAAGAAGGGAACTATCTCGATACATTCTGGAAGTTAAGCTTAAGTTCGATCAGGATTTATCTTGAGGATGGATTTGACGTTGTGTTCAACTACATAATAAGTCCCGGACAGTTAGATATGATCAGGAAAGAGTTTAGTGATCATGAGGTCAGATTCACGGTGCTTCTTGTCGATGAAGAGACCATCATTGAAAGGGATAAGAGGCGTCCTGAAGAGTATCAGATGAATGAGCGCTGCATAATACTTCTTAATGAATTCAAGGACCATAACTATCCTGAAAACTTTATTCTTGATACTTCACACCTTACAGCTGATGAGACAGCAGCTTTGGTGCTCGAAGATGAAAAGTTTATCCTGAATAATTAATCCTGAACTATTAGACAGGTTAAGTATAGAAAAATCAGCAGGTAAGAAGAGTGAATACATAAAGGACAAACATGAACAAATATCAGGAAGTAAGCTTATCGGAAACGGAATTCAAAAAAGCGTGCGAATTGGATGACGGCGAATTTGAGAATATCCGTAAAGAATATTTAAAGAGGATGGTCGTTTATCCTCTTATTTGGTTCTTTATTGCTGCAGCGATCTTTGTGCTTTGGCTTGTTGGCGAGATCCAGAAGTTGTATGTGTTCTCTGATGTAATTAATCACACAATTATGTTTCTGGTAGCAATAACCCTGGCGATAGCAGTTTATCAATTCTCACGATGCATTCTTTCTTTGGCTATTGTTTCAAAGATCAATAAGAAAGATTTTTACTGGCACGCAGGCCATATCACACGCAGAAAGAGATTGTGGATTGCGTTCGGCATGGATCATTATTATATAGTTGACGATGAATACTGCAGCAGAGTCTGTTTTGATCCATTCTATTTTAAAGGAACAGAGGTGTATTTCCTGTATTTCCCGGGATTCATGAGAGGCTCATATTTGGGAGGAATCGTGGTCAGGAAAAAAGAATGATCTTCGCATCTGAGAGGAAGCCTTTAGCAAGGGAAATAGACAGTTTATTAAGCAGAGAAAGGAATGGGAGTATAAATGTTTTGCAAAATCGATTCGCTTTATATATGCGTTAATGATATGGAACGTGCAATTAAATTCTATGAAGAATTCTTTGAGCAAGAAGTATCGGAAAAAGGA
>JAEIGA010002640.1_pt1 | contig 28514 bp, 49 predicted proteins | sample 9270691 | NCBI WGS metagenome assembly JAEIGA01 (sample SAMN17057246, study PRJNA624740) | gut metagenome | biome: biome; isolation source: fecal sample | host: Bos grunniens | place: China: Xizang | collected 2019
GTGTAGTCTTTCTTTTTTTGGGTGAAAAGAAACAAGACCCCCATACTTTTAAAAAAGGAAGTGATATTTTGGCAAAGAAAAAAGAAATTGACTTAAAAGCAATAAGGACTACTTTTGAAAACATGAATAATGACAAATCAAAACTAGGTTTAAGTTTAGTTGAAGAGGCAGAGTTTATGAAAACAACACTTGGAGACTTAAAAAAAGCAGTAGATGAAGGTGGTGTCATTACTTCAATGTGTCAAGGCAAGTATAATATTGATAGAGCAAACCCAGCTCTAAGTCAGTACAATATGTTAATCAAGAACTATCAAACTTGTATCAAGAATATAAATGATTTGCTGCCAAAAGAAGATTTTGGTAGTGAAGACATCTTTGATGAAGATGATTTATGAGTTACATAGAAGAGTACTATGAATGGATTAAAAAGAATCCTAACAAGGTATGTAATAAAATTAAAAAGCAATATGAGAAGTTAGTTGAAGATTTAAAGACACCTAAGAAAGTGTCTTTTTATAATAAACTTACTGATTCAATAGAAGAGCATACTTATATATTTGATGAAAAGAAAAGTTTAAGGTGCATTCATTTTATTGAAAAGTATTGTAGGCAAAGCAAAGGTATATGGTCAGGTAAACCACTAAAATTGGAGCTGTTCCAAAAAGCATTCTTACAAGCATTATTTGGTTTTGTAGATAAAGATACAGGACTAAGAAAATATAAGAAGGCAATATTTTTTGTAGCAAGGAAAAATGGTAAGTCAGTACTAGATAGTGCGATTGCTAATTATATGCTAACCAAAGATAATGAAGGTGGTGCAGAAATATACTCAGTCGCCACTAAGAAGGAACAATCAAAGATAGTTTGGGAAGAAAGTAGAAAGATGATAAAGAAGAGTCCTTCACTATCAAAGCGAATAAGGTGTTTGATAGGTGGGATTTATTATGATGCAACTGATAGTGTGTTTAGAGCATTAGCAAGTGATAGCAACTCACTTGATGGATTGAATGCACATTTGGTAATAGCAGATGAAGTACATGCTTGGAAAGACAAAAACTTACTAGATGTAATGTTTGATAGTATGAGTGCAAGAACTCAACCATTGTTATTAGAAACAAGTACAATGGGAACAATAAGACAAAATGTGTTTGATATTGAATATGACTATGCTGCTCAGGTAATTGATGGAGCTGTTGAAGATGAGACTTTGCTGCCAATCATTTATGAGTTAGATAAAGAAAGCGAATGGGTTGAAGAGGAATGTTGGTATAAAGCAAATCCTGCCTTAGGTGCTATCAAATCAATTAAGGATTTGAGAGAGAAGGTAGAAAGAGCAAAAGCGAATCCTATTGAACTTGTAAACCTATTATGCAAAGACTTTAATATTAGACAAAATAGTATGAATGCTTGGTTGTCTTTTGATGAACTAAATAATGAGAAGATATACCAAGATTGGAAAGACACCTATTGTATAGCTGGTGTGGATTTGTCAAGTACAACTGACCTTACAGCAGCAACTTTGCTAGGTGTTAAAAATAAAGAGATAAGGGTAAAACAAATGTATTGGATTCCAACTAACCTATTAGAAAAAAAGGTTAGAGATGACAAAATCCCTTATGATAAATGGTTAAAAGCAGGGTGGTTAAGGTTAAGTGGAGAGTCTAAAATAGACTATCATGAAGTTACTAATTGGTTTTTAGAACAAGTAAGAGAATATGATTTGAGACCTTTATGGGTTGGTTATGATTCATGGAATGCTGAGTATTGGAAAGAAGAAATGCAAGGATTAGGTTTCAATATGGTTGAAGTAAGGCAAGGAAGTCGCACAATGTCTTCCCCTATGAAAATCATGAAAGCAGATTTGATTGATAAAAAAATCAACTATAACAATAATCCAATATTAAAATGGTGTCTTTCAAACACCATAGTTAAAATGGATTCCAATGAGAATATACAACCTGATAAGGAAAAATCAAGACAAAGAATTGATGGGGCAGTAAGTTTGATTGATGCTTATTGTATATATACTGAAAAGAAACAGGAATATTTGAACTATATAAATGAGGAGGTTTGAAATGGAGAAGAAAAGTTTGTTTAGTAGAATCTTTGGAAATGATAAAGATACACAAGCACCTGATAAAGCAGCAGTCTTCAAACTCTTAAATGATTATAGAAGTGTATTTACTAAATATAATGGAAAGTTTGAAAACGATGTTTTAATTAGAGCATGTGTTGATACCATTGCAAGGAATGCAGCTAAAATGCACCCAAAACACATAAGAGATAGTAAAGGCAATTTTGAAATAGTTAATGGTAATCTATATAGACTACTTGCAAAGAAACCAAATGAACTTCAAAATGCTTATCAATTTTACTATCAAGTAGTTAGTGATTTGGAAATGTACAACAACTCATATATTTATATTCAAAGAGATGAGAACTTTAAAGTTACAGGTTTATACCCATTAAGTTTCAAAACTGTGAAGTTGTATGAGTTAGATGGCAATTTGTACATACAATTTAAGTTTGGAAATAAAAAAGAAAGATTTGTTGCTTACAATAATTGTATTCACTTAACTAGATTCACTAGTGAAGATGGATTATTTGGTGGTAATACTGAACCAATAGTAAAAGTCTTATCAATTAAACATGTATTAGATGAAGGTATTGTAAATGCAATAAAGACTACTTCTGCAATTAAAGGTGTAGTTAAAAGTACTCAGGCAATGTTAAAACCTGAGGATGTTAAGAAAATGAGAGACCAATTTGTCAAGGACTTCATAGATGAGAATGATTCTAGTGGCATTGGGGGATTAGATGCAACTACTACATTTACACCTATCAATATCAATCCAACAACAGCTAATGAGAATCAAATGAAGGTGTTTGATGATAAGGTCTTAAATTATTTTGGTATAAATGAGAATATTATTCAAAGTAAATATAGTGAAGATGAATGGAATGCCTTTTATGAATCAGTACTAGAACCAATAGGACTACAAATGAGTTTAGAGTTCTCAAATAAATTATTTACACCTACTGAAAGATTCTTTGGCAATGAAATTATATTTGAAAGCAACAGGTTACAATATGCAAGTAACAAAACTAAGATTGAGCTGCTAAGATTCGCAAATAATATCATGAGTGTAAATGAACTTAGGGAAGTGTTCAACCTAACACCTATTGAAGGTGGGGAAGTAATGATGATAGATGTGAACCATAATGTAAGTGATTTAAGTAATGAAACTAATAGTGAGGGAGATGAAGAAAATGAAGGAGATTAGGAAATTAGATTTACAATTTAGAGCAGAAGAAACTGATGACAATAAAATGGAAATCAAAGGTTATGCTGCTGTCTTTAATAGTCCTGAAACATATTCTTATACTGAGGTCATAAGTGATAAAGCATTTGACAATGCCGATGTAAGTGATGTGGTTTTAAGATATAACCATAATGACTCATTTATGGTATTAGCAAGAACTAGAAATGGCAGCTTAAAATTGAATGTAGATGATAAAGGATTATTTATTGATGCTACACTTCAAAATGATATTACTGACCATAGAAATATATTCAATGCAATAAAGAGTGGTTTAATTGATAAACAATCATTTGCTTTTGTTGTAGATGAAGATGAATATGATTATGATACTGATACAAGAACTATCACAAAAATAGGTAAGGTTTTTGATGTGTCAGTAGTAGACCAACCATTCTACAATGCAACTGACATATCAGTAGCAAGAGACCAAAATGAAGAGTTCTTAGAAAAAAGAAATGAGTTAAGAAAAGAACATGAAGATAAATTAAAACTAGAAGAAAAGAAAAAAGAGTTATTAGAAAAATTAGGTTAATACAACTATGAAAAGCAGCTTGGAATGGGGTGTTTTTTTATTAGTCAATTATACTTGGAATGGGTAGACTAATGAGTTGTTTAATAAATGGTGGAATACCAATAATAGGAGAGATAATTGCCTAAAAGGATTTCAAATAAAATAAGGAGGTCTAAAATGGAAAGACTAGAAGAAATTGAAAAAAGAAAACTTGAACTTAGAGATGAAATTGAAGGTTTAGAAGATTTAGATAAAGTTGAAGAAATCAATGGTGAAATCGATGCTTTAAATGAAGAAGAAGAACAAATCAATGAAGTCCAAGAACAAGAAGAAGTTGTAGAGGCATTAGAAGATAATGACCTTGAAACAAAATCAAAATTAGTTTCTATTGAAAAGAAGGAGGAAAGAAAAATGGAAACAAGAAATAGTAAAGAATATATTGATGCTTATGCAGAATATATCAAAACAGGAAGAGATGAAGAAGTTAGAGCATTATTAACTGAAAATGTTGATGGTGGTACAATAGCTGTTCCTGAGTTTGTTTTAGATGAAGTTAAGACTGCTTGGGACAATAATGAACTTTTATCATTAGTTAGAAGAATGAATGTAAGGGGTAACTTAAAAGTTCAATTTGAAATAAGTGGAACAGGTGCAAGTGTTCATACTGAGGGTGCTTATGCTGTAAGCGAAGAAGAGTTAGTTGAAGGTATAGTTGAACTAACACCTGTATCAATCAAAAAATGGGTATCTATAAGCGATGAAGTTTATGATATGCGAGGAGAAGAGTTCCTAAGATATATCTATGATGAATTAACTTATAGAATCGCAAAGAAAGCAGCAGACTTACTAATTGAAAAAATAGTTGCATTAGATACTACTGCTGCTACAAATGCACCAAGTATTGCAAAAGTAACTGCTGCTCCTGCCGTTGGAACTATTGCAAGTGCTATTGCTAATTTAAGTGATGAGGCAGCAAATCCAACTATTGTTATGAATAAATTAACTTGGGCTGCTTTCAAGACTGCTCAATATGCTAATGGTTATGGTGTAGACCCATTTGAAGGATTAAGAGTAGTATTTAATAATACACTTCCTGCTTATAGTGCTGCTAGTGCAAATGCTTGTTATTGTATAGTAGGTGATTTTGGACATGGTGCTATTGCTAACTTCCCAAATGGTGAAGACATTGAAATCAAATTAGATACACTTTCTAAGAAGAAAGAAGACTTAATTGAAATCTTAGGAAGAGAATACATTGGATTAGGTGTTGTTGCTGATAAAGCATTTGTTCAAGTTTGCAAACCAGCTAGTGTATAATTTTAAAAATAAGAAAGAAGGTGGACTATGCTAGATGAAAATGAAAACCCAACTGAACCTACAATAGTAGATACATTAGTTGAGGAAGTTAAAAAAATACAAGGAATCAATCATACTGAGTTTGATAGTATGATTACTACTTGGATTGAATCTGCAAAGTTAGATTTAGAAAGTATTGGCATAGTCAGTACTTTGGTTGATAATCCTGATAGTTTGGTACAAACTGCTATAATAACTTATGTGTTGAGTTTTATAGATGTGCCAAATAGTGAAATGTATGCTAAAAGTTATTCTATTCAAAAAGATGTTTTGAGACACCTTAGCGAATATATAATAGAGGCACCAAATGGAATATAGTGAAATAATTTACTTAATAACTGAAAGTATTGGGGCAGATGAAATTGGAAACATGACACCTGCCCTTACTTCTTCCAAAAAGTGCTATGCGAAAACTCAAAGTGTTAGAACTAATGAGTTTTATAGTGCAGTGGAAATAGGCATGACACCTAGTGTTGAGTTTGTAATAAAGAAACTTAATTATAATGGTGAACAAGAAATTGAATGGAATGGTAGAAGGTATAGTGTTATTAGAGTTGTAGAACCTAAAAACAAGTTTGACATAGTTTTGGTATGTTCAGTTAAAATGGGTGGTAATGCCCAAGAACCTAGTTCTATATAATGGCAAAATATAAAAGTCTAAATGATATAACTGAAATATTGAATGACTATTCACAAGATATTCAAGAAGGTATCACTCAATCCGCATTGGAGATTGCAGAAAATGGAAAAAACAAATTGAAAGCAACTTCTCCAAGAAGAAAAGTGAATGGTGGGAAGTATGCTAGGGGGTGGAGAGTAGACAAAAGGCAAGGCAAAGGATTTGTTCATGCGACAATCTATAATGCTACTGATTGGCAGCTAACTCACCTATTAGAAAAACCGCATGCTTTGAGAAATGGTAAAAGGTCTACACCTATAATCCATATAGAACCTGTTGAAAAAGAATGTGTAAGTTCATTTCAAAAAGATGTTGAACACATAATAAAAAATGGAGGTTAATTATGATTGAACATAAAAACTTATATGATTTATTACTTACTTTGGAGATTCCTGTTGCTTATGACCACTTTGAAACAAACAAGAATGTATCAATCCCATTTTTAGTATATAGGGAAACTTCCCCTAGCACATTTAGAGCTGATGATATAACTTATCATCAGTTTTTCAATTATGAGTTAGAACTTGTAACTGAAAAAAAAGATGTTGCATTGGAGAGACAAATTGAAGGATTATTAACACAAAATAAAATCCCATATTCAAAAGAAGATGAAGTGTGGGACAACGATGAAAGAATATATCATAATTTTTATGAAATATAGGAGGTAATATAAATTATGGCAAATAATAAAGTAAAGTTTGGACTATCTAATTGTGTTATGGCAGTAATGAATACTGATGGCACTTATGGTTCACCTGTAAGTGTACCGGGTGCTGTCAATTTAAGTTTAGAACCACAAGGCGACACTAATGATTTTTATGCAGACAACTATATCTATTTTAGTGCAACTGCTAATCAAGGTTATGAAGGCGATTTAGAGATTGCTTTAATACCTGATGCAATTAGAACAGGAATAATGGGTGAAGTAGTAGACACTAATGGTGCTTACATTGAAACTTCAAATGATAAGTTTAAAAACTTTGCATTTGGATTCCAAATTGATGGAGATGCAAAGAATAGAAAATATTGGTATTATAATTGTTCACTAACTAGACCAACAACTGCAAGTGCAACTATTGAGGCAAGTAAAGAACCACAAACTGAAACACTTACAATTAAGGCAATGCCTAGACCAAGCGACAAATTAGTTAGAATATTTATTGAACCAAATGAAACTAATACAGCAACTTACAATGCTTTCTTATCAAGTGTTTATGAAACACCTTCATCTATATAATAGACATTACAAAGAACCTTCCTTAGCGAAGGTTTTTTTTAATATTTATTATGAAAGGAGATAATTATGAGTAAAAGATTAGAAGGTATTACTATTGTTATTGATGGCGATACTAGTAAATTAAACAAGTCTTTGAGAGAACTAAATGCACCTATCAATGAAATCAACAGGGAACTTAAAAATGTTCAAGAGGCATTAAAGTTAAACCCAAATAGCATTAAGTTAGCAAGTCAAGAACAAGAAATACTTAAAAGAAATATTGAGGCAACAAAAGAAAAATTAGAGGCACTAAAAAATGCTCAAAAAGAAATGGGTTCTTATAGCAAACTTACTGATGAACAAAAAGCAGCTTACAATAGATTAAGTGTTGAAATTGCTAAAAGTGAAAACTCATTGAAAGAAATGAAGAAACAACTTTTAAATATCAATGGCATTGATATTGGTAAGATTAAAGAAGGACTTAAAAAAGTTGGAGAAGTAGCACTAGATGTTGTCAAAAAAGTTGGACAAGTAAGTGCTGCTGTTGGTGGTGCAATGGCAAGTGTTGTTGCATTAGGTGTTAAGTCTTATGCTGAACTAGAACAAAACATAGGTGGTGTTGAAACTCTTTTTGGTGATAGTGCAAATAAGGTAAAAGAGAATGCTGCTAAGGCATTTCAAACAGCAGGTGTAAGTGCAAATGAGTACATGAAAGGTGTAACTTCATTTAGTGCAAGTTTGTTGCAATCAGTTGGAAAAGATACTGAAAAAGCAGCAGACATTGCCGATATGGCATTTAGAGACATGAGCGACAATGCTAACAAGTTTGGTACTGACATGTCAAGTATTCAAAATGCTTATCAAGGATTCGCAAAGCAAAACTATACAATGCTAGATAACTTGAAATTAGGTTATGGTGGCACTAAAAAAGAAATGGAAAGACTACTTAAAGATGCACAAGAAATAAGTGGTGTTAAATATAATATCAATAATTTAAGTGATGTATACAATGCTATTCATGTTATTCAAGGTGAGTTAAAAATAACAGGAACAACAGCAGAAGAGGCAAAAAGAACAATAAGTGGTAGTGCAAATGCAATGAAAGCGGCATTTGATAACTTCTTAAATGGTAGTGGTAGTCCTGAGCAGCTATCAGTTGCAATAACTAATTTTTTAGGAAATGTAACAAAAGCAATTAGTGAGTTAGCACCAAGTATATTAAGTGGACTAGTAACTTTATTTGAGACACTTATACCACAGGTTGTGTCTTTATTATTTAGTTTAATACCACAACTATTAGATGCGATAACTAACATGATAAATAAACTATTTGACATGGTCTCTAAAAATACAAATGAAGTAAGAAGAGTGGTTCAAGATTTAGTTAAAAAGTTTGTAGAGTTTCTTACTCAAAATCTACCTACTATTATTGAACTAGGTTTAATGATAATCCTAGCACTTGCAACAGGTATTGCCGATGCATTGCCTGACATGATACCTGCTATTATGGAATGTATACAAAAAATAGTAGATGTTATTTTAGATAATTTAGATACAATTATTGAAGTTGCATTATATATAATTTTAGCATTAGCAACAGGAATCATTAAGTATTTAGGTAAACTATTAGAACCTGCTGCCAAAGCAATAAAAACTTTTTGGAATGCTTTGGTTGAAGGTGCAAGTCAAATGTGGTCAGCAGCAACAACTTGGTTGTCTAATTTAAAAGATGGTTTAATAGCAAAAGCAGTTATGTTAAAAGATGGTGCTAAAAATGTTGTAAATAAATTGATTGAAAACTTCAAAAAGTTTATTACTGAAACTGATTGGTTACAACTAGGTAAAAATATCTTAAATGGTATTTTGAATGGTATGTTGAACTTTGGTAATGTAGTAAAAGATACTATCAAAAAAGTTGGTAAGAAAATCACTAACTCAATCAAAGATTTCTTTGGTATCAAATCTCCTTCTAAGTTAATGAGCAAGGAAGTAGGACAATACTTAACACAAGGTATTGCAGTTGGTTTTGAAAAAGGAATACCTGAAACTATAAGAGATGTTAATAGTGCTATGGTTGATTTGAATAATGGTATTCAAAGCAGCTTGAATCCTACAATCAATCCAACAGCTAACTCTAATCCTTTAATTATACAAATAGAAAACTTTAATAACACTAGAAATCAAGATGTTCAAGCACTTGCAGAAGAGTTAGAGTTTTATAGAAAGAATAGTGCTTTGGCAAGAGGTGGTAACTAATGGTAAAATGGAATAATATAGATTTAAGTACAAAAGGAATAGTGGTTGAAAAGACACCAACTATTTCAAAAGGTAAAAAGAATATAGAAACATATACAATAGAAGGTAGAAATGGGTTTTTAAGTATTGATAGGGGTACTTATCAACCCTTTTCTTTACAAATAGAATGTCATGCTAAGGAAGATGCTGATTTTGACCAAATAAAAGCATTTCTAGATGGTTATGGCACACTTTCTTTTGATAATGAAAGAGAATACACAGCTATTGTAAATAATGCGATTCCATTTGAAAAAGTGCAAATGTTTAAGTCATTTGCTATTCAGTTCATGGTGAATCCAATAGCACATGATATTACACCTACAACTATAACACCAAGTGCTAGTTTTAATATTACAGGTGCAACTACTGATATGTACCCTACAATAACAATAGTAGCAGCAAGTGGTGGTTGTGAAGTGAATATAAATGGTGTAGAGTTTACTACTTCAAATGAAGATGAAACTACATACATATTAGATTGTGAAAATAAAGTAATAACTAAAAATGGTGTGAATGCTGCTAGTGAAATGAGTGGAGACTTTCCTTTTTTCAAAGTTGGTACTAACACATATTCAGGAACAGGTGTAACAAGTATTTCTGCAAGTTATAAGAAAGCATATTTGTAGGTGGTGTGTATGAAGATATATGAAAGCAATACAACTGATTTTACAAATAATGGTTTAGGATTCTTAACTGATATATTGAGTGCAACTGTGGTTGAAGAGTTGAATGGAGACTACTATTTGACCTTCAATTATGTGTTAAATGGTGCATTGAGTGAATATCTAGTACAAGACAATATAGTTCAATGCAAAGTAGAAGGGGGTACAAACCAACTTTTCAGGATTAAAAGGGTTACAAAAGACTTCACAAAGATTGAAGTATATGCTCAACACATATTTTATGATTTATTGAATAATATAATATTAGATACTTCACCAACTAACCTAACATGCCAAAGTTTTGGGACTTGGATTTTATCTAAAACAAACTTTGCAACTGATTTTACTTTTTATAGTGATATATCTAATAGTGCAAGTGCAAGATATGTTAGAAGGAATCCAATTGAATGTATCATGGGTGATATTGAGAACTCAATGGTAAATATATTTGGTGGAGATATTGAAAGAGATAATTTCACTATTAAGCAGCTCGCACAAAGAGGTTCTAGTAATGCAGAAACTCTTATAATTGGCAAAAATATAAATGAAATAAAAATAACTATGGACAATACAAGTGTTGTTACTAGAATCTTGCCTATTGGTTTTGATGGTTTAATGATTCCTGAAATATTTGTAGATAGTCCAAATATAGGTAATTATTTGACACCTAGAATAGCAAAAGTAGAGTTTCAAAATATTAAGTATGACCCTGAAAGCGAAGAAGAAGGTGTTTACACAAATATTGAAGATGCTTATTCTGCTTTAAGAAATGCTTGTAACCAATTATTTGAACAAGGTGTAGATATGCCTTTGGTAAATGTAAAAATAGATTGGGTAGAACTTTCTAAAACAAAAGAATATGAAAACTACCAATCATTAGAAAGATTACATTTAGGAGACTATGTAACAGCTCAAATCTTAGGGGAAGATTATTCAACAAGAATAGTTAAAACTACATATAATGTTTTGACTGATAGTGTAGATAAGTTTGAGATTGGCACTATTCAAAGAAATATAGGAACAGCAGTAAACTTAAATACTCAAAGGACTGAGCAAATAAGTACTACTTCAATACTTCAAAGTGCAAAAGATAATGCAACAACACAAATCAATAGTGCTATGGGTGGTTATATATACAAAACACAAACTGACTTATACATAATGGACACAAATAACCCTGCAACTGCAACAAAAGTATGGAGATGGAATCTAAATGGATTAGGTTATTCTAATACAGGCATAAATGGAACATATCAAACTGCTATGACACAAGATGGTCAAATAGTAGCTGACATGATAACAACAGGAACTATGAGTGCAGACAGGATTGTAGGTTTGAAAGATGTTATATTGAATGAGTATGGTGCATATATACATATAAACGAGGGCGATGGTTCAGTTGAGTTTGGACAAACTGATGCACAATACAAATTAGTTGTAGATAATGATGGTGTTACTATCTATCAAGGAACAACACCAATATCATATTGGGAACAAAATGCTTTCACAGTTGAACAACTTAATTTAGGAAACTTTGCATTTATACCTAGACAAAATGGTTCGCTAGGATTTAGGAAGGTGAGATAGATGAAATTAAATATTCAATTATTTGGTGGTAGTGTTGTTATTCAAACAATAACTGAAACAACAAACATTGATACAAACCAATCTACATTTACAATACCTGCTAAAATGACTACAACAGGTGAAACACATAACTATTCAAATGCAAGTATGACTATGCAATGGAGATATGAAGGTGCTGAAAGTTGGACTAGTTTAAATAAACAAACCTTCTCAATCAACAAGGGTTCAAATGTAACTAAAAATTGGACATTAACACTAACACATAATGATGATGGTTCACTTTCAAATGTTCAATTTAGAGTAAGTTGGTATATAACTGATAGCACAAAAGGTACAACAGGTGCAACTACATTTACACCTACATATATACCTAGAAAAAGTGATATTCAAAGTATAACAAGTGGTACAACTGACTATGCACCTGTCTTAAAATGGACACCTGCAAGTGCAAGTTTTAAATATATTATTAGATACTTATATGGCAGTTGGACATATCAAACAGGGTGGATTACACCTAACTCAACTGCCCAACAAACATTCAATAGTTATACTATAACAGGTTCATCTATTGCACCTTATATGACTAGTTCAACAACAGCACAAGCCCTTGCTAGTTTATATACTTATACAAGTGATGGACACCTAGTAGGAGATAGTAATGTTTATTTTAATGTAACATTGAATAGTAATATAGTGCCATCAGTATCATTTACACAAGTCCAAGAGGCAGGAGATGTACCATCAAGTTGGGGAATATATGTAAAAAATAAAAGTAGAATAGCACTTGCACTTTCTGCTAGTGGTATTTATGGTTCTTCAATATCAAGTTACAAGATTTCATATTATGGTGGAGCTGTAACTACTCAAAGTGCGACTACAAGTTACTTAACACAAGCAGGTTCAACTACTTTCACAGGACAGGTAACTGATACAAGAGGTAGAAGTGCTAGTACAACAACTACAATAAATGTAGTAGATTATTCAAACCCTACTATATCAATTGCACAAGTTCAAAGATGTGATGCAAATGGAAATATAGATAACAATGGCGAATATATGTATATTTCCTATGGTGCAAGTATTTCAAGTTGTAATAATAAAAACTCATCAGTGTATAAAGTAGGTTATAGAGTACATGGCACAGGTAATTATACTTATGTCAATTTAACTACTAATGTCAATAGTTATACTATAACAGGTATGTTGTTTAGTGATGGTATAAAATCAGCAAGTGCAAGTGGAACAAAAGTACAATTTAGTAGTTCTAACACTTATGATATACAATTTTATGTAGCAGATTATTTTACAAATTATACTAATGTTCAACCATTAGACACAGGTTTTGACTTAATGAACTTCAACCCTAGTGGAAAAGCAATGGCAATAGGAAAAGTAAGTGAGGCAGGTGCTAATGAAGAATTATTTGAAGTTGGAATACCTACACTTTTTGGAGATAACATACACATTCAACAAAGTTCAAATCCTACAATACTAATGAACAATGTACCTGTGGTTAGAAGGGGAGATGACAATGGTTTATATTTAGCATCAAGTGGAAATTATGTGGTTTTAAGACCTAACACTATATATGATGGTTCAGGGCAATTTGTTGTGTACCCTGATGGGCATGTATCCATTGAAGGATTGGCAAATATAAATGGTGCTGTAAAATCTAAAAACATTTGTGTATGTCAATTTGCAAACTCAATGACTTTTGATGCGGCATGGACTTATAAAAAAATACCATTACAAGCAGTAGATTATAACAATGCAGGTTTTACAATTTCAAGTAGTAGTTTTTATGTTCCTGCTAATGTAAGTGTTGTAAAAGTTCAATTTTTTATAAGTTGGTATCAAATTGACAATGGAAGTGATAAAAACTTTGTTTTATATAAAAATAACTCACAAATTACTTCACTTGCTTATGTAAATAATGGAAGTGGGGCATATTATTGCAATGCAAGTGGTATGGCAATAGTAAGTGTAGCACAGGGTGATGCTTTAAGTGTTTGGTGTTCAAGTGGAACAGCAGGTAATATGAGAATATTTGGTTCTTCTTCAAGAATGAGTGTTGAAATAATTGCATAGGAGGTATATATGGAAAAGTTAGAACAAAGAAATGTTGAACATAGAATACCCATTGAAGATGGGAAACTAGAAATATTTGAAACAAAAGAGTGGAACATAGAAGATATTGCTAATAAAATAAATGAAATAATAGAGTTATTAAATGAAATCACTAAAAAATAAAATATTAGCAATTATTTTTACAATTATAGATTTAAAGGAGAGTGAAAAGATATGGTTAAAATATGGAATGAAAAATTGAAAGATATTCTTATAAGAGCATTTAAGACATTTATTCAAGGATTCTTAGCAACCTTGATTGTTTTATTGAAGGAAAGTGATTTGAGCGATATGAGTATACTAAAATCAGTTCTAATAGGTGCATTAGCAGGTGGCATTAGTGCAATCATGAACTTAATAATCAAAGCACTTGAAAAAGAAGAACAAACAACTTTCAATATGGACACCTTTGAAGAAGATGAAGAAGTAGGTGAAGACTAATGAGATTCATTGAAAGAACTTCTGCACCTAGTAATGATAATAAGTTCTATCTTAAAGCTGGTAAGGGTGGTTATAATAGAGCAATGGAAATTAACTCAAAGACTCACTCTTGTCTCGCAAATTGCGTCGCTATGGCACATGGAAGATGGTTGGAATCACAACAACAAACTGACTACAACAAATATGATAAACTGCCAACAGGGAATGCAGAAAATTATTACACTTATAAAAAAGATGGTTATGAAAGAGGAACTACACCTAGATTAGGTGCAATAATATGTTGGCGAAAAGGTAAAGAAGGGTATGCAAAAGATGGGGCAGGGCATGTTGCATTTGTAGAAAAAGTATATAGCAATGGAGATGTCCTAACTTCAAATAGTGCATATAATGGTAGAAGATACTACACAAAAAAATATACTAAGGCAAGTAAATACCATTTAGGCAGCAAGTATACATTTCAAGGATTCATATATAACCCATGCGACTTCAATGACCAATACAACCTAACAAGATTATTAAAGAAGGGTTGCAAAGGTGAAGATGTTGGAGAACTACAAAAGGAACTAAACAAAATGGGTTATAGTTGTGGCAAGGTGGACAAAATCTTTGGAGATAAAACAGGAAATGCTGTTGCTAAGTTTCAAAAGGCAAGTCATATATCAATAGACAAAAAGGTAGGAAAGAATACAGCTCATGCTCTTGGTTGGTTATGGAAAGGAAAGTAAGAGAATAAAATGGAAAATATCACACTAGGACAAATTAGTACATTTTTAGGGTTTTTGGTTGTTTTAGTAGGAAGTGTATTAACTATGCTAAAATATGCTAAAAAAGGTCTAAAAAGTGCATTAAATGATGAGTTTGAACCTATAAAGAAAGAGTTAGGCAATTTAGATAAAAAAATCACCTTAAATACTCTTAACCAAGATAAGAACTTTCTTACTAAATGTTTTGATGATTTAGGCAATGATATACCAATTAGTGAAACAACAAGGGAAAGAATATTTGAGTGTATGAAAGATTACAAAAGCAATGGTGGGAACTCTTACATACAACACAGGTTTGATAGTCTTAAAAAAGAAGGCAAAATATAATGAGAGTAGGCGAAAACCTACTCTTTTTTATTTGCTGCTAAAAATGTCATCAACCAAATATGGCTGACTTTTTAAAGAAAATGACACTTTTTTTAAAAAGTTTTCATGTTTTCCTCGACATTGCACTCGTAATGTGGTAAGATGAAGATGCAAGTGAGAGATAGTACTTGCAGAAAGAGGTTAGGAAAATATGAAGAAAGTAATGTATACTGCAACCTATACACAAGATGATAGAAATGCAATGCATGGTAGAGTTACATTAAAGTTTGTGGGTAAAGGAATGCAAATGGATTTTACTGATTTAGATGATTTAGTAAGACAATGCAAAGAACTTCAAAACAAACTAAAAGATAGAAATGTAACATTTACTATTTACAAACATGAAGTAGAAAAAGAAATAGAGTTTTAATTATAGAGTTTGGTGGTTCTCAACAAAAACCACCAACAAAAGAAAGAAGGTAAATATATGAAAGAAATAAATTATGAAAAAATTAGAAAGGTAGAAGTTGAGTATGAATACAATACAAAGACTTGGAGTAGCATGACAATATGTGAATATGAAGATTTAGTTGAAGTAATCAACTATCTATCAAAAAACAATATTAAAATAATAGCAATAAGGTTGTATGAATAAATAAGGAGATGAATAAATAATGAAAAACAAATATATAATTACTTATATAAATATGATTGGGAAAAAAATGACAATAGAAAGAACATTCACAAAAGAAGAGTTACAAGAAAGACTTAACAACTATAAAAATAATAATATGAAAGTATTAAAGGTACTTAAAGAAGTAGTAACAATAACATACGAGGAGGTTAAATAATGAATAATTATACATGGAATGAACAAACTAAAAGTTGGAGAGATGAAAGAGGTGCTAGAATCTGCACCTTTGATAATGAAACTATAAAGGAAGTTGCTAAAAATTGTGTTGAGTTCATTGAGAAGAGAGATACAATTTATGTAAGCGATGTAGCAGCTTTATTAGAAAAAGCATTAGAAGGTGTAAGAGATAAAAAAGATATTACACCAGCAGAAGAGTTGGCAATTAGAAATATAAGAAATATGATTAAAGGATTATAGGTGATAAATATGAATAAACAAATAAAAATTGAAATAACTAGAAATCCATATAATATAAAAATTATGTATGGAAAAGATATAATAAAGAAAATGCACTTTTATCATAGAGAATCATTTATACACATGTTGCATGTATTAGAAGACAAAAATGATAAAGAAATCTATGATTGGTCAATGGGTTATTGTGAGTTTACTGATATGGGGGAAGAATAACATGAGTTTTAATCAACAAGAATATATTAACAAATATAAGAAAGAACACTATTCAAAATTAAGTGTAGATTTACTAAAAGAAGACAAGGAAAAACTAGTCATGATTTGCAATGAGCAAGGCATTACTATTAAGCAGTTCATACTCGATGCACTTAACAAATCATATTTGAACATGTTAGAGTTCAAAAGTAATAGAAAAAGAAAAAGCAAGTAGCAGCTTGCTTTTTATATAGAAGGGGGTTTGGTTATGTATAAGATTATTTATGAAAAACAAAATGGCGAAGTATTTGAAAGAATAAGAAATACTATTCCTGATACAGGTATTGGTCAAACTACAAGTATGGGTTGGCGAATCCTAAACATTCAATATTCATTTGGTAATGGTTACTATGACCATGCAGAATATTGTAGGTTAATGTCAAAAGTTAGAAAACCTTTGCTGCTAAGAAGAAGAGTAATAGGATTCTACAAAAAATATAAAGACATATTTATTATTCTATTAACTATCATTGCTACTAGAATAATAATGTAAGAGTAGGGTAAAACCTACTTTTTATTTGCTTTCAGGTGTATGATTGTTCACCTGTTAGCAGCTCAATGCAAATTAGAGATAGTTTTTATAGAAGATTTCCTGAAAAGGAATAGTGTATATAGATTCAAACTTCTTTTGGCATTCTTTTTTTAGCTGCCAATCTAGTTCATGATTATTATGGACACCAAAGTTTCCCCTATGGTGTTCATAACATAAAGGAACAACACAACCAAATAACATTGAGTTAGTCCTGTTCTTTCCAAAGTAGATTTCATGTAGTTCCTGTCTAGGCATTCCACATATATAGCACTTGGACAAATCATTGGTAAGAATACTGAATCTATTTTTTTCTAACTTACTCATACAATCACCTTCTAATATAACTATATTGAAAAAGTAAGTGTAAAGCAGCAAACTCTTTTATGCCCCATGAAATAAGGAAATAAAAAAATAATTGCAAAATGTTGTGTCAAATAATCACTTATGGTGTTGTATTCAAAATATATATATGGTAAGATGAAATCAAGTTAGAGATAGAAGGCAAATCTCTACATAGAAAATTAGAATAATTGATTTAGTTGGATTGGCATAACTTCCCATAATATATGTTATGAATAGTTAGAAACACTTAAAAAATGGGTGTTATGTCAAAAAGACATAGCACCTTTTTTGTGTCCAAAAATCTTTTATTCATTTTTCTAAAAGAAGGAGGAATGACATGGCGAAGTTTGTATTGTTTCCTGAGATTGCTATTGAAATGGCAAAAAGGGGAGAGAATCAACAAGACTTAGCAAACCTATTGCAGCTAGATAGAACCACAGTTACTAGAAAGTTAAATGGGGAAATTGAGTGGTCAATAGGAGACATAGAAGTTATGTGTCTACATTATGATAAAGACTTCTATGTACTATTTAGAAAAAATGTAAAGGAGGAAGGAAATGAAAACACTATTAAAAATTAAATGGGAAAACTTAATGATTCTGCTATTACTAAGTTCAACTATTTATGGTTGGTTTGTGTATTTAAAATATGCAACTGAAACTAAAATGTTAATCCTAGCATTAACAAGTACATTTGCATTTGTAATCATGATATTTGGTTATAAAACAATCGCAACTTTTAGAAAACAAGTTTTGAAGTTTTGGTAAAAAGAAAAAGAGTTAGGAAAAACTCTTTGAACTAATTATAGCACAAAGGGTTCAACTATTCAAGGGGGGTCAAACATATTATGAAAGGAAGGAAAATAAAATGAATAAAACAAAAGCAGTTTTAATGTATTTAGAAGAAAAGGGTTCAATAACAAGTTGGGAGGCAATTAAAGAGTTTGGTGCTACAAGATTGAGTGCAATAATCTATCAGCTAAGACATAAGTATAACTTAGATATAACTGATGAATGGGTTGCATTTACTGATAGATATGGTAGCAGCTCACAATTTAAAAAATACATTTTAAATAAAGGAGAATAAAATGGCACAAAGAAGAATGTTCAATAAGTTAATTACTAATAGTGATGACTTCTTAGAAATGCCAATGAGTTCTCAATGTTTGTACTTCCATTTATCTATGAATGCTGATGATGAAGGTTTTGTAAATAATTGGAAATCAATTATGAAATTAACAGGTTCTAAGGAAGATGATTTAAAGGTTCTTATTGCTAAGCAATATATCATTCCATTTGAATCAGGTGTATTGATTATTAGACATTGGAGATTAAATAACTATTTAAGAAGTGATAGATTCACACCTACAAATCACCAAAAAGAACTTGCAAGATTAGTGTTAGATGAGAACTTGGTATACCAAATGTCTACCACTAACACACCACTTGGCGACACAGGTAAGTATAGTATAGATAAGAATAGTATAGATAAGAAAAGAAAAGTTAAGAGTGTGAGAGAAGAAAAACAATTTGAAAGTGAACTACATGAAATATTTGGAGATAGTTTATGAGAATAGAATATCTTGGAAAAACACTTGAAACTAAAAACTATGTAGAAGTTAGTGATAGTGAGTACCACCAACTAGTTGCAGATTATTATAAAAAACCATTATTTAGTGAAGTAAAAAAACAAATGGTAGCAATAGCACAAGGTGGAATCAAAAATAATGATATTACTAATTATTATGTAAAAGACTTGATGGCAAAAACTAAGATTTATTATAACAAATGGTCAATAGAAGATGTGTTTAATTGCAAAGAGTTAGTAGGATTCTTTATAGCAAAAACATTAGATAACAAAAAACTTTTCCCTGATACTGATTCACTTATTAAAAAAATTGAAACTAGCATGAGACTTGGGGGAAAAGGTGTAGCAAGTAAACCAGCTAACTTTCCAATTAAAACTATTGATGAAATACTTGAAAATTATAATGTAAACAATAACTATTATGATTTCAGTTGTGGTTGGGGTGCAAGACTAACTAGTGCTTTAAAAAATAAGGTTAATTATTTTGGTACTGACCCTAACTATTTATTAACTGAAAGATTGAATCAGTTAGCACATGATTATAAAGATATAACAGGAATAAATACTATTACTGATATTAGAACACAAGGTAGCGAAATATTTATACCTGAATGGGAAAACAAAATGGGGTTAGCATTTAGCAGCCCACCTTACTTTTATTTAGAAGACTACAAAATAGGCGACCAATCATATAAAGAAGGAACTACATATAATGAATGGAAAACTAATTATATGAAACCAACTTTTATGAATATATATAAATACTTAATTGAAGATGGGTATTTCTTATTGAATATTAACAACTTCAAAGAATATAAGTTGGTAGAAGATAGCATTGATATTGCTAAGAGTGTTGGGTTCAAATTGATTGGAGAACATAGATTAAAAAATATTCAAAGGTGCAAATCAAATCAAGGATTCAATGACAATAGTGAGCGAATCTTAATATTTGCAAAACATGAAATAAAAAAGAAAGTAGAGAGTATAGAACAACTAAGTTTGTTTGACTAATGGTGAGTGTAATGTATGAAGATATAGAAAGAATAATTGTAAGGACTCTATCACCATTTGAATATGAAAGACTTGAAGATTTAAAAGCAAAATATAGTGAGCAGCAAATCATAGCTGCTTATAAGCAATATGGAGACAAACCTATCAACTATATATCAAAGGTAATAGGGAATATAAAACAAACCCCTGATTGGTTAAATAGAGAAATAACTAATGAACCAATAGACAATGAGACCAAAAAGGATTTTGAAGAGTTTAGAAGTTTTTTGGAGGATTTTAGAAATGAAGAGTTTAATAAAAAGAATAAAAATGAAATATAAAAATAATTTGCTAATAAAAATAGCAAGATTAAGAAAAGAAAACAAATACTTGAAAGAAAAACTTGCAGAAGAGGTTATAGAAAAAAGAAAGATTATTGATGAAATAACTATCAAGAATCAAAAAATAAGGGAACTCTCTTTGAAGGTAAAAGAATGAGATACATAGAAGACACTAGATATTTTAGTGAAAGACAACTACTTAAAAAGAAGTGTAAGCATTGTGGTCATACACAAGCAATACATAGTCAGCTAGATAAGGTTATATGTAGGTGGTGTCATAACTATATTTTTAGAACTGAGCAAGATGAGTTCAGGTACAAAATCAAAGAGAATCAAATAAAAGAAAGAAGGAAAAACAAATGAAATATGAAGATATAGAAAATGCTAATAAACAAATAAGAACAATGACTATTGAAAGAACAAATAAAAAAACAGGTAAGATTTCTAAAAAAGAATATGCAGAAGTAAACCAAAGAGTCAAAGCATTTAGAATGGTATACCCAAATGGGTGTATAACAAGCGAAATATTAAATGATATAGATGAAGTAATACATGATGGAATAATTATTGTTAGAACAAGTGCTTATGATAATAATGGCAAATTATTAGGAACAGGAATAGCAATGGAAAAGCAAAGCAGCTCAACACTCAATGAACTTAATTTTATTGAAAATGCGGAGACTAGTTCTTGTGGAAGATGTCTTGGATTCTTAGGTTTTGGCATAGACACCGCAATAGCAAGTGCAGAAGAAATGAAATCAGTAGAACAAAAAGAACTAAAAAGGAATCTTGATTTATTAGTTCAAATTAGAAAACTAATGACTAAAAAGAAAATGACACCTGATATAGTTTACAATGAGTTCAATAAAAATAGTGCTGACATGAGTGAAGAAGAACTACAAGAAGTAATAGTTTGGTTGGAGAGTAAATAATGAAAAAAAATAGTTCAAATGATACAGGAATGAGTTTTAGTGCAGTTTTAACTTTGATATTTGTTGTTTTGAAATTATGTAAGGTTATAAATTGGTCTTGGTGGTGGGTATTAAGTCCACTATGGATTAGTACATTATTGATAATAGCATTATATTGCATATTTGGATTTATATATAGGAGAAAAAGAAAATGAAAGTAGATGAAAGCAATTTTGATTTATTAAAAAAAGTAAGTGATATTACATATACTGATTATGAAATACAATGGTTTGATGCTGAAAATATAAAAGGGTATATAGAAACTGATAGTTTACTTTCAATGATTGAAGACCTGATATGTGAAGTAAACAATCTCCAAGAAAAATATGAAGATTTAGAAAGAGACATAAGAGATAACTATAAATGGGTTGGTAGTGGTGAACCTGATTGGCATGATATTCAAGACCACATGCCAAGTTGGTGGTATGAATGATAGGAAATGTTCAATCAATAGTAACCTATCTATTAGAACAAGATAGAGATAAGATATTTGAAATTAAAGAGCATAAGCAAAAAAGAACTCTAAGTCAAAATGCCTATGCTTGGAAACTAATAAATGAACTTGGAAATAAACTTGGAATCTCAAAAGAAGATTTATATAAGCAAATGTTAGAAGATTATGGGCAATCCATAATAGTCAGCTTATTAGATGAAATAAACCCTGAACACTATTTCAAATATTATAAAAAAATAGGTAAGGGTAAGACTAATGGAAAAGGATTTAATCATTTTAGAGTGTACAAAGGTTCTAGTGAGTTTGATAGTGCAGAAATGTCTATATTCATTTCAGGCATAGTACAAGAATGTGAGAATGTTGGGATTCCAACACTAACCGATGAACAAATCTCTAAAATGAGATTATTATGATTCAAACAACTATATTTGATATGTTGTACCCCAAGTTCAAAATAAATAAAGATATAAGATTGATAACTCTATTTAGTGGTTATGATTCACAGGCACTTTCTTTGAAGTATTTGAATGTACCATTTGAACATTATAAAACTTGTGAGTGGGCAGTTAAGTCAATCCAAGCACTTAAAGATTTACATTTTGGAGAAGTAGAGACTGAATGCAATTTAGATAAAAAACAGCTAGTAGATTATTTGTTTGAAAAAGGTGTTTCTTCTAACTACAATGAACCAATGAATAGACAACAACTTGAAAGAATGAATGAAACACAGTTAGCAACTATTTATAAAAATATCAAAGCAACAAACAACCTAGTTAATATTCAAAAAGCAAGTGCAGAAGATTTAGGAATAGTTGATACAAATAAGTATTGCTACATAATAACATACTCTTTCCCTTGTCAGGATTTAAGTGTTGGTGGTAATAGAAAACTAATGGGTGATACTTCAACTAGAAGTGGACTTTTATGGGAAGTGGAAAGACTACTAACTGAATGCAAAGAAAAACCACAGGTGTTGCTTATGGAAAATGTTGTCCAAGTTCATGGTGAAGGTGCTGTACAAGATTTTAATAAATGGCAATTAAGACTTGAAGAACTAGGTTATAAGAACTATTGGGAAGATTTAATAGCAACTGATTATGGAATCCCACAATCAAGGAATAGGTGCTTTATGGTATCAATACTTGGTGATTATAGTTATTCATTTCCACCTAAGATAGAACTAAAATTGAGATTAAAAGATTTGTTAGAACCAAATGTAGATGAAAAGTATTATTTAAGTGATAAGTTGATTGATTGTTTCATGAGTGAGAAGAGCATGGGCACTATGACTAGAAAAGAAAGATTCTTACAAAATATAAATAGAGAGAATCAGGACATAGCAAACACATTGACTACACTTGAAGGCAATAGAGCAACTGATACATTTATAGTAAGCAAACATTTAAGAGAAACATTAGAGCAAAACAGCGAGCTAACTGATGGTGCTTTTATAGATGCTTACAATAGAAAAATTAAAAATAATAATTTAGCTGCTACACTTACAACTAGAACAAATGATGGAAATGACACATTTATAGCTGTAAATGAAGTAAGCATGAGAATCAGGAAACTCACACCTTTGGAATGTTTCAGGTTGATGGGTGTGAGAGATGAAGATTTTTGGAAAGTTGCCAAGAACCAAAGCAATGCCAGTTTATATCACTTAGCAGGAGATTCAATAGTTGTGAATGTTCTTATGGCAATATTTAAGGAGATGATAAATTATGAAGTTAATTGATTTATTAGATTTGATTGCAAAAGGTGGGAAACTACCTAAAAAAATAAAGTTATTCAATGAAGTGTTTGAATATTATGAAGATGAAAAGGCATATTTAGACAGGAATGGATTTAATTTAGATGATTATGACTTAATTGATTTCTTAAATGAAGATATGCAAGTTGAATGGCAACTAGATTTTAAAAATATGAATGTTAGTTGTAGTAATTGTGGAATAGTATTTGAACCAAAGGAAGGAGATAAAAATGAATATAGAGAGTGATAGACCAAAAATAATTTTTAGGCATACAAAAGAAGATAAGGTTTTTTATAGTATAGGACTATCAAAAAAAGATATAGATGGAAATTATATCAATGGTGCAATTAGTTGTAGATTTCCAAAAGGTGTAGATATTCCTGATAGAACAAAAATAATGGTTAGAAATGGTTGGTTAGATTTTTATGTAAAAGATAAAATCACATACCCTTATTTGTTTATTAGTCAGTATGAAATAGTTAATGAAAAGCAACAAGAAGAAAAAGAAGTACCACAAAACATTCAAACTGATTATGATGATTCAGGAATCCAATTAGAAGACAATGACCTACCATTTTAGGTAGAGTATAGAAACAAAGCATAGAACATGATTCAACTTCTTTTCTATCTTCCAACAACCACCATTTTTAATGCTTTGGGTGGTGGTTGTAATTTAGAGGTAATTATGGACATAAATGATAAGATTAAAAAAAATGAGGGTTTAATTGGCAAAGTAATCAAAGATATACATGTTAGAAATATAAGGCAAGGTGATTATGAAGAGATTTATTCAGCAGGGAGAGTTGGTTTATATAATGGCATTATAACCTATGATGGAAGTGTAAAACCTTCTACTTATTATTATAAGTGCATTAAGAATGAGATTCTTAGAACATTTCAGTTCAAGTCTTCTAAAAAAAGAAGATTCCAAGATAGTATGAAATCAATAGAATGGGAATATGAAGAAGGAACATTAGAAGAAGTTTTAGCTGCTGACATAGACCTTGAAAGAGATTTGCTGCTACAAGAAATGAAAGAAGAAGTTAGGAAAACTATATTGAAACTGAAACCTAGACAACAAAGAATCCTGATTCTACACTTTGGGATTGATTGTGAACCTACTTCATTTGAAAAAATGAGTGAAATGTTAGGGACTACAAGGCAAAATATTCATAGGGCATACCAAGATGCTAAAAGAGACTTTGAAAAGGAATGGAAATATGGAGATAAGAGATGCAAAAAATAGAATAATTAAAATTGAAAATGATTTAGTCTATCTTAAAGAAAAGAAAATCATTAACTTTGAAAAGACCCAACCTAGTAGTCCAAAACTTAAAGATATAGTTGAAGGTAAAACTAACTCAAAGGTGGTTAATGATAAGTATACACATTTCATTATTAAAGATGATGATTTAGACAATGAAATAATAGCATTAGAGAAGGAAAAGAACTCACTTGATAGATTTATATTAAATGAGATAGAAAGACTCAAAAAATATGATGAAATTATGCTTATAAAGTATTATAGGGAAGAAGGTTTGTCTTGGAAACAAATTGATAAGTTATTATATAAGGCAAGTGGTTATTCAAGATTGAAACTTTATAGAGCTGAGCATAAAAAATGATACTATTTGATACACTTTTATTAGGTATAATTTATATAGTAGAGGAATCTACTAGTTCATATATCACCTAACTTTCAAAGGTGAAACCCCTGAAAAAGAACACAAAAAGTCGTTGCACATGTGTTCTTTTATTATGGAAGGAGATTTATGATTTATTTTTTATTGGTTCTAATAGTTCTAGCAGCAACTTTTCTATATGCCTGTTGTAAGATTTCTAGTTTAAGTGATAATGTACATAGTAACAATAAAAACAAAATACAATGTGATAAAGTTGGAAGTAGAAAATCCAAATGACCAACAATTTTTAGAAATCTTAGAACAACCTTATGTAGAAGAAGTAAGAATAGAACAAAAAATAGAACAATTAAAAGAAGAAATACATTCTGCACTTAGTCATGTAGTGGGTACTTCTTATTATAATCAAGTCGCTCAGGAAAAGAGCAAAGAGTTACAACTACTACTCAATAAAAAGTAGTTTAATAAAAAGGGAAGTTTCATATATAGTTTCCATTAGCAGCTCAAAGCGAAATGGGTATATGAAAAGGGAAATGTGGAACTCTTTAAAATTGCATTTGGAGGGTTTGTTATAGAGTTCAAGGGAAAGGAAGAAGTAATATGGAAAGAATAATAAGAATCTCAAATAGAGATTACAAAATGAAGGCAAGTGCCTTAACTCAATTTAGTTATAGGAATGAAACAGGTAGAAGTTTTTTAAATGACTTACAAAAACTAACTGAACTAAAAGATTCACCTGAAATAGATGCTCTTGATAATGTTACTGAACTAATATTAAAAATGGCATATATCATGGCAAAAGAATGCGACAAAACACAATGTACAAACTATGAAGATTTTTTAAGTGGCATTGAAAGTTTATATGATGAAACAAGTTGGATTCAGGAAGTGTTAGAGTTAGCATGTACACCCTTATCAAGGCAGCTACAAACAACTCAAAAAGAAGTCAAATAATAATGACCCTTGCGATGAATATGAAGTGGTTGCCTTAGCAAAAAGGTTGAATATAACAATGGAAGATATGTCAAACATGTCTTTTGTTAGTTTAATGAATATACTGATTTCAAACATTGAAGAAGATGAAGAAAAGAAAGCAAGTCAAGAAGACATTGACAAGTTCTTTGGGTGAGGTGATATAAATGATACCAAAAAAGATACATTATATTTGGTTTGGTAAAGGGGAAAAGAATGAGAGAGTAAAACATTGTATAGAAAGTTGGAAAAAGTATTTGCCTGATTATGAAATAATTGAGTGGAATGAAGACAACTTTGACATTAACTATAATGACTTTACTAAAAATGCTTATGAAAACAAAAAATGGGCATTTGTAAGTGATGTTGCTAGGTTATGGGTACTATACAATGAAGGTGGAATATACATGGACACCGATGTTGAAGTTTATAAACCATTAGATGATTTTTTAAATGAAGAAGGGTTTACAGGATTTGAAGATGTACACTACCCTGTAACAGCGACAATGGGTGCTGCTAAGGGAAATCCTGTTATTAAATTGATGTTGGATTATTATAATTGCATTGATTTTAAATTATATGAAGATTGGCAAGACTATATCAAGTATCAAGAAACTAATACTTGCATAATGAGTAATATTTTTAGTTTGCTAGGTGTAGATAGAGATAGGAATGCGACTCAAAGAATAAAGCATTTTACTATCTACCCACAATCTTATTTTTTTACAAAAGATGAAGGTTGGACTTGGCATAGTTTTAATGGTAGTTGGTGATTATAATGATAGAACATGAGAATATTTTTTACATTAGGGACATATCGCCACTAGGTGGGGTTGAAACTTTTGTATGGGAAATGGTAAAAAAATATAAAAACTATGATATAGCTGTTGTATATAAAACTGCTGATAATAAACAACTTGAAAGATTAAAACAATATTGTATGTGTTATAAACATGTCAATCAAAAAATAAAATGTAAGGTCGCAATAATTAACTATGATGTTTCAATAGTTGATTTTATAAATAAAGGTGCTGATATATACCAAGTTATTCATGGTGATTATACTAATCCTGTTTATACATGGAAACCATTAACACACCCTAGAATAAAAGAATATATAGGTGTTACAAAATACATAGCAGAAGGATTCAAAAAAATGATGCACCTAAACAATGTGTCTTATGGGTACAATCCTTTATCAATAGAAAGTAATGATAAACTGATTACACTTGTTTCTGCAACAAGACTTTCTAAAATCAAAGGTAAAGAAAGAATGATACAACTTGCAAATGCACTTGACTATTCAGGAATAAGATATATTTGGTATGTATTTACTAATGATAAGAATGCAATAAATAGTCCAAATGTTATATATATGAAACCTAGACTAGATGTAGGTGTGTGGTTAGATGTTGCTGACTATGTAGTTCAGTTAAGTGATACTGAGGCATGTAGTTACACAATCAATGAATCACTATATAGGAACATACCTGTAATAGTAACACCACTACCTTATTTAGAAGAGATAGGTGTAAAAGATGGATTGAATGCTTGGATTTTAAAGTTTGATTGTTCTAACCTAGACCATATAGTTAAGAACATAAAGAATATACCAAAGTTTAAGTTCAAACATTTAGAAGATAGATATGATGAGCTGCTATCACATGCACCATCACATTTCGAGGAGGACAAAAAAATGAAAGTAAAAGTAGAGGCATTAGATACTTATACTAACTTCAATATTACTGATAGTGAGTTAGGTAGAGTACCACAAGCAGGAGAACAATTTGAAGTAACAAAAGAAAGACTAAACATACTACTAGGTAACAATGAAAGTGGTAGAACATTTGTTAAGATAGTTGAACCTGTTAAGGAAGTTAAAAAAGCAATACTACCTAAAAAAGAAACTAAGAGAAAGAAATAATGAGTTATGGAAATAGATATAAGTTCTATCAATCAAAGGCATGGCAAGATACTAGAAGAACTATTTGGTTGAGACAAAACTTATTATGCAATAGGTGTAAGAGACCTGTTTATGTTAATGGTATTAGTGAGTACTTGCCAAAGGAAAAGAGATTGGTAGGTATTGTTCACCATAAAGAATACCTTAATGAAAATAATATAAGCAACCAATATGTAACACTAGGTGTAGATAACTTAGAAGGATTATGTATTGATTGCCATAACAAGGAACATGACCAACAAACAGGTGTGTTAAGAAATAATTATATGTTTGATGAGGAAGGTAACCTAGTACAAAAAAGGGAGGGGTACTCTTCCCATTAGCAGCAGTGGGGAAAC
>JAEIGA010002641.1_pt1 | contig 28514 bp, 48 predicted proteins | sample 9270691 | NCBI WGS metagenome assembly JAEIGA01 (sample SAMN17057246, study PRJNA624740) | gut metagenome | biome: biome; isolation source: fecal sample | host: Bos grunniens | place: China: Xizang | collected 2019
CGAATTCCTCGCGGCCATGTTGAACGACGACGCGGACTTGCAGGGGCGCAAAGAGCGGTTTACCGCTCGACAGCTTGGGCGAAAACTCAAGCGCGATCAGATTCCGATGGTAGAGATTTTCTCCATCGTGACCAACGAACTCACCCCCGATTCGACGGAAACGACGGACGAGGGAAACTGACAGAGCGGGCGGGGATTGACTTCGCCCGCTATTTGTCAATTTGGCTGTTTGTACTGCACATGGACGAAAAAGTCTTTTGGCGCGATATGAGCCCTCGTAGGCTTCATTCGCTGTTCGACGCGTATTTTATCGGGGAAAACCCGAAACGACGTTATAACGCCCCTAAAAGCGGTCAGACGAGCCTGTTAAGCTATATCCACGGTGGTGAATGACAATGGCGACAAGAACTGTTAGCGCCCGAGTTAAGATTGACGGCGAGAAAGAATACAAAGCCGCGCTTTCCGATTTGAACAAGGGCAATCAAGTCCTCGCGTCCGAAATGCGAAAACTGCAGGCGCAGTTCAAAGGCAACGAAGATAGCACCGAAGCTCTAACAGCAAAGGGGGAGCTTCTTGAAAGACAGCTACTTCAGCAAAAAGACAAGGTAGCTATGTTGAAAGAAGCTCTTGCAAATGCCGCACGACAGGCAGGGGAAGCCGCAAGCGAAACGCAAGAATGGCGGATTAAACTCAACAACGCAGAAGCCGCGCAATTCAAACTCGAACAGGCCGTAGAGGAAAACAACCGCGCCCTCAATTCGCAAGGCGCGGAAATGCAAGAGGAAACGGAAGCGACGATTGGCTTTGGCGACGGCCTCGACCAACTCACAGGGAAACTTGGAATCCATCTCCCGCAAGGCGTGAAAACGGCGCTCAACTCCATGGGAGATTTTTCTGTGGGAACGGCGGCGGCTATGACGGCGGCGGCGGGCGCTATCGGCCTCATCATCAAGGCCGTGCAAGAGCTCGTCGAAATCACGAAGCAAGCGGCGGCAAACGCGGACGAGCTTGTCACCGAGAGCATGAAGACGGGGCTTTCGACCGAAACCATCCAAAAGTGGAAGTACGCCGAAGAACTCATCGACGTTTCCTACGACACGATTTCGGGCTCGCTGACGAAACTCACGAAGAACATGGACGCGGCGCGTGACGGGAACGAAAAGACTGCCGAAGCGTTCGCAAAGCTCGGCGTTTCCGTGACCGACAGCGTGACGGGCCAACTCCGACCCGCCGAAGAAGTTTTCTATGAAGCCGTTGACGCACTCGGGCAAGTTGAAAACGCCGCCGAACGCGACGCGCTGTCTATGGAGATTTTCGGCAAGTCCGCGAAAGAGCTCAACCCGCTCATCGTCCAAGGGAGCGAAGCGCTTCGCCAACTCGGCGACGAAGCTGTTCAGACGGGATATGTACTCGACGAAAGCCAAGTTCAAAAGCTCGCGGAAGTTGACGACGCGTATCAACGGATGAGCTTGCAAGTCGAAGCCGCGAAGAATCAACTCGCCTTGCAGTTTGCTCCCGCATCGCAGAAGACGATGGAGACGTTCTCGAATCTCATGGAGAAAGCGGGGACGGCTCTCGTCGATTCAGGCATCATCGACAATCTCGCCGACATCATCGTGAAGCTGTTGAATATGTTCGACGCGGTAGTTGACCTCGTCCAAGAAATCCCAGGCTTCAACACGGTGCTTGGCTTGCTTGGCACGGCGCTTGGCGCGGTAGCGAACATCGTTGACGGCGTAGCGCGTGGATTGCAGACTATCACGTCGATTATGCGCGGCGACTTTTCGGGAATCGGCGAGATATGGAGCGGCTACGGCGCACAATGGGCCTCGACGCTCGGCATCGGGAACAACGCAAGCGGCAACGACAACTGGCGCGGCGGCTTGACGTATCTGAACGAGAGCGGGCCTGAGCTTGCCATGCTCCCGTCGGGTACGCAGATTTACAACGCGCAAGACACCCGCGCCCTCGGCGGCGTGACGTGGTATGTCACGATTGACGCGAAAAACGTCAAGGAATTCAACGACATCGTAGAGCTCGCGGAGAGCGCGAGAGTGAGGGGGCGTATGCGGTAAATGGCTACTCTGACCAAGGAAATCACGACCTACAATTCGAGCAACAATGCCAACGGCAAACTCCGCATCACGTTCGATTACACGCAAGACATCGTAGGCAACACAAGTACTGTCTACATGACGAAAGTCGAGTTCCAGTCGTCCACGCAGACGGGCGTTCTCTACGCTGACGGCATCATCAAAATGAACGGCGTTCAGCAGGTGGAGTACACGAACTCGGGCTACGACCAAGACAAGTGTACGCTGTCGTCGCTGAATACCTACGCGCAACTCGGCTATGCCATCTCGAACGACCCTGTCGTCATCCATCACAATTCGAGCGGCGTAGGCTCGATTCCGATTTATCTCGGCCCGCGTTCTTCGACAGGCTATTCACAATGGAACATCTTCAACTCGTCCGTCGTCAGCGGCTCGGCGCATATCGCGACGGGGACGGTTTACGCGTCTTTGCCGACAATCTCCGACACCCTCGCGACCGCGACCCCGACCGCCCCCGTCAACACAGTCGAGGACGGCTCGGCCGCGATCAAATTCAAGTGGACGTTGGCAAACGCAAGCGGCATCGCGCCGACGAAGACCGACTTACAGACCTCGACCGACGGCACGAACTGGACGAATCTCGCGACCGTGACAAGCGGCGGGACGACCTATTCCGTCGCCGCAGACACGTTCAGCGCGGGGACTATCTACTGGCGGGCGCGGGCGTACAACCGCGACAACGTGGCGGGCTCTTGGAGCTCTGCCGTGAACTTCATCGTCGTCGCCGCCCCCGCCGCGCCGACCGTGCTTTCAGACGGCGCTCCGTTCGCCACTATCACTTGGCGAGTTGAGGGGCAACAGGCGTATCGGATAACGGTAGACAACGCCGTCTACGGGCCTTATTTTGGCTCTGAAAAGACGTTTACGCTGTCCGATTACCTCGCCGACGGCGAACATACCGTTTCCGTCGAAGTGCAGGGCAATTACGGAATGTGGAGCGCGGCGGGGACGTACACTTTCACGGTGCAGAACGTCCCGTCGTCTGCTGTCACGCTCAAAGGGCGCTTCGACATCGACGCTCATCTGTCGTGGACGACCGAGAGCGCGGTAGACGATTATCTCATCTACCGCGACGGGGAACAAATCGGACACGCGACCGAAAAGGCCTACACCGACCGACTTTCTCTCGGAAGTCACGTTTACACCGTCGTCAACCGTCTCACGGACGGCAACTACACCGTGAGCAACGCTGTGACAGGCGTGACGGCGTTGTCGAGCATCGCGATAGCCGCGCTTGCGGGCGGCGACTGGGTATATCTCCCGCTCTCCGACAAGAGCGACGCGGAACAGGCGTTCTCGAAGACGCGAGATTACAGTCTGCGGCACTTCACGGGCTCGGAATATCCCGAACTGGAAATGTCCAGTTTCTCGGATTTTTCGGGGAGTTATTCGTGCGCTTTCAAGTGCGCGAAAGACGCAAAACCGCTTCTCGACCTATTCGGCAAGACCGTCATCGTCAAGAGCAGGGGCGGGAGCGTCGTCGTCGGCCCGTTCGCGGCCTACGACCGAACACAGACAGACTTTTACGTCGTGTATTCGTTCTCTATCCCCGCCATGAACTGCGAGGGCGTGACCTATGCGTAGTCTTGATTTTCGATACATCATCATGCGGAACGGCGCGGACAAAGGGCAACTGAAACCCGTCAGCGACCCCCGCGTCATCATGGACGACAGCGCGGAAATCAAGATGAGCTTTTCAGCGACGTTCGCCCCGTCCGACGACATCGACTGGCTCACGGACGAGATTCGCCCCGAAATGATAATCAACGGCGTAGCATACCCGCTCGGCATCTACGCCCCCGCGACCATATCCGAAACGCGGACGGAAACCTCGATAGAGCTTTCTGTCGAGGCCTACGACCGCTGTTGGCGCGTCCGCGACCTTTACACGGAGAACATATTGAGCTTGGCGGCGGGAACGAACTACATCACCGCTGTCAAGCAACTGTTGACGGCGGCGGGCATCGCGACCGTGATAGAGACCCCGACAACGGCGACGCTCACGGAAATCCGCGAAGATTGGGACATCGGAGAAAGCTATCTGACCATCATCAACGAGCTCTTGTCGGAAATCAACTACAAGCCTCTGTATTTCAACGAACAGGGCGCGGCAGTCCTCGAGCCTGTCGTCACCCCGTCTGCAGAGAATGTTCAGCACACTTTCGACGCAAACAACGTCTTATCCCTCATGCTCCCCGAAACAGAGCGGGCGACAGACATCTATTCCGCGCCTAACGTGTTCTTGTGCATCTGCTCCAACCCCGACAAAAGCGGCTCAATGACCGCAACGGCTGTGAACGACAACCCGCAAAGCCCGCTTTCCGTGCAACGGCGCGGGCGGCGCATCATGCGCGTCGAGAACGTGGACAACATCGCGTCACAATCGGAACTGAACGACTACGCGAATCGTCTTCGCAACGACAGCCTGTTCACGGGCGAAACAATCTCCGTCAGCACGGCTCTTTTCCCGAACTTCGGAGTTGACGACGTGGTAGCACTCATTCTCCCCGAAGTCACGGGCATCTGCAAAGACAAGCGCTTTGAAATGGAGCTTCGCGTCGGCGGGACGATGAAGCATACTCTCGAAAGGGTGGTGCTGAATCTTGGATAACGACCTGTTTCTGCCCGCCATTGAGAAAGCCCCGTCTCAACTGTACCTCGCCACGGTAGCAAGCACAAACTCGTCGGGCGTTACGTTGATATTCGACGGAGCGGCAAACGCAACTACGAAGCGCTACAAGCGGCTCTCGTCGTATTCTCCGACGGCGAATGACCGCGTACTCGTCGCGAAAATGAGCGGGACGTATGTAGTCCTTGGCAAAATCACTTGAAAGGAGATCAGCATGGCTATCATTCGAGCTTGCTCTTACAACTGCTCCATCAAAACGCCCGAAGCCCCGTCGGGGTACTCGAAAATCCTTGTCACGTTCGCGCAGGGACAGGAAGTCCTCATTGACAAGGACGAATCGGAAGTTGACCTCACCGCAGACGCGGTGCAGGTCCATCTTTCGCAAGCGGAGACGGCTCTCTTTGAAGCGCCCGCCGTGGCGTATATGCAGATTCGTTGCTACAAATCGACGTATAACGCCCCAGGCTCAAAGTTGTTTCAGATTCCCGTCGCCCCCGCGTTGAATGACGAAATCCTCGGAGGCGAATGATATGAGCGACTACTTCCTCTTTGAAGAGCCGACTTGCGAAAAGTTCGCCTTTGAGGACGCTGTCGAGAACTTCGACCCGAACGTGCTTGTCATCGTCGGCCCGCAAGGGCCGCAAGGCCCGCAAGGGCCACAAGGCCCTGCGGGGCAATATTCCCCCGACAACCCGCCGCCTTACCCCGTGACATCGGTAGACGGCAAGGCGGGGGACGTTGAGATTCTTCCCGAGGGCGGCACGACTGGACAAGTCCTCAAAAAAGCGTCGAACAATCCCCGCGACGTAGAATGGGGAGACGAAACGGGCGGCGGCGGCGACGTGACCGCCGAAGACGTGGGAAGCACTACCCCGCCCGCGCCTTTCGTTCTTTCCGTCAGCGAGGGCGGCACGGGCGCGAACAACGCGGCTGACGCTCGCACGAATCTTGGCATCGACGGAAGCGGCGGCGGCGTTATGTACTACCCGAATCAGACCGTCAACGTCGCTACGAACGCCGAAATCTTCCGCATCACCGACAGCAACATCACGACGCAGACTGTCGTAGTCGAAGTCACGTTCGCGGGGGTAGTATCGGGCGTGACGTGGACGAGCTACGACGGCTACATCGCGTTCTACGGCACTTGCGCGACGGCAACGACCGCCAACGTCACCTTGTCGAACGTCAAAACCCCGTCGCCCGAAACCCCGCTTGCCGTAGCGAACGGCGGCACGGGGGCATCAACGGCGGCGGCGGCAAGAGCAAATCTCGGTTTAGGCGAAACGCTCACGGGGATTGTCGTTATCGAAGACGATATTACCGTAGCTTTTTCGGCGGGGACGATAGGGTCGAGAGGGTATCAAAAGGTATATACAGACGCTATCCCCGCAGGGAAAAAGCTTATCAGCGCCGCTGTCTATGCACTTTCCGATTCGGGCTCTATAATCCCGTTCGCGTTTGGGCATAATTCAAACCTTTATTTCAACGCCTACCGCGCCACATCTTCCGCAGTTTCAAGCAATCACGTCTATATTCGGTTTGTCTTGGCAGACAGCTAACAAGGAGAATCACTATGACACAAGAAATCTTTATCGTTCATGCTCAAATCGTGGACGCGAACGGCACGTTCAACGAACTGTCGGGCTACCCGAAAGCGTTCAAGTCTACGCAGTACGACAACGACATCGAAAAGGCAAAGCAGAGGGCGCTCGGCGACTACCACGACGCTATGGGCGCGTTCGCGAAACGGGACGACAGACAGGTGCAGAGTGCGTTCGTCATGCAAGCGTCGAACAACGCTATCGTCGCCAACGGGCAATTCGGGAAACTCCCGCCGCTCCCCGACCCCGAAGAGTGAGGAGATTGTCGTATGGCAACTGGGACAATTCCAAATACAAAACTCGGAGAAGTAGCAAAAAATCAAACCTTTCCATTTACTGTGCCGTCTGACGGGGTCGTTTATTATAGCTTCAGCGCGAACAGTTCGTCGCAAACTGCCTACGTTTACATTCAAGAAGAAAACTCCTCGACATATCTGCAACAGAGCCAGTCAACGGGCGGCATGGCAATCAGAAATAGCATGGTAGTTAAAAAAGACTGGAAGCTCAAGGTGGGCTACATTTCAAATGCCACTTTTAACAGTCTGTGGTTTGTTCCGTTCGTTTGAGGGATAAGATATGCCGAACGTACCGCTCAAACAGCTTCAAGACAACGAAGAAGATTTTTTCCCGATGGTAGGCCCGTCGTCGTATAGCGGCGTTATGCCTATTTCAAAAGGCGGGACGGGAGCGACTACGCCCGCCGCCGCACGAACGGCGCTCGGCATCACCGCGCCGACACCGCTCGACCTTGTGTTTGGAGCGTGGACTTCCTTTACCGTCACAGCCCCGTCGGAGGTAACACTTATCGCGCACTCTCTTCGAGGGCAGACGACCGCCGACGGGAAGTATCTGCGCGTAGCAGGGAATATTCGCGTCTACCGTCAGCAAGCCGCGTATGTCGGCTACAAGACGTTCACAATGACGGGCGTTACCGTCACCCCGCCGCCGACTACGAAGTATCTAAAGACGTGCGGATTCTGCCAACATCAGAACAGCGACGGCAAAGATACCGTTGACATGGAAGACTACGAAGATTGCAAAATCGAAGTGGACACGTCGGGGAACATCAAACTCATACTCTACAACGGGCTTCGGCAAGCGGGCGTGATAGACTTTGACAACTGGAAAATCTTGCCGCTCGTCATCTGTCTTGCGTAAAGGAGAACATCATGCCAACACCCTACAAGTATCTCAAAGAGAACGATGAAGTGTTCTATCCGCTTGTCGGAGAAGACAGCTTCACAGAGCCCGTTCCTATCAGCAAAGGCGGCACGGGCGCGACGACAGCCGCCGCCGCTCGCGAAGCTCTCGGCGTTCCGCCCACGTCTGACATCAAGTTCGGCGCGGAAGTGGCGCTGACGCTCACCCCGCCGTCGCCGATAACTGTGAGCATGAATCAAATGCACGGGCAAGTATCGAGCGACGGGAAGTATATCCGCATCTACGGGAACTTCGCTATCCCGAACAACGTAAACAACGGATGGAAAGAGCTTACCGTGACGGGGCTCACGGGCTTCATCTCGCCGTCGTCCGACATCAACGTCTACACGGCGGGTATTCGCCAGTATTCCTACAACGGGAACTATGACACAATCGACATGCAGACTTATGACGACCCGACTATCATCATCACGACGGCGGGCGTTATCAAAATCAAGGTAGTCGTGAGCTACGGCTCTACTCGAACGGATTACTGGAAGATATTCCCCGTCATCATCCCTCTTGCATAAGGAGATCAGAAATGAAAGGAATCGACATCTCGTCTTGGCAAAAAGGGCTCGACCTCTCGGCGGCGGGCGTGGACTTCGCTATCTGCAAAATATCCGAGGGAACGACGTGGGTAGACCCGTGCTTTGAGGACTTCTACGAGGCCGCTAAATGCCCGCTCGGCGCGTATGTGTTTTCGTATGCGACCACCGAGGAAAAGGCCCGCAGAGAAGCGAGGAAAGCCCTCACGCTTATCAACGGGCGACCGTTACCGCTCGGAATCTACATCGACGTGGAAAGCCCGACGCAACTGCAACTCCGCGACAGCGAACTCACCGCAGTTGTCAAGGCGTTCTGCGACGAAATCAAGGCGGGCGGGTACATCGCGGGCGCGTATGGCTCGGCAGGGCAACTGTGGGCGAAAGTCGGCCCGTCGTACCTCGGAGACGACGTTATCGTGTGGGCCGCGTCTTGGGGCGGTAAGCCGCGTTTTTCGTGCGACGTATGGCAATATACCGACCATGAGGCAATCGTCGGTTATAACGGCCCTGTGGACGGCGACGAGGCCATGTCAGAACGCTTCATCGCGTTGGTGAACGGAACGACACCCGAAACGCCTGTCGAGCCGCCCGACGAGCCGCCTGTCGAAGTGGACGGAATCATCATGCCGAATCTCGCCTACGGCGACGGCAAGGGCAACGGCAAGAAGCTCGCCGTGAAGCTCATGCAGACGGCGCTCATCTATCACGACTGCAAATGCGGATGGATGGGAGCGGACGGCGAATTCGGGAACGAAACGAAGAAAGCCCTGCTCAAGTTCCAAAGCGAACAGAGCTTACCACAAACGGCAGTCTGCCAAAGCGCGGACTGGAAGAAACTATTTTCGGAGGGATAAAACATGGTCAGAACTATCATCTGCAAACCCGTCCGCGCCGACGTTCCGAAGTTTTACTTCGAGTTCGCGGGCGAATCCACGACGGACGAGAAACCGTCGGACGACACCATCGCGACGGGAAGCCTTTTCCATGAGGTAGACACGAAGAAAGTCTACGCCTACGGAGAGGATAGCGCGACGTGGTATGAACAAATGACGCTTGGGGAGTGATAGCTATGAAAGAATGGTCAACTCTCCGAAAGCTCATGTTGCTCAACGCAATCGCGGGCGGCGGCGGCTCGACCGTTCTTACCGTGACGGGCGTTTCCCCGCTTTCCCTCGTCAACGCCGTAGCCCACTCGCTCGTCAGTCTCACGCAGACTGGAAAGTGCGAACAAGCGTCCACGCCGACCCCGACCTCGCCTGTTGACATCAAGTGCAACAACGGCAAGCTCGCGATGGTGGACGATGAACTGCCAAGCGGCTACAAGCGCGTTCTCGGCTTCGCCTGCAACAACAACGCGATGTGGGAAATTGACGACTTCCATCTGCGAGGCTCTGACACAGTCAAAGTTTCCTTTTCCGTTACCGCCGCCTGTAACGTATGGGGCTGTTATCAGTCCACAAGCGCGACTGACAACTACGACCTCTACGCGACTACAACGTCGGGCGGCAAATACCTCCGTTACGCGAACGGAACATACGCGTCTTACTTCTCTGTCGAAAATCAAGGCAAGCGTTTCGACGTGACTTATACGCCGACAGGGACGCAGGGTATGCCCGAAGACAGCACTTGGACAGAGAAGACCTTTGAGAGTGAAAACGACCTGCTACTCGGCTCTACTACCATCGGGGGAACGTCCTCAAAGCTAAAAGGCAACCTCTACGGGGACTTCATAGTAGAAAACGGCGGCGCGGAGAGATTGCATCTCGTTCCGTGCGAGCGGGTGAGCGACAACGTGCTCGGCTATTACGACCTCATCGGTGAAGCGTTCTATGAGCCGTATTCGGGCTATGATGGCGCTGTGAGCTTGGGCTATGACGGCTCTCATTATGAGCTTGCCATCGTCGGCACTCCCGAAACGCTGACGGTATCGGCAACGGGGCAAACCCCGCAGACGGTATCTGTTCAGAACTTGCTCGCCATACCGAGCCATGCCGACACGCAAGAAATCATTAGCGGAGAAGTGAGACGCAAAATCGGGTATTATGTCTTTGACGGAACGGAAGCCTTTTCGACTTCGACCGCTTACGGAAAAAGTGTTCTGTTGCAAAGCGCGTCGGTAAAATGGGGGGCAGCAAAAGACTGTACGCCTGTTTGCTCGCATTTTCAAGGCGTTGCACAAGCAAGCTCTACGCAACTGGAGGGGACTTGCTTCTTTAACGCGAGCGGCCACTTTTATTTCCGTGTTGCTGATAATGACACGGCAGCATTTAAGACTTGGCTTGCCGAACTATATGCGGCGGGAACGCCTGTAATTCTTCTGTTCGCTCTATCAACGGAAACGACGGAGACCGTCACGCCGCACGCGCTTACAACGGCACAGGGCACGAACACCGTCTCCGTCTCCGCAGAGATCAGCGGCATCAATCTCACCGTCAGATACAAGGGGGTAGCGACATGAGCGAAGCTATTATCTGTGCCATCGTAGCGGCTATCGCGTCCATGTTCGGTAGTTGGCTGTCGAGTCGGAAGACCGCGCGTGAGCGCGAAGCCGCCGAAGCGGAACGCGAAAAGGAACGCGCCATCGCGGAAGCGGAACGAGCCGCAAAGCTCGAAATGCGGTTGAAGTCTGTCGAGGATAAGCTCGACGAGCATAACGGCTACGCAAAGCGCTTCGAGGAAATCGGTAAGCGCTTTGAAGAAATCGGCAAGGACATCGTTCAAATCAAGACCATACTCGGTCAGAAAGGAGCATGAGCATGAAACTTCCCGACAAAGTGTACGACGTTTTGAAGTGGCTTTCTCTCGTCGTCTTCAATGCCATCGGGGTACTTTACAAGACGCTCGCGGGCGTGTGGAATCTCCCCTACGGCGAGGAAGTCATGACGACCTGCGCGGCGGTAGCTCTGTTCATCGGAGCGCTCATCGGCGTATCGACCGCCGAATACCGCAAGGCCAAAGGCGAAGTCTACCGCGACACTATCGAATAATTTGATCAGAACTCCCCCGTCTTCGTGGCGGGGGAGCTTCTTTTTGCCCTTGTTGTCAAATCGGTTTGACACACGCGGGTCAGTTGTCAAAACTAAACCCCGAAACAGTTCTGCGAGAATGGATTGCGGCTTTTACCTAAAAGTGCCATCGCGCAGGTTTGCTTTTTGGCATGGTAGCCGTATGATTCCACGTCGGAAATAAAAAGCGCGTCTATGCCCCTCAGAACGGCTCAGACGAAGCGTCGCTTCACAGGAAGCCCCTAAAAGGCCCGTAAAAGCGTTTTTTCACTTTTTCAAAAAAATTGTAAAACTGTATTGACACTACGCCCGAGCCGTGTTAGTATAAGATTGTCAAATGGATTTGACACGAAATCCAAACTCGACTACGGGGGTAACACCATGAACAACTTTTTCTACGAACAGACTTTCGGCGTTGAAGTCGAACTGACGGGCATCACCCGCAATCACGCCGCGACTGTCATCGCGAATTACTTCGGAGGCTCCGTCCGTCATGAGTACGACGGCTACGACACTTACTCCACGCTCTCCCGCGACGGCCGCAAGTGGAAAGCTATGTCCGATTCTTCCATCCACGCGGAGCGTCGGCGCGGCGTGGCGACTGGAAACACCGAGTACAGATGCGAGGTTGTCACCCCGATTCTCCGCTACGAAGACATGGACGACTTGCAGAACATCATCCGCGCTCTCCGCGAAGCGGGCGCGTTCGCGAACTCGTCTTGCGGAATCCACGTCCACGTCGGGGCGCAGAACTTGGACGCTTACGCCATGACGCGGCTCGCGAATCTCTTCCTCAAGAGACAAGACCTCATCAACGACGCGCTCCAAAATCACTCCCGTTCGTACTGGTGCAAGAAGCTCAACCCGAAGCTCGTTGACGAGCTCCGCAAGACGGAGAAGACCAAGGCCGCGTTCAAGCCTGTGTGGTACGGCCCGCTGAACGACGGCGGCGACAGAAGCACCGAAAGCCACTACAATCAGACCCGCTACCACGGCCTCAATCTCCACGCTTGGTACACCAAAGGAACGGTGGAGTTCCGTCTGTTCAACGGCACGAATCACGCGGGAAAGATTAAGGCTTACGTCCAGTTCTGCCTCGCCCTCGCGACCTACGCCAACGGGACTGCGGAGAATCACGAAAACGTCAACGCCCGCTTCCCGAAGACTGACCGCATGACCAACGAGGAAAAGGGCCGCGCCATGCTGACGCTCCTCGAAGACCGTCTGCATCTGACGGGCTCGGAGTTCAAAACGTGCCGTCTGCACATGACCGCCGCCTTTACGGGCGTGAACGCCGACTGAAATCAAAAGCTGACCTAACGGCTTCATACGGGGGAAAGGAGAAAGCTATGACCAAGACTTGGAACAACACGGGAGATACCCGCCGCCGCAAAGCCCCGTCCACTTACCGCTCGTCGGACTTCGCCCGCTACATCGAGGAACGCGAATCCGCGCCGCGCTACACAGACTTCGACTTCCACAACGCTTCCGTCGGCGGGCGCTATCTGCGCTACGGCGTGGAGAGCTACGGCTATTGAAAGGAGATCAGACCATGTTGACTTTGAAGACCATTCTGAAAGACACCCTGTTCGTCGCGAAGATGGACGGATGGCGGGAAGTCGGGACGTTCGAGGAAACTCGCCACCTGTCGGAACGCTCCGACTGCCGCGACTACGACCTGTGCGCGAAACAGCCCGACCATCTGCGTGAGTTCTACGACGCGTACTGGAGCTACGAACAGTCTCACCCGTTCATCTGCGTACAGGACTTTTACCGTGACGTGTGGAGCTTCCGCGAGTGGCGGCTGACGAAGTGGAGCAACGGGAAGTGGACGCTCCCGCAGGGCCGCACGTCGGACGGCGAAAGTTACTGGCGACTGATCGCGGAACGTCTCGCCGCCTATGAGAACACGGGCCTCACGCCCGATGAGATTCTGAAACTGAAAGGGGAATCCCGATGAATCCTACCAACAAGATTATCTTCAAGAGCATCGCAGAGTACGCGAGATTCGTCACGGACGTGATAAACACCAAGCAACCCGAACTCGAGCACATCGAAGCCCTGCCGCTCGAGGATGGCTCTATCGAAGTGACGCTGTTCTTCGCCCCCGCCGACTGACGGGGGCGTTTTCAGCCTGTCAAAACTTTTTTACGAAAAGTTGTAAAACTGTGTTGACAAACCTACAAAGGCGTGGTAGTATAAGATTGTCAAATGGAATTGACACCTACCGACGCTTGAAAGGGGTACTCAAATGACTATCCATAACTACACGCTCCACAAACTCACCCGTGAAGAAATCGGGGAGCTCGGCCTTTGCAATCACGGCATCATGCTTTACAAGGGCAACCTCAAGTCTCGCCGCAACGGGTGGAAGACTGAACGCCCGCACGAGTGGGAAGTCCACTTCATTGGGACTTGGCAGAGGGTCGAGTTCATCCGTCTTCCGTTCAACCCTATCCTCGGCGTGGACGAGTGGGCCATGCGAATCTTCGACTGCAACAAGAACGAGTACATGACGCAACTGTTCCCGCTTGCGGGGCTCGACTTCCTCAAATAAGAAAGGAGAACTACCGATGAAAAAGCTCAACCTCGCCACCCGCGCTGTCCTCAAGGACGCTATCAACGACTACCGCAACAGGGACAACCTGTTCGACCTCGAAGAATCCTACGACATCTTCGACGCGAACTCCGCTTGGACGCTGAAAGTCAACTGGTCGTGCATCGGCGCTACGTCCCCCGCCAAGGCTCGGCACTTCGCTTTCAATCTTGCCGAAGCCGCGAACTTCGCCGTCCGCGTGAACGCGCTCGACATCCATCTGTCCGACCCGTGGAGAGACCCGACCGACGAGGATAGGGCTTTCTACCACGAATGGAAGAATACCGTTGCGAACTACATCTACTCTTCCCGCTACGACGACTTGTACGACTGGCTCGTCGAAAACCTCGAGGACTGAAAGGAGACCGACCATGTACTTCAACACCTACCCGAAAGAGACCCGCTTCGAGTTCCGCTACATCGCGGCTGACGGCTCAACGAAGACTTGCTACCCCCGCTCCGAAGAGAAGAAGAACGAGAACTTGCGCGTCTGCAAAGAGCGCGGCTACCGCGTCCTCTCCGTCAAGAAGCTCTACCCGTTCTCCATGGAGAAGAATCAGCACAACTTCGAGCTGATCCGTAACATCTGCCTCAACACCATGCACGACATGGACTGCGGCGAAATCCCCTACGACAAAGCGGAATACGACCGCCTGTCTGCCCTCTCCGAACAGGCTGAACGCCTGTGGTGCTTGCCGCTCCCTATCGCGTGGATTCCCTACGAAACCCTGCGTGAAGCAAAAGAGCTCGCTCAAATGGCTATTCTGCATCGGCAGAACGCTTGCATCGCGGCGGGCCGTCCCGACCTCGTCACCTATTGCTGAACACAATTTGAAAGGAGAAAGAATCATGTCCGCTAAAACCTTTTACCTCGCGTATGGCTCCAACCTCAACGTGGAGCAAATGAACTGGCGTTGCCCGAACGCCGAAATCTGCGGCACGTCCGTCATCGAAGACTACGAACTCGTCTTCCGTCGCGGCGTTCTCAACATCGAGCCGAAAGTCGGCTCGTCCGTCCCTGTCGGCGTGTGGGCCATCGACATCTACGACGAAGCCGCGCTCGACATCTATGAGGGCTACCCCCGCTTTTACCGCAAGGAGTACATGATGGTGGAGCTCGACGGAGAGACAATCTCCGCGCTCGTTTACATCATGAACGACGGGCGGGCAATCTCGCCCCCGTCTACGACGTACTTCAAAACCTGTCTGCGCGGCTACCGCGACTTCGGATTCCCGACCAAGAATCTCTGCGCGAAAGCGAACGAAGCGTTGGGCATCGCGCTCAATCAGAAGAAAGGGGGCTGACAAACGAGAAACGCCCCTGCCGCGCTTTTGCGGCGGGGGCGACAAATGATACGACACGAAGCTAAAAACGCGCCTACGGGCGTTATAACGGCCTTGAAAGGAGAAAGGATATGTCCATGTTACTCACGCCCGTCAACGGCGAAGTGTGGTGGAGAAAAGAAATCCGCGACGCGGCGGGCGAACTTAAAACCGTGAAGCTCTACGACAAGGAATTCAATTTCATCTGCGACTTCGATACTGTCGAAGAACTCATCTACTTTTTGAAAGGGGTACAGAAATGAAGAAACTGCGCGGCTTTTACATCGGCGTGTACGGCGACCCGACCGCCAAAGAGCTCACCATCGAAGACCACTTCGAGAAGCTTCAAGAGACCATCGACTGCCGTTGCTTCACCATCGCACAAAGGAAAATCGGCGGCAAGTACTACGACATCGTAGCCGACGACGAGGGCCTGTTCGTCGAGAATCCCTGCCCGTCTGCCGTCAACGCTCGCGGCGAAGTCATGCTCGTCGGGAATCTGTTCATCTGCCGCCACAAAGGGCCTGACCTCAAAAGTCTGACCGACGACGAAGTCGCCGTCATCAAAAAGAATCTGCGGCTGATCGTGACCACGCGGGGAGTGACCCCCGTCATCGTCTGCGAATACTGAAAGGAGTGTGCATCATGTCAAAGTCTATCCGTTTAAGCAAGAAGCACGGCGTAAACCCGACGCTTGCCGTATGCGCTTGGTGCGGCGAAGATACGGGCGAGATTGCCCTGCTTGGCTACATGGGAAAGGGCGACCCCGAAGCTCCGCGAAGAATGGTTATCGGGTATGAGCCCTGCCCGAAATGCGCGGAACTGTGGGCGCAGGGGACGGCTTGTATCGAAGTGTCCGACCGCCCGTTGACCGACGGACAGCCGCCTATCCAAAGCGGCTTTTACCCGACGGGCCGTCTCACCGTCATCAAACGCGAAGCCGCCGCCCGCATGGGAATAGAATCTCCCCGCGTTCTCATCGGCGAAGACGACTTTCGCCGTATGTTCTCTGCGTAAAAGAAAAACGCCCGTCATGGGCGTTTTTTTAAGGTCAGAACGAAAGACAACGGCGTGACCGCGACCGAAGCTATGTTCGTACAGAAAGCGTATGGTGGGGCAGATTCGACGGAATACGAACACTCGCCTGTTGTGGAATCCGAATTGAAGTACTCCACTTCAAGCCTGTCGTCGTAGACCTTGACGGACTTGACGAAGTTCTGAATGAGGGCCTTTTGGTATTTCTTCGCCGTTATGTCCTCATCACGGAAAAGCTCCATCGCGTATATGAGCCTGTCTTTGTCAAGCTCTATGCGGGAAACCCGCTCTGCACGGGCTATTTTCTCGTCCAAATCGGCTATCTCTGATTCGAGTTCGGCTATACGGCCTTTTAGAGAAACCGAATCGACCCCGCGTTCAATCGCAGTTATCAGATTCGTTAGAGAGCGGTGAGATTCGGCCCTTTGAGCCCTCATTTGAGCCAAACCCGACTTTTCAGACAGCCGCGCCTGTAATTTGAGGGCTTCGTCGGCAATCCACTCGATGAACTCATCAGTCAGAACTACGTCCCGCGTGAGCTTCGCGACCGCGTACTCCAAGTCGTCTTTCCGCTCGTTCTGTTTTTCGCATCGGCCCGCCCGCCGACCTTGACAGGCGTAGTAATGGTGGACTTCGCCGTTCCGCGACGTTCCGCTCACCCCGACCATAGGCGCGTTACAATGCCCGCAGAACAGCTTCCCCGTGAGGATATAATCATACCCCCGACCATACGGCTTACGCGCTTGTAGGCGTTCCTGTGCGGCGAGAAACGTGTCCTCGTCTATTATCGCGGGAATCGCGCCCTGCGCGACGACCCCCGAATGGTGGTACTCCCCGATATAAGCTCGATTCCGAAGCATACGGACGAACGAGCTCTTATTCCACAGATTCCCCTGCGACGTGCGAAACCCGCGCCCGTTCAAATCGGCGGCTATCTCGGAGTACTGATCCCCTCGCGCAACCCGCATGAAAATCTCGCGGACGACATCGGCCTGTGCAGGGGCAATCTCATAGCGGCTGTCCGCGCTTTTGCGGTAGCCGTATGGCAAATGCCCGTTGACCTTGAAAGCTTCGGCGTTCGACCGCAGACCGCGCTTTATGTCCTCTGCCATATTCTCCGAGTAAAACTGATTGACGTTGAGCATCGTCCGCAACGCAAAGCGGCCCGCCGCCGTATCTCCGAATTCTTCCTTTGCGTAGAGAATGGACACGCCGAGCGCGTTCAGCTTCGCTTCCGTGCCGAGCGCGTTCAGCATATTCCGCGCTATGCGATTCGACTTGTAGGCGACTACCACGTCGAAGTCTTTCCGTTCCGCGTCGCGCATCATGCGTTGAAACTGCACCCGACGATCAGTCTTGCCGCTCACGGCCTTGTCCGCGTAAACGTGGAGAACTTCAATTCCGTTCGCTTCGCAATAGGAGGTACATTCCTCGACTTGCTGTTCGATAGATTCTTCCCGCTGATTGTGTGAAGAATAGCGGGCGTATATGACCCCGCGTCTCATCGTTTCGACTTAATCCACGCGGCAAGGGAAAGAAGCTCGTCAAGTTCTTTGTTCGACATATCACCCGCCGCTTCGACGAGACGGGCAACGCGGACGTTCGACCCGCGATAGTCGGGAGCATCGACGAGGGCTATCTCCATGTCGTCGCACTTCCGAAGAAGCTCATTCAGCGAGATTCCTAAAGTGTCGGCAATCTTCTTCAAGTTGGAAGTCGTCGGGACGATAGGCTCACCCGTCTTCGGGCTTTTGCCCTTTTCGTACAGAGCTATCGCGGCGTGTGTGATTCCCGACGCTCTGCCGAAGTCTCGAATAGACATCCCGTGTTCTTCGCGGTAGGCCTTTATAATTTCACCGATTGTCATACTGAACACCCCTTTCAGTTGATAAATAGAGTTTACACCCCTGCGCGTACTGTGTCAATATGCGGACAGCGCTACCGTAAAAAAGAGTTGACATATTCCCTGTTTGTGATATACTGGTATTGTCAACTTGAATTGACAAATCTGATGAAAGGAGAATCGGAATGGAGAACTGCATCATCGTGGGCCATCGCATCAAAGCGCGGCGCGAAGCGCTCGGCATCAATCAGTCCGAACTGGAGCGTCGCACGGGCCTTACCCGTCAACAGATTATCAATCTCGAAAGCGGGAAAAGCCTCGATCCGCTGTCTTCGACGCTTATCAAGCTGTCGGACGCTCTCGACTGCACCGTGGACTATCTTTTAGCCCAAAGTGTCAACCCGAATTGACGGCAAAAATGGAGCACTTCACAGACGAAATGAAAGAGCTCTTGGCGAAAATGGCGCTCGAAATCGCGCGAGAAATTTTTTCTCGCGGCGGGACGGAAGCCGACTTCCAAGAGTGGAAACGAAAACGAAAGGAGAAACTGAATGAAGTACAAAGTCTGCGAAAAGTGCGGCATGAATCTTGACCTCGGGGAAGTGTGCGACTGCGAAAAAAAGGCCGACGCGTCTGCCAACGCGCCGACCTCAAACGGGACAAGTGCTACGCAAAGCATACTCTATCCTGCCGATTATGTCAAGGCCGCGTTGACCCTGTCGAACACCCTGCGCTCCACCCGCGCAAAATACGGCGAAATCGCGGAAGTGGTACAGAAGACTTTCCCGAAATTCAGCCGCCAACTGTTGACGGCTTGCGTGAATTGGGAAGACTACGGCGTTCTCATCCATCCCGACGGCCTGTCGGCCATCGTGGACGCGTATCACGTCCCCGCATCGCGGAAGCCCGAACGCCGCAAACTCGACCGCCGAATCACGTTCCGTTGCACGTCCGCGAACTTCGCCCGAATCGAGCGGAACATGGAGCGGGCGGGCATGAACACCTTGCAAGAATACGTCGCCGCCGCCGTCGCTCTGCTGAATGAGGAAATCGAACATGAACGCGGTTGAGAACGGAATGGTAGTCTACGACGAGCCCGTCTACGACCCGCCCGTCTGCCCCGTCTGCGGGGAAGAATGCGAGTGGATTTACAAACAGGACGGAGAAGTCATCGGCTGTGACAACTGCGTCGAGCGAATCTCGTCGGACACTTGGCAACTCGACGAAGAGGAAAACGCCCGTTGCTTGGACGACGACCGCCGCTACGACGAGGCACGGGAGGCCCGCTATGACTAACGGCGTACTCGAATACACGAACGCTGTCGTGGACATCAACTTTGTAAAGGGCGAGGAATCCTGTCAGTACTGCCCTTTGTTGGAGACGTACTCCCGAAATCAATGTAGACGCACGGGGGAGTACATCGTGGATAAGCGCGGGCGCGGTGGATTCTGCCCGCTGATATTTGAGGAGACTGCGAATGAATGAATTCAGACTGTTGAAAGCCGACGAAATCGAATGTCGGGTATCTCAAATCTATGAGCGGGGGCTGACCCTGCTTCTCTACAAAACCGCAAGGACGGACGCGAATCTGCTTGACGAGACCGTCGGGACGGAGAACTGGTCGAATGACTTCAAACTGGTGGACGGCGTACTGTACGGCGGCATCGGCGTTGACTACGGACAGGGCTACGTTTGGAAGTGGGACGCGGGAACGGAATCTCAAACCGAAGCCGAAAAAGGCCGCGCATCTGACGCTTTCAAACGGGCGGGCTTCAAACACGGCATCGGGCGTGAGCTCTACACCGCTCCGAAAATCTACGTCTCCGCTTCGGACTGCAACATCAAAGAGGGGAAGAACGGCAAGCTTGCCTGTTACGACAACTTCACCGTCGGGGCAATCGAATACAACGACGCACAGGAGATAAGCCGTCTGATCATCTGCAACGGCGACGTAGCCGTCTTTGAGTGGGAAAGGGGAAAACCCGTTACCATCCCGACCCCCGCGCCCGAAACGCCGAAAAAGACCCCACAGAAGCCCGCAGAAGCGAAACCGTCGCTTTCCACGCCGACCACGACCCCGTTCAACCCGACGTGCAAGGACTGCGGCGCTCCGATTACCGACGCGGAACATGACTTCTCGGTCAGATACTACAAAACCCCGCTCTGCCGCGCCTGTCAGAAGAAACACGGGAAATGAAAGGCCGTATCAAGAACTTCACGTTCGACATGACCTCGCGGAAGCAACTCGTCACGTTCGAGATTGATTCGGACTTCCGCGAGGGCTACGAACGGCTGAAAGAACTCGACCTTGAAATCCGCGTTCAGAAATGGCGCGACCATCGGAGCAACGACGCGAACGCTTACTTCCACGTCCTCGTTAACGCTATCGCGATGAACAGGGGCTTGCCCGACGAATTCGTGAAGCGTCAACTCGTCGAAGACTACGGCGTTATCGACCGCGACGAAAACGGGCCTGTCGGCTTTATGCTCCGCGACGGCATCGACCCTCACCGCGCCGCGAAATATGTCCGATTTTACAAGGACATCGAACGCGACGGAAAACGCTTCAACTGTTATCTGCTTCTCAAACCGACGCATGAAATGAACTCACAAGAAATGGCCCGACTGATTGAGGGGGCAATCGAAACGGCTAAAGAACTCGGCATCGACACGGACACCCCCGAACAGAAAATGAGATTCTTGAATTACGAAAGGAGAACTCCATGAAAGAACTGCTTCTCGCCATCGTTGACCTCGTCGAAAACAACGACCGCAAGACCGTCGTGACCGTCCTCAAAGTGGCGGCGGCTGTCCTCGACAACGTGACCTACGTTCGCGACGACGCTATCACCGCTATCATCGCGTCTGCGGGGAAAGGAGACGACAATGCTTAACTCCATCTGTTTGACGGGGCGGCTCGTCCAAACCCCCGACCTGCGGAAGAGCTCGAGCGGGGCGAGCGTGACATCGTTCACGCTCGCCTGTGACCGCGACTTCGGCGCGAAAGAGACCGACTTCATCCCCGTCGTCGCATGGCGGCGTACCGCCGAATTCGTTACGTCGTACTTCGCAAAGGGGCATCTTATGACCGTCCACGGGCGGCTCGAAACCCGCAACTGGCAAGACAAAGACGGCGAAAATCACAAGACCTTTGAAATCGTCGCCGATTCCGTGTACTTCGGCGAAGCGAAACGCGTGGAGACCCCCGCGAAAACGCCCGCATCATCGACGACGTTCGACGACTTCACGGATGAGGACGGTGAACTTCCGTTTTGAGCGAAAAGAAATACCATTGGCTCAAACTCTATGACGACTTTTTCGGCTCGTTGAGAATCAAAAAGCTCCGCAAACTGGCGGGCGGCGACACGTTCCTCATCATCTATTTGAAGCTCCAACTGATCGCGATGAAGTACGACGGCATCATCCACTTCAAAGGCGTGGAAGCCGAATTCGTTGATGAACTCGCGCTCGAACTGGACGAGGACGTGGACAACGTGAAAGTGACCCTCGCCTATCTGCTCTCATGCGGGCTTGCCGAAACGTCCGACGACACTTCGCTCTTTTTCCCTTACGCCGTCGCGAACACGGGAAGCGAAACACAGGCGGCTGAACGTATGCGCCGTATGCGTGAACGTAACAATGTTACGCCCGCGTTACGCTCCCGTTACACAGAGAAAGAGAAAGAGTTAGAGGGAGATGTAGAGTTAGAGGCAGAGACAAAAAAAGATTCTTTTTCCGTTCAAGAAGAAAAACAAGAAAAAGAAGAATTTCCCGCCGATATGCCCGATTCTGTGAAGCGGGCGCGGGAAGCCATGAAACGATATGGACTTGGGCCTTATGCAGAAACAAAAACTTGACAGGAACGGCTACGCGCCGTCCATTCTCGGAGCATCGACTTATTGCTCCATCTGCTACCGCACGAACAGACCGCTCCAACGGCATGAAGTGTTTCACGGCCCGTTCCGTCAAAAAGCGAAACGCTACGGGCTGTGGATAAACGTCTGCCCCGATTGCCACGCGGGAATCCATCACAACGGCGCGACCGACCGACGGCTCAAAGAATGGGCTCAACGCCACGCCATGATGGTTTACAACTGGACGAAGCGGGACTTCATCGAAAGGTTTGGCAAGAACTATGTGGAATAAGTACAACGCTCGGAAAGTGACCGTCAACGGCGAGAAATTCGACAGCCGACACGAAGCTGATCGCTATTGGGAACTGTCGCTCTTGGCACGGGCGGGGAAAATCACGAAACTGCGTCGGCAAGTCCCGTTCCTTTTGCTCGAAGCTCAATACGACGATGAGGGCCGCTTGCTCGAACGTAACGTCCGATACATCGCGGACTTCGTCTACGAACAGGACGGGAAGACTGTTGTTGAAGACGCAAAAGGCTTCAAAACCGATGATTACATCATCAAACGGAAGCTCATGTTGAAGTATTACGGAATTCGGATAAAGGAGACTTGAATCATGCTGACAGCTTTCATCATCATCTGCGTCGTCGCGGCCCTGTCGCTGACGTGCAATCAAATCCAGTATTACGAATACAAGAAGCTCGAAAAGCGGTGCATCGACGCGGAAATGTGGATAGACCCTATCGCGTGGGAAGAAACGGAGTGCTGAAATGCCGAAGAATCTTGACAAGAGTAATTGGACGGCCCGCTTCGGCGACTACAAAGGAGCGGTCAGATTCGACGTTTATCATCCGCGTCACAAAGAAACCCTGCGCGTAGCCGCGCCCGACGAATACGCCGCCATGAAAGCGGCGGGCGACTACTGGGGCGACAACTGGCTGTTGGCATCGTTCTACGCGTACTGCACCGTGACAAAAGTATGAACGACGCAGAATATCTGTTCCGACAGACATCAAAAGAGAGGGCCGTTGTCGCTCGCGGCGACAAACACAAGAAACGGCAGGGCGGGCGGTACGTCCGCTTGCCGTCTGATCATCTGACCCGAAAGGAGAGAGAAGCTTTGAACGGCAAAATTCTCACGTTTGACCCGAAAAAATTCTATTCGTGGGAAGAATTCAAAGCCTTGCCCGACGACCTACAACTGCGATACGTCAATTCCATCATCAACCGCTACGAAGTCGGCGTTTCGACAGTCTCGAAAGTCGTCTTTGGCAAGTCCGAAACCGCGCTCCACGAATACATGAAGCGGAAAGACCTCGCGCAATACGTCACGAAGACTTCGACGGGCGGCGTAGTGGGGACAAAGCGGCGGCTTGCGCTGATTGCGGCTATGGAAGCGGCCCGCAACCCCGCCGCAAACGCCGAAACCCCCGCAGAAGCCCCTCAGACGCCGCCTGTTGAGTTTTCGACCCCGACCCCGTGTGATAATACCCCCGACGACAAAGAGCCCGCTCCGTTCCAAGAAATCAACGAGACGGATATATACCGATTCGCGGAGCTTTTGTCATCCCTGCGCGGCACGGGCGCAAAACTGACGATTGAGGTAACGCTATAATGGCGACCATCAACTTGAAAGCGCGGAATATGTGTTCGACCGCGACTATCAGCCTCATGCCTATCGCGACATCGGGCGCGACGCTCGTCTACGCGGATAACAAGCCCTATTTCACCTACGGCACGAGGAACGAAACGAACTGCCCGAACTGCGGCGCTCCCGTTGACCGCTTCAAATGGGAGTGTCCGTACTGCAAAACGCCGTACTGAAAGGAGACGCGGATGAGCAAATACCGCTACTGGTGGAGACCGAACGTAGACCGCGCCCTGCGAGAATATCCCGAAATGCGGCGACGGAAAGACGAACTTCAAGCGTCTGCTATGACCGCGAACTACAACCCTATGCCGAAAGGGAGCGACCCGTCGCGCACGACCGAAAACCTCGCGACCGCGACCTTGCCCGAACAGGAAGAAAAATGGCTCGACGCGATTGACCGCGCCATATCGACCGCCGCCTTTTGGCGAGACGGGACGTTGACGATCAGACTGATTCAAATGGTTTTCTTCGCCCGCTCGCATACCGTCATCGGCGCGGCTGACGTTCTGCACGTTTCCGAATCAACGGCAAAGCGGGCAATCGGGAACTTCACTACGCTTGTGGGCCGCAACATGGGATTCACGAAAAGTTGAACTACCACGGCCAAGAAAAACGCTATACTGGGTATAGTCGCAGTATGCGGCTTCGGCTTTCTCCCGAATTAGCCCTACACGGGCGGCAAGGACGGCGTTCACCCCGCGCCGTCCTTGTTTTATCGAGAAACGCCATCTCGCGCCCGAGACGCGGCTTTAGCCCGTGAACGTGAATTTACACGTCACGGGCTAAATAAGCGCGAGAAACGCGTCAGAAATGCGTTATAACGGCAAAGGCGGCGTTTCCATCATGGAATTTTACAAATCGAAAATTTGGGAGAGAAAACGAGCGGCTATTTTGCGGCGTGACAAATATCTCTGTCAAGAGTGCAGACGATACGGGCGAACAGTCCAAGCTACGACCGTTCACCATATCCAACACTTGGACGAACGACCCGACCTTGCGCTCGAAAACTCAAACTTGGTCAGCCTTTGCGCGAAGTGCCACAACAAAATGCACCCCGAAAAAGGCGGGCCGCGAATCTGAAAGGAGAAAGCATGACCTCATTCAAGAAAAACCCGACGTGGTACTATGCGTTCAGTATCTGCGCGACATGGGCGGGCATCGGCTCGTTGATGAACGGCGTAGCTCTGACGCAGTCTCTCGGCGCGATTCCGTCGGCAATATGGGTAATAGGCAACGTCCTCGCCTGCATCGTCTTCGGGGCGGTAGCGCTGAAAATCCCGAAAGTCCGCGAAGTATTCCGCTCGAAACCTATGATGTGGATATGCGGCATCATGTGCGTCTTCCAGTCTTGGCTGTCGCTCAACGGAACGCAATCTGTGTTCGCCGACACTATTTGGGGAGAGCGGACAGGCACGATTATTGCCTACGCGCTCGGAGCAATCTTCCTCGTCATCCTCTTATGGCGCGGCATGATTCGCAACGTCCTTACTGACGGCGCAGGGTGGCTGATCGTCTACGCGCTTGCGGCGGGCGTGACCATCGCGGCAATTATCGCATCTCACGGCAACTTTAAGACCATCGAACTTGGGCTGAACGCCCCGAACATGAAAGCGGGTATTTGGAAAGCTATTCTGCTACTCCCAGGCCCGTTCACCTACCCGTATTTCTTCGAGATTCTCGACTACAATGAAAGCAACCCCGACGGAACGGCGAGAATCAACGCGAAGCGGGCCTTTACGCTCGGTGGGCTTCTTTTCGGCCTTTACATGGTTATCGTATTCCCGCTTGCGTGGACGAACTTCACGCCCGTTCTGAACGCCCTCAAAGCAATCCTCATCACCATCATCGGGGCATCGACCCTGTCGTCCGCTATGTTCTCTATTTACATCGCGTTCGGACGCAAAGTCGGCTTGGCCGTCAACGCCTTTATGCTTATCGGATGGTACTGGCTCATCCCGCTCGGAGTTATGGGAATGTGGACGCTTATGGCTTCCGTCAGAATTTACTTTGTCGGCGGGGCAATCCTATTCGCCATCCTGTGGAATCTGTATGAGCGGCGCAAACGTCGCGTATAGAATCCCCGCAGTCCGAAGCCGCGAAAAACACGCGGAAAATCTGCGGGCAAAGCTCGGTGAGCCCGAATCGTCCATATACTGGGACGAAGAACGAAAGGGCTCTGTTTGGAACAAGTGGAGAATCCTCAATTCGCACAAGGACTACCCCGACGTTACGCACTTTTGCCTGTTGGACGACGACGCGGACGTTGTAAACGGCTTCAAGCCTCTTGCAGAGACCGCTATAAGCAACTTTCCCGACGCGTTCGTGTCATTTTGCCATTGTAACGCAAACCCCGTCAGAATGGCCGAGAAGCCGTTAGGTAGCCCGTATCTGAAACTCGCGAACTACGATTTTCGCGGGATAAGTCTTGTGTTCCCCGTGAAATACATCGACGACTTCATGGCTTGGTGGGAGAAATGGCTCTCGCACTATCCGAAGCGGATATACAAACGGGACGACACGTCAATCAAGATGTACGCTTGCGTGAAGCGGATTCCCTGCATACTGACCGTCCCGAATCTCGTTCGAGCTTTGGAGATTCCGTCGGCAATTCACCCTCAATGGTCAGTACGCAACAGCGACCTTTGGACGGGGTACGACGTTGAGCCTACGCAATTCGACGTAGACTGGTACGGCGTTCGAGAAAACAAGAAGCTGTTCGACTTCCATCTCAAAAAAGATGAGCCTGTCGTGCAGTACGTCACGCGAGAATACGAAAAGCAACTCGCGCTGTTATAAGGAGAAAGCTATGACCATCGAAAAAACGACCCTGCCGCTGTCGGCGCTCCGACACCCGCAGAAGAACGTCCGCAAACACTCGCAATCGCAGATTGCGGAGTATATGCGCTCCGTTGAGATGTTCGGGCAGATTCGCCCGATTGTCGTCGGGGACGACTGCGAAATCCTCGCGGGCAACGGCCTGTACGACGCGCTCGTCGGCCTTGGCAAGACCGAAGCCGACGTTTACATCATGCGCGGAATCACGCCCGTGCAGAAGAAGAAGCTCATGCTCGCCGACAACCGAATCTTCAATCTCGGCTCTGACGACATGGGCGTGTTCGAGGAATTCATCGGTCAGCTTGGCGGCGACTTCGACGTGCCAGGCTACCCGATGGAGCTTTTGCAGACGCTGACGTTCGACGCGGACGACGTTGACGAAGCGAACGCGTCTTACGGGCGCATCTCCGCAGAGGACAAGGAAGCTCTGCAACGGACGGGCGAACGGTACGAAAGAGATCAGCGCGAAGCCGAAGCGTCGGCACAGCAGATTCTTCCGAGCGGGAACGAGAACGGCATCGAACTGCAACGCCGCTACATCATCTGCCCGAAATGCGGTGAGAAGATATGGCTATAAAATCCATCGTCGGGACGCGCTCGGTAGTGGACGCGGCACGGCAACGGATTCTGAACGCGTTCTCGAACGACTGCAAGATTTACCTCGCGTTCTCGGCGGGCAAAGACAGTCTGTGTTTATCGCATCTCATCTATGACCTCGCGTTGCAGGGGAAAATCAAAACCGACAAGCTGACCGTGTTCTTCATCGACGAGGAAGCGCTTTATCCGTCCATGGAGCAAATGGCTCTACGGTGGAGGAAGCGCTTCCTGTCCATCGGGGCAGAATTCAAGTGGTACTGTCTGCCCGTGCGCCAAGTGTCCATGCTCGACCAACTGCAAAACCGCGAATCGTGGATAACTTGGGAGCCGAACAAAGAAGACGTATGGGTCAGACAGCCGCCGCCTTTCGCCATCATGCGGCATCCCGCTATCAAGTACGCGGGCGAGATGAACTATCAGACGTTCGCAGAGAAGACCTGCATGGACGGCTTGCGGCTCGTCGGAATCCGCGTGTCGGAATCCATCATGCGGCTGAAATACGTTTCCAAGATGGACTTCACGTCGGAACGTATGTCCACGACGCGGACGATATTTCCTATCTACGACTGGAAAGATTCGGACGTATGGCTCTACATCAAGGAGCATAACCTCGACTTCCCCGAAGCGTACATGGACTTGTACCGACAGGGCGTAAAGAAGAACATGCTTCGGCTCTGCTGTTTCTTCGGAGATTGCAGTACGCAGGGCCTACGGTGGATAGCGACCACTTGCCCCGAACTGTGGGAGCGGGTAGAGAAGCGAGAGCCGAACGCGTATCTCGCCATGCTCTATTGGGACAGCGAGATGTTCAACCGCACGACGGGGAAACGCAAAGAGCTCGAAGCCGACCAAGAGCAAAAAGACTATCGGGCGCTGTTGCAGGATATGCTATTCAAACACCCCGAACGATACTTCACGACAGAAGAATCAATGCACGTCGCGATGCAGTACAGAGCTTTCTACGTCAAGTCGGACTACATGATTACCGACAAAATATGCAAGAAGATGTACGAAGCCCTGCAATACGGCGACCCGAAACAACGAACGCTCCGTGCGCTCTACACGGTAGCCTACGTTGACTACATGAAAGACCATAAGTGAGGAGAAAGCACTATGGATTTATTCGAGCCGCTCTCGACGCTCCAATGGGTAGACCGCGAGAAGCTACGGGCGAATGATTACAACCCGAACAAGGTGAGCGAGGAAAACCTCAAACTGTTGGAGACTTCCATCTTGACAAACGGATGGACGTTGCCGATAGTTTGCAGACCCGACTACACTATCATCGACGGATTCCACAGATGGACAGTCGCGGGACGCGAGCCGTTGAAATCGAAACTCAACGGGAAAGTCCCTGTCGTGATAGTCAAACACGACGACGAACGCGAAGACATCTACGGCACTATCACTCACAACCGAGCGCGAGGTCAGCATCTGCTTGAACCGATGAAAGCAATCGTCAAACGACTGATTGACGAGGGGACTTCCATTCCCGAAATCGGGAAGCAACTCGGCATGAGACCCGAAGAAGTTTTCAGACTATCAGACTTCACCCGTGACGATTTTCTCGAAATGATGACGGCGGGCGTGACGGATTATTCACGCGAAACGATTTACAAAAATCTCCCGAAATTCAAATGACCCCCCCGTCAACTTTCAAAAAATTTTTCGCGCGGATGAC
>JAEIGA010002642.1_pt1 | contig 28511 bp, 18 predicted proteins | sample 9270691 | NCBI WGS metagenome assembly JAEIGA01 (sample SAMN17057246, study PRJNA624740) | gut metagenome | biome: biome; isolation source: fecal sample | host: Bos grunniens | place: China: Xizang | collected 2019
GACAGTGCCCATGGCACCAACCCTGCCAGTGCAGCTGTGTGCGGACTCGAGATTGTGGAGGTGAAGTCGACCGCCGATGGCACCGTCGACACCAATGACCTGCGCGGTCTGCTCGACGACACCATTGCAGGTATCATGATGACCAACCCCAACACGCTGGGCATCTATGAGACCAAGGTGGTAGAGATTGCCCAACTGGTGCACGAGGCGGGCGGACTCCTCTACTACGATGGAGCCAACCTCAACCCCATGCTCGGTGCATCACGTCCTGGCGATATGGGCTTCGACATCATGCACATCAATCTGCACAAGACCTTCTCGACACCTCACGGTGGAGGCGGCCCCGGAAGCGGTCCCGTAGGTGTGGCTGCTCACCTCGTCGATTGCCTGCCCAACCCGAGAGTGACATTTGCCGACGGCAAATATAAAATTGAAAATGAAAAATTGAAAATTGAAAATTGTCATCCAGAGGGCAATAATTCAGAATTCAAAATTCAGAATTCAGAATTGAACTCTTCCTGTGGAAGAGTATCCGCCTTCTTGGGCAACTTTGCCGTCGTGATGCGTGCCTACACCTATATACTCTCGCTGGGCAAGGAGATCAAGCATGTGGGTCCCATCGCTACGCTCAATGCTAACTATGTGAAGGAGAGCCTGCGCGATGCCTACTACCTGCCCATCGACACGGTGTGCAAGCACGAGTTTGTCTTCGATGGTCTGGCCGACAAGAGCACGGGTGTGACCACGCTCGACATTGCCAAGCGCCTGCTCGACTATGGCTACCATGCGCCTACCATCTACTTCCCCTTGTTGTTCCATCAGAGCATCATGATAGAGCCCACGGAGACCGAGTCGAAGGAGACACTCGACGACTTCATCGACATCATGCACCGCGTGGCCGAAGAGGCCCTTGCCGACCCCGACATGGTGAAGAGCGCTCCACACACCACTCCCGTGCGTCGTCTCGACGAGACCACCGCTGCCAAGAACCCCTTGCTCAAGTACAGAGACCTAGCATAACGAACTAGCTTCAGATAAAAAGAAGAGCGAGCAAAATATTTTGCCCGCTCTCTTTTTGCATTATCTAAATGGTCTGTCTATCAAATGCTGTATGTACCCTCTACAAGTTTACCCATAGCCCATACGCCACGAATATTGAGGTTATCATCAAGAATCATGATATCAGCGTCCTTGTCTTTCTCAAGTGAACCCTTACGATCGTACACATTCATAATCTTTGCAGGAGTCTCTGACGCCATGCGTACAGCATCCTCCAAAGGAATATCGGCCTTCTGCACCAAAGTCTGAATAAGGCGGTCCATAGTAGCAATAGAACCAGCCAAAGCAGAACGGTCAGAGAGCTTACATACACCATCCTCGATGATTACGCGAGGATCAAATGCCACCTGACTATCGCTAGCAGCACAAGCGAGTGCATCGGTGATAACACAAGCGCGCTCTACACCCTTAGTGTGGTGAACAAGACGAAGGATGGTAGCAGGTACGTGTACGCCATCGGCAACTACCTCAACGGTCATATCCTCATGCAAGTAGATACTCTCAACAGTACCCTCATACTTGTACTCACGACGCTTGTGGAAACCAGGCATCGCATTGTAGAAGTGCGTAGCATGGGTATAACCACTCTTGCGAGCTGCATGGATATCGTCATACTCAGCCTGTGTGTGAGCAACAGAAGCCAAGATACCTTTCTCGGTAATATATTTACCAAACTGCATAGCACCAGGAAGCTCAGGCGCTGCATCCCAACGCTTGATACATTCCCATTTCTCTACGAGGGGGATGTACTCTGTAGGATCAGGATTCTTGATATTCTCGGGAATCTGTCCGCCTGCCATAGCAAGATTCAAATAGTGACCCTCAAGGTGCAGACCAAGGATAGGGCTATTGGGCTCATTCATCAACTTAGTACAAACCTCAGCAGCAGCCTCAATCATAGGAACAGTCGATGATGAGAGTGTGGGGAATATACTTGTTGTACCGTGCTTCATATGAGCAGCTACAGCACCACGGAAAGCCTCTTCGGTGCCCTCCATGAAATCATAACCGCCGCCACCATGCACGTGGATGTCAATACCTCCAGGTACGACATACATACCCTTGGCATCAATCACTTCGGCACCCACTACGGCGAGGTCGCAGTCGGTCACCGCTAAAATCTTACTGTCACGGATGATTACCGAACCATCCTTGAGCCAACCCTGAGGAGTCAGGATTCTGGCATTGATAATTTGTGTTAACATGTTTTATTTGTTTTTTTATTCCGCACTAGCGTAATAATTTATTTTGCCACAAAGGTAGAACTTTTCCATGAATATACAAAGGAGCAAAGGAGTTTTCCCAAACGCACATTCACTTTCCTCTTGCAGATACCCTACCCTTCACTCATTATCGGGTCTTCAGCACGACAATATAATCGGTACCAGAGGGAACCTCGTCAAAGAAGATTGTCACACCATTGTCTGTACGCTTGGTCTTCAACGTTTTTTTTGTATCATACACATAAGCCTCCTTGACTCTGCAAGAGATAGGCAACAACAGTTCTTTATCCTTATGATCAAAGATGTGAACATAGAGCGACTCACCTTTACGTGTAGTCACTCCCCAATCTTGGACGGGGACGTCACCCGCTGTAGTGCCATAGATGGTTTCGCCATAACGTTCGGTCCATTCACCCAATGCTTTCAAACGCTCAAGCGATGCAGCTGGAAGCTCTCCATTGGGCTGAGGACCTATGTTGAGCAACAAGTTGGCACCTTTGCCTGAAGCACTCACAAGGTAGCGAATCAGTGTCTCTGCACTCTTGTAGTTTTGGTCTATAATCTTATAACCCCACATGCCATTCATCGTCTGACACGTCTCAAGGGGAAGCCTACTTATCGACTGTCCTGAAAGCCCAGCCTTGTTCTCACCAGGCAAGTCACGCTCGAAAATTTGAATGTCTTCGCCTTCGAAGGGAGTCAAATGATGATTATTACCGATGAGACAAGCTGGCTGCAGACTGTGGATGAGCGCATATTGCTCCTCCAACTGCCAGTCAAAAGGAATGCTGTCATGATCGTGATCCCACATGCCATCAAACCAAATAGCACCAACCTCACCATACTGCGTGAGCAACTCGGTAAGCTGACGATTCATGAAGGCATAGTATGATGACCAATCAGCCTTAGACAGGTCCTTACCCGTACGCCTACCTGTGCGTCCCGCAGGATAGTCGTCTCGCGTCCAGTCTATGTGTGAGTAGTAAAAATGCAACTTGATGCCTTGACGATGACACTCTGCGGCCAACTCCTTTATGATGTCGCGTCCAAAAGGAGTAGCATCTACAATATTGTAATCACTCTGCTCAGTATCCCACATCGAAAAGCCATCGTGATGGCGCGAGGTGAAACAGATATACTTGGCTCCCGATGCCTTGATAGCAGAGACCCACTCTGCAGCATTGAACCGAATGGGGTAAAATGCTGACGCAGCCTTAGCATACTCCTTATTATCGAGATTCGCATTGGTCATATACCACTCACCCTGGGCAAACATACTATAGATACCCCAATGAATGAATATACCCAACTTACTATCTGCAAACTCTCGACGGGCTTCCAGATTCTCAGCTGTAGGGATATAGGGTTTAGGCACTTGAGCTTGAGCATAACAAGCACCCAAGAGGAGCAAGATAGACAATAAGCACTTTTTCATAACAGATTATTTTACAAGGATTAATTCACCGAAACACTCGGGACGATGAAAATTGGGTTTATCAGTAGCAATTGGATTCCAAGACACAAAGTGTGGTACAGGAAGATTATCACCACACTTATAGAAATTGGCACGCAGCTTTGCGCCCTCTTCCAAACGGATAGGATATTTGGAAAACACCGTCGATGGTATCACAAGTGCCAGTTCCCAATCAGTATGTTCGGCTCTGTCGCCAAAAGGCTCCCTTCCCAACGAAGCCCAACGCTTCACTTGAGCCATCACTTCTGATGACATGTGGCAACGTCCGCAGTCCTCTCCTCGCAAACCAATAAGCAATGTACCCACACAGTTGCACTCGATATTGTAATAGGTATCAGAGTCAGCGTTACGAATAAAACACTCCGCACACGAGTCTGTCCACACCTGTCCATTGTCTTCGCCATACACCGCCCGCACACTCTGTTCGCTCACTCGATAGTGGAGCACAATGCCCTCGGGACACCATGCCATGCGGAATGCCATACTCGGACAATAAGGGTAATCATTGGGCCAGTTGACCATAGAGACAGGTTCGAACGACACTGACATTGAGTCCAACAATTGAGGTACATCAACTGCCTCTGCTGGAAATTCTGAAAGACGGGGAATAACAATTGACTTTATCATGATATACTACTTTTAAAATTTATACTAGAGTTCTCTGCAAAAATAGCAATAATTTCTGATACAGTTATCAAAATAGACCAAAAACCACATAAACAGCTATAAAAGCAACAAAATATAATCGGATTTCATTATTTTCTTGTATTTATATCACAAGAAATCGCAAATTATAGCTAACTTTGTCACGATTTGTGCAACAGGGCATGCTAGAGACCGAGTAAGTTCAAGCATAATTGATATTTCGACTGCCTTCGCATGACTTGAGCGCACAAAAAACCAGAATAAAAATACATTAAAAATAGGTATTAGCATGAAAGTACAAGAGACATTAGCCGTACTGAGAGAACACTTCCCTGGTGAGGAACTCTATTTCCAGGCTGTAGCAGAAGTGTTGAGCACTATCGAAGATGAGTATAACAAACACCCAGAATTTGAGGCCGCGAACTTGGTTGAGCGCCTTTGCGTACCCGACCGTATTGTAACATTCCGCGTGACATGGGTTGACGACAAGGGTAAGGTACAGACCAATATGGGCTACCGCGTTCAGCACTCTAATGCTATCGGCCCCTACAAGGGAGGTCTGCGTTTCCACCCCTCGGTAAACCTCAGCACCTTGAAGTTCCTTGCCTTTGAACAGACCTTCAAGAACGCGCTTACCACACTCCCCATGGGTGGCGCAAAGGGTGGTTCAGACTTCGATCCCAAGGGCAAGAGTGACAACGAAGTAATGCACTTCTGTCAGGCCTTCATGACAGAGTTGTGGCACAACATCGGTGCAGAGATGGACGTTCCTGCTGGTGATATCGGTGTGGGCGGTCGTGAGGTAGGCTATCTCTTCGGCATGTACAAGAAGCTCACCCGCAACTTTGAAGGTGTGCTTACAGGTAAAGGGCTTGACTTCGGTGGATCGCTCATCCGTCCCGAAGCTACAGGTTATGGAAACATCTACTTCCTGCAAGAGATGCTCAAGACACGTGGCCTCGACATCAAGGACAAAGTATGTCTCGTAAGCGGATCAGGTAACGTAGCCCAATATACCACACAGAAATGTATCCAACTCGGTGCAAAGGTGGTAACCATGAGTGACTCGAACGGATATATATATGACCCCGCAGGCATAGACGAGGAGAAGCTTGCCTTCATCATGGAACTGAAGAACGTTCGTCGTGGACGCATCAAGGAGTATGCAGAAAAGTATGGCTGCAAATATGTAGCTGGAGCTGCACCCTGGTATGAGAAGGGCGACATCGCTCTCCCCTGCGCTACACAGAATGAACTCAATGGTGAACATGCTCGTGCACTTGTTGCCAACGGTTGCTTCGCTGTATCTGAAGGCGCCAACATGCCCTCTACCCCTGAGGCTGTCGAGACCTTCCAAGAGGCTAAGATTCTCTATGCACCAGGTAAGGCATCCAATGCAGGTGGTGTATCTGTATCCGGCCTTGAGATGACACAGAACAGCTACAAACTAGGATGGAGTGCCGACAAGGTGGACAAAAAGCTCAAGAGCATCATGCAGAACATCCACGCCTCATGCGTAAAGTATGGTACTCGCCCCGATGGCTATATCGATTACGTAAAGGGTGCCAACGTAGCGGGCTTCATTAAGGTCGCCAATGCCATGATGGCTCAGGGCGTGATCTAAGAAGCGAACATTACACACGAAACAAAAGGGAGCATAACTTATGCTCCCTTTTCTATTTTCACCACAAATTCTTCAAAATCCTGCAATCTTCCAAACCAACCGTTACGGAATTCTACGAAGCACCGTTAATCTCAGCAACACCTCGAGGAGAAGACACACCATAGCCCACACAGCAAAGGGCATATACTCTTCTGACTTACGACTAAAATCCTTTACACTAAGTTTGGTTCGTTCGAGCTGGTCAATCTCTGCATATACCTCCTTAAGCTTCGAGTTGCTAGTAGCTCGATAATACTGACCATTCGCAGTCTCAGCAATCTGTATCAGAGTACTCTCATCAATCTCAACAGGCACCTGAATATACTGCGTACCACCAAATCCTTGATAGGGATAGGGAGCAGTACCATTGCTACCTACTCCGATAGTATAAACTCGAATACCATAAGTCTTAGCTATCTCTGCGGCTGTGAGAGGCGAGATATCTCCGCGATTGTTCGAGCCATCGGTAAGAAGGATGATAACCTTGGACTTAGCCTTACTATCCTTGAGACGGCTTACAGCATTGGCTATGCCAAGACCAATGGCTGTACCATCTTCGATAATTCCATTCGTGGCCATGGAGCAACTGATACTGTTGAAGAGATTAAGTAGCACAGCATGGTCTACTGTGAGGGGCGACTGTGTGAAGCTCTGTCCAGCAAAGACGGTAAGACCAATATTATCATTGGGACGCCCGTTGATAAAGTCTGCGGCAACCTGCTTAGCCGCCTCAAGACGATTGGGCTTGAGATCCTCAGCCAACATACTGGTAGAGACGTCCATGGCAAGCATAATATCGATACCTTCAACTTCGCTGCTCTGCCAACTATTAGTAGACTGTGGACGCGCCAAGACAATGACAAGTAGTGAGAGCCCTATCATTCGTAACACAACTGGGGCATGCCGCAAATACACCTTGTAACTCTTGGGCATTGAGACATACATACGAGTCGTCGACACACGCATCGAGGGTTCGCTTTGCCTACCTTTCAAGATATACCATATTATATAAGGTATAAGCAATATCAACAATAAGAAATATGCGGGATGTGCAAAAGTCATAGTTTCGTAGGATTAAAAGAACAACTGTATCACCTCACTTATAGCGACATAAATGGCACCAACACCAAGAACACACAACAATACGATGCCACCAATGATAAGCATCTTCTCTTGCTGTGATCTACCCTCTTTGACCACAATCTCTTGTGTCACGGGCTCGGATGGCGCTGATTCGACTTTAGTCTTGTTGACAAAGTCTATGGCACTGAGGAGGTTCGCATCATTTTCGTTAATAAGCGGCTTATACTTAGCAAACTTCACAAGGTCTGACATACGGAATAGCTCTCGCAACTCCCCTATCCATTCTTTATCAGGTTGTTCACAGAGCTTCTCGATAATCTCATCGGACGTCATCTCCATAGCATTAAATCCAAATCGTCCCTCCATGTACAGACGCAAAGCATCTGTCAACTCTGTGTAATATTGCTTCACATCCTCCTTCAACCAGCTCTTCTCCCCTTTGATACGTTCCATCTCCTGTAGCGCCACTTGGTGAGGAGGCAACTTGGGGGCAATGGTCACACGGCGCAAGATGGGCTTATTGTCATGATAGCGACCAAGCAAATAGGGAACGAGCACACAAAGTACCACGATAAGCAATGCACTACCACTCAGAGGCAACACCTCCACAAAGGTCATAGGGCGCTGCACAATATCCTTAATGGGAAAGATAGCCTCGACTGTCGTTGTATCTATATCGAAAGTCAACACCTTCAACGCCAAGGGCTGAGATGCATAGGCCACACTATCTACAAGCACCTCGAAGGGCGGTATAAAATAGAAGGCCGTGTCAAACGAAGTCACCGTATAGGATTGTGTCACCACCATGTGGTTCCTCTTGTTGAGATACTGCGTATCAGTCTGCACCTCACCGAGAATTTCTATCCCCTCCATAAGCATCTTGTTGGGATAGGTGGGCATAATAAGCTCTCCATCAGAAGGGCAGCTGACCTCAACCATCACACGAGCCTGCTCACCAATATACAACTGCAACGAATCGATGCTGGCGTTGACGGTTACTTGCGCATTTGCTTGAAAGGCAAAAAGCAAAGCAAGCAAAGCGAAGATATATTTACTTGTTGATTTCATAATTCATGCTTTAATCATCCATAACAGGCATACACCCGTGCAGATCTTCCGTAAAAAGCAAAGACATTACATCTTACTTAATTTCTTTTCGCAAAAAGGTTTATCAGTGCCTTCACATAGTCCTGGTCGGTACGTACCGATATGGCATCGACACCCGACTTACTGAACGTATCGCGCAATCTCACCTGACTCTCTATCCACCACTTACGATGCAGTGCACGCACCCGACGCGAAGCGGTGTCAACGTATACATCCTCACCTGTCTCTGGATCTACCATTTTCATCAGCCCTACATCAGGCAGCTCCTCGACACGTTTATCATAGACCTGTATGGCCACCACATCGTGTTTACGATTTGCTATAGTGAGCGCATTCTTGAAATCACGTTCCTCAATGAAGTCACTCAGCACAAACGTAGTGCAACGCTTCTTGATGGCATTAGTCAAGTATTGCAGCGGAACGGTAAGATCTGTATGCTTGCTCTCGGGCTCGAAACCGAGCACTTCGCGTATGATGTAGAGAATATGTTTACGTCCCTTCTGTGGGGGGATAAACTTCTCTATTCTATCAGTAAAGAAGATCGCTCCAATCTTATCGTTATTCTGTATAGCAGCAAAGGCCAGTGTGGCCGCAATCTCTGCCACCATATCCTTCTTGTACATACCTGAGGTACCAAAGTCTAGACTAGCCGACATGTCTACGAGCAGCATCACGGTGAGTTCGCGCTCCTCCTCAAACACCTTCACATAGGGTTTATTGAAGCGTGCTGTCACATTCCAGTCAATGTCGCGTACATCATCGCCATACTGATACTCGCGCACTTCAGAGAAGGCCATACCCCTTCCTTTGAAGGCCGAGTGATATTGTCCGGCAAAGATATTGCTCGACAAGCCACGGGTCTTTATCTCAATCTTACGTACCTTCTTTATCAGCTCGTTTGCGTCCATTAGGGAACTTCTACCTTGTTCAATATCATGCTGATAATCTCCTCAGCGGTCAGGTTGCTTGCCTCAGCCTCATAAGACAGACCGATACGATGACGCAACACATCATGGGCCACTGCACGTACATCTTCAGGAATAACGTAGCCACGACGCTTGATGAAGGCATACGAACGAGCTGCCAGAGCTAAGCTAATTGAGGCACGGGGCGAACCACCAAACGAAATCATATCCTTCAGTTCCTTCAAACCGTATTTCTCAGGATAACGCGTAGCAAATACGATATCGGCAATATAACGCTCGATCTTTTCGTCGATGTACACCTCCTTTACCACCTCACGAGCCTTCATAATCTCTTCGGCCTTCATAATGGGACGAACATCCTGCTTTTCGCCATTGATATTCTGACGTATAATACGCATCTCCTCCTCCAACTTGGGATAGTCGATGACAACCTTCAGCATGAAGCGGTCCACCTGTGCCTCGGGCAACGGATAGGTACCCTCCTGTTCAATGGGGTTCTGTGTAGCAAGCACAAGGAAGGGCTCTGGCAGACGGAAGGTATCCTTACTAAGAGTAACCTGGCGCTCCTGCATGGCCTCAAGCAACGCACTCTGCACCTTGGCCGGAGCACGGTTTATCTCATCGGCCAACACGAAGTTAGCAAAGATGGGGCCCTTCTTCGACACGAAGGTCTCATCCTTCTGACTATAAATCATAGTACCTACCACGTCAGCAGGCAACAAATCAGGAGTAAACTGTATGCGACTATACTGGGCATCGATAAGCTGAGCCAATGTCTTAATAGCAAGTGTCTTGGCCAAGCCAGGTACACCCTCAAGCAACACATGGCCATCTGCCAAAAGTCCGATGAGCAACGACTCTACCAAATGTTTCTGACCAACAATTACTTGGTCCATACCAGTCATCAGATTGGTGATGAAGCCACTCTGACGCTCAATCTTTTCGTTCAATTCGCGGATATCAATCATTCCTGCCATATTGTTTTTACATTTATGAATATTCTGTTTTTTTGCTTGTATCGTGCAAAGTTAACAATTTATTGACAAAAACATCTCCAACAACACGTTTTTATTTGAATTTTAAGTTTGTTTAGCTTTGCACTCTATACTAATACAACAATCCTAAGCATTTTACAACCCACTTCATGGTAGAACTACAGTAGACGGCCTTTTCTCATTTTATACAAAAAAGTTTTTCTTAAGAAAGAGAAAATATTCTCTATGAAAAGAAAACAGCAGACTGACAAAGAGTTTTTCTCTCAGAGAAATTCGTCATAAATAGCAGTATTTTCATTAACATTTTTTATATAACCTAGTTTTATTTTGCTTATTTGTAACGAAAATTCAAAGAAAACCGACAAGATGTTTGCTTTTTTGAAATAAAAGTTTCACCTTTGGAGCTGAAAAAGAGAATGTATCGATAAATTGTTACACTGCACAAAAAAAAGCAAGACATGGAAAACGAGAAAGATATTGTATTTTCGCAAGCAGTCAAGGCTGGCAAGCGCATCTACTACCTAGATGTGAAACGCAACAAGCGAGGTGAACTCTTCCTGTCCATCACCGAAAGCAAGAAGGTCATGTCGAGCGAAGGTCCCGATGCTCCCTTCTCCTTCGAGAAGCACAAGATATTCCTATATCAAGAAGATTTCAGTAAGTTCATCAGTGGACTGAGCAAAGCTATAAGCTATATACACGAGAACCAGCCCAATGGCGAAGACTACACTACAGCCGAGGAGAACGTCATCTTGGAGAACAACGAAACAGACATCACCCCACTAGATGGTGAGCTGAACATACAAATCGATTTCGAATAAGTCTTTTCCCGACCTCACAATCGATCAAACGTACGACACCCCTGAACGTGATATTTCCACAAGATGGAAAAACGCGAACGTTCGGGGATGTCTATTTTTTTAGCCTTGTTAAGATTCTCTTCGCGCGAAGCACGAAACTCTGCCTTCAAACGACGATATTCGCGACGAGCACAGAAGACAGCCTTCGCGTTGCCCCACTCGCCCTTAAGCATGAACATGACTGCCGCCACATAATCCAGCAATGCGCGAACAAAAAGCACTCTCCCCAGCTCTGCAGCAGGAAGATTCTTATAGAGCATCAGTAGATTGTTGCGAAAGTTAAGGAACGTCTTGCGCGGATGACCAGCATTGAGCGTAGCACCGCCCACATGATAGGCCACACTCGCAGCCACACTGCGTACCTCATAGCCGCGGCAACGAAGACGCCAACAGAAATCTATCTCTTCCATATGAGCAAAGAAGCGCCCATCGAGTCCGCCCACCTCTTTATACATAGGGAGGCGTACCATAAGACAAGCGCCCGTAGCCCATAGAAGCGAAACATCGGTATCGTATTGGTGACAGTCCCTCTCCACCATATCGAAGATGCGCCCACGACAATAGGGATAACCATAGCGGTCAAGAAAACCACCCATTGCACCTGCATACTCAAACTCCTCTTTCTTATGGTAGGACATGAGTTTGGGCTGGCATGCCGCAACCTCGGGACGAGCATCCATATACTCAACAAGCGAAGCCAACCATCCTTCCGTAACCTCAACATCAGAATTGAGCAGCACAGCATAATCGGCATCAATATACTCAAACGCCTTGTTGTAACCATCAGCAAATCCATAATTCTCAGAAAATGCTACAGTGCGTACCATAGGAAACGAATCGGCTAACATAGCAAGCGAACCATCTGAAGAACCATTATCAGCCACATATACCACAGCATCACCCATCGACTCGGGCAACACACTATACTCCACCACAGAAGGGAGGAAATCGCGAAGCATCTGCTCGCCATTCCAATTGAGAATTACTACGGCTACTTTCACAAGTTTAAAAGTCTAGAGATCAAATATTCCTACTATAACAATGCACTAACACGAAGAGTGGAGAATCTCCCCGACAAGCGCAGAGCCATCTTCATTAAATCCACCAAGACGCACACGAACCAACGCATTATCCCGAGCACGAGGATCACAGACCTCCACCTTTATATAATTGTCCGTAAATCCTTGAAAGGGATGCCCCACCTTGGGCTTCTCGAGTAACACCACAGCTTCCCTGCCTATATGGCGCTCATAAAATACGCGTTGCTTGTCTTCGGAAAGAGTCAAGAGGCGTTCGCTGCGGCGGTGCTTTTCCTGCGGTGACACCTTATGCTCTATCTTGAGTGCCTGGGTACCTGGACGCTCAGAATAACTAAAGACATGCAGAGCCGTAATATCAAGTGAGGATATAAAACTGTATGCCTCTTCGAAGTATTGTTCCTCCTCACCACGAGTACCCACAATGACATCCACGCCAATAAAGGCATCAGGCATCAGCGAACGTATCTTCTGAATCTTGGATTCAAAAAGCGATGTATCATAACGGCGACGCATAAGCTTGAGCACAGCATCGCTGCCCGCCTGTAAGGGGATATGAAAATGAGGCATGAATGCACGAGAGTGCGCAACAAATTCGATCATCTCATCGGTAAGCAAGTTAGGTTCGATAGAAGAGATACGATAGCGTTCGATACCCTCAACCCTATCTAAAGCACGGATAAGTTCTATAAAAGTTTCCCCCGTAGATTTACCAAAGTCACCTATATTAACTCCAGTGAGGACAATTTCCTTCGCACCCTCAGCTGCAGCCTGCTCCACCTGTGACACAAGCGAAGCTATGGTACCATTGCGACTACGCCCACGAGCATAGGGAATAGTACAATAAGAGCAAAAGTAATCGCATCCATCTTGCACTTTGAGAAAGAAACGTGTACGGTCGCCCTGCGAGCAAGAGGGTACAAAGGTTCGAATATCTTTGGTAGGGATGGTCACCATTTCACCCTTCTCACGCTTCTCAAGCGAAGCAAGATAGTCGAGCAAAGCACCTTTCTTATCCATACCCAACACAAGGTCCACACCAGGGATAGAAGCCACCTGCTCGGGCTTGAGCTGAGCATAGCATCCCGTAACAACGACAAAAGCATGAGGATGTTGCTTCACCAACTTATGAATTGCCTGACGACATTTCTTATCAGCCTGCTCAGTGACCGAGCAAGTGTTAACCACACATATATCAGCTTGTTCGCCTCGACGAGCTGTACGGAACCCCACCTCTTGCAATGTACGTCCAATGGTCGACGTTTCTGAAAAATTCAGTTTACAACCCAGCGTGTAGTACACCGCTTTTTTGTCTTTAAATTGCGTAATATCAATCATAGCACGCAAAATTACGCATTTTTTTCAAAATAATCAGCATCATTGTAGTAAAGTATAAGAAAATGTTTGTACATTTGCGCCCGTATTTTTTGTTTATAAACTTAAAACTCAGAAAGAAAAGATGAAAAAGGTATTATTTGCAATGGTAGCAGTAGCTGCTCTTACCATCAGCTCTTGCTGCAACAACAAGGCTAAGGAAAACGCATGTGATAAGGCTAACACCGAGTGCGTAGCTGCAGATTCATGCTGCAAAGCTACTTGCGAGATGGCAGATTCATGCAAGATGGATTGCGCTACTTGCGAGATGAAAGACTCTTGCAAGATGGATTGCCCCAAGGCAGAAGCTTGCGTGAAGGCTGACTCTTGCCAAAAGGCTTGCCCCAAGGCTGAAACTTGCGAGAAAGCTTGCCCCAACAAGTAAATTACAGACTTATTGGAACAATACAAAGGTGTACCTCTGAGGAGGAACACCTTTTTTTATTCCCAATACGCAACACATTAGTATTTTTTTTGTAACTTTACAGACTCATCAATGTAAGGACGTAAGCACAATGGAAAACCACTATCTACACATCTACAAAGCGTCGGCTGGTTCAGGCAAGACCTTTACATTAGCAGTCAACTTCATCCGTCTACTCATAGAACAGCCCGACAACTACCGACACATACTCGCAGTGACCTTCACCAACAAGGCTACTGCTGAAATGAAACAACGCATATTGAGCAAACTATACGGCATAGCACATAGCCTACCCGACTCGCAATCATACTTCCTGGAAGTACAAAAGGCTACAGGTAAACCCGAAGACTTCATACGCCAGCGGGCCAATCAAGCATTATCAATGCTGATACATGACTATAGCCACTTTCGCGTAGAGACCATTGACAGTTTCTTCCAATCAGTATTGCGTGGACTTGCTCGCGAACTGAATCTCGGTGCAGGGATGACCATCGAGCTAGAGACCAAGCGAATTATCAGCGAAGGTGTTGATCTACTCTTGCGCGAACTGGCAGTAAATGACCCCAGCTTAACATGGATAGTAAAATACATTGAGGAAGAGATTGATGAGGGCAAGAATTGGAACATCACAAATAGTCTAAAAGAGTTTGCCAAGAATATCCACAACGAGAGCTACCAACAGCAAGCCGATAAGCTCCGAGTTCAGCTACAAGACTCCACTATCTTATCCAATCTACATGGCAGACTCAGAAAGGAAATCAAGGAAGCCCGAGAAGGCCTAATAAATAAAGCAGAAGAGTTTTTTCAAATTATCGCCCCTCACGGATACACACAGAGCGACTTTTACCAAGGAGCAAAAGGTCTGTACAACTACTACAATCAGTTGCGCAACGGGAATCATGAGGTCAATGCCAACTCTTACATCATCGAGTCTAGCCGTGATTCCAAGAAATGGTGTTCCGGTTCTACCAAGGACAAGGCCGGAATAACCTCCTTGGCCAATTCGACTCTCATGCAACATCTCAGCGATACGATAAAGCTTCACTCACAAGTGGCATGTACCATCAACACATGCACCCTCATACAGCAGCACCTATACCAACTACAACTCATCAACATCATACACGACCGCATACTTCGCCTCAACAGAGAAGAGAATCGTTTTCTCTTGGCTGACACATGCCGCATGTTGAGCCAGATGCAAACAGGAGACAGTTCATTTGTATTCGAAAAGCTCGGCTACTACATCAACCATATCATGATTGATGAGTTTCAAGACACCTCGCGCATGCAATGGAACAACTTCCTACACATCTTACGAGAGGGACTGTCAGGAGGACATGAAAGCATGCTCGTAGGAGACGTCAAACAGGCCATATATCGTTGGCGAGGCAGCGATTGGCGCATACTCAATGGAGAGGTCAATCGCGAACTGAGCCACTACACTCCCAACGAGACTCATAAGCTAAGCATGAACCGCCGCAGCATGAGCGAAATCGTAACATTCAACAATAATCTATTCAAGGAATGCAACAAAAAACTTGCTGCCCTCCTTGGTCCCGACCATGCTCAACCCCTACTCAATGCCTACAGCGACGTCGAGCAAGAGTACAAGGAAGAGAAGGAGGGATATGTCAGGATTGTTGACGTAATGACTGAAGAAAACGAAGATGCAAACGAAAACATGTGTGCTGAGGTTCTACGCACCATTGAGGAGCTGCTAGCTGCCGGCATCAAGGAAAAAGAGATTGCCCTGCTACTACGCAACAACAAAGAAATACAGCGCATCGTAAATTATCTCGCAATACATGCACCTTCGATACACATCTTCTCATCCGACGCCTACCGACTCGATGCATCTACAACTGTGAACATGATTGTCGACACACTACGCTGGATTGCCGATCCGGAGCAATGTGTCTCATTACTACAAGTGGGGATGAGATACCATCAGTTGATACTAAAAGATGGACTTTCACCTGCAGATATCGTCGCAATGCGTCCGCAACACTATGCTCTGCCCGAAGACCTCATCACGCAACAGAGCACTCTGCAGCAAACCCCACTCTATGAACTAGCCGAGAAATTGTATAGCATACTCCAACTCCATTGTATTGAGGGAGAGGATAGCTACTTAATGGCCTTCTACGACAGCTTAGCTCAATATTGTACGACTACAACTGGAGACATCAAGGAATTCATTGCATACTGGGAAGACCAACTCAGACATAAATCCATTCCTGCAGGTGGAGCTGATGGTATCCAAGCCATGACCATACACAAATCAAAAGGTCTGGAATTCCATACAGTTATTCTTCCCTTCTGTCAATGGGAACTCAATAAACATAAAGAGAACACCATCCTATGGATAACACACGAAGACTCTGACTACACAAAGCTGGCCACCAATCCAATTGCCTATAATAAACTCATGAAAGACTCAGAATTTGCAGACGAATATCATGAAGAATACATGCAACAGGTGGTCGACAACTACAACCTACTCTACGTTGCTTGTACACGTCCAAAAGCAAACCTTTTCATCCTAAAAGGAAAAACAAAGAGCGAGATAGGCAAAACCTCGGTAATGAACAACGTAGCACAACTCATCACCCAAGCTTTGGGAAGCAACAGCGAAGGACTGCTTGAATACGGTACATTATCGGTTCCCACTCGCAAGACAGAAGAAGAAAAGGAAAAAGAGAAGAAAAAGAAGCAGGAGAAAGTTAACCCAATTGAAGTTGTGCCACAGCCATTGAACGTAACGATGTGTTCAGAAGATTTGAGGCTAAGCTTCCGACAATCCAACCAAGCTAAACGCTTCATTGCCGAGACCAATGAAGATGTAAACACTGAGGCACAATCACTCTCATATCTTGACCGCGGACTCTTGCTGCACGCCGTGTTTGCTAAGATACATACCAAAGAAGATATCTCCGATGCCATTACCAGTATGATACGTGATGGTCTTATCGACTCCAACGAGTCACAAGAGATAGAGCGTATCGTACACAGCGCACTCACGCTTCCAGAAGCTGCAGATTGGTTCTCAGGAAGATACGAACTCTACAACGAATGTAGTATCCTGTACAACAAAGAGGGCATAGTAAGCAGAATGCGGCCCGACCGTGTCATGAAGGAGGGACAGCGATTCATCGTAGTAGACTTTAAGTTCGGACGCGAGCGAGATATCCACCACGATCAGGTGCAGGACTATATTGAACAGCTTCAAAAAATGGGGCACACAGATATCGAAGGATACTTGTGGTACGTATATGAGAATAGGGTATGTAAAGTAAAGCCTAAGAAAAAGAGAAGCTAGGATACAAGCAACGGGTGAAGAGAGTCAACCTCTCTTCACCTTCATAATACATTGCTTACAATCAAATTCTAAGACAAAACGATTACCATCAGCTGAGACCAAAGCATATGGTTCGCGGTAGAGAGACTGTTTACCTCCACGATGCAGACACCAGCCCATTGCATACCTCAAGCAATGACGGCAAAACATCAGTGTAGCCTTGCGCGGAGCGCTGAGCTCGTAAGCCGGAGCTATATCTTCTATTCCGCGAGAACGATAGAATCCCATAGCACGCTGATTGGCGACATTGGCCAAATAGGTCAACTGGGGGCGTTCTATCATAGGTGAACTACCTTCTGATTTCTTTACGCCCAACAATCTGGCATGAGCTGAAGAGCATCTTCTTGCTCTTCTCATACGTTCATAAGCCTCAACGCCTGTGCGACGCATATCGGCAACCACAGAAGAAGGAATAAACCAATTATCTTCAAAATCAATAGCTATACTTCTTGCCACGATACTCGTTCCGCCCAATTTGGATAGCTGATTCTCAATTCCTGCACGTTGTTCGGTACGTGCCAGCTCCTTTTCGCGAGTAAAGTTGACAGTAACGCCAAGCCCCTGCTCATCAGTTAATGTGAGCGAAAAGCCAAAAGGCAAATCTCTCAAAGTGATATCAACAGGGATACGTCGCTCTGCCGATGGACGCGACAACAAGCGTTCAAACTCTTGATCATAATTACGGAAGAGTGGTGTACGCACACGCAATCCACGAGGCATTTCCTTAGGATAAAGCCGTTCCCCCTCTACCCTATTCACGCGAAAGCCTTGTAGCTGACCTTGCTCGTCAACATAGCATAGACCATCACCATTATGAAACGTAGCATGTGACGACACAACAATATATCCACGCCCCAGCTCCTTGACACTTCCCACTGATTCACCTACAGCCTTAGGAGTAGCAAAAGAATAGACCTCGGAACGTTGACCTGTAATAAAATAATCTGTAAAACCTCGATTGAAACTCTTGTCCAACTGAGGTTCAAAAGTATATGTACTCACCCCAAGCGAAGCACGTTCATACTCGGGACGACGCGCAAGAATATCATCAATAGCCTGTCGGTAACATGCAGTAACATTCTTCACATAGGTGACATCTTTGAGTCGACCTTCAATCTTGAACGAACGCACACCAGCATCCATCATCGCCTCTAAGTGAGCAGAGCGATTCATATCCTTGAGTGAGAGCAGGTGGCGATTTTTTACAATCACACGTCCATCTGCATCCACGAGATCAAAGGGAAGTCGACAAAATTGAGCACATTCACCTCTATTAGCACTACGCCCAAAGCAGGCTTGTGATGCATAACACTGACCACTATAGCTCACACAAAGAGCGCCATGAACAAATGCCTCCAAAGGGACTGGAGTGACACGATGAATGGCGGCAATCTCATCGAGCGAAAGTTCGCGAGCAAGCACCACTTGAGAAAATCCATTCTCATGAAGAAACTTCACCTTCTCCGGTGTACGATTATCGGTCTGCGTGCTAGCATGCAACTCTATCGGCGGTAGCTTCATGGTAAGCAAAGCCATATCCTGCACTATCAGTGCATCTATCCCTATTCGATACAGTTCCCAGACCAATTGTTCGACCTCATCGAGTTCGTCATCATAGATAATGGTATTAAGCGTAACATACACACGAGCACCAAATTGATGAGCATACTCAGCCAATCGACGCAAGTCTTCCACAGAGTTTCCTGCAGCTGCCCGAGCGCCATATTTGGGAGCACCGATATACACGGCATCTGCGCCATGCCTGATGGCCTCAATACCACACTCGATATTTTTGGCTGGAGCAAGCAATTCGATTTTCATGGACTTACAGAGATTAGAGGTGGGACTGGGATACATAATAATTTAGCCAATTATTGAAAAGCAGATTGGCATGAGCTCTCCATGTCACCAAAGGAGGTTGCGTAGGATCGTCGTTGCGGTAATAATGCATAGGCATCTTTATGGGTAACCCCTTTGACAGATCGCGACGATATTCCGCATCAAGTGTCAAGGGCGCATACTCTGAATGACCAGTAAGAAAGATCTCACTACCATCACGAGCCATTACCACAGACACCCCACTCTCTTCACTTTCGACAAGGATGTTAAGCTCCGAGCATCGCTCTATATCCTCACGACGCACTTCGGTATGACGGCTATGAGGTATGGCCATTTCATCATCAAATCCTCTGAAAAGTTGTAGCTCTGGTTTGTGGACACGATGTCTGAAGATACCAAACATCTTCTCGTCCAACGGATATTTTGGGATGCCATAGTGATAATACAATCCTGCTTGAGCTGCCCAACAGATGTATAGTGTAGAGCGCACATTGGTTCGCGCCCATTCGAAGATTTCAGTCATCTCCTTCCAATAGCCCACTTCCTCAAAGTCGAGATGCTCTACAGGCGCTCCAGTGATGATGAATCCGTCGTACCGATTGTGACACATCTGCTCAAAGTCTGTATAAAAAGCCTGCATGTGTTCGGCCGACGTATTTTTCGAGATATGACTCTTCACCTTCATAAAACTCAGTTCTATGAACAGAGGAGAGTTTGAAAACAATCTGACCAAATCTGTTTCTGTCGTTTCTTTGATGGGCATAAGGTTGAGCACAGCTATACGCAGTGGGCTAACCTCCCCAGATGGTCTATGAGTATCAACAACTATATTCTCCCGCTTCAGATATTCAATGGCAGGCAGATTATCGGGTAAAATCAGTGGCATAAGTCATCAATATTTTGAAGCCACAAAGTTACTACATGAAAGAGGAATGTACAAATAAATGTATAATTTCATGCAGCGCTATGACTCCAACAATCACAATTTCCAAACTTCCAACTCAACCTGGGCACGCTGGAAGTCTCGCTCTGCATTGAGGCTCTTGTCTAGATAGTCATAGTAGAGTTCAATACCCTGCAGATACTCCAGTACTGAGATAAATCCCTCATCCATAGCCTTCTCGAGCAGCACACTATTGTTTGCCTCATTGAGTGCACGACGATAGAGCACAGCGGTCTCACACAATCCTTTCACACGAACAAACTCCTGCTCATATGCACTACGCAACTGTAGCTCCACATCTGCTTGCTGTGATTCGACAGCATGAAGAGCAGCACGAGCTGAGCGCACTCTGTTTTTGTTTCCCCAAAGAGGAATGCTGACCCCTACTGCAACACCCTGCGAACGAGTACCCATCGTATGATGCTCATTTATGTATGTGGCCGAGAGCGCAGGCAGCAACGAGGACTTTGCCAGAGAGAGTTCACTAGTCCGCACCTCACGCAGCTGTCTTACCTGGGCCAATTGAGGAAGATGAGGTTCTGCCTCAGCATACCATAGAGCAAAATCTGTTTCTTGTAGAGATACAGGATCACCTAGAATATCTAGAGACTCGATACCATCAAGCACCTTACTTCCATTGAGTGCCGTGAGGCGAGCGATGAGTACATTACGTTCCATGTCGACACGCGATTTCTCCGCCTCAAGAGCAGACAAGCTGAGCAACACATTGTTGTAGGAGAGCACATCGGTATCTCCATTCGCAAGGCGTTGCTGCTCCACCTCCACTACACGGCGAGCATATGTAAGGCGGCGCTCCAGCTCTTTGGCCAAAGCATTGTAATAGCTCAAGTCGATGCAAGCGAGTTTGGCCTCTAGCAAGATATCCATGCGAGCCACCTTATACTCTTCGTCTACGAGCACATCTTGCTGTTGTGCCAAGCGCACACGTTGTCCCATCACGGTAGCCAGATCTATGCTTTGAGTTACAGTAATCTCGGTAAGCTTACCTGACTCTTCAGCACCTTCCCACATGCGCTTCAGCCCTACCTCAGGATCTGGCAAAGTGATACCTATACGATTAGCCAACTTTTGTGCCTCTACTTCAGCACGCAGCGTTACAAGAGTTGTATTATTGGTTTCAATCTCTTTGAGAAGAGAAGACACCTCTCCCCCTTCACACTCCATAGAGGAAGCCGCCGAGATAGTCGATACTTGAGCATTAACAGACAGGCTAACACTCATAACCATTACAAAAAACGCAAATATATACTTATTCATAATCGTATCTTTTAAGGATTAGTCTCCTCCCTATCGTTGGAAGAGCGTCGGGGAGCCGACAACATGTACATGATAGGCACAATAAATCCGTTGAGCAGTGTCGACGTAGCCAATCCACCAAGGATAACCTTAGCCATAGGGCTCTGTATCTCGTTGCCAGGAAGGTCCCCTCCGAGGGCAAGAGGGATAAGCGCCAAGGCGGTCGTCAGCGCTGTCATGAGTATCGGATTGAGGCGGTCTGCCGAACCACGCATGATACACTCATACACCGAGCAACCCTCTGCACGTAAGTCGTTATAGCGTTCGATGAGCAACATGCCATTTCGCGTGGCTATACCAAAGAGTGAGATGAAACCGATGATAGCAGGAATGCTCATCTCACCTCCTGTAGCCCACAGCACCAGTACACCTCCCACAAGAGCCAGAGGCAAGTTGATAAGGATGACTGCCGCTTGTGATAGACTCCGGAACTGATTATATAGTAATAGATATACTACCATAATGGCAAATAGCGAAGCAATGAGTAGAGTACGCGAGGCAGCCTCCTCGTTCTCAAACTGTCCGCCATACTCCACGTGATAATCCTCAGGAAGCTCTATCTGTTCCTCCACGATGCCACGTATATCTGTCACCACACCACGTAGATCACGTCCTGCGACATTGGCCGACACCACCACCTTGCGTTGCACATTCTCACGATTAATCGTGTTCGGACCGACAGACGACACAACATCTGCAATCTGTCCGAGAGCGATCTTGGTACCCTTGGCATCGACAATCATTCGATTGATGTCTTCTGCAGTAGCCCTACTATCATCACCGACCTTAAGTGTGAGGTCAAAGACGCGACGTCCCTCATACACTTGCGACACAGGCTCACCTGCAAGTAGTACCCCTACCATATCCGCAAACTCGGGCATCGAAATACCATATTGAGCCATCACCTCTCGACGAGGCACTATCTTCAACTGAGGACGCTCTACCTGCTGCTCCACATTAAGGTCAGCAATACCATCGACACCCTCAACAGCTGCTTTGATCTGATTTCCTATCTGATACATCTTATTAAGGTCAGTACCAAAGACCTTGATGGCGATACTAGCTCGTGTTCCCGAGAGCATGGCATCGATGCGATGACTGATAGGAGCACCAACCTCGATATTGGTACCAGGCAATGTACCCAACTTTTCGCGCACCTCGGCCACAAGCGCTTCCTTAGAGCGGTCTCCTAATACAAAGGGAGCCTCAATCTCCGACACATTGACTCCGAGCGCATGTTCGTCCAGTTCGGCACGTCCCGTCTTACGGCCCACGGTCTGTATCTCAGGAATGGTGAGCAGCAACTCTTCGGCACGTCGACCGATGCGATCTGACTCCTCCAACGAAATACCGGGCAGTGTTGCCACATTAATGGTAAACGAGCCCTCATTAAAGGGAGGCAAGAACGAGCGTCCCAATCCGAAGAAGGCTACCAAGGCCACCGCAAAGAGTGCCACTGTGCTACCCAGCACCACCTTGCTATGACGGAGAGTCCACGCTAAGAGGCGGGTATAGATGCGAGCTAAGAATCGAGCGAGAGGAGACCCACCTAAATCCTCCCTCACAGGAAGGGACGGGGTGGGTCTTCCCAACAGGAAGCTACACAACACCGGAGTCAGCGTAAGCGCCACAAGGGTCGATGCGCATAGCGCCACGATGAAAGCAATTCCCAGTGGAGCAAGCATGCGTCCCTCCATTCCCGTGAGGAAGAAGAGCGGAACAAAGGTGGCCACGATAATAAGCGTCGAGTTCAAGATAGGCATACGCACCTCTTTCGAGGCATCATACACCACAGTGAGCACAGGACGCTGGCGTTCGATGGGCAGGGCACGATTCTCACGCAAGCGTTTATACACATTCTCTACATCCACAATAGCATCATCCACAAGCGATCCTATCGCAATGGCTAGTCCACCCAAGCTCATGGTATTTATAGTAAGCCCGAGCGCATTGAGCGTAAGGATGGCTGCCACGAAGGCCAAGGGGATAGTGACAAGCGATATTATGGTAGTGCGCACATTCATCAGGAAGATAAAGAGCACGATAACCACAAAGATGGCCCCCTCGATGAGCGAACGCTTCACATTGTCTATCGAACTATTGATAAATCGCTCTTGACGATACACATCCGTAGTGAGCACCACATCGGAGGGTAGCTCGCGGCGGATCTCCTCGAGCGTAGCATCAAGCTTCTTGGTCAGTTCGAGCGTACTCGTATTGGGTTGCTTGGTAACAGTCATGATAACGGCAGGCTCGGTGCGCAATGAGGCCACACCAAACTTTGGGCGATGATCGCCAACCTTAACCTCTGCAACATGATGAAGCAGTATCGGTCCTTCGCTCTTCACCACGGTCATCCCTATCTCCTCCACACTATTCGTAGAGAGCATGCCACGAATGATATACTCATTGCCATACTCATAGAGCGTACCTCCCGTAGCATTCTGGTTCATGCCACGTGTGGCCTCCAGCACCTCAGAGAGAGAGACATCATAGTGCATCATCTTCTCGGGCGAGAGCAGTATCTGGTACTCCTTCACCTCGCCACCCAGCACAGCCACCTGTGCCACACCGCCAGTAGCCAGCAATCGCGGACGGATGGTCCAATCGGCCATTGTACGGAGGTCCTGCATGGTAGTGCCTCCATATGGAGAATTATTTTCATCTGGATGACTCTCGTGCTCTTCGTGAGCTGAGGCACTATTAATTTTCAATTCTCCATTTTCAATTTTCAATTCATCATCTATCGTCAGCGCCACAAACAACACCTCACCGAGAATAGAAGACTGAGGACCCAAGGTGGGCGTACCCACATTCTGAGGCAAGGCATCCATCACCGTCGCAATCTTCTCCGACACAATCTGTCGGGCACGATAGATATCGGTGCCCCAGTCAAACTCGACCCACACGATGGAGAATCCCGTGGTCGACGATGAGCGCACGCGCCTCACATCGGTAGCACCATTCACCGCCGTCTCGATTGGGAATGTCACTAGGCGTTCCACCTCTTCGGGAGCCATACCCTTGGCTTCGGTCATCACAGTTACAGTCGGCGCATTAAGGTCGGGAAATACATCCACGTCCATAGTCGTGGCAGTATACATACCAGCCACCAGCAGTAGCACAGAAGCCACCAACACTAGCAGGCGGTTATTTAGCGAGAAACGTATTATTTTGTTCAACACGATAATTAATTTTGAGTTATGAATTCTGAATTATCGTTCGAAATGAAACCATCGCAAGATCTTAATTCAAAATTCAGAATTGAGGATTCAGAATTTTAATGTGAGTGTCCGTGAGGGATGACCGTTGTCATAGAAGCCAGTTTCACTTGGTAAGCGCCCTGAGTCACTACACGCTCGCCGCAGTGAAGGCCATGGAGCACTTCGACACGCTCTCCGTTGCGACGACCGAGATGCACCTCTCGCTTCTCAAACTCCTCAGCACAAATCTGCACATAGACAAAGTAGAGTCCTTGCTCTTCGGTCAGTGCTGTTAGGGGCACAGACACTACCCCACTCTCTGGCTGAGTAAGCAGGTATACCTCAGCATATGCTCCTGATACGAAATCACCCACATTGTCTATCTCGAAGGTCACAGGCACAAAACCTCCGACAGCTGAGCGGCCATAGGCCAAAAGGCGACCATTCAGTTCCTCTGTCTTGTACAAGTTATTGGTATAGGTGGGGATAAAGTGCGCTTTGCTTATCTTCTGCAATTGCGCAAAGTCTCTCTCACTGACCTCAGCCACCAACTGTAGGCGACGTGTCTGTGTCACCACAGCAACGGGCTGACCCACCTCCACGTAGCTGCCATTAGCTACGAGCAGTTGCTTTAGGTAGCCCGCCATGGGCGACGAGATCGAAGCCCCACGTTCGGTCATTCCCTCGGCCTGCCCTTCATAGGTAGTCTTGGCAGTCTCGTAGCGCAAACGTATCTGTTCAAATTCCTTTGCTGACACAATCTTGTCCTCCACCAGTCGCTGAGCACGTTCATACTCAGCCTTGGCCGTCTCGTAGGCCAGTCGTGCCTTCTGCAAGGGGTCTCCATCCTGAAGTTTCTTGGCCGACACACCGGCAAGCACTTGATTTGCACCGACAGCCTGTCCCTCTGTCAGCGAGGCTTGCGTATAGTAGAGCACTCCAGCAGATGTCGCCACCACTACGGCCTCATCGCAGACAGGAGCCTGCAAGTGTCCCGCAGTCTTGATGACACCATAGAATGGGAGCTCCGCTACCTCCTCCACCACAAGGCCTGCAGCCTTGGCTTGCTGCTGCGTAAAGGCAATGCCTTCCCCATGATTATGTCCATGGGCATCGTGAGCTTCATGTTCATGGTTATGTTCCTCATGAGCATGACCTTGATGGTCATGAGCATCGGCCGAGTGGTCGTGAGCATGGTCATGAGCATCATGAGAGTGATTGTGGTCATGAGCATCGTGATCATGATGGTCGTGTGTGTGCTCCTCATGCTCGTGGTCATGTGAGCAACTTGCCGTATGGGTCTCGTGCACATGGTCATGCACATGGTCATGCGACTGGCTATGCTTGCCTCCACATGCAGCAAAGAGAGCTGCCGCACACAGACAAGCGAGTGTCGATAGTGATTTAGTCATTTTACACCTATATTTATATATTATGGTACAAAGATACGACAATCTTTTTGCAACTGAATTGCAAATTCTCCGCAGCTAAACAAAAAAGATTCTGCATAGTTGTTAAATCTGCCACCGAAAGAGTTACGGCATGTTATTTGTCGGTAATAGATTATAATAGGTGTAGCAGATTAGCGTTTATAGCGTTATCTTTGCAGCCTCGAATACGAACGGATAAGAAAAACAATAGGAATATGAACAGACAATATTCGCAGAAACTGACAGACATACTCGAATATAGCCGCGAGGAGGCTAGCCGTCTCCGCTGCGACAGCATCGGTCCCGAGCACCTCTTGCTGGCCCTGCTGCGCGACGGCAACAATGCCGCCACGACATTGCTGAGCAAGCTTTACACCAACCTTCAGACCCTCAAGAGCGAGATTGAGAGCGACATCGAGCGAAGCAACACCTTCAACGACACCGCCCGCTCTCTCGACCTCAATGCCACAGCCAACAAGGTGATGCGCCTCTGCCTGCTCGAGGCCCGCGTCCTCAAGCAGTCGGTAGCCGATGCCGAGCATCTATTGCTCGCCCTGCTCAAGGATGGGCACAACATGGCGGCTGACGTTTTGTCACGAAATGAGGTCAGCTATGACAAAGTGTTCGACCTCCTCTCCATCAAGTCCGACTCCAACAACACGACACCCAGCATGGGCAGTGGCGACTTCTTCGAAGACGACGAGGAGGACGATGAGTTTCCCGCCGAGCGCAACAACGGCAACACACCGCAGACCGTGTCATCGAAGCCCCAGCAAAAGTCATCGAGCGACACACCCGTCATCGACAACTTCAGTGTCGACATGACCCGTGCTGCCGCCGAGGGCAAGATGGACCCCGTCATCGGTCGCGACAAAGAGATAGAGCGCCTGGCACAGATCCTGAGCCGCCGCAAGAAGAACAACCCCGTGCTCATCGGTGAACCCGGTGTGGGTAAGTCGGCCATCGTCGAGGGCCTGGCCTTACGCATCGTGCAGAAGAAGGTGTCACGCATCCTCTTCGACAAGCGCGTGGTGATGCTCGACATGGCCTCAGTGGTTGCTGGCACCAAGTATCGCGGACAGTTCGAGGAGCGCATACGCTCCATCCTCAACGAGCTGCAGAAGCATCCCGAGATCATCCTCTTCATCGACGAGATACACACCATCGTCGGTGCAGGCTCTGCAGCCGGCTCCATGGATGCAGCCAACATGCTCAAGCCCGCCCTTGCTCGCGGTGAGATCCAGTGCATCGGTGCCACCACACTTGATGAGTACCGCAAGACCATCGAGAAGGACGGAGCCCTGGAGCGCCGCTTCCAGAAGGTTATCGTCGAGGCCCCCGACGCCGAAGAGACACTCCACATACTGAAGAACATCAAAGACCGATACGAAGATCATCACAACGTGAGCTACACCGACGAGGCCATCGCAGCCTGCGTCAAGCTTGCCGGACGCTACATCACCGACCGCTGCTTCCCCGACAAGGCCATCGACGTGCTCGACGAGGCAGGCTCACGCGTACATCTTACCAACATACAGGTTCCTGAGGAGATAGAGCAGCAAGAGACGCTCATCGCCGATGCCCAAGCGCAGAAGAACCTTGCGGTGAAGAATCAAGACTACGAACTTGCAGCCGAGTACCGCGACAAGGAGCGCCGCCTCGAGCACGAGCTCAACGAGATGAAGCGCCACTGGGAGGCAAGCCTCAAGGACCATCGCCAGACGGTCGATGAGGAGAAGATTGCCGAGACCGTATCGATGATCACAGGCATCCCCGTGCAGCGCATGGCACAGTCTGAAGGCATCCGCCTCAAGGGCATGCGCGAAGCGCTCAACAACTGCGTCATTGCACAGGAGAAGGCCATCGGCAAGTTGGTCAAGGCCATCCAGCGCAACCGTCTCGGCCTGAAAGACCCCAACCGCCCCATCGGCACCTTCATGTTCCTCGGCCCCACAGGTGTGGGTAAGACCCTCCTTGCCAAGGAGCTGGCCCGCCACATGTTTGGCACCACCGACGCACTCATCCGTGTCGACATGAGCGAGTTCATGGAGAAGCACACCGTGTCGCGCCTCGTGGGAGCGCCTCCGGGCTACGTAGGTTATGAGGAGGGTGGCCAGCTCACCGAGCGTGTACGTCGTCGCCCCTACTCCATCATCCTGCTCGATGAGATCGAGAAGGCCCATGCCGACGTCTTCAACCTCCTCCTCCAGGTGACCGACGAGGGACGCCTCACCGATGGCAATGGTCGCCTCATCGACTTCCGCAACACGGTCATCATCATGACCTCAAACGTCGGTTCGCGCCAGCTCAAGGACTTTGGCCGTGGTGTGGGCTTCTCCACCGCCATGGAGTTTGACGACAAGGAGCACTCGCGCAGCGTCATCCAGAAGGCACTCAACAAGACCTTCTCGCCCGAGTTCCTCAACCGTATCGACGAGATTGTCACCTTCGACACACTCGATGCCACAGCCCTGCGCACCATCGCCGACCTTGAGGTGGACAAGCTCATCCATCGCCTCGGAGCACTCGGCATAGCAGTCAACGTCGA